>Ga0187872_10000754_pt1 | contig 35396 bp, 33 predicted proteins | sample June2016WEW_16_4_FD_132973 | JGI IMG/M metagenome (GOLD analysis project Ga0187872, IMG submission 132973) | Peatland microbial communities from SPRUCE experiment site at the Marcell Experimental Forest, Minnesota, USA - June2016WEW_16_40 | ecosystem: Environmental > Terrestrial > Soil >...
GAGCGCCAGCACGAAATAGGACGACGAAAGCAGCAGCTTGTCCGCGATGGGATCGAGGTAGGCGCCGAGCGCCGTCCTCTGATTCAAGCTGCGCGCGAGCAGCCCGTCGAGCCCGTCGCTCACGCCGCCCGCCACCAGAATCCCCAGGGCCACCCCGTAATGGTCGTACTTGATGGCAATAATGAAGAAGGGCAGAAAGGCGAGGCGCAGGAACGTGAGCTGGTTGGGAACGGTCAGGATTCGGCTGCGCATGGATTTGATCCGAGCTTTGCCCGCGCTCTGTCCGGCGAATCAATCGGCGCCCGGTCAGGCAAACTGCGCGAGGTAATCCACCAGCGAGCGGCCCACTTTTCTCTCGAACATCTCCGCCAGCGAAGGGATCGAGCCGCGAGCCTCGTCGAGCGCGATTCGCTCGATCCGTACCATCGGGAAGAACAGCGTCGGCAAGCCGATGCGGTCGCCTTCCGGATGCAGCACCTGGCTCACGAAATCATCGAACGATCCGAGGTCGATCCCCCGCAGCGTGACTCCGGCGTTCGAAATATCCATCAATTCGCCCCAGAGTCTTTCCTTGGGGCTGTGCAGGCTCACGACGACAATTGAATGCGGCTCCATCGTCTCTCCTCGACGACCCCGTAGCAATACCTTAGCAATGGTATCGCAGTTGCCGCTGCCCACCCGGGCGGCGCGCAAGGGTTATCCCGCACGCGCGGGTATCAGACCGAAATCGTCTTCAGGCCGGGCGCGCGCAGGAGCGCGGGCTCCGTCACCTTCTGGACGTCTTCAGGCGTCGCGCCGGGCGCGACCTCGCGCAACAAGAGCCCTTTCGGCGTCACTTCGATCACGGCCATGTCGGTCACGATCAGGTCCACGACTTCGACGCCCGTCAGCGGCAGCGTGCACTTCTTCATGATCTTCGGCCCGCCGTCCTTGGTCGCGTGCTCCATCGCGATGATCACGCGTTTCGTTCCCGCCACCAGGTCCATCGCGCCGCCCATGCCCTTCAACATCTTCCCCGGCACGGCCCAATTCGCCAGCGTCCCCTTTTCGTCCACTTGCAGCGCGCCGAGCACGCTCACGTCGATGTGCCCGCCGCGGATCATCGCAAACGAGTCCGCGCTCGAAAAATACGAGCAGCCGGGAAGCTCCGTCACCGGCTCCTTGCCCGCGTTGATCAGGTCGGGGTCCTCTTCGCCTTCGTAGGGATACGGCCCGATGCCCAGCATGCCGTTCTCCGATTGCAAAATCACGTCGATCCCAGGCGGGAGGTAATTCGGGATCAGCGTAGGGATTCCGACGCCCAGGTTGACGTAAAACCCGTCGCGCAACTCTTGTCCCACGCGCCGCGCGATAAACTCCCGCTTGTCCATTTATGCTCCTCGCTTCCGCTTCGGCCCGGGCTCCATCGGTTTCAGGTAGTTCGTACCCTGGAAGATTGCGTCCACGAAGACTCCGGGCGTGTGAATGCCGTCCGGATCCAATTCGCCGAGTTCGACCATCTGTTCGACCTCCGCGATCACGTAGTCCGCGGCCGTGGCCACCACAGGATTGAAATTGCGCGCCGTCTTGCGATACACGAGATTGCCCCAGCGGTCGCCCTTCCACGCCTTGACGAACGCGAAATCGCCCCGCAGCGCTGGCACCAGGACGTGCGGCCGGCCGTTGAATTCGCGCACCTCTTTGCCTTCGGCCACCATCGTGCCGTAGCCCGTGGGCGTGAAGAACGCCGGAATCCCCGCCCCGGCGGCCCGCATCCGCTCGGCGAGCGTGCCCTGGGGATTCAATTCCATCTCGATCTCGTTGTTCAGCGCCAGTTTCTCGAAGAACTTGTTGCTTCCCACGTAGCTCGCGATCAGCTTCTTCACCTGCCGGTTCTCGATCAGCAAACCGATGCCGTAACCATCCGTTCCCGGATTGTTCGAAGCGATCGTCAGGTTCTTCGAGCCTTGCCGGAGCAGCGCATTGATCAGGTTTTCCGAAACCCCGCAGGTCCCGAATGCGCCCATCAGGATCGTCGCGCCATCCTTGACGCGGCCGATCACTGCTTCAGCGTTCGCAACACGCTTGTCCATCTATGTCTCCTCAAATCGCGATTACAACGGAAGGGATGAGACAGTTTACTACAACTCCGTAGCCTGCATGTTTGCCGCCCACGGCGCCCTACTTCTGCGCTTCGCTTCGCTGGCTAATCCCTGCGCGCGGCCTGCTTCAGCACTCGGATTCTTCCCGCCACGGCGGCCGCGGCATCGTCGGCGTTCGCGGCCTTCTCGATTTCCGCGACGAGTGCCGACCCCACGACGGCCGCGTCCGCGATTCCGCCCAGCACCGATACGTGCGCCGGCTGTGAAATCCCGAAGCCGACGGCGAGGCGCAGTTTCGTGAACCGCCGCACGCGCCGCACCAGCTCCGGCAACTCTTCGGACAGGGCGTTGCGTTCGCCCGTCACACCCATCCGCGAAATCAGGTACAGGAAGCCGGTCGAACACGCGGCAATCTGCGCGAGCCGCGCGTCGGTCGATGTCGGCGCCGCAAGGAAAATCGTGTCCAGCCCGCGCGCGTGCAGCGCCGCGCGGTACTCGCCCGCTTCCTCCGGCGTCAAATCGGTCACGAGCACGCCATCGGCGCCCGCCGCTGCAGCCGCGCCGGCGAACTTCTCGAGTCCCATCTGCAATATCGGATTGAAATAGCTGAAAAGCACGAGCGGCACCTCGCTGCGTGTCCGGATTCGCTTCACCAGCTCGATCACGTCGGCCAGCGTGGTTCCGCTGCGCAGCGCCCTTTCGCTCGCCCGCTGAATCGTCGGACCGTCGGCCACGGGGTCGCTGAACGGCACGCCGAGTTCGATCACGTCCGCGCCGGCACCCGCTGCCGCCAGGACGATCTTCTCCGTCGCGTCGAGCGACGGATCGCCCGCCGTAATATACGCCACAAGGCCCATCTCGCCCTTTTCGGCGAGCGCGGCAAAGCGCCGCGCGATTCGACTCGCGGTTTCTGCGGGCGCCTGCTTTGTGGCGGATGACTTCGGGATGGCCGCTTCAGACATGGCGCGCCTCACACATAACGCGACAGTGTTTCCATGTCTTTGTCGCCGCGGCCCGAGACATTGAGGATCACGATTTCCTCTTTCTTCATTTTCGGCGCGCGGGTGATGAGCTCGGCGACGGCGTGCGCCGATTCAAGAGCGGGGATGATTCCTTCGAGGTGCGCGAGCGTTCGCGCCGCTTCGATCGCCGCTTCGTCGCTGACGGCCGTGTATTCCGCGCGGCCTTGCTCGGCGAGCCACGCGTGTTCCGGGCCGACCGCCGGATAATCGAGTCCGGCCGAAATCGAATGCGTCGTTGCGATCTGGCCGTCGGCGGTTTGCAGCACATACGTGTACGTGCCTTGCAAGACGCCCGGCCGCGCGCCCGTGAAGCCTCGCGCCGCGGCAAGCCTCGCGGCGTGTTCGCCGAGCGTTTTACCTCGCCCGCCGGCTTCCACGCCGACCATCTTCACTCGCTCATCGCCGAGGAACGCGTGAAAAAGCCCGATTGCATTCGATCCGCCGCCGACGCAAGCGAAAAGATGATCCGGCAGGCGCTTTTCCGCGCGCAAAATCTGCTCGCGTGCCTCCTCGCCGATAATTTTCTGAAAATCGCGCACGATCCGCGGATACGGATGCGCCCCGAGCACCGACCCGAGCAGATAGTGCGACGTGCGCATGTTCGTCACCCAGTCGCGCATCGCTTCGTTGATCGCGTCCTTCAGCGTGCGGCTGCCTGCGTCGACGCCGATCACCTCCGCGCCGAGCAGACGCATGCGAAACACGTTCAGCCGCTGCCGCTCCATGTCTTCCGTGCCCATGTACACGGTGCACGAAAGCCCGAGCCGCGCGGCCACCGTTGCCGTCGCCACGCCGTGCTGCCCCGCGCCCGTTTCCGCAATCACGCGCTTCTTGCCCATCCGCACGGCCAGCAGGCCCTGGCCCAGGCAGTTGTTAATTTTGTGCGCGCCGGTGTGCAGCAGGTCTTCGCGCTTCAGGTAGATTCGCGCGCCGCCGAGCTGCTCGGTCAGCCGCGAAGCAAATTGCAACGGCGTCGGCCGCCCCGCGAAATTCTTAAGCAGGTCATCGAGCTCCGCGTGAAAGCCGCGATCCGCCTGCGCTTCGGCGTACGCGCGCTCAAGCTCTTCGAGGGGCGCCATCAGCGTCTCCGGAACATACCGCCCACCATAGGCGCCGTACCGCCCTCGCGTGTCCGGCACCACCTGTGCGATCGAACTCATCTTTTCCTTCTCTGCGCACCCTTCACCGCGCGCATCAAATCTTTCATCCGCGCCGCATCTTTCTTCCTGGGCTTTGCCTCGACGCCGCTGCAAACATCCACCGCATACGGCCGGGCCGCGCGAATCGCTTCGCCGATGTTTTCCGGCGTCAACCCACCTGCCAGAAAAATCCGGCCGTACCGCTTCGCACGCCGCGCAATGCTCCAATCGAACGTCTTGCCTGTTCCGCCGCGCGCCCACCGATCGAACCCATCTAGCAGGAGAGCGCTCGCGCCCTCGAATCGTGCCAGTTCTCTCGCCGCCGTCGATTTTCTCACGCGAATCGCCTTGATCACATCGATCGCAGGCCGCGAGCGCTTCAGCCGCGCGACCACAGCCGGCGGCTCGTCTCCGTGCAGTTGTACTGCGTCAAGCCCCACCGCGCGCGCGACTTCGAGCATCTTCGGCTCGCTCTCGTTCACGAAAACTCCGACGGCCGAAATTCTCTTCGGCAATCGCCGCACGATCCCCTTCGCTTTCACGGGCCGGATGTAACGCGGGCTGCGCGCATAAAAGTTGAAGCCCAGAATATCCGCCCCATCCGCGACGGCCCGCCGCGCGTCCGTCCAATTCGTGATCCCGCAGATTTTCACTTTCACCCTGGCCATCGCGGTCGCTCAGACAGACCCGATTAGCTCGCGCAGCGGCGCGGCCGGGTCGGCGTCCTTCATCAAATGCTCGCCGATCAGAAATGCATCGAACCCCGCGCCCCGCAGCCGGGCCAAATCTTCGTGCGTGCGCAGTCCGGACTCGCTCACCGCGATGCACTCCTCCGGAATCGCTTCGATGAGCTCAAGCGACGTCTCGACCCGCACCTTGAAATCCCGCAGGTCGCGGTTATTGACGCCGACGATCCGCGCCCCGGCCGCAATCACCCGCTCGAGTTCCTCGCGCGTATGCACCTCCACCAGCGGCTCCATCTTGAGCGATCGGCCAAGCTCGAGCAGTTCGCCGAGCGCCTGGTCACTAAGAATCGCCGCGATCAGCAGAAACGCATCGGCGCCCGCCGCGCGCGATTCCCATACCTGCCACGGATCGACAATGAAATCCTTGCGCAAAATTGGAATCTGCGTCGCCTTCTTCGCGGCCTTCAAGTCCGCCAGCGAGCCGAGAAAAAACTCCTCCTCCGTCAGGACAGAGAGCGCCGCCGCTCCCGCGTCTTCGAGACTCGCCGCCAGCGCCGTGGGAGCGTAGTCTTCGCGCATCACTCCGCGCGAAGGCGATGCCTTTTTCAGCTCTGCGATCACGTTGTAGCCCACCCTCGCAAGCGCGCCCGCAAAGTCCCGAGGCGCTTCGGCCTTGCCCGCGGCCAGCTTCAGCGCCACGTCCGGTAACACGCGTTTCCGGTGCGCGATCGACTCGCGCCGCGCCTCGACAATCCGGTCGAGAATCGTCCCTTCGCGTGACCTGGTTTCCATAGAAGGAGGCGCCAGCCGCCCCGGTTTCATCCCACTCGCGGCGGGCGTTCGTTCAGTTTACCCGATGGAAGTCGCGCACGCCAAAGGTGCATATTTCGGCCCTGCGCACTAACGAGGCATGGCCAGCCCGCGCGCTAGTTTGTCGGGTGTGCGGACGAAGAACTCAGCAGCGGTTCCGAAAGCCGAATGGGAATGCCGAAATTCGAGCCTCCGAAGCCTTTCAACACGGCATACGTAACGCCGATCACCTTTCCCTGTTGATTGAAAAGTGGTCCGCCCGATCCACCGGACGTGGTCTGCGCGTCGAACACGATCTTATCCGGTAGGACATCTCCGATGTGCCCCTGCGTGATGATGGGCCGGATTAGGTTGCGGCGAGCCAGCTCGTCGAGCACTTGCGAGACGTCGCCGCCGCTCTGGGTCAGGATATCTTGTGCCGTGTTCTCGTCGGTGCGCGCGAGAATCGCCGCAAGTCCCGTGGCGTAGCCCATCAGGACGATCGGCTGGCCGGTCACTGCCGCTTCCTTCGCCGAATCGATGGAAAGGGCCGGGCGCGCCAGGCCCTGCGTCGTGATCCGCATCGTTGCCAGGTCTGCATCCTTTGAAATCTGCTCGATCTCAGCGGTGTACGCGCGCGGATCTCCCGGAAAATAGGCATGAATCGACGAGATCACCGGCTGAAACCCCTGGTTCGTAAGCTCGCTGATGTCATCGTTGTTCCACCAGGGTTCGGCAACGTGCCGGTTGGTGATGATCCGCCCGTCGGCGCCTGCCGGGAATCCCGTGCCGAACACATCCAACCTTACTTCCGGTCCGCGCCCATCGATCGTCAGGAGCGGATTCCCATCGCTGCCTTGCAGCGGTTCGCCCTGCTGGTTCAGGCCGGCGTAGCGCAGCGTCTGGCCGCTCTGTTGCTCCCGAAACGCCACCGAAATATGCAGTAAGCAGACGCTCTGCACGTCCGCTCCGATGAAGTTCCCGGCGGAATCGCCTCCCTGCTCAACTCGCTTCAGGCGCGCGTTCGTCTCGTCCAATTCCCGTTGCAGCTCGGCTCCCTGGCTGGAGCCGGCATTCGTCATTTGAGCCTGAAGGTCCGCCGCCTGTTTTTGCAACTCATCTTTTCCGGCAAGCGCTCCATCGGGCGTTCCTCGCTGGCGGAGCCTGCGCACCTCGGCAATCACGTCCTGCTGGTGCATCAGTCCGCGTTCCAGGCGCATGATCGTGGCGGTCGTGCGCTGCATGTCCTTCTGCGAATTGTGCGCCAAGAGAAAATAGATCGCCGCCATGACGACCACGATGGCAAAGACCGCGCCCAAGCCAATTTTCAGGCGGCGGTTCAGCGAGGAAGCGTCGCTCGCCATCTTCTCCGTGACGGCAAGCGCCTCGAATGCCGTTTGCGCAATCTGCTGGCCTTCTTCCGCGAGCCGCGTTCTCTCGAGGAGCCGCGTGTCCGCCCGACGCGCCCGCAATAGCGCTCGCACGCGCGCCAGCAGCTCTGCTGCTTCGAACGGCTGCGAGACCGCATCATCGGCGCCAAGGTCGAGCGCCGCGGCTCGCTCTCCCGCTCCGAGGCCGACCAATAGGATGATGCGAATTCCCTCCGTGGCGAGGGCGCCGCGAAGCGTGGCTATCGTTTCGTGCGCGTGCAGGACGTTCCCACCGGGCAGTCCCGCGTTCACTAGGGTATCCGCCGGACCGCCCGGCAGAGTGTCCAGCAGAAGCAGATCGGCCCCGAGCCGCCGGACGGCGTCCAGCCCTTCGCCGGCGGTTGCAAAGGCCGAGGCGTCGTATCCCGCGCTTCGCACCAATGCCAGCAGAACCTCGCGGCTCGCCGCATCCGCTTCGACAATCACGATTTTCTCGCTGGTGCTATTCATGACTCCCTGCCCCTAAACCCATCTTAGTGCATCCGCGACTACGTGCAAGCGCGCGCCTGCGGACTGCCGGCTTGACTCAGAACTTCACACTAATATGACGATTTTAGTTCGCGACTGGATACGGCGTGCGTACTTTGCTTTGTGGCCTCCTTGATCAAAAGTCCACATAACCTCATCCTTGCAACTCGCCTCCCGGGTGTTACCCTGGCCGTGCAAATAGGATCAGAAGGAAAAAAAGAGAAGGAGAGGAGGAACAAGGTGGCTAGAACGACGAGCAGTGTCGATCAATTGCGGGCCCTGATTCCGTCCTCGGCGCACGGCGTGGCTACCACACGCTCGACGCTCGACACTAGCCCACTCGACCTTCCCAGCTACTCGGTACTGTTGTCGAGTAGAATTGGCTGTAACTTGCTGAAAACACTCACCGGTGGTGCCCTTCTACCCGTCACTGAAACCGGGGGTCTTCGCAACGTACTTCACGACATTTGAGAGGCATCCTTGCTAGCGCTCGAACAACTGAATCAGCGAATCATCCGGTGCCGCAAGTGCCCGCGCCTCGTCGCTTACCGCGAGAAGGCCGCGCGCGAAAAGCGCCTTGCCTACCGCGATTGGGACTACTGGGGCAAGCCAGTTCCGGGGTTCGGCGACCCGCGCGCGAAGCTGCTCGTCCTGGGCCTCGCGCCCGCGGCGCACGGCGGAAATCGCACCGGCCGCGTCTTCACCGGCGACCGCTCGGGAGATTTCCTCTACAAAGTGCTTTACGACGCCGGCTTCGCGAACCAGCCGACTTCGACCAAGCGCGACGACGGCCTCGTCCTCAAGAATGCCTACGTGGTGGCCGCGCTTCGCTGTGCCCCGCCCGCCAACAAGCCGCTGCCTTCCGAGGCGGCCAACTGCCGTCCATACTTCGAAAAAGAACTTGAGATTCTCCGGCCGCGCGCGATTCTCGCTCTCGGCGGAATCGCCATGCGCGTCTATCTCGGCTTGCTGAAAGAGCGCGGCAAGATTGCGAGCGCGGCCGCATTTCCTTTCCGGCACGGTGCGAGCTACGAACTCGGTGACGGTCTGCCGCGCCTGTTCGTTGCCTATCATCCGAGCCAGCAAAACACCTTCACCGGCAAACTCACCGAGGCGATGATGGCGCGCGTGCTGCGCGATGTCTGCCGATTCCTGGAGAGCGATTCCTCCCGATGAGCGCCGTCGCGATTGGCCAGATAGGCGGCGAAGCCGTCATCGAGTTTCGCGGTGTGCACTACAAGCTGCCGAACGGCCAGACGCTGCTCAACGGCGTCGGCTTCACGATCCAGCGCGGCGAGACTCTGATCCTTCTCGGCCGCAGCGGCGCGGGAAAGACGACCGCTCTGAAACTCATCAACCGCCTGCTCGAGCCGAGCGGCGGCGAAGTGCAGGTCGAAGGCCGCCCGACCGTCGCCTGGAACCCCATCGCTTTGCGCCGCCATATCGGCTACGTCATCCAGGAAGCCGGCCTTTTCCCGCACTACACCGTCGAACAGAACGTCTCGCTCGTTCCGCGCCTCGAAGGACAGCCTTCCGCGCACATCCGCTCGCGCGTCGAAGAACTGCTCGCTCTTGTCGGCCTCGACCCCGGAACATTTTTGCAGCGCTATCCGCATGAACTTTCCGGCGGCCAGCGCCAGCGAGTCGGCGTCGCCCGAGCGCTTGCCGCCGACCCACCCATACTCTTGATGGACGAACCCTTCGGCGCGCTTGACCCGCTCACACGCGCGGAAGTCCGAAACGAATTTCAGGCCCTGCAACAGCGCCTCGGAAAGACCATCGTCATCGTGACGCACGACACGAGTGAAGCCCTCCTGCTCGGCACCCGAATCGCGCTGCTCGAAGCCGGAGAGCTCCGGGGCATCTATTCGCCGAGAGAATTCCTGTCTTCGAACGAACCGGTTGCCGCAGCATACGCCGAGCAACTGCGCCGCCTGGAACAATTCGAGAGGGACAAATGAACGTGATTCAATATTTCCTGAAGCACCCGAACGAAATTCTCCAGGCAACCGTCGAGCACATCTCGCTTGTGGCCGCAGCGATGCTCATTGCCGTGGCCATCGGCGTCCCGCTCGGGATTCTCGTTGCGCGCCGCCCATGGCTTGCAAAGCCGATCCTCGGCACCGCCAATATCGCCGAAACGATTCCGAGCCTCGCGCTTTTCGGATTCCTGCTCCCCGTTCCCTGGCTCGGCGAACGCGCTGCCCGTCTGGCGATCGCCGCCCTCACGCTCTATGCCTTGCTTCCCATCATCCGCAATACCGCGGCGGGAATCGCCGGCGTGGACCCGGCGGTCCGGGAGGCCGCACGCGGGATGGGCATGACGCAGCGCCAGATCTTGTTCAAAGTCGAGCTGCCGCTCTCGCTTTCAACTGTTCTCGCAGGCATCCGGGTCGCCACCGTTCTCACCATCGGCATCGCGACGATCGCCGCCGCCGTGGGCGCGGGCGGTTTGGGCGAGTACATCTTCCGCGGCCTGGCGATGGTGAACGATTCCCTGATTCTCGCGGGAGCCATACCGGCAGCCCTGCTCGCGCTGGCTGCTGACTTTCTGCTGAGCGTTCTCGAGCGGCGCTTGCGTCCCGCGCGGTGATCCGTCGATGAGAGCGCTCCGCGCCTGGCTTGCCTTCGGGATCGTAGGCGTCTTGTGCGGTTGCGGCGCTCGCGGCCGCGACACGATCGTGGTCGGCTCGAAGAATTTTCCCGAGCAGGCCCTGCTCGGCGAAATCCTCGCGCAGCGCCTCGAAGCCAAAACGCACCTGCGCGTCGAGCGCCGCTTCTATCTCGCGGGCAGCTATATCTGCCAGCAGGCTCTTCTCGCCGGGCGTATCGACACGTACGTCGAATACGCCGGCACAGCGCTCACCGCGATCCTGCACGATCCCATCGAAAGCGATCCTTCCGCCGTTTTCGGGCGCGTACAGCGAGAATACAAGCGGCGATTCGGGCTGGAAGTCATGCCCTCGCTCGGATTCAACAACACGTTTGCGATTGTGATTCGTGGCGAAGATGCGCGCCGTCTAAGTCTGAAAACGATCTCGGATGCCGCGCCTTACGCGCCGCAGTGGCGCGCCGGTTTCGGCTACGAGTTCATGGAGCGGCCCGACGGTTACCCCGGCCTCGCGCGCGTCTACGGGCTGCAATTCACCGCCCCGCCGCGAATTCTCGACCTTGGCCTGCTCTATCGCGCCCTGCTCGACAAGCAAGTCGATCTCGTCGCCGGGAACTCGACGGATGGCCTGCTCGCGGCGCGGGACATGGTCATCCTCGAAGACGACAAGCATTACTTTCCGCCCTATGAAGCCGTGCCCGTCGTGCGCGAAGGCACACTCGCCCTCCATCCGGAGGCGCGGGCGGCCATCGCCGGACTCGCTGGGAAAATCTCCGACGCGGAAATGCAGAAAATGAACTACGCGGTGGCGGGGGAAGGCCGTGACGTCAGCGACGTCGCGGGCGAATTCCTGCGCTCGAAGGGGCTCGACTGACGCGCGGTATCGGGAAATCACTTTTGGGGAGCTTTTAGTTTTTCCAGCTCTTCCATCAACTCGGCGCGCGTGACGAGTCCTCGGCGCAGCAGGATCCGCAAGACGGCGGCGAATGCTTCCTTGGTCGCCGGGATATCGACGGGATCGAATTCCGGCGCTGCGTACGGGCGGGCGCCGGCAGTTGCCTTGGGCGGAGCCGGCTTCGGTTGCTCGACGACCGACGCCTTCGCGGGTTCGGGAGCCGCGCCCGGCGAGCCAGTGAACCGCCGCAAACTCTCGAGATTTTCGGGGCCCATGTTTCCGAACTCCAGCCCCATGCCAAATCCCGTGTGCGAGGAGCGAACCTTGGCCGAGACATGCACGAGGCTGTTGTCATCCAGGTTGAAAGACAGTTCGACCGCCGTGTCGATGGGCAGGGGCGAAAGCATTTCGACGTAGCAGCCGCCGAGGGAAATGTCCGTGATCGTTCCGGGATTCTGAAGTCCGTCTCCCGAGGTGGCGACCTGAGCTCCGATCCGGCAGGTTTGGCGAGCGAACTGGCGGCGTTCCGGCGGAGAGGCCGTGGCATTTGTTGCGGCGGCCATCCGTGGCTGGACGGCGAACGGCTCTGGCTTCGCTGGATCGTACGTATCAGGCTCCCATTCTTTCGGAGGCAAGCCCCCTGAACCTGTCCGGTTCCAGGCAGCGGACTCCCACCTGTCCGGCCAGGGGACTGCCGTCCTGACCGACCCACTGGACTCGATACCAGGCCTTCTGGTTCTGGCATTCGAGTTCGACCCTCCAGCCGGGCTCGACGATGTGGGTCAAGCCATTCAGGCAAGCGCCCGTCCAACTGACGTCCCGCGTTTCCGCCGTCACGGCGAACGGATACCCGCGGGGGTCAGCCCCCCGAACGATGACCGAAAAAGAAATAGCGATACACTGTTCGCCCCGGCGCCCCAGGGAGTCTCCGGTAAAGCGCGCCTAGCCAACGCGAACCGCCTGGCCTCGAGAGAGGTAACTCCAAGTTATTACGCGCTGTAGCACCGGTCAAGCGACCGGTAAGCCGCCTATTCTCAGGAGTAACGAAGAGATTCATGGGAACGCCGCGAGGCCGCAGAAGCGTGTGCTGGCTATTCGGAGCCCGGCAGGTTCTTCAGATGAGTTTCGAGGGCGGCGCAATACTCGCGTTCAGCCTCGAGCGCTGCCTGGAGTTTCTTCACGAGAAGCTCCAGACGGACGATCTCGTTCCTCAGCTTCTGGACCCCTGCGGCAGTGGGAATGGCAGCGCCCGTGACGGGCGCTGCGGGGCGCGGCCGGGGCGCGGACAGGGCCGGCGCCGCGACCGGCGCTGGGTTCGCGCGGGGAGCCGCGGCACTTGCGGGCTCAGCGGGCGCCTGGCCTGCGGAAAACAGGCCGCTCAACACCTGCGAGGGCCTGCGCGCATCCTCGTCTGTCGAGCTTCCCTTCGCCGAAAGGCCGGCGAACTTCGGATGCAGAAGACTTTTCACGCGGGCGATCAGGTCTCGCGGCTGGAACGGCTTGCGAATCAGCTCATCGGCTTTGACCGCCGTCGCCTTTTCGGCCACGGTGCGGTTCACGACGCCGGACATCAAGATCACGGGAATCCGGGCGAGTTGCTGGTTCTGCTTGATCAACTGGCACACTTCGTAGCCATCTTTGTCCGGCATGATAACGTCTGTGATGACGGCATCCGGCGCGGCTTCGCCGAACTGTGCGAGCGCCGAGGCCGCGTCCGGGCAGGTGATGACGTGGATGTTCTCCTTGCGAAACGCAATCTTGATCACTTCGCGCATCGTGGCGCTGTCGTCGATGAAATAGACAGTCGGAGTGCGCGCGGGCGTGAGGGTTTCGGTTTCGCTCATGACGACTCCTTTTCCACGTTTTCTTCCGCGGTGTCGCGCTCGCCTTCATCGAATTCCCGCATCGCGTCGAGGAGCAAATCGGTCGCCGAGCGCAGCACGGTCCGCTGCGCGGCGGTGGCGCCGTAGACGAACTTGTACACACCCTTCGCAGCGCCCTGGCACGTCTTGACGATTTGCGTGACGGCTTCGTCCCCGAAAAGCACGCCGGACTCGGCGTGAACGAGTTCGCCACCTTCAAAAAAGATGATTCCGTCGGTGTCGGCACCGTTGATGTGCAGCGCTCCGCTCTGATGAGCCTGTCCCAACATCTGAATCACGCCGGGGAGATCGAGATGCGAAAGGCTGCCGCTCAGGGCCGTGTCCGCGGTGGAGAGCATCTGCGTCGGCTGGAAGCCGTCCTGGCGGCTGACGAGAAGACTTCGCACGTGCGCGGCGATGTCCGAGGGGGACTGGTGGCGATCCACGTAGTCGTCGCAGCCGGCGCGATAGGCTTCGAGCTGCGCTTGATCTCCGCCTCCACCGATCGCGATCAGAGGGATCGTGGCGGTTTTCGGATCGGAACGGAGAAGCGGCGCCATTTCGAGCGCACCCATCTCGCGAAGGTTCGTGGCACAGAGAATGATCGCCGGAGCGTTCCACTCGATCATCGTGAGGGCATACGAGGCCTGGGTGCTCGGAATGACGTCGAACCCCTGTTGCTTCAGCGCGTCACCCAGCCGCTTCGCAAAGTAGACATTGCTGTCGATCAGCAAGACCCGCGGGAGATTTGCCGGCGCGTTCACGATTGCGCCTCCGCGCGCGCCAGCGCGCCGGCTTGCGCCGCCGACGCCAACAGAGCTTCGAGGTTCAGCACGTCGAGCGACTCATCGCCGACCGCGAGCGTTCCGGCGACGTATGCGGGACGATCCGACTCCGGCCGCATCTCACCCGTAGCCATCTCGCACTCACCGCTCACCAGAATCGCGCCCAGTTCGGCGGCGCCGCCAAAGTCGCGCCGCGCAATGAGGTAGAACTGTTGTCCGGATGAACTTTTGCCGACGAGCAGCGGCCCCGCGTCATAGACAGGCACGATGTGCCGGCGGCGAACGATCACTCCCGCAACGGAGGGCGAAGTGTGCGGAAACTTGTGCAGCCTGACGGGCGGCGCGAGTTCCGCGACCATTCCCGCGGGCAGTGCGAACCGGCGCGCGCCGATCTGGAGCAGGACGAACGAATTCTGGCTCGCAGTTTCCGCGGCAATCATGCCTGGACCGCCCCTTCCATTTCGCGCTGCGATCCGCCGCCTCCGGAGACGCGATCGAGCCGAGCAAACTCTTCGGCCGTCAGGAACCCAGCCGGCTGAACGACCGGAATCACCGAGTCGTCCACGTACGCGAGACCGCGATACCAGCGGCGCTCCTCGCCAGTGAACGCATGGGGGAGTGGATAGACGGCGGCGATCTCCGTCATGCGGTCGATGCGGTCGACGAGCACGGCCGCGCGCAGTTGGCGCAAGATCAGGACCAGCGCCGGGCGCGTGACCGGCAAGCCAAAATGGACGCCGGCGTTTACGACATAGCAGGTGCGGCGCCCCCACTGGAGGGTGTGCCGGACCTTGGGCAATTCCGATTGCTCGATCTCGTTGGCGGCGCCCGCCAGGCTGTCCGTGCTGCGAATCTCCTGCACGGCACGCGCGGCAATGGCGAACATCTGATTTGCGACCCAGAACAGGACCACCGCCTCCGGCCGGCGCGAGCGGCGCGATGTCCCGTTGTGTTCGCGGTCTGAAGCAGTCGACAGGTTCATCGGGCAGCCACCGGAACCAGACGGCTCAATTTCGTGACTCGCTTTTCAATCGCCGGGCCGATTTCATCGAGCGGGAGGACTTCATCAACCGCACCGGTCTTGATGGCTTCGGCCGGCATGCCGAAAATCATGGACGTCGCTTCGTCCTGGGCCAAGACGGAACCCCCGGCGGCCTTCACGGCGCGCACGCCTTTGGCCGCATCGTTTCCCATGCCCGTCAGGACGACGCCGACGGTCAGCGGTCGGGCATAGGCCGCGATGCTCTCGAACGCCGTGTCCGCAGAGGGGCGATAGCCTTCGATGCGCGGGCCGGGGTCGAGAAGGATTTTCCCGCCGGCGGAAAGCTGCAAGTGATGAGAGCCCGGGCAGAGGTAGATCATTCCGGGCTGGGCCGTCTCGTTCGCCTCCGCCTCTTTCACCGGCATGGAAGCGATCTCCGCGAGCTGCAACGTGAATTGCTTTGTGAATGTCGCGGGCATGTGCAGGACGAGGAACACGGCCGCGGGAAACTCCTTCGGCAGAGCGGCAACCACGCGCATCACCGCGGCCGGGCCGCCCGTCGAGGCGGCAATCACGACCATGGGGAATTTTCCGCCGCTCTGGGCAAGCGCGGCGCTATTCGCGAGGCTCGCGGCCGGGGACAGCGGCGCATGGGGCATTGGAAGCTTCGAGCGCGTCGCGGTGCGGACCACGCGAACCTTCGCAGCCAACTTGAGCTTGCGCGTAAGCTCCTCGCGCACGGTTTTCATGTCCAGATCGATGCCACTCGAAGGCTTGGGAACGAAGTCGATGGCCCCGAGCTCGAGGGCTTTCAAGGTGCTCGCGGCGCCCTCGCGCGACTCCGAACTCACGATGACGATGGGGCGCGGATGCTGCGACATGATCAGCTCGGTGGCCTGGAGTCCATCCACGTGGGGCATGTTGATGTCCATGGTGATGACGTCGGGGCGCAGCGATTCCGCGAGAGCAACGCCATCGCGGCCATCGCGCCCTTGCCCGACGACTTCGAGCTGCGGATCCGAGTTGATGATCTCCTGCAACACCTTGCACATGAAGGCGGAGTCGTCCACCACGAGCACGCGTACTTTCTTTTCGGGCGCGTTCGTCATCGCAATCTCAACCCTGCCTCAGCGGCACACCAGCGGCAGGCCGTCCCTGCGGCGTCTCCGAGCCGATCAGGCTTTCGACGGTCGCGATCAGTTGATCTTCCTGCACGGGTTTTGTCAGGAAGGCGGACGCGCCCTCCTTCATGGCGCGGTCCCGATGCTTCGCGCCGGCGCGGGAAGTGACCACGAGCACCGGGATTCGACGAGTCACGGGATCCTGGCGCAGGTGGGCCATCAGCTCGTAGCCGTTCATCCGCGGCATCTCGAGGTCGGTGATGAGCAGGTGGCAGCCGACCTGCGCGACAATCTCGGAGGCCTCGAAGCCGTCCGCAGCGAGCTTCACTCGATAGCCGACCTTTTCGAGCATGCGGCCGACAAATTTCCGCACGCTGATCGAATCGTCCGCAACGACCACCACGCGATCGTTCTCGATCGCGTCCATGGCTTCCGACGGAATGCTGCCGGCGGCGACGGCTTCTGCGCCCGGCGCAAAAACGCGTGCCGCGGGAGACGATGCAGGCAAGGCGTGGCGCTCGGCGGTGTCCGCGGAAACCAGGCGGTTCAAGTCGATCAGCAGGATCAGGCTGCCGTCGGAAGCGATGGTCGTTCCGGGAAACAGCTTCACGCGGCGGAGGTAATCGCCGAGGTTCTTGATGACGATCTCGTCCTTGCCGAGAACTTCCTCGACGACGACGCCCACGTGCTTTCCCGCCACCTTTACGATGACCATGTGGAAGTAACCGTTCAGCGGCTCAAGCGGCGCCAGCGCGAGTTGCAAGTCGAGGCGCACGACCTCGGTGACGACGTCGCGCACGCGCGTGAGAAGTTTGCCGCCGACATCCTCGATCTCGGACGGACGAAGCCGCCGGATCTCCTCCACGACAGCGAGCGGCAGCGCGAATACGGACGTCCCACAGCGAACGAACAGCGCCTGCGAAATGATGAGCGTCAGTGGCACTTTCACCGTGAAGCAGGCGCCGCGTCCTTTCTCGGAGCGGACTTCGATTTCACCGTTCAGCGCATGCACGTTGGCGCGCACGACGTCGAGGCCGACGCCCCTGCCGGCAAGTTCAGACGTGGAGGTGGCGGTCGAAAACCCGGGGCGGAAGAGGAATTCGCGAAGCTCGCGCTCGCTCAGCTCGGCGGCGGCGACCGGCGATACAGCGCCGGAGTCGATAACACCCTGGCGAACGCGTTCGTAATCGATTCCTCGGCCGTCGTCTTCCACTTCGATGAAGATGTGGTTGCCGCGGTGATAGGCGCGCACGGAAATGCGGCCCTTTTCGGACTTTCCGGCGCTGCGGCGCGTCTCGGCATCGTCGATTCCATGAGCCACGGCGTTGCGAACCAGGTGGATCAGAGGATCGGAGATGTGCTGGATGATGTTGTTGTCGAGTTCCGTCTCGGCGCCTTCGAGCGAGAGTTCAACCGGCTTTCCGGTGGCCTGCGCGGCGTCGCGAACGGTGCGAGACAGACGCGTGTAGAGATTGCCGATCGGCACCATGCGCGCGGCGGTGATTTCGTCCTGGAGGTGATGCGCGAGCTTCGTGAACTCGTCGATATCCACATCGACGCGGCCCATGAAGCCTTCGAGCTGCGCAAGAACCTCGGAAACGTCCGCGGAGATTTCCGTGAGCGAGCGCGAAAGAATGTTGAAATCGTCGTAGCGATCCATCTCGAGCTCGCTGAATTCGAAGAGATCGTTCGACGCGACCGAAGGCAGCGCCACGGAGGGCCGGCGGAACGTGTCCATCTGCGGCGGCTGGCTGCCGGGGACGAGCGACGTGCGAATACGACTGAACTCGTGCTTTTCGTGGAACTCGGAAACTTTGCCAGAGAGCCGGCTCTTCGAAAAGCTCAAGACTTCCACAAGCTTGCCCAGCTCGGCAAGGCGGCCGAGCATCCGGGTCCGGTTGATGACCAGCTCGCCGACAGCGTTCATCATGCGGTCGAGCCGCTCGAGCGAAATACGCACGGATTTCGCCTGCGGCAAAGGCTGTGCTGTCGCGGGACGCGAAGCGGCGGGAACAGCGGCTTCCGCCTGCGGCGTTTCTCTTCCGGCCGCGGCCTCTCCCTCGTGCGCGTCTTCGGCGAGCTCTTCGGGCGCGAGCTCGGTGATGCGCGCGAGCAAGGGGTCTACGGCAGCGATCATCTCGGCTTCGCTCGACCACTGGCGAGTGAGGAATTTTCGCAGGACGTCCACGGATTGGAGGCAGAGGTCCACGATTTCGGCGCTGGGCTGCAGTGCGCCGTCGCGGAGCTGCCCGATCAAATCCTCCACGCGATGCGCGACGGCGGAGAGTCTGTGCAGGCCCACCTGGGCCGCCGAACCCTTAACCGTGTGTATCGAGCGGAACAAGCGATTGATGTCGTCGGCGTTGGGATTGCCCTCGAGCGCCAAAAGGCATTCCGTCACCGCCTGTAGATGCTCTTCGGCCTCGGGAACAAAGAACTCGAGAACTTCATCCGGGACTTCGCCATCCTGAGGCAAACGGTCGGCAAACGAGCCGGCGGCGAAAACCCCCGGAATGGGCTCGCCCGCGCCAACCGACTCCGCCGCTGGTTCCGTCGCTGACTCGGCGGGCGCAGCGGGGAAAGCGAAGGCATAGCGCTGCTTGAAGGTCGCGATATCATCCGAGGTCTCCGTGCCGCTCGAGCTGATTTGGAGGAGGTCGAACTCGAGCACGGAGATTGCGTCGGAGATGAATTCCGTCAGCGGGCCATGCATGTCGGGCGTCAGGACCGCGTTCATCGCATAATGAAAAATGTGCGCCGTCTTCGCCGCGACTTCGGAAAACTGCGGAAAGCCGTAACTCGCCGACGTTCCGGCGAGCGTGTGCGAAGCGATGTAAAGTTTTTCGAGATCCTCGGGCTTCGTCTGCGGCTCCTGCAAGAGGCCGGAGTATTCGCGCAGGTACTGGAGGTTTTCGGAAGCCTCCTGGAGGAACAGCTCGATCGACTCTTGATTCGGGCCGTTCACAGGGCTCCCTCCACGGCGGCTGTCTCGCGCCGCGCTTCGACCGCAGCCGGCTTGCGATAGACGCGGCAATCGCCGAGGACCACCGGCTCGAGTTTCATCGGAGAGTTCGAAAGCGTTTCCGCGTGGCCGAGCAGGAAATAGCCGCCGGGCTCGAGCGCGTCGTAGAAGCGGCGCAGGATCGCGAGGCGGCGCTTGTCGGAAAAGTACATCAGTACGTTCATGCAGAAAATGCAGTCGAGCTTGCCGACGTAGACGGATTCGACGAGGTTCATCTGCGCGAAGGAAATCATCCGCCGGATGCGAGGCCGGACCTGGAATCCATGCTTCGTCGCCGTGAAGTACGTTTCCACCTGCGCGGGTGGCACGTCCTGCAAGCTGCGCTTGGAATAGGCGCCACGTTCGGCGTGGCGCAGCGCGCGACGGCTGATGTCCGTGGCGAGGATCTCTGTTTCCCACGCCTCCGCAAACTTCAGCGCCTCGCAAAGGCTGATCGCGATCGAATAGGGCTCTTCGCCGGTGGAACAGCCCGCGCTCCAGATGCGCAGCGTCCGCGGATTTTCCCAGAATTTACGCTCCTGCAACTCGGGCAGGATCGTTTTTTCGAGCGCTTCGAAGACCGCCGGGTAGCGAAAGAACGAAGTTTCCTGCGTGAGCAGCCGCTCGAGCAGGGCTTCGTACTCGATGCTGGAACCGCGCACGAGCCGCAGCAAGTCCGCTCCGCCGGCCAGGCCCTTCTCATCGACGTATTCGCGGATACGCGTGGAGAAGAATCGCTCACGCGAGGAATCGAACAGGATCGCGGAGCGGTGCTCGATCAGCGTTCGAATCTCGGCGAGCTCGGATTCGACGATGCGTGCGGTCGAGACTGGGTGGGGTTTCATGGTCGGCGTTCAGCCCCCGGCGAATTCGCGCGGATTGCAGAGTTTGCCGTTAGCGGAGAGCTCCCACCGGCGCGACGGGCCGGGCGTCTTCTGCTGCGGGCGTCGCATGTGCCGGTTCCGCAGACCGCGCCGATTGCGAACGGAATTGCGCGAGCGCTTCGTTGAGCTGTTCAGAGAGCCGGACCATGGTTCCGACGGTTGAAACCGTCTGCCGCGCGCCCTGCGTGGTCTGGCGCGTGATGCCGGAAATGATCTGCATGGCGTTGGCGACGCCCTCCGTGCCGCGCACCTGCTGCTTTGAGGCGAGCGAAATCTCCTGGACGAGCTCAGCCGACTGCCGCACGACGCTCGAGATCGCCTCGAGCGCCTTGCCGGCCTGGTCGGCGAGGCCCGCGCCGACTTCCACTTCGCGCGTGCCCTCTTCCATGACGACGACGGCTTCGTTCGTCTCGGCCTGAATCGCCTTGATGAGCGCGGCGATATCTTTGGTCGCGCTGCGGGAGTGCTCGGCGAGCTTGCGGACCTCGTCGGCGACGACCGCGAAACCGCGGCCGGCTTCACCCGCGCGAGCCGCTTCGATGGCGGCGTTGAGCGCGAGAAGGTTGGTCTGCTCGGTGATGTCGTTGATCACGTTGATGATTTCCGAAATTTCCAGCGAACGGTCACCGAGCGATTTAATCTTCTTCGCCGTGGCTTGCACGGAAGCGCGGATGCGCTGCATGCCCTCGAGCGTATCGCTCACGGCGCGGTTGCCCTGCTCGGCCGCATCGAGCGCGCGGCGAGCCGCTTCGGCGCTGGCTTCGGCGTTGTTCGACACCTGCTTCATCGACACCGTCAGCTCTTCGACGGCGGACGACGTATTTGTGATTTCCTGGTCTTGTTGCGTGGCGCCGGCGGTCATGTCGTCGGCCGCGCCGAGAATCTGCGTGGCGCTCGTGCTGACGTCGATGGCGGCCTTGCGGACGCGCTCGAGAACCTTCGAGAAATTGTCGAGCATGAAGTTGACGGAATCGACGACGTTGCCCAGGGCATCGTTCGTCACCTTGCCGCGAATGGTCAGGTCGCCGCGGGCCACCTGGTTGATCGTATTGAGCAGGTCGGTGATGCTGCGCTGGAGCGAGTCCTGCGCCTGCTGGTTGGTCACGGCCTGCGCGACCTTCGCGGCGCTGCGGTTGAGGTTCTCCGCGATGAGCGCAAATTCGTCGTCGGTGGCGATATCTGCGCGCGCGCGCGAGTCGCCGGCCACCAGGCGCTCGGAAAACTTCGCGATGTCACCGAGCGGCTTAAGCACGCGCTTGCTCAGCACGAACACGAGCGAGAGCGCGCCCACCAGCGCCAGAACAACCGCGGCGAGTAGAGCTCCGCTGGCGCCGCCCGGCAAAGAAGGCGCGTCGAGGATCGACAGGCCTCCTGATTCTCTGCCGGCGTGATAGGCCAGCCCGAGGACCCCAAACAGCGCCAGGGTGGCCCAGAAGACCAGCAACCAGATTGTGGTGCTCAAACGAGCTTTCATGACTTCCTCCCCAGAACTTGCGCATTCAAAAGAGCTGCAATCGCGCCGGCTTTAAATCACCGGCACGGGGAAAACATCCGTCAGGCGGCGCAGGTCGATGACCAGCGCCAGACGGTCGTCGTGACGCAACATCCCGCGGCAGTGCGGCACCTCGGCGGGCGCCTGGTCGAGCAGCGCGTCTTCGGTCGCCGCATACGTTCCGATCACCTCGTCGGCGGCGATGCCGAGCCGCAGATCCTCGCGATGGGCGTCGCCTTCGATTGCAGCCACGACCACATGCTTCGGCAATAAGCCCGGCCGGCGGCCTTCCGTGAACGCGATGTCCATCAGCGGCACGATCGTCCCGCGCAGATTGAAGACGCCCATCAGAAACGAAGGCGCCAGCGGAATCCGCGTCACAATCGGCCAGTCCACAACTTCCTCAACTTCGAGCACCGAGAGACAGAACCGCTCGCGGCCGGCGCGGAAGACGCAGTATTGCCGCTCGGGGCGCCGCTCTCCCGAAGAAGCTTCGCCCTCGAGGAACTCGCCGACTTCAAGTCCGGCGGCCAGCCCCGCGTTCTCAGGCTCGCCTGGCATCAAGCAAATCTCCTCACGGCGCTGAGCAGTTCTTCCGGCGTGAACGGTTTCGCGACGTACCCGTTTGCGCCCTGCTGCTCGCCCCAGTAGCGATCGCTGGGCGCCGTCTTGGATGTCACGAGAATCACCGGAATCTGCGAGTAGTGCTCCTGGCTCTTCAGTTCGCGACAGGCCTGAAAGCCGTTGCGCTGCGGCATCACGACGTCGAGCAGGATCACGTTGGGCCGCTCTTCCTCGATCGCTTCCTCGATCTTCGTCGGGTCGGAAATAGCAACCGAGTGAAAGCCGCCCTGCTGCAGCACCGATTGCAGAAGGCGGATCTCCGCTTGCGAATCGTCAACCACCAGAACCTTCTTCACCACTGACGCACCTCCACGCTCAAATCCCCCGAGAAAGAAATGCAACTCCGCAGCCAGCCCTCGCAGCGTTTTCGAGGCCTGCAACCCGAATGCAACCTGCCTGTTTCTGGCCGCTTACGGGCAGGTCGTTGCCCCTCATAGCCTGCCGACAAAGCGACCCGAGGCGCTCTCCGTCTCAGCTTGAGATTCTTTCTCACCGGCCTGCATCTCGCTCGCCAGGGATGAGAATCGCTGCATGATCTCGTTGAGTCGCAGGGCCATGGTGTGAATCGCTTGAATCTGCTCGCGGCTCTCGCCCGAAACGCGTCCCGGCTCGAGCAGCAGAAGATCGGCGTTACCGAGGACGGACGTCAGCGCGTTGTTGACGCTCGGACGCATCTCCAACATGTAGTGCCCGAGAGTCGCATGACGCTGACATGCGAGTGCCAGACGTTCGGCGCGCTGAGCCCGGCCAACCGCTTCGACGCGCCGCAGCGCCTCGATTGAAATCAGGATGAGCGTCCTGACCCAGTCCTCGTGCCGGGGAACAATCAGCAATTGCGGATGCGTGGCGCGCAACGAGGAGATGTCTTCTTCCTCCTCGGCGACGTAGACGGCCGCAGTGCCCGAGGAAGCGCTGACGGCGGCGAGAATCAAGGGCAGCTTCCCGTTGCGAACAGGGCCGACGATGACGAGGTCGTATCCCAGCCCGGTCACAGGCTGCCAGACGTCGCCCGTAACGAGCGTGATTCCCGGAACGTGCCGCTCCGTCTGCCAGCGCGCCGCAATCGCGCGCGCGAATTCCGTGTCGTCGGAGACGATCAGGACACTCGCGTCATTCAAGTGGCGCGCTGCTCCTTTCGCTCAGGACTGGAGTTTTTCCGCTTCTTCCATGCAGGAGAGCAATCGTTTCGTGCTGATTCCGAGATTTACAGCGGCTTCGGTTTTTTTGGCGCGCTTGGCCTGTTCGATCCGCCCATGAAAATATGAAACCTCGGTGCGCGCGAGCGCGAGAGCCGCGGTCAAAGCAGTTTCGTCTCCCGAGCGCCTCCGGCGATCGGTGGCGACTGCCAGCAGCGCCCTCGCTACCACGGCGCGCCGCAAGTCCTCGGATTCCTGGCCGCCCTCACTGACGAATGCTGTGACTTCCCAGGACGACAGCAGAACTTTTGTGTCCTGCAGGACTACGGTGGACATCGAGCGGCCGCGCGATGGCGGCGCGGCAATCAATTGCTCCCATATCGCCTCGAGACATTTCTCCGCGTCCATACCGCCCGCTAGCGCGGATGCGTCCGTAGAAAGCTTTGTAGCCTTCGGCGGCGCGGCGGATGCACTGGATACCGGCGGTTCGGTAGTGCGTAGTTGCTCCGGTGCCGAAGCGGCGGGCTGCGGTGATGAAGCCTCTGCGGCAGGCTCGGTGATCGTTGGCGCGACCGTTGATTCGGCCGAAGGCGCATCGATTTCGGTCTTCAGAGTGACGAAGGCAAGTGACGGCGTGCCGGGTTGCGCGCGTTCGAGTGCATCCTCGAGATCGGCGCGGAGAGCGAGAAGTTGCTCAAACGCGTGATTGACCGAGCTTTGCGTATAGTCCTTCTGGAACGGCTGTCGCCAGTTTTCGCAGAAGAATCGGAGTTGCTTCGTTGTCTCCGCCGCGGAGAAGCCAGCGCGGCGGCAATCGACCGTCTTGACGCCGCGCGCCTCAAGGGAATCGATGGTCTCTCGCACGGCTTTCAGGTCCGCATGCAGCATCCGAATGAAAGCCCGGCGCACGAGGAAACTGAAACGGCAGAAGGCCACGAGTGCCGCCGGATCGTAAAACATGCAGCCGGCGGAGTCCTTCAGCATGCGTCCTTGCTCGACGAGGCCTCCCTCCAGTAGGTCGCGCAAACTGTGGCAGTCCTCGAGCTTGGCGAGAATCTGTTCGAGGGGTTCGCACCATTCGAGTGGAGTCGCGTCCGCTTCGACGAGGACAGGGCGCAGGACATCCGCAACGTTCTCTAGAGTGACCGCCTTGCGATAGAGGTGCTCTGGCGCGCACATGGCGAAGTACTGCACGAGCAGCAAGTCAATCTTGTCGCGATCCGCTTCCGTCTTGTCCGGCTTTCTCAACTGGCGATGGATCAGGGCGCGGAGGCTTTCTTCGCTCGCATTCAGGATTTCGGATGGGAGCTGGCGGATCTGGTAGGCCAGCAGGTTTTCGTCGATCGCGGCGAGCCACTGGAGGTGACGATCGAAAACGCTTCTCGTGGGCCGAGCCGGCGGAAATTCGCCTCGCGGATAAGGTGATGGCGCGAGATTGAATTGCGTCGCGAGCGCGGCGTAGAACGGATAGGTCAGACGCGACTCCGCCCACTGCGCGGCAAGGTCGGCGGGGCCCGGTCCGGCAGTGAGATTTTCCGTAGGCGCCGGCGGATTGATCGTCGTGCTGGGTGTTTTCGGTGTCATGGCTTGATGATCCAGTTTGCGACTTGTCCAACGAAACGCGCCGCAACAGCTTTCCCTCCGCCGTGGTATCGCACCGCGACCACGGTGGCGCGAGCGTCGAGCGAGCCATCGGAGTTGACCAGACGCACGCGATCCTCGAATTCGAGCGGCAGGGTCGAGGAGAACAGCACCTCTTGCGTCGTGCCGAATTCGATCACGGTCTGCTCCTGCAACCGGCGCCGCCCAGTGCTTGCCGTCGTCACGCGCACGGGAATCCGAACCGGCGAAGCGCTGGGAAAAAGTTGAGCCAGTTTCTCAACGCACGTTTGATCTGCTACTACCGAGGCGACCACGGCTTCGTGCGCCACAGGCTTCCATCCCTTTCGCCGTTTTTCGCCCCATTCGGCGCTCCCGTCGAAGAGTGCTGGCGAGCGGGGGCCCATGGATGCGGACGGACACGAAGATTGTTCCGCGAATAGAATTGCACGAGGGCAGCCAAAGGTTTTTCAGCGCCAGAAATCCTAAGTAATTAGCACGCCTGGGGTTGGCTGCCTGGTAGTTGGGTACTTGCGCCTCGCGGCGTCTCAGGCTGACACAGTGCGTCTCATGCCCGAACCGAAGAGGGCTCACCGAAGCGCGTCGCGGGACTTCGCGGTGCCGTCTCAAAACGGGCTTAGGACACGGTCTCGGCGAGCTCTTTTTGCGCGTGGCGCAAGGGGATGTTGTAGCGCTTGAGCTTCCGATAGAGGGTGGCACGGCTGATGCCGAGCATCTTTCCTGCGAGAGCTTTGTCGCCGCCCGCCTGTTCGAACACGCGCAGGATGGTGATGCGTTCGAGATCGGCCAGCGCCGTCGTGGAAAGCTGGGCCGCGTCCTCTCGCGTAAGCGCGGAATCGCTCGCGCCGGCAATCGCGGGCGGAAGATCGGCGGCATCGATCATGCGATGAGCTCCCAGGGCGACTGCGCGCGCGATGCAGTTCTCGAGTTCACGCACGTTCCCCGGCCAATCGTATTGCAGAAAACTCTTCATCGCGGACGGTTCGATATGAGTGCCTTCGCCGGGCGCATAGCGGTCGAGGAAACAGTGCACGAGTTGTGGAATGTCGGAGCGGCGCTCGCGCAACGCCGGCAGATGAACCGTGACGACGTTCAGCCGGAAATAAAGATCTTTGCGAAAGGTCCCGGCACGATAGGCCGCTTCGAGATCGCGATTCGTGGCCGCAATCACGCGCACATCCACGGGGATTTTTTCGTTGCTCCCTACCGGCCGAATTTCCTTCTCCTGTAGAACACGGAGCAGCTTCGCCTGCATTTCAAGAGGCAACTCGCCGATTTCGTCGAGGAAGATCGAGCCACCGTTTGCCGCTTGGAAGAGTCCCGCTTTGGATTTGACCGCGCCGGTGAAAGCGCCCTTCTCATGGCCGAAGAGCTCGCTTTCCATGAGCGTCGGGACCAAGGTGCCGCAGTCGACGGCGACGAACGGCATTTTCGCCAGCGGGCCGCGAAAGTGGATGGCGCGCGCAACGAGCTCTTTGCCGGTGCCGCTCTCGCCCGTAATCAGCACGGGCGTGCGAGTGTCCTTGAGGCGCGAGACCATCCGCATAACGTCCTGAATCCTCGCCGATGTTCCGACAATCCCCTCGAGTTGCGTTTCCGTGTTCACGCGCTCCCGCAGAAACTGATTTTCGGTGACGAGGCGCACCTTCTCGGCCATGCGCTGGAGGAGCTGACGCAGTCTCTCGACGCGGAAAGGCTTCTCGATGTAGTCGTAGGCGCCTTGCCTCATGGCGTCCACGGCCGATTCAATCGAGCCGTGCCCGGTCATGATGGCGACCTCGGTTCGCGGCAGGAGTTCCTTGATCTTGCGCAGCAAATCCGCACCCGAAAGGTTTGGCAGCTTCAAGTCGGCGACAACGATATCGGGCGGCGCTGTTTCGAGCGATTCGAGCGCCGCCTCGGCTGTTTCGGCTTCGGCGCACAAAAGGTTCATGCCCTGGCCGACGGTTATGCAGAGGCGCCGGATGCTCTGCTCATCATCCACAATCAAGAAGCGAAGGCGCGACTCGTCTTTCATGGTTTCCCTATCATGGCGCGGTCTCGGCCGCAGCCAGCGATTCGGCCGTCTGGGCGGCCACAGGCAATCGCACAAGGAATGTGGCGCCCTCGCCATTCGGATTGTTCCGCGCGATGATTTCGCCGTGATGGGCGCGAACGATGCCGTAACAGATGCTCAGCCCTAGACCCGTGCCTTTGCCGACTTCTTTCGTGGTGAAGAACGGGTCGAAGATGCGCTCGGGATGCGAAATGCCGGGACCGTTATCGTGAAAGGCGATCTCGATCTGGCCATCGCTTTGCGACGTCGCGACTGTGATCTTTCCCGGGCGGCGAACCTCGCGGACAGCGTCATATGCGTTGTTCAGGATGTTCAAGAACACCTGCTGGAGCTGGTGCGGATCCCCCACCATGAGCGGAAGTTCTTCCTCGTAGCGCTCGGCCAGCTCGACCGCGTGGTTCGAGAAATCGTAGGCTCGGAGTTTGAGCGTTTGCCGGAGAACCGAATTTACCTGCACGGGCTCGCGCTGTGCGGGCATCTGGCGCGCGAAACTGAGCAGATTTTGAACGATCACGCGCGTTCGCTGCGCTTCCTGAAGGATCACGCGAAGTTCCTGCTTTGCTTCTTCCGGGACCTCCGCATTCTCGAGCAGGAGGTCGGTGAAGCCCACGATCGCAGCCAGCGGGTTGTTCACCTCATGCGCCACGCCGGACACGAGCTGGCCGAGCGCCGCCATCTTTTCCGTATGCATCAGTTTGGCCTGCAAATCAGCGGCGTCGGTGATGTCCGCCATCACTACAACGACGCTGTTGATTTCGCCGTGCTCGTCGCGCATGGGACTCAAGCTGATCGAGAACCGTCCGGGAGCGCCGTTGCCGCGGAGGACGGGAATCTCCAGATTGTCGATGGTGGCGCCGTCGAGAGTTCGTTCAAGCGCTTCGGCGAGAATTGGGCGGCGTGACAGCGCGACCATCTCCACGAGCGGATGACCCAGAAGATCCTTCTCGCGATATCCCGCTTCGAAGCAGCGACGATTGGCGTAGCTGACGAGCCCCGCTGTGTCGAGCACGAGAATCATGCTCTGCGTGTTGTTCAGGATGTTCCGATTGAAATCGCGCTCGCGGCGATAGCGGCGCTCGGCCTCGCGGCGGTCCGTGATGTCTTTGAGGACATGGACCGTGCGCTCTTCCTCCTCTTCGCCGCCGTGAATTCGCGAAGTGGAAACGAGGTATGTCCGGTCGCCCGCAGGATGTACAAACTCCTCTTGAGCCACCTGCAAGTTCCGGCAGAACGGACACCGCTCGGACTGCGTCGGCGAGCCGAGCAGCTCCAGCCTGCCGATGTCCTTGCCAACCGCCTCCGAGGGTCGTGCGCCTAAGACCTCAGCGAGAGCCCGATTCAGACGCAGGACGTGGCCGGCTTTGTCGTGCACGACGATGAAATCGGAAATAGCGTCGAAATCCTCGACCCACTGTTTCCGCGATCGCTCAATACGTGAAAACAGGCGCACGTTTTCCAGCGCCACGGAGGCATGACCCGCCAGAGCCTCCAAAAGGCGGTGCTCCGTGGCCGAGAGATCGCGCCCGAGATCGGCAAGGCAGAGCACGCCCAACAACACGCCGTCGCTTCCCGTCAGCCGCACGAGGACCACGGCGTGCCACGCCAGTGCTTCCGCGAGCTCACGGCCAAGAAGCCTTGAGGCATCTCCCGAACGTAGCGGAGCAGATGAGACTTCGACTTGTTCAGCCAATACAGTCGCCAAGCGTTGCTGGACGGACCATTCCCAGTTGTGTGCGGGTCCACTCAGAGCGGCAATTTCCCAGACCGGGCCCTTACGTGGGTGGCTTAAGCTCACAGCGGCGGCGCGCGCCCCGAGCATCTCCGCGGCGCGGGCAGTCAGTCGCTTCGCAAACTCGACCGCGCCAAGAGACGGGTTCAGCTCGAGTGTAGTGGCGGAGAACTGGGCCAACAGGCTCTTAAGGGAGCCTTCGACACCCGCAGGGACTTCCCGGATACGTTTCAGTGCACGCATGGAGGATCAGGGGCTTGCGCGCGCTCCGCCTATACGCCTATACAATGAGACGTTACGGCCTCATCTCATTTTGAGTCAAGAAATGTGCCCCCACCGTTGTTGTAAGTGGTAATCCGATCCCGTCGCAACCTGAGACCCCAAAACGAGTGGGACATGTGCGGTGAGACGATTAGGTCAACCTCTGCATATTAAAGACGAGCCTTCCAGTTCGCCAACTGCCTTTGCCTCAATCAATTAGGAGAAACGTTGCCAAGTTGCGGTCTCAGGACAACAACCTCTTCTCCGTGGCATCGCCCGTGCATTTTCTGTCGCTGGAGTTTTCCCCGGGGGAGGAGAAGAGTCCATGAGGCTAAAGGCATGGCTTGCCGGAGTGGGAGTGGCCCTACTTTTGGGGGGATCGGCGGCGGTTTTGATGCCAAAGGCATCCGCACAGGAAACTTCGGCTGAGGCAAATAAGCGCAAGGTCCGGAGCAAGGTTGTCCCCGACTACCCGCCGCTTGCGAAGCAGATGAACGTCACGGGAAAGGTCAAGATCGAGACAACCATCGCAGCCGACGGGCACGTGGTGAACACAAAAGTGATCGGGGGCAGCCCGCTACTGGTCAACGCGGCGCTCGACGCCTTGAAGAAGTGGCGCTTCGAGCCGGCTGTCAAAGACACGACGGAGACCATCGAGTTCGAATTCGGGGCACAAGAGTAACACCCTCAAAGCGCGACTGGGGCTTTTGACGGGCTGGGGAGCGGAGGCTTTTCAAAATGACGATCGGCAAGAAGCTCTACTGGGGGTTCGGCGCCATCCTGGCGATCATTCTGTTCCTGTTCGTCATCAACATTTTCGCCGTGATACGCCAATACAGCGCACGCGAAGCGGTAAAGGCCACACTGGCCGATGTGCAGGCGATCGAAACCGTTCGCTTCAAGGTGGTCGAAAACCGCCTTTCCCTCGGGAACTATCTCCTGGGCGGCGACCTGCGCGATCAAGACAAGACCAACAAGGGGATCAGCGAACTCCAAGATTTGTTGAGGCAAAGCGAGGTGAAGGCCAACGACCCGGGCCTCCGTTCAGCGCTGGCGCAGGTCGAAGATAACGAACATCAATGGGCGGACAATTTTGCGAAGGCACTGATCGCCAAAAGGCATCAAGTGGACGCGGGCGATGCCACCGTCGCCGACTTGCAGATCGTCTACCTGCAGCTCGATCCCGCTTCGTGGATCAACAAGTCTACCGCCATCCTTGATGAAGCAAGCCGCTCCGTGAGCAAAGCACAGGACGAATCCAATGCATCTGCGGCCTCCGCGACGCTGGCGAGCACGATCATGACCACGGTAGGCACGCTGATCGCGGTCGTGTTGGGAGGGCTCATTGCTTTCTACACGGCGAAATCGATTAAGGAGCCGCTGAACCACCTGATCGAGGTTGCGCGCCGAATCGGGGATACGGGGGACCTTGACCAGTCGATCGACATTCATCGCAACGATGAGGTGGGCCTCCTCGCAGAAAATTTCAACAAAATGATCGTGCACTTGAAAGAGATGGCTTTTGTTTCGGCTGCGATTGCCGAAGGCGAGTTGTCTGTCTCCGTTCAGCCGCGGTCGCAGCAGGACACCATGGCGAAGGCATTCGCGCGGATGACACATGGACTTCGCGATCTGGTCCGCCAGGGCCGCGACAGCGCCTCTCAGGTCGCCAGCGGCGCGAGCCAGATGGCCGCCGCATCGGACGAGTCGGCCAAAATCAGCGTGCAAGCCGCTTCGGCCATTGACGAAGTGACCAGCACGATGCACGAGATGAGCATCAATGTGCAGAACGTCGTAAAGAACACGCAGGTCCAGGCTTCGAGCGTCTCCGAAACCTCCGCGTCGATCGATCAGATGGTGACATCGATCCAGCGCGTCGCGGATACCGCCAAACTCCTGGTGGACATCTCGCACCGTTCTCGCGAAGAAGCGCAGACCGGGATGGCGACGATGGACAAGGCCACCGAGGGACTCAATCGCACGAGCCAGGCAATTCAGGCTTCGGGTGAAATCATCGACGCCCTCGGACGCCGTGCTGACGATATCGGCAAGATCATCGAAGTGATCGACGACCTGGCCGAGCAGACCAACCTGCTGGCGCTCAACGCCGCCATCGAAGCTGCGCGCGCCGGCGAACACGGCCTCGGCTTCGCCGTCGTTGCCGAAGAGGTGCGGAAGCTCGCGGAGAAATCCACGCAATCAACCAAGGAAATCTCCGAACTGATCCAGGGCATTCAAAAGGAAGCACGCGAGGCGGTCGAGAACATGGAGAACAGCACGACCATGGTCCAGGAAGGTTTGCTGCTCAACAAAGACCTCAGTCTTGCGCTCGACAAGATTGCGGACGTCGTCGCCGAGGTCTACAAGTTCTCACAGGAAATCGGCGCGGCCACCATGGAGCAATCGAACGGCTCCACCCAGATCGCCAAAGCCACGAGCCGCCTTACCGAAATCACCCAGGAGATCAATTCCTCGGTCGAGGAACAGGCCTCAGGGGCGCAAGCGGTCGTGCGCGCGATGGAACGGATGCGCGAACTCGTGCAGCAATCCACGTCCAGCTCGACTGAGCTAGCCGCTACCGCGGAGCAGATGTCGAAGCTTTCTCGGGCCTTGCTGGAGTCCATGGATCGCTTCTCGATCGACGAAGCCCGCGGGGATAACCGCCACTCTGCAACTCGGCGGCCGGCCCCCGCGGCGGAGCGACACGCCCCGGCAGATTACGCCGAACTGATCCGGTCCTGAGAACGCACACAACAACCATGGACAAGGAACTTCAGGTCGTCGGTTTTCGGATCGGGCGGGAGACTTTCGGGCTGCCCATTTCGATGGTGCGGGAAATCGTTCGCGTCCCGGAAATCACGTCCGTGCCAAACGCGCCCGACTACATCGAAGGCGTCATCAATCTTCGCGGGCGAATCATCCCGATCGTGGATTTGCGGAAACGATTTGGCGAGAAATCATTCGAGCCGAACAAGAAAAATCGCATTGTCGTGGTTGAGATGGAGACGCGGGCCATCGGCCTGATCGTGAATTCCGCGTCCGAAGTGCTGCGGATTCCTCCTTCGGAAATCGAAGAGCCCAGCAACGTCTTCCAGGAAGGCGAACTCAACTACATCACGGGCGTGGGAAAGCTGAAGGGGCGGCTGGTCATCCTGCTGGATCTGAGCCGGATCCTGCAACGGGGAGAGCTCCGCCGTCTCGATGAATTCGCCGATTCTGCCGCGGTTCCGGTGGGCGGCGCAGTGCGAGATTCCTAGGCCGGGCCAAGAGCATCAGCGAGGGACGAATGTCCACCACACTCACGACGCAGGTGCCACTCACCGATCCGGAATTGAAGCTCTTGCAGACCCTGGTCTATCAGGAATGCGGCATGTACTTCGACGAACGCCGCACGCATTTCCTGCGCGATCGCCTGCAACGCCGGCTGAAGGCGTGCCAGATGGACTCGTTTTACAGCTACTACCGCCTTCTGACCAGCCGGGAAGGCAAACAGGAGCTCTCGGCGTTGCTGGAGAACCTGACTGTCAACGAGACAAGCTTCTTTCGCATTCGCCCGCAGCTCGAGCTTTTCCAGAAGGTCGTTTTGGAAGATCTCCTGAAGCGGAAACAGGAACGGCGCGATTGGTCGCTACGCATCTGGAGTGCCGGATGCTCGATGGGCCAGGAACCCTACACGCTCGCGATTCTTGTCTGCGATGCTCTCGCTTACTACTACCTGCGCAACCCATTGCCGTTTGACATGCCGACGCCCAAGCCGTTGATCCCGCCGCCCTGGAAGGTGGAGATTCTCGCATCGGACATCAACTATTCCGCGCTGCTCACGGCTCAGCAGGGAGTCTACAACGAAGCTCAAATGGAACCAGTGGAATACACGACGCGCCTGCGGTATTTCGAGAAAGTCGGCGATAAGTACGCCGTCAAGTCGACGCTGAGAAGCCTGGTGCAGTTCGACTTTCACAATCTGAAAACCGAATACCTGCCGCAGCGCAACGACATCATTTTCTGCCGCAACGTGATGATCTATTTCGACGAAGCCGAGCAGAAGAGGCTGATCGACAAGTTCCACCACTGCCTCAACCCCGAAGGCTATCTCTTCGTCGGCCACGCCGAGAGCCTCTTCGGGCTGACCAGCAAGTTCCACATGATTCATGAGAACAACGCGACGGTTTACCAGCGGGTTGAGGTGGCGCAGTGACTTTTCCCTCCGACGAACACGCCGCCGAGCTCCGCGAGCTCTTCTTCGAGAGCGCCGAGGAGATCTTCCAGAACATGAACGAGGCCGGCCTCGCGCTCGAAGAGCATCCGAGCGACAAAGAACAGCTGCGTCATGTGCGTCGGGCCGTGCACACGCTGAAGGGCGATTCCGCCGCCTGCGGCTTCCGCCAGCTCAGTGAACTGGCGCACGAATTGGAAGACGTGTTGACGCCGGAACTGGCCGAGCAGAACGCGGGACCGATCGCGGAGGTTGTTCTCACCGCTGCCGACACCTTCCACGAAATGCTGGCGGCCTACCGCAACAATCTGCAACTGCCTGCCGGCGACGCCTTGCGCGAACACATCCGACACCTGTTGGAAAAGTCGGCCGCACCAACGCAAGGCACGCCTTCCGAAGCCAAGTTCGACTGGAACGAATACGAGCGGCTTATGATTGCAGAGGCGTTTCAGCGCCGCGAAACGATTTACAACGTCGGGTTGCACCTCGATCCCGAAACACCGTTGCCGGCCGCAGCTTTCGAGCTAGCTCGGAAGGCTCTTGAGAGCGCAGGCAAGATCCTGGCCCTCCATCCCGAGGGCAGCGCACCTGCCGAGCCGGTGCGACTGATGGAAGCGGCTCTGTCGAGTGCGCAGTCCGCCGATTGGATCCGGAAGCACTGCCGTGTACCTTCGGTTGTGCAGAAGATCTCCGTAGCAAACATTCCTGTTCCTCAACCGGTGACGCGCGATCTGCTGGACATTCTGCTCGAGTCGGAGGCGGCCGCGGTTTCCGCTGGTATCAAGTCAGGAGCGGCGGACTCGGTCTCGATCTTAGAGGATGAGGCGCACGAATCGAGCGCTCCCGGCGGTCTCGCCCACGCGACGGAAAATACGCTGCGTGTCGATGCCAACCGAATCGACGCCGTCATGAATCTGGTCGGCGAGATGATCATCGGCAAGTCCATGCTGCAACGTGCGATCGCCGAGTTTGAGCGGCGGCACACGAAGGATCCATTGCACGGAAAATTCTCCGACGCGCTCGCGTTTCAGTCGCGCGTCCTCGGAGAACTTCAGAAGTCCGTAATGAAGATCCGAATGGTGCCTGTCGAGCAGCTCTTCCGGCGGTTCCCCCGGATCGTCCGCGATGTGGCCAAGCTGCGGAACAAGGACATCGGCCTTGAAATCGCAGGGCAGAACACGGACCTCGACAAGAGCATTCTGGACGCCCTGGCTGACCCACTCGCCCATGTGGTGCGCAACGCAGCCGACCATGGCATAGAGACCTCTGCGGAACGGCAGAAGGTCGGAAAACCCGCCCGTGGCACGATCCGGCTGAATGCCTATCACGACGGCGATCAGGTCGTGATTGAGGTTTCGGACGACGGCCGCGGACTCGACCGCGACAAGATCATGCGCCGCGCCGTCGAACACGGGATCATCTCGGCGGAAGACACCCTCCGCCTGAACGACACCGAAGCGCTGGAATTGGTTTTTGCCCCGGGCTTAAGCACGGCGGACGAAGTGACCGAAATCTCCGGCCGAGGAGTGGGACTCGACGTCGTGAAGTCAGCGCTTGAGAACCTGAAAGGCTCGGTCGAACTCAAAAGCGAGTCTGGTAAGGGCGCCACGTTCCGCCTCCTCGTGCCGCTGACGCTCGCCAGCATTCAGGCGCTCCTGTTTCGCGTCCACGGACGGCTCTACGCAGTGCCGTTGGCTTCCGTTGCTGAGATCACCCGCATCAGCGATGAAGACATTCATCGTGTGGATGACCACGAGGTCTTCCAACTGCGCGAACAGGTGATGACGCTTGTCCGGCTGGATCGTCTCGGGCCAAAGGTCGTGAACGATCGCGCCAAGCGCGTTTTCGTAATCGTGATCGGCACCGGAGGCCGACGGTTCGGCCTCGCGGTGGACAGTTTGATGGGCGAAGAAGAACTGGTGATCAAAGCCCTCGAAGACCAGCTCGTCACTTCTCCGCTCGTCACCGGCGCTTCCATCCTCGGCGATGGAACCGTCGTGTTGATCCTGAATGTCCCGGCTGTGATTTCGCATCTTGCCAGAATCCCGGCGCTGGGGGCCACAGCATGAGCCAGAAAATTCGCGTGCTCGTGGTCGACGACTCCGCGCTGATGCGGAAGCTCATTCCACAAACGCTGTTGAACGACCCTTCGATCGAAGTGGTTGGCACGGCAATGGACGGCCTGATCGGACTGCGCAAGATCGAAGAGTTGCGCCCTCACGTGGTGACGCTCGATCTCGAAATGCCGCGCATGGACGGCATCGAGATGTTGCGCCAGATCACGGGCAAGCTTCGCGTGCCGGTAATTGTCGTCAGCGCTCACACCGAAGAAGGCGCGTCTCTGACGCTAAAAGCACTGTCGCTCGGCGCGTTCGATTTCGTCACTAAACCGCAGGACGCCGCGCTGGGCCGCCTCCAGCAGATCGCGTCCGAACTCGCGCTCAAGATCAAAGTCGCCGCCGCTTCGGGCGCGCCGAAAATGATCATTACGGTGCCGACGCCGAAGCAC
>Ga0187872_10000762_pt1 | contig 35229 bp, 33 predicted proteins | sample June2016WEW_16_4_FD_132973 | JGI IMG/M metagenome (GOLD analysis project Ga0187872, IMG submission 132973) | Peatland microbial communities from SPRUCE experiment site at the Marcell Experimental Forest, Minnesota, USA - June2016WEW_16_40 | ecosystem: Environmental > Terrestrial > Soil >...
CATGACGAGCATGACGCTGCCCAGGCCGGCGACCGCTCCCGCCTTGACCAGCAAGCTGCCCCAGCGCACGCCGGTAGCATCGATTCCCACCGCGACCGGAGCCGCCACGTCCAGGCTGGTGTACGGCACTACGGCCGTGAGCAAACCCGACACCAGAATGTAGAGGATTGTGCAGATCACGAGCGAACCGATGATCCCAACCGGCATGTCCTTCCGAGGATTCTTTGCCTCCTGCGCGGCCGTCGAAACCGCGTCGAATCCGATGTAGGCGAAGAAAATGACTGCCGCGCCACGGGCCACACCCGACCAACCGAAGTCGCCGAACTTTCCCGCGTTCGGCGGAATAAACGGGCGCCAATTGGCCGCAGCAAGCGCAGGATGTCGCAGGACGTACATTCCCGCGATACCAATAAAGACCAGCACGATCGCGACCTTGAGGATCACGATGGCGGAATTAAAATTCGCCGATTCCTTGATCCCGACGATAAGGATGAACGTGACCACGGCAATCGCCAACAACGCGACCAGATTAAATACTCCGGTTGCATGCGGAAGTGTCCCCGGATCGATACGGGCAGATTCCAGTGCAGAACGCACTGACTCGGTCGTCGCCCAGTGACCTTTATAAAGGAGCATCTGCATCCCCGGCGTCGCAAGCCATTTCGGGCCGATGTGAATACCAAAATCCTCAAGGAAGCTGACGAAGTAACCGCTCCAGCCGGAAGCCACCGTGGCAGCGCCAAATGCGTATTCCAGGATCAGGTCCCAGCCGATGATCCACGCAAAGATTTCGCCCAGAGTGGCGTACCCGTACGTGTAGGCCGAGCCGGCGATCGGGATCAGCGATGCAAATTCGGCGTAGCACAGTCCTGCGAAAGCACAGATGATGCCCGACAGGATGAACGAAACCACGATGGCCGGCCCCGCACTTTGCGCGGCGGCTTGCCCCGTTAATACGAAAATGCCCGCGCCAATAATCGCGCCGATGCCCAGCGTGATTAGGTTGATCGGCCCCAGGGCGCGGCGCAAGCTAAGCTGGCCTGCTTCTTCGGACTCCTCCATGATGACGTGCAGCGGCTTCGTGGCCAGAAGTGGACTGCTCATTCGGGATGGTCCTCCGTCATCGTCAGACGCCCCTGCATTCTACGACTCCGCAGGCCCCTTGCCCGCCCACTTCCAGAGGCCGTACACCGGCAGCCCCAGCAAAACGATGATCACGCCCGGCCAAGTGTACTGCGGTTTATATCGCAACAACTGGATTTCGAGAAACACTGCCATCACGAGGTAGAGCGCGGGCAGCACCGGATAGCCGAAAGCACGGTATGGCCGCGGCATGTCCGGACGCTTCGCGCGCAGGACAAACAATCCGGCGAGCGTGAAGATGTAAAAAAGCACCACGGCAAATATCAGGAAGTCTAGCAACTGCCCGTAGGTGCCCGAAAGACACAGCATCGACGCCCAGATGCATTGCACCACCAGCGCGACTCCCGGCGCGTGATGACGATTCACGTTCCCTACCGACCCGAAGAACAGCCGGTCCTTTGCCATCGCGTAATAGATACGCGCTCCCGAGAGAATCAGACCGTTGTTGCAGCCGAATGTAGAGATCAGAATCGCCGACGCCATCACGATCGCGCCGGCCGGGCCGAAAATCACCTGGAGGGCGGCGGTCGCGACGCGCTGATCTGAAGCAAACTCGATTCCCCGGGCGAGCGGAGTCGCGCCCTGCGGATCGCCATTGATGGGCAGAACTCTCAGATAGGCGATATTCGCCAGCGTGTAAAGCAGCACCACCGTTCCGGTCCCGAGCGCAAGTGAGACTGGCAGATTACGGCTGGGTTCCCTCACTTCCGCCGCCGTGAATGTGATGTTGTTCCAGGCATCCATGGCGAAGAGGGACCCCACCATCGCCACGCCTATCAGCGTGAGGGTTCCGATCATCCACGTCGGATTGTCCGGCGGATACGAATGCACGGCGTTCCAGCCGGCATTCCGCCAGAAGCCAGTGAAATTCGTCGTGAGGCCCACGGGTGTTGCAAACCACAAGCCCAGCACAACTAGCGCCACAAGCGCGCCCGTCTTGGCCACGGTGAAGACATTCTGTACGATCTTGCCAAGCCGGAGCCCGCGCGTGTTCACCCACGTGAGAAGAACGATCGAAAGGATGGCGAGGAGGTTCTGCCGGTTCAAGCCGACGTTATAGGGACCGAGTTCACCGAACCACAAGCGCCACGGTCCGAACGTCCCGATCTTCCAGATCCAGTGCGAAGCGGAAAACCACGGCGCGAGCACGCCTGCAAACTTCGCAAAGGCGATCGCCACGGCGGCAATCGTGGCCGTCTGAATTACGAGCAGCATGGTCCAGCCGTAGAGGAAACCCCACACGTGCCCCAGCGACTCGCGCAGATAGACGTACTGCCCGCCAGCGTGTGGCATCGCCGCGGCGAGTTCCCCGTAGCTCAGCGCGCAGATCAGGGTCATGACCCCGGAAGCGAGCCAGACGATCAGCAGGAGGCCCGGGCTTTTCACCTGATGCGCGATGTCCGCGGAGACGATGAAGATTCCCGACCCGATCATCGACCCGACGACGATCATCGTCGAATCGAACAAGCCAAGGCCCTTAACCAGCTCGGGGGACAGCCGAGCGCCCGGGGCTCCGATTGTCTGCGCCTGTTGCGCCATTTGATCTTGACTTGCGGCCGCCCTCAAGCCCTCGCAGAACGCACGCGCTCCGCGATCGCCAGGTACTCTTTTGCGCGACCCGCGGGATCCCGCGCCGACAGCAGATCGCTGATCACTGCAACGGAATCGGCCCCGGCGCGGAACACCTCCGCCGCCGTTTCGAGCGTGATTCCACCGATGGCGACAATAGGTTTCCGTGTGAGCCGCCGCGCGGCGCGAAGAAGCTCGAGACCGACGACCGGGTCTGGATTTTCCTTTGTGGTCGTCGGGAAGATAGGCCCCACGGCAATATAATCCGCCGAAGTGGCGATAGCCTCGCGGAATTGCTCCACACCATGTGTCGAAACGCCTACCCAGCAGGAATCACCGCAGATTCGCCGTGCATCTTCGACCGGCAAGTCTTCCTGGCCGACGTGCACGCCTCCTGCGCCGGATAGGGCGGCTACGTCCGGGCGGTCGTTCACGATGATCCGGATCCCTCGCGGCGACAGGCTGGCGATCAGCTCCTTTGCTGCCGCGCAGACATTCCGCGAAGTGGCCCGCTTATCGCGAAGCTGCATCAATTTCACACCTGCGTCCGCAAGCGGCGCGGCAAACGCAAAGGGTGGCACCGACAAAAGGCTCGGATCAAGGATCGCGTAAAGGGGTGAGAACAACGGCCGTTCTCCGGTTCACTCGGCTTTCGCGGCGGTCAGCCGCTCGAGGAAGTGCGTGTCGAATTTCCCCGCCCTGAAGTCCGGATCGACAAGGATTCGCTTGTGCAGCGGGATCGTCGTCTTGATACCTTCGACCACGAAGCCATCGAGCGCGCCCTCCATCCGGACGATCGCCTCCGCGCGGTCCCGTCCATGAGTGATCAACTTCGCCACGAGAGAGTCGTAATACGGCGGGATGATTGCGTCCGCGTATGCGGCCGTATCCACCCGGACGCCCGGCCCGCCCGGGACTCGAAAGGCCGTGATGCGGCCCGGCGACGGCCTGAAGGTCTCCGGGTCCTCGGCGTTGATGCGGCATTCGATCGCGTGGCCCTGGAACTGAACCGGGCCCACGACCTCGTCCAGCCGTTCTCCCGCCGCAAGACGGATTTGGGACTTCACCAGGTCCACTTGCGTCACCATCTCCGTCACTGGGTGCTCCACCTGGATGCGCGCATTCATTTCGATGAAGTAGAGGTCGCCGGTAACGTCCCGCAGGAATTCTATCGTCCCGGCGCTCGAATACCGGACCTTGCGGAGCGCTTCCACAACCTGAGTACCGACGCGTGCCCGAGTCGCGGGGTCGAGACCTGTCGAGGGAGATTCTTCCAGCACCTTTTGGTGCCGGCGCTGGAGTGTGCATTCGCGCTCGCCGAGATGCATCACGTTGCCATGCCGGTCGCCCAGCACCTGGAATTCGATGTGGCGCGGGTGCTCGATGAGCCTTTCCATATAAACGTTGGGGCTGCCAAAGGCCTGCTCGGCTTCCGCACGCGCCGTCTGAAACGCCGAAATCAATTCACGCTTAATGCGCACGATCCGCATTCCGCGGCCGCCGCCACCTTCGGCGGCCTTGATCATCAGCGGCAATCCGACCTGAGTCGCCACCCTCTTGGCGGCCGCTTCATCCGGCACGATTCCATCGCTGCCCGGAATTACCGGAAGACCTGCCGCGGCCATCTCAGCGCGCGCGCGGTCTTTCTCGCCCATCATTCGGATCACGTCCGGCGGCGGCCCGATGAAGGTGATGTGCGAGGCCTCGCAGACTTCGGCGAAGTTGGCGTTCTCCGAAAGAAAGCCGTACCCAGGGTGGATTGCATCCACGTCCGCGATCTCGGCCGCGCTGATGACCTGGGGGATGTTCAGGTAACTGTCCGCGCTTCGCGGGGGTCCGATGCAGATCGCCTCATCCGCAAAGCGAACGTGCAGGGCGTGGCGATCGGCTTCCGAGTAGACCGCCACCGTACGGACGCCCAGTTCCTTGCACGCGGCCAGGATGCGCAGTGCAATCTCGCCGCGATTGGCGATTAGGATTTTCTTGAACATGGGCTAAGAGCGGATGACTTGAGAGCCGGGGGCCTCTGCCTTGCCCTTTCCCGGCGTGATGCCTACTTCTTTCCCTGCACGCGAATGCCGAAGAGCGCCTCGCCGTATTCAACCGGATGGCCGTTTTCGACAAAGACTTGGACGACTTCACCCGCCACGTCCGACTCGATCTCGTTCATCAGCTTCATTGCTTCGATGATGCAGAGCACTTGAGCGGTCTCGACGCGGGAGCCCACCACAACGAAGGGCTCGGCCTCTGGGCTGGGGGACGAGTAAAACGTTCCCACGATCGGCGACTTGATCGTGTGCACGTCCTCCGCCTGGGCTGCCTCTTTGACGCGTTCGTGGGCGCCGGCCGGGGCCGCAGCATGCGGGGGTGCCGTCTGCGCTGTCGCAGCCGACCGGTGTGCCGCCGCAGGGTGCGCCGACGCCCGTTTCAGCCGGATGTGCATGCCGCGGCGCTCGTATTCGAACTCCTCCAGCCCGTTCTCCTGCATAAACGCGAGCACGCGTTTTACTTCGGAGAGGTCCACGCCGCGCACGTCTGTGCCTGCTCCAGCTTCCGGCTTTTGTTTCTTGGCCATCTAAAGTTCGAGAAATTCCCGGGGAGCCGTCGTCAGATCCACGGCGCCTTGCGCCGTCACAAGGACGTCGTCCTCAATCCGGATGCCACCAAGTCCTTCCAGGTAGACGCCCGGTTCGACAGTCACGACCATTCCATCCTGAAGAAGCGTCTGCTCGCCCTTGCCGAGGCGAGGCATTTCGTGCACTTCCAAGCCCAGCCCGTGACCCGTGCTATGGGTGAAATACTGCGCCAAGCCAAGCTGGCGCAAAACGCCGCGCGCCGCCCGATCCACATCCACGGCTTTGACCCCAGGCCGGATGACCGCTTTCGCCGCTTCCTGAGCCCGCAGGACTCCATCGTAGAGCCCGCGAATCCTTCGGGGAGCGCGCCCCAGGAAGACCGTACGGGTCATGTCGCTGCAATAACCGCGAAGTATAGCACCCTGGTCGAACACGACCAACTCGCTTTTCCTGAGTGGCTTGGCGGTAGGGCGCGCGTGCGCCCAGGCCGAGCGCGGACCGGAAGCCACTATGGTCTCAAACGAGGGTCCGGAGCCGCCACGCTTCTTGATTCCGTATTCGATCTCAGCTGCCAAGTCGATCTCAGTGACTCCCGGCCGGACCATCTCGAGAATCCCGAGGAAGACATCGCTAATCAGCTGCGCAGCTGCCTGCATCTCGGCCACTTCATCCCCGTCCTTGACGGCGCGAAGCTTCTCGACGGCGTTTCCGTCCCCAATCCACCGCACTCGACTGCCCGCCGCATCCATCAGCGTCTGTTTCTGTCCTACGGTCACATTCCCCGGAGCATAGCCGACAGACCGTCTTCCCCGGCGTCCTCGCAGGCGGGCCCCGACGGCGCCCAGGAGCCCGTTCCTCGCAATGTGCACTCGCGCCCCGCGAACCTCCTGGCCCGCTTGGAGCGTGTACCGGCTGTCGGTGAAGATGGTGCTTGCGGACGCCTCGACCAACAGCAGTCCAGCACTGCCCGAAAAGCCACACAAGTACCGAATGTTCGGAAGATGGGAGATCAGGATTGCGTCGATTCCGAGGCTGGAAAAGCAGAGCCGGAGCCGATCCGTTCGTTCTTCGGACCCGCTCCGGCGTGAGGTTTGGTGTGTCGAGTTCCGCGCCACGTCAGGCAGCCGGCCCCTCCTGATTCGACCGCCAGCGCTAGCTGGGGAGAATCCGGGGCGTCAGGAAGAACAGCAGCTCCTGCGAACTAGAGCTGACCGTAGTGTGTTTGAACAGATTGCCCAGGAGCGGAATACTGCCGATCAGAGGAACATCCTGGATGGCCGTCGACTGTTGCGTTACGATGATTCCGCCGATGACTACGGTCGCTCCGTCAACCACCGTAACCTTCGTTTCGGCAGATTGCGTATCGATCGCCGGGATTCCCTGAACGCGGGGGATTGCCTGGTCGATCTGGTCGTTCTCGACCGTCACGTCCATGTAGATCGTCCCTTCGGCCGTGATCTGAGGCGTGACATCCAGCTCTAGGACGGCGTCCACGAACTGAACGGACACGGTGTTGTTGACGACCGTCTGGACCGGAATCTTGGTTCCCTGCTTGACGGTGGCCTTTTCGTTGTTCTGCGTGATCACCTTTGGCTTGGACAGAAGCTTGCCGACGCCGGTCTGTTCGGCCGCCGAAATGATGTAGTCTATCGCGAAGTTGGGAGACGCAAAGAGGTATTGGAGTCCGCTCGTGGGGACCGTTGTGCCCAAATTCGTGATCAGAGGCGGCGCTCCACCGGTTGAACTGGTGCCGCTGGAGCCGGCGCCTGTACTCGTAATGAGGGGCGGCGGGGTGAAGATTGTCGGCCCCGCGCCAACGGACGGAGCTCCGCTTACGCCGTTGTGCCCGGCCACCCCGGAAAATGCAAGCTGCGACCCAAGCTCCCGCGAGAAGGAACGGTTGGCCGCAACCACGCGCGCTTCGATTTCCACTTGCCGCGACTTCCGGTCGAGCTGGCGGATCAGATTGTCGATTACGGGCATCGTGCTCGGGACGTCGCGAATGATCAGGGTGTTCGAGCGGTCGTCCGCGACGAGGTCGCCGCGCGACGACAGGAATTTCTTAAGCGGAGCGACAAGGACCGTGGCCTTCGCGTAGCTCAAGACGCGAGTCGTCGTAACGACATCGGCGGCTTCCGCCTGCGCCTTCGCGAGATCGCGATTCTCCTCCGCCTCCTTCTGCAAGGTTGCTTTGGTAGCGATTCGCAGGACGTTCCCGTCGAGCTGCTTATCGAGGTCGTTGTTCTTCAGAACGATGTCGAGCGCTTGATCCCACGGTACGTCGTCCAGAACGATCGTCAGTGTTCCCTTCACGTTCGGGTCCAGGACGACGTTCAGGCCGCTGATCTCGTGGATCAAACGGAAGAAGTCGCGCAAATCGACTTCCTTCAGGTTTACCGAAATCGGCTCGCCTGAGTACTTACCTGCAACGACGGGAGCAGGCGCGGGTGCCTGCGCCGGTGCCGCGACTCGACCGGGGCCTGGCACGGGGGCCGGTTCCGCCGGAGCTGCTGCGGCAGCCGAGCTTGCGTTGGCGGCGTTCGGCGCCACCATCGAAGCCCCTGACGCCGCGTGCGTAGCAGCCACACCTTCCTGCGCCTGGGCCGGCTCTGCGGCAGGTGTCGCGAGGGCCGCTGACGTCCGCGTCAGGGCCACCGGCAGTGCAGCCGCTGGAGCCGGAATCTCAGTCGCCTTCGGCAACGCCGCCGGCTCCGCGAGAGCCGGAGCTTGCTGCTGCAGCGGGGCCTTCGCAGTCATGACGGCGACAGGCGGCTCCGAGGGCGTCGGCTTAGCCGCGCCGTCGGAGGCTCCGTTCGGCGTGAAGGACACCGTAACCGTGTTGCCTTCCCTCGCGATGCTGTAGGTGGCTGGCTGACGCAGGTCGATCACGACACGCGACACTTCGGGCGCGAACTGCGCCAGGCGAATCTCGCGCACCGGATCCAGGTTGCTTGCCAGGTGATTGGCGGAAGTCTTCAGGTGCGAGCCTGCAAAATCGAGCACTAGTCGCTCCGGCTTATGCAATTGGGTCGCGTGATAGTTCAACGGGCCCGACCCAGAGATGTGCACTTCGGTCTGGTCGCCATTCTGTGTCATCTGGACCTGCTGAATTGATTCATACGTTGCGCCTAGGGTCTTCGTCTCCGCGGACGTGGCGGCAGCCGGAACCACTGTCGGCGCGAGCGTCGCCCTCGAAGGCGCGGCCGAAGGAGCAGCAGCCGCATCGGAAGTCCGCGAAACAAGCAGGGTAAGGTCCTGGGCATCTTTCCGCTCGAGGCGAGGCTCGACGCCCTGGGTCATCAGAATCTCCACACGAACGACGGGCTTGCTCCCCGAGGCGTAGGTCGTTACACGGTAGCTCTTCACGAGGTCGGAAGGAACCACGCGTGCGCCGGTCGGGTCTCCGGCCGAAACCCCGCTCAAGTCGAGGACGTAAAGACTCTCACTCGGACGATAGGTGGTGTATTCAAACGGCGCGTTAGCTTCAGCTTCCACCTGCACGCCGCCGTCCTTCACCACCGCCTTCACATGCACCACCGGCGCATCGCTAGCCGGCAGCGCTCCGTTCAACAGAATCAGGCTAGCCGCGATAAGCGCACCCAGCCCCCACGCCCGCCACATGATCCTCATTGCTGCTCTCCTGCACTCGCGTAGATTCGCTTCGTCACCACCCGCTCGACCGGCTTGCCGAAGGCGTCTTTAGTGTTTTCCTTGAATGTCACACCGTCCAAACTGATTTTCTCCACATCGCCGTCATACAACCGGTCGCCCTCCCGGATGAAATACACGCGCTCCTCGGGATTCGAGACCACGGCGATCATTCCTCCGGCGCCTTGAACCGTCCCCGACACCCGGACCGTCGCGATCACCAGGCCGGCCTTGCCCGGAGGCAGGTGCATCGCCCCCACGTCCTTCTTGTCGCTGATCAAGGGTACAAACGGATCCCGCTTGCCCACCGCTTCAATCGTGGTGCCCGCTGCCGGCGACTCAGGCGTCGATGCCGCGGCAACAGCTTGTTTGGCTGCCGCAGCAGCCTTGGCCTTCCGAGCCGGCTTCCTCGCCGGCTTGGCCTGGGCCCAACTGCCTGGAATCACGCATAGCGACATTGCCAGCACGGCCAACAGATTTGCGGATGCCTTTGCGAGTCTCATCGTCATCGCCCTATCGTTTTGCCTGTGCGCCAGCAGGCGGTGCCTGCTGTTCGACCGGGTTCGTGAAGAATGTCGTGATCGTAAACGTACCCGTCACCGAGGTGCCGGCCGCCATATGGAACTTGCCGCCTCCGGCGCCGCCAACCGAATTCAGCTTCAAGTCACCCACGTTGATAATTCGCGATAACCTTCCGAGCCGGGAGAAAAAGTCCAACACCGAGTAGTAGGGACCGTCGGCCTCGATGTCGAACGGCATCTCGAAGTAATAAGGCTTCTGCGCAACCGGCTTCGCCGTTAGCGAACGGATCGCAACGCCTGCACTCACGGCCGAGCGTTGCACCATCAAAATGAACTGGTCGGTCTGCTTTTCTTCCGGCACGATCGTTTGCAGCGTCGCCAGCTGTTTCTGCAACGCATCCATCTCGGTCTGCAATTCGGCACGGCGCTGTTTGTAGACCCGCAGGTTGTCAACTTCGGTTTGCAACGGCTTCAACTCAGCCTGCGCGGTCTCGAGTTGGCCGCGAACGTTCGCGAGCGGCAAGCCCGGAATGTAGACCCCTCCCAGGACCAAGACCACGGCCAGCCCGACATACAACAGGGCTTGCAGCGGCCACGGCCAATCGCGGAAGCTGGTTGCCATGGGCTAGCTCCTTCCCTTGGCCGCGGGTTGCGGAGGCTGTTCGGCTCCGGCGGGCTGGGCCTTCGCCGGACCAGTCGGCGGCGCAATCGCCACCGACATCGTGAAACCGTATGTCTCGACGGATGGGCGGAGATCGTCTTCCTTGGCGCTCTTGATTTCGACTTTGTCGAAGTAGCCGCTTCGCTTCAGTTCCGTGATGAAGTTGGCCACCGCGTTGATCGAACCCGCTTCACCCTGGATATCCAGCGAATCGCCGTTGCGGTTGATGGACGTAAGCCAGAGCGAATCCACGCGGACCACCGTATCGGCCACCATCTGAAGCAGGTCTTGCGCGCCGCTGCGGTTCCGCTGCAACGTCTCGATCACGTTGATGCGCTGCTGTAGGACGCTCTTTTCGCTTTCGAACCTGTCGACGTCCTGCTTGATCTGTTGCAGGCTGTTTTTCTCGGCCTGCAAATCCCTGATTCGTCCCTGCGTGTACTCCAGCTGCTTCTTTTGCGAGAAGTACACCACCGTTAGAACGACCGCCGCAAAGGCGATGGCCGCGACAAAGAGCAGGATCTGAAGGGTCGCCTCCAGCGGCACTGCTTGCTTCGCCGCCCTCGGACGGGCCTGGCCCAGTAGGTTGATTCGGATCATGGCGTGTCAAAACTCCTCAGCGCCAGGCCCATGGCGATGGCCAGGCGCGGCGCCAACTCGCGAAGCTGATTCTCGTCGTGGCGCGCGGGATTGATTGCGACCTTGCGAAACGGATACAGCTCCTCGACCGGCATCGCGAACTCTTCCTTCAGCAGATCGAGCAAGCCCGGCACCCGCGCCGTTCCTCCTGCGACCACGATTCGCCGGATGTTCTCGCCGCTGGCCGTGGCGCGGAAGAAGTCGAACGTCTTCTGTATCTCGAGGATCAGAATGTCGGAAACCGACCGCAGGATCGCCGCGCGCTGCTCTTCGCTCACACCCGCGTGTGTCCCGCCCATTTTCAGCTTCTCGGCGTCCTCGAAGCTCAGGTCAAGTTCCTTCTGTAAGGCATCGGTGTACTGGTTGCCGCCAACCGAAACGTCGCGCGTGAACAGCGGCGTCCAGCCGCGGATGATGTTGATATTCATTACGCTCGCGCCGATGTTCAGCAGCGCCACCACCTGCGACGGGTCCGGCTCGTAGTTCACCTCGTAGGCGTTCTGCAGCGCGAAGGCGTCGATATCCACGACCACCGGTGTCTTCCCCGCCTGCGCCAGCACGTTCGTGTGGTTCAGAATCTTGTCCTTCTTGACCGCCACGAGCAGCACGTCCATTTGGTTCTCCGTCGCTTCCAGGAGTTGGTAGCTCAAATTTACGTCGGCGATGTCGAATGGGATGTGCTGGCTCGCTTCCGCTTGAATCCGGTCGTATAGTTCTTCCTCGGTCATCAGGGGCATGCTCACGCGCTTGACGATTACCGAATGGCCCGAAACGGACGTTGCCACGTCCTTCGTCTTGATTTTTTGGCTCTCGAAGATGGCAATGATTTTCTCCGCTACAGACGGGGCATCCATGATGGCGCCGTCCACCACGGTATCCTGGGCCAGCGGTTCGAGCCCGAAACTTACAAGCTCGTAGCCCTCTTTCGCCTTCTTCAGCTCGACCGCCTTCACGGAACTCGAGCCGATGTCTAGGCCGATTAACGATTTCGTTTTCCCCAGATTGAACATCGTGCGGCCCCTCACTCCTAAGTTCGCCCCGTTTCCCAGGACGAATCCCGCTTCGTTTCCCGCGCGTTTTCCCCGAAGGTGCCCTTCGCGCTTTTGTTTCTGTTTCGCCCCAGCCCCGCGGGCTTTGCCACACCCGTCGAGAGAACCGATAGTACTAAGAGATCCGGTACGCTCCGTGAACCGTTTATCACATCTAGCGCCGCAGACTGTCAATCGACATGTTTCGGGTGTGTGCTTCCGGTAAAACACGGCCCAACGTACAGGAGTCCCGGATCGTCTAGGTAGGATCGTGCGAGCGGGGCATGCCTGGCCCCGGGCGAGTTAGATGCATTGCGCGACTGCGAGGAGACTTTCGCCCCTACTTTTTCTTCTCTTCAACGGCGCGGAAGGCGCTTGTCAGAACCTGGGGCGGAGAAATCTTCTAACGATCAAGCTTCAATTGCGACCAAAGAGCATCGATACGCCCCGTGGTTGCTTGATCCATCTTGATTTCATCGGGCCAGCGGCCCGTGTAGCCCTCTTCCGGCCACTTCCGGGTGGCGTCAACCCCCATCTTCGACCCGAAATCCTGCCGTCGCGCTGCGTGGTCCAACGTGTCCACCGGGCCCAGCACGAATTGAATGTCCCGTTCGGGATCGATCGCGCACAGTGCTTTCCACACGACCTCGCGCGAGTCCTGCACGTTGACGTCGTGATCGACAACCACGATCACCTTCGTGAACATCGCTTGGCCGAGCGACCAGATCGCGTTCATCGTCTTTCGCGCGTGCCCCGGGTAGGTCTTGCGAATCGACACGATCATGAGGTTCTGAAAAATCCCCTCAACCGGCATCGCCACGTCCACGATCTCCGGATGCTGCATCTTCATTACCGGCAGAAACACGCGCTCGATCGCGTGGCCGATGAAATAGTCTTCCTGAGGGGGCGGCCCGACGATCGTCGTCAGATAAAGAGGTTCCTTCCGGTGCGTAATGCAGTTCACGTGGAAGACGGGATATTGCCCTTCGAGCGAGTAGAATCCGGTATGGTCGCCAAACGGCCCCTCCGTCCGCATTTCCCCCAGCTCCACATGCCCCTCGAGCACAATCTCGGCATTCGCCGGGACTTCGAGATCGACTGTTTTGCAGGGGACCAACTCGACGGGGTCACGCCGCAAAAAGCCCGCAAACAAAAACTCGTCCATGTCGGGCGGCACCGGCAAGATCCCTGCGAGGCACGTCGCCGGATCGGCGCCTATCGCCACGGCAATTTCGAGCTTCCCTTCCCTGTTCTTGGATCGTGCGCTGCGAAAGTGTTCGGCGCCGTGCTTCTGCGTTTGCCAGTGCATGCCCGTTGTGCGTGAATCAAACACCTGCATGCGATAGCACCCCACGTTGCGCTTGCCAGTTTCGGGATTCTTCGTGATGACCATCGGCCAGGTGATGTAACGCCCGCCGTCCTGCGGCCAGCACTGCAGAATCGGAAAGTCGAGCAGCGAAAACGCGTCGGTTCGCACCACTTCCTGACACTCGCCATTGCGCACCGCTTTCGGGAACACGTTGCCAAGCTCGGCCAGCTTGGGCAGCATCTTTACCTTGTCGAGGATCCCGTGCGGCGACTGCATGTCGAGAATCGAGGAGATTCGCCCGGCAATCTCTTCGAGCGAATCTACCTCCAATGCGAGGTTCATCCGGCGTTCGCTTCCAACGAGGTTCGTCACCGCCGGAATCCGCGAGCCTTTCGGGCGTTCGAAGAGCAGGGCCGGGCCGCCACGCTTGACCGTGCGGTCCGAGATTTCCGTGATCTCGAGTACCGGGTCGATCTCGGCGGAAACCCGCTTCAGCTCGCCCTCCTTTTCCAGCTTGCGCAGAAAATCTCGCAGGTCCCGATACGCCACTGCCCCTCCTTGGGTCATCGTCCCGAGCCGCTCACTCTAACACGGCTTGCCGTCGGTAGCCTCAGAAGACAAGCTCATGGCCGAGCCGCGACGGAGGGAAACCAGTTGCGTGGGTCGTGCGTCTTTAAGTATGCGAGGCTATACGTGTGCGCGTAATGCATCAGAGCATAGGCGTATGACCGCCGGATCGTGACCACGAACCCCGAAGGCAGAGGTAAATGTCGCTAAGAGAATCGTATCAACAGCACAAGAGGCTGTACGTTATAGGCGCGGCCGCCCTGATCGTAGTTATCGCCGGCTGGCTCTATGTGAGAAGCCGCTCGGACGATGCGAAATTCACCACGGCGAAGATCGTGCGGGGTAATATAACCGCAACCGTGCAGGCCACGGGCACGATCAACGCACTCACGACTGTTCCCGTCGGCTCCTACGTTTCCGGCACCGTGCAGTACATCTTTGCCGACTACAACACGCGCGTTCACAACGGCCAGGTTCTCGCGCAGCTCGATCCCGCGATTTACGAGGCGCAGGTGACCCAAGCGCGCGGCAACCTCGAAAACGCCCAAGCGAATCTGGTCACTCTCGCGGCCAATGTCCAAGTGGACCAAGCCAACCTAACCAAGACCCAGGCAAATGTGAAATACGAGGAGGCGACTGCCAAGCGCTCGCAGGATCTATTCCTCGCCGGAGTCGTTTCCGCCGATTCAAACGATCTGATCCAGTCCACTCTGGGCCAGGCGCAAGCGGACGTGCAATCAGCGCAAGCCGCTCTCGATCAGGCCAAGGCAACACTCACCCAAGCTAAGTCACAAGTCACCGCGATGGAGGGCGGGTTAAAGGCCGCTGAGACAAGCTTGAAGTACACTACGATTATTTCGCCGATCGATGGCACGGTCGTCGCGCGCAACGTCGACGTCGGCCAATCCGTTGCAGCCACTTTGCAGGCACCGCAGGTTTTCACGGTCGCGCAGGATTTGACCCGCATGCAGGTTTACGCCGCCACGGATGAGTCGGACACCGGCAACATCAAGGTCGGCGCTCCTGTGACGTTTCAAGTCGACGCCTTCCCGACCGAGCTTTTTGACGGCCGCGTGAGCACCGTGCGTCTCAACCCCACGACGATCCAGAACGTCGTCACGTACAACACGGTGATCGACTTCAGCAACCCGGATGAAAAGCTGCTCCCCGGAGAAACGGCCTACGTCACGATCCCAACCGGTCACGCCCAGAATGCGCTCCTGATTCCCAACCCGGCGCTCACTTTCAAGCCGAACATACAGGCGAAGGATCTCCAGCAACTCTACAAGCAATACAACATTTCGCGTGATGCTTCGACCACGCATCTCGGCGGATGGCAGGTTGTCTGGAAGCTCGGTCCGGACAAGAACCTTATCCCTCTCGCGATACAGGTTGGGATCACGGATTACAACAACACGCAACTCATCCAGGGAGACCTGAAAGAAGGCGGTCTTCTGGTGACCACCGAGCAAGTCAACAAGACGACCGGCAACGCCGGCCAGCGTCCGCCGGGGTTTGGTGGCGGACCTCCTGGTGGGGGACCGCGATGACGTCTGGAATCGAGGTCGAAGCATGAATCCAAGAGAAGTAATCCGCGTGGCCCTCCGAGCCCTCGGGCGAAACAAGCTGCGGACCGTCCTGACGATGCTGGGCATCATGATCGGCGTCTGCGCCGTCATCGGCACCGTGGCGATCGGCCAGGGCGCGAGCGCGCAGGTGCAGCAGCAGATTCAGTCCCTGGGAGACAACATGATCATGGTCTTCGCCGGCAGTGTGAATTCCGGCGGTGTGCGCATGGGCAACGGCGCAAACAAGACGCTCACCGCCGACGACGCGCAGGCGATCTTGCAGCACGTTCCCAATGTCGTCGCGATCTCTCCAATCGTCGGCGCCTCCGTTCAGGTCGTCAACGGCAACGAGAACTGGCTCACTCGCGCCTCTGGCGTGTCTCAGGACTACACCCAAATTCGGAACTGGCCCGTCGTGTCCGGCAGCATGTTCTCCGAGCGGGATGTGAATATGGCCGCGGACGTCTGCGTGCTCGGCAACACCGTGGCCCAGCAGATTTTCGGCGACGACGATCCTGTCGGTCAGATGGTCCGCGTCCAGAACCTTCCCTTCCGGGTCATGGGCGTCCTCCTCGCAAAGGGGCAGAACCCCAACGGGCAGGATCAGGACGATACGATGATCATGCCCTACACAACCGTGCAGAAGAAGATTTCCGGGATCAGTTGGTTGCAGATGATCATGGTTTCCACATCAACCCAGGATGCGATGGCTCCTGCGGAAACGGCTATTTCCGCCCTGCTCCGTCAAAGACACCACCTTCGCTCGGGCGAAGACGACGACTTCATCATCCGCAGCCCCAATGAATTCGCCCAGGCCGCCGAGGCCACGTCCCTGGCCATGACGGTGTTGCTGGGGATCATCGCTTCCATATCCCTGCTCGTCGGTGGAATCGGGATCATGAACATCATGCTGGTCTCCGTCACGGAACGCACGCGCGAGATCGGTGTCCGGATGGCCGTTGGGGCGACGGAAAAGGATATTCAGGCGCAATTTCTCAGCGAGGCACTGGTGCTGAGCTCCCTCGGAGGCTTGGCGGGAATCCTCCTGGGCGTCGTCTCTTCAATCCTGATTACACGCTTCGTGCACTGGTCCACGGTCGTTTCTCCATCCTCCGTTGTCGTCGCCGCGCTGTTCTCCGCGCTGGTCGGAGTATTTTTCGGATATTACCCGGCGCGGCAGGCCGCGCGGCTCGATCCCATTGAGGCCCTCCGCTATGAATGAGAGCTGTTTCAAGAAAACTTTCGGTCACCGGACAGTGTGCATTGCGCTGGTCATTGTCCTCCGTGCGAGCCTTTCGCTGACGGCTGTTGCATGCGCCCAGGGCCAGAGGCCGGGACTTCCCCCAACGCCCGGTGCAAGTTCGTATGCCCATGCCAGACCCCCAGCCGTTTCGCCGGTTGCTAGCGGCCCCGTCCCCCAGGGGAAGAAAACACCCGCTGGCGAGCAGTTCTACATCGTTGCCTCACTCGACCAGTCGAAATCCCAGCTTCTGCTGAAGCTTCCGAGCGAAGTCACCATGCTGATGAGTGTCACCGGCACGACGCAGATTCAGGATGCAAATGGCGCGTCGCTCAAGCTTTCCGATTTGCGCGCGGGTGACACCGTCTGGGTGATCTCATCCGGAGGCGCGCAGCCGACGGCCGTCCACATCCGCAAAGGCCAGATGACGGTCGCCGATCTTCACCGCTACTACCTCGATTATCCCGAAATCAAGTAACGGGCGCGGGGATGGGATTGTTGCGCGTTCCAAATGGGGGTGCTATTCTGCGACACAGTTCGACCGAGCGGGCGTCGTACAATGGCAGTATAGAAGCTTCCCAAGCTTCGGACGTGGGTTCGATTCCCATCGCCCGCTCCAGAAATCCGCAAAATTGCCGTTGATTCGGCTGCCCTTGCTCACCTCGCACCCCCGATTTGTGCCTATTTGACCCTAGTTTTGCGCCCATTTTGCGCCCAAGTTTTTTCAAGGGAGTGAAGCAGAGCAGGAGGCGGCCGAAGCAGGCCGACGCAGGAGTAATTAATGCGGAAAGCTGAGTCCCGCAGAGGTCCACGTTCGCACAAGCTGTCGAGCCAGCAGCGACACGAAAGGGACTGCAAGGTCTGTCGACATGCGAAGAGGGAACAAATTAAGCGGGACTGGATTGGGTGGGGTGATACAACGCGGATTCCCAAGAACTATCACCTTACCCGAGATTCACTCTACCGGCACGCGCACGCACACGAGCTTTTCGCGAAGCGACAGCGGAACGTTCGCCAGGCGTTTGAGCGAATCATTGAAAAAGCAGAAGCGGTGCACGTCAACGCCGCGTCCGTCGTGGCAGCCGTCCAAGCCTACGCTAGCAGCGAGAATTTCATAGGGACCTAAGCGGTTGCCGGGCTGAATGGCCATAGGTCCCCGTCAACTGAATCCGCACAGTATAGATAACGCGAAGAGTATTTACGAATGGCTATTTTTCGGAGATCCCGCACTACTCCGCCCGCGACAGTCTTTGGCCCACCTGTATTGACCGTGAAGTGAAACCGGATCAGAATCGCCGAAACGGTTGGGAGGTGCAGCATGAGCAACCACGCTTGCCTCGATTGTGACTCTCCTGGCGACGGGAATTGTTCAGTTTGCCATGGGAAAGGAAAAACTCTGGGAGAGCATCTCTCCGACGCTGTCATCGTATTCGGACACGAATCGGCTTGTTCCGATTGCGGTGGTAGCGGTCATTGTCCGACATGTGGCGGCACTGGAGAAATCGAGGTTGGCGGTGAAGGCGGATAGCGTGCCCAGATACCGGTAACTAATCCTGACCGACTCTGCACATCACCCACCCGGTACCTCTCCGAGCATCCAACCTATTGAGTAACCATGGATATCAGCGAGAAACCTAGCTGAGGTAAATTCGCAGAGTCTTGGTGTTCGAGATCTTCGTGGGCTTCTTCAACCCCTTCGACTTCTTCGACGCCTTCTTAGTGGCCATTGTCATCTCCTCTCCTCGCGTGAAATTGCCCCCTGGGGTGGTTAGTCGCTGTATAGCCAAAACCGACGGAAACCGATGATACAAGGTTATTTCGAAACAACTAACAGGGGTTTCTGAGCGCTCAGGGGGGCCTTTTTCTCAAGCTTCTCCCTCGAATAGTTTGGCCTTCGGCTCTATGATTGAATATAGCGCCGACTTGATCCTGTTGACTTGTGCAGGCAATGTTGAGTATTTCAATAGTCCCCACCGCCCCTGCCAAACCTCACTTAATAAAAGAGCCGTGCGGCCAGATTCCCAACGGCGTCCCGCTGGATACCCATAAAGTCCAAGGGTGAGCCTTGGGTCGCCGTACAAGAGGCCCTTTTTAGCTTGCGAAGGTTTCAAGAGCTACTAACAATCGGAAGATGGAGATCGGCGGCTGGGAAGAACGTTACCGCGCAGAGCGGTGTTCCGCGGGTGACGCGGAGGCTACGCCGACCCCACTCTTGGTCGAGACGGCCAGGCACCTGGCGCCGGGCAAGGCGCTTGACCTGGCGTGCGGAACGGGCCGAAATGCCCTATGGCTTGCGGAACACGGATGGTGTGTCACCGCCGTGGACGGCGCGTCGGCAGCCATCGAAATCCTGCGCAGTCGAGCTGCCGAGCGCGAGATTACCGTGGACGCGAGAATTGCGGACCTTGAAAAGGGTGAGTACCAGATTGAGCGCTCGGCTTGGGATCTCATCGTCATCTGCTATTACCTGCAGCGGGACCTGTTTCAACCGGCGAAGGAAGGACTGCTTCCGAGCGGCATCCTCCTTGCGATCGTGCACATCACCGAGCCGGGTAAAGAGCCAACGGAACATCGGTTGAGGCCGGGCGAGTTGGTGAAGTATTTCCAAGGCTGGGAGATTCTTCATCGCCACGAGGGGCAGCCGAACGATGCGGCACATCGGCGCCCCGTGGCGGAAATCGTCGCGCGACGGCCCATCGAACGATCGGGTGGCTGATTGAGCTTCAATCGCAAGAGTATCGAGAAGCTGGTAGCAGGCGGCGCTAAAAGGTTCGTAGGAAAGACTCCATCTCGGAAATGTGGGCTGAAGACCATCGCGGGCACAGAAACGCGGTGTCTCCGAAAATAGCAATTCGTAAATACCCCTTGCGTGTTGTGGGAGTTTCAGTTGACGGGAACCTATGGCCATTGAGATTGCGCGTCGTTGACTTGATTTGAGACGCAACCTAAGATGTGGGGCCAATGGTGGCTCCTGATCCCCTCGTCGGAAAGCCCGTGTCCCATTACCGTATCGTCGAGAAGCTGGGCGGCGGCGGGATGAGTGTAGTCTACCGCGCCGAAGACACCACTCTGGACCGCGCCGTCGCGCTGAAGTTTCTTCCTGATGAGGTTTCCGGCGACAAACAAGCCCTCGAACGATTTCTCCGCGAAGCGCGCGCCGCGGCCGCATTGAATCATCCGCACATCTGCACGATCCACGAAATCGGCGAGCACGAGGGCCATCGATTCATCGCCATGGAACTGATGCAGGGGCAGACGCTCAAGCAGCGGATTGCTGGTGGGCCGTCCAGCATTGCCACGCTTCTAAACCTTGGGACGGAAATCGCCGACGTGCTCGACGCCGCGCACGCGAAAGGCGGTTGCCGGGCTGAATGACCATAGGTCCCCGTCAACTGGAATCCGCGAAGTATAACGGAGGGTATTTACAAATTGCTATTTTTCGGAGATCCCACGCCACTGCGGCCGCGATTGTCTTCAGTCCACATTTTCAAGATGAATTCTTTCCGACCAACCTTTGGGGGGCACGTTGTATCCAGGGCAAGAGAAGCGTACGATGCGCGAGTCTGAGGTCCAAATCGGGAATTCTGGCTAAATACAATGCAAAGGGGAGGAGGGATTGTGTCCACCGCCAAAGAGTCGCCCGTACCAGAACAGGAGATCATTAGGAAGAAGCAAAAATTCGGCAACGAGGAGATCGAAGTTGCCTACCGCCACGCAGCCAGACGTCCGCCTTTCGGCGTCGCCGCTGCCGCTCGCGTCGCGAAGGGGCAGTTGCCGACCTACGTTGTTGACGGATTCGGGGACTGGCCAGCCCTCAACCCGCGCACCTACGAGATCGGCAACGGGATAATTTGCGAGCAGGATGTCGCTGTGCCAATGCGTGACGGCACCATTACTTACTGCGATATATATCGTCCCGCCGGTCAGACCAGCATCCCCGGCATTATCGCCTGGAGCCCTTATGGCAAACGGGGGTGCGCCGATTCACTACAAACTGAATGGCAGACGCTGGGCGTCCCCCACGGTTCGCATTCCAACCATGCGAAGTTCGAGGGTCCCGACCCAGAATATTGGTGCCATAAAGGATATGCTGTCGCCAACTACGATCCGCGCGGTGTTGGCAATTCCGAAGGCGATATATATGTGTGGAGTTCTCAGGAAGGCCGCGACGGCTATGACTTAGTTGAATGGCTGGCAAAGCAGCAGTGGTGCAACGGCAAGCTTGGCATGGCGGGCAACTCAGCCCTCGCCAAGGCGCAGTGGCGCATCGCCGCCGAGCGCCCGCCGCACCTCGCTTGCATAGCGCCTTGGGAAGGCAACGCCGACACCTATCGCGAGATGATCAATATGGGCGGGTTCACCGAGTATGGGTTTAACCAGTTTCTTATAGCAAAGATCGTAGGCGGCGGTCTTATCGAGGATTACTACACCATGACCCAAGACTACCCCTTGATGAACGCCTACTGGGAAGACAAGATTCCTGCCTTCGAGAAGATCGACGTCCCGACGTATCTCACCGTGGGTTGGTGTCATTTCCATCTGCGCGGCGCTACCAACGCCTTTAGGCACATTAGCTCCAAAAAGAAATGGATGCGCGCCCACCGGGACTTCGAGTGGCCGGACATGCGCTCCCGCGAGTCGATCGACGACCTTACGCGCTTCTTCGACCGCTATCTCAAGGGCATTCGCAACGGGTGGGAATCGACCCCGCCCGTGCGCTTGGCGGTCATGGACGCGTATGATTTCGATTATGCGGTAGACCGCCCCGAAACTGACTGGCCGCTATCCAGGACTGAGCATCGAAGGCTATATGTCGATGCCGCAAACCGCGCCCTGTCGAAGGAGCCGGTCGCAAGCGAAAGCAAGATCAAATACGACGCCGAGGCAGGCAAGGCTACATTCGATATGTCATTCGACGAAGAAACCGAGCTCACTGGCTACATGAAGCTGCGCTTGTGGGTAGAAGCCGAGGGCAGCGACGAGATGGATCTGTTTGTCGCTGTCCAGAAGCTAGATAAGGTTGGCAAATGGCTGCCGGTCAACGTGCTGGGCAGGCCCCATCCTGGCGCTCCGGGCAAACTTCGCGTTTCCCTGCGTGAGCTCGACGAGAAGAAATCTACGGAGTTCCAACCGATATATCCCTATAACAATCCGAGAAAGCTCAAGCCCGGCGAAATCATCCCCGTCGATATCGAGGTCTGGCCGTCAAGCAGGATCTGGCATCGGGGCGAGCAGCTGCGCGTTGAGGTCATGGGCCATTATGAGCGCGTAGACTGGTTCGAGCCCTTTAAGTGGGACACCCAAAACAAGGGCAAGCACGTCATCTACTCCGGCGGGAAGTATGACTCGTATCTGCTCGTGCCGTACATTCCCCCGAAATACACAGCAGGTGATTACGTGTATCGGTGATTCGATTTAAGCAGGCGAGCGGGTAGCAAGGCGGAGAACGAGTGCGATTCCGGGCATATGTCCAAGCAGTTCGCCGCGAATCCGACCGTCAACTGATTGACTCTCTGCGCCCAATGACCGCGGTAATTGGAAACGATTGGCAGGAACCACTGTCGTGGTGCACGATGCCTCGCGCATGTGCTGCATCCAGAGCATCGGCAATTCCCACACCGAGACTGAGAAGCGCGTCTACTTCCACCCGCCCACCGGCGATACGCTGCTTCACGGTCTGGCCCTCCAGAAGTTCCATGGCGATGAAGCGACGGGCATCGTGCTCGCCGTTCATAGACCGTGCAGATGTACGGATGATTCAATGCGGCAGCAGCGCGCGCTTCGCGGAGAAATCCTTCGAGGGCTTGCTTGTCGCCGGAAACCTCATCAGGAAGAAACTTCAGCGCGACGGCCCGGCCCAGCGTGGTGTCCTCGGCACGGTAAACCACTCCCATCCCGCCACCGCCCAGCCTTGCGACGATTCGGTAGTGAGAAATGCTCCGCCCGACGAGGGGATCGGGAGCCGCCATTGGGCCAACATCTTATGTTTCGTCCCAAGTCAAGTCGACGACGTGCAATCTCGGGATCAAATCATCCGGTTGCCTACCGAATAACGTTTTGTTTGGCAAGCCCGCTCAGACCAGAGTCCCAAGGGAGCCGCAAGTCGTCAAGCCAGCTTGCGACCGATACCCGGCATGTTGCTTCCTCGACCTTCTGCGAGTTCTGTGCACATCTTGGTCAGAACATCGGAGATAGACGACACATATTCTTCGGCAACATCTTGGAGATTTTTCAGATTCTCGGGGTCGACATCATCCATATCGCTTGAAGCCTTCTGTAAATGGGGAACTTGCAGGCGATAGTAAGTACAGCCGAGCAATGCTCGCAATTCATAGTCAACCGCTTCAGAAACGCTGTCCATGAGGACGGGCGCGATTTGCTTCGCCCCTCCCAAGAGTCCCCAGTCCTTGGCTGCGGCATAGGTGATTTGATCCTGCCGATCGTCAGTCCCTACTGAGACTACGGTGATCTCCGTCGCGTCAGGATACAGCGTTCTTGCTTCTGCGTATGCGGCCATAGAAGGATTGTTAACAAAGATCCCTCCCGTAAGTTCATTCCATTTGGCATCACTTGGCATCAATTGACTTTTGAGCGGGGTAACGCCTTCCAGCAGTGAGGCTTAGAAGTATGGGATGCAATTCGATTCCCATCGCCCGCTCCAACTTCAGATTCTTGGCCGAGTTATAACGGCAATCGCTAGCGGACCTGGACGAATTCCTGCGCGATGTAAAGCGACCCGTCCTGCCCGCGTGCGATTCCGATCCCCACATGGGTGTAGTTCGGGTTCAGGATGTTTCCGCGGTGGTTGTGCTCGAATTTCGGCTCATTCATGAACAGCGTTTCGGCCTGCGCGACATCATCCGCTTTGGCGATGTTTTCACCGGTGGAAAGCCATTGCACTCCGGTCATGGAAACGCGCCACGACGGCAGGCTTCCGTCGGAACTTGCGTGACTGAGGGCTCCGCTGCGCGCCATGTCCTCGGAGTGCGCGCGGGCGACGGCGGCGAGCCTCGCGTCCCATACGAGAGGACGTGCGCGGCCCTTCGTCTCCTGGGCCTGAGCTGGAGCCGTGCGGTCGCGGTTGATCAATCCCCACATCTGCGTTTCCAGCCGGCCCGTTTCCTGCGACGAGTTGCGGGCCTCCAGATATTGCTGGGAGTCTGCGGCCAGCGGCAGGCACAGCACGGCGGCCAGAAGAACTATCGTCGGCTCTATCGGAAAACGTGACGGAGTGGACATACTTTCGGCCCTCTCCAAAGCTTACGTCCGGCCCCTTGGCGAATATACTGGCCGAAAGGTCTAATTTGGTATTGGTAAGACATGCCAACTAGCGGGCCCGGCATCAGGCAATCGCCAGCGGAATGGCCTTTTTCCACTTGCCCTGGGACTTGAGGATCAGCTCGACGACTTCGCGGATGGCGCCTTCGCCGCCGCGCGCGACCGTGATGTAGTGCGCGGCGCGCTTGGCCTCGAACATGGCGTCGGCGACGGCGACCGCCAGCCCGGCGCGCTCGAGCAACGGAAGATCGGGGAGGTCGTCGCCGACGTACGCGACTTCTTCATCGGTGACTCCGGCACGGGTGAGAATCGCTTTGTAGGCTTCGAGCTTTTTCGGCTGGCCCTGAACCACGAACTCCATCGACGCCTCTCGCGCGCGCCGAGCCGTTGCGGTCGAGTCGCGTCCCGTGATCAGTCCGGTGCGAATTCCCATGATGCTCGCGAGCTTGATGCCGGCGCCGTCGTGCGCGTTGAACATTTTCATCTCGGCAACGCTGCCGTCGGGGAATGATTGCAGGCAGACGTAGCGAGGCGTCATCGTGCCGTCCACGTCCATCAGCAGGACGCGGATTTTGCGCGCGCGGCGCACGACTTTCGCCGGGAATTTGACTTCACGAATCACCATTTTCCGCTTCGCCTTGCCTCTTCTTAGGGATCAACATACCGGAACAAAGTCATAAAGCCAAAATCCATATGAAGCTGCTGATGGCAATGAAACAGAGTCAGACCTGGGTGGTCCGCAACGAAATCAACCTCCACCTGAGCGCGCCGCGGCACGACGACTACATCTTTCATAACTCCCGCTGTGTTCCTGCCCGCAAGCCTCGTCAGTTCAAAGGAGTGGCGATGCAGGTGGACCGGATGATCGTCATCACTCCGATTCTCGAATCGGAGCCGGTATTTCTTGTTTGCCCGCAGCAGAATCGGGTCGGTCTTCGGATATTCCTTTTCGTTGATCGTCCAATGGTCCACCCAGTTGTTTCCCGCAAATTTGCGCCGAAACACCATCGGAACGATCTCATCCGGTTCGGGCGCAAGCCCCGAAGTTCCGAACAGACTGTAATCCCACGGAGCGTTACCCAGCGCCGTCCATTGAGGCGAACCGCTGCGGTTCTCGTATTCCACGACCACGCCCAGTCCCTTGCTTCGAATCTGATCGTCCACCTCGCCGAGCACCCAGACTCCGGGAGAGTTCATCGTCGCAACGACGTCCACGCGCTCGGCAGGTCCGAGCGTGAGAGCGTCCACCGCGCGCGGCGCCGGCACCGGGTTGCCGTCGAGGCTGACCACCGTAAGCTCGTGGCCGGCGAGCGCAATTCGGTGCGTCAGCGTGGCACTCGCATTCAAGATGCGGAACAGCACTCGCTGCCCTTCGCGAACGCGGATCGGTTCTCCGTGCCCCAGTGCGCGATCGTTCACGGAGAAGCTTTCGTAGACCGCCTCGAGAGATCCTTCTCCGCCCATGCTGCTCAGGTAGGGATCCCATCCGTGCAGGCAGAGAAGGTGTTCGGCGTCATACCCACCCGGCTCGTTCCTCGGCTCGATGTACACCATCCCGAACTGGCCCGTATAGGTGCTTCGCTTCAGGTTCCGGCCGGCAGAAACATGCGTGTGGTACCAGCGCGTGCCCGATGGTCGCGCCACAAACGAGTATTGCTGCCCGCTCTGCGGCTGAATGAGCGGCGTTCCCTCCTCCATCGCTCCGTCTACTTCCGGCGGGATGAAAAATCCATGCCAGTGAACCAACTCCGGCTCTTTCGTGTCGTTGAACACGTCCACGGTCACCCGCTGGCCTTCGCGAAAGCGCAGGAACGGGCCCGGCGCGGAGCCGTTGTATCCGATTGTCTTGATCGTTTTCCCGGGAGCGATTCCCACTTCCACAGGTGAGATGCGCAGCGTCACGTCCGCTTTCGGGCCGCCGGTCGGAACCTGAGCCTCCAAGCCGGACGCGAGAGGAACGCAAGCCCCGGCTCCCAGCAGCTCCAAGAATTCCCTGCGACGCATAGCTTCAAATCCTCAGAAGAGCTGCAAGGTCCAGAGGTCGTGGATGTGGACCACGCCTTCGAGACGCCCCGCAGCGTCGACGACCAGTACGGATGTAATCTTTTTCTCCTCCATCACGCGCAGCGCGGCCGCGGCAAGCTCCGTGCGCGGCAGCGTAACCGGATTCTTCGTCATGCAATCCGCCGCCGCGAGGTCGAGCACGTTCTCCTTCCGCTTCTGCATCACGCGCCGCAGATCGCCGTCCGTGATGATGCCGAGCAGCCGCCCGTCCCGCTCCGTCACGGCGGCCATGCCGAGGCCCTTGCGGCTCATTTCATAAATCACGTCCGGCATCTTCGCCGTTGGCAGGACGCGCGGCGCGTCCTCGCCCGAATGCATCAGCGCTTCGATGCGGCGCAGCTTTTTCCCGAGGCGCCCGCGCGGATGGAGCGCGGCAAAGTCGTCCTGCTGGAAGTCGCGGCGCTCGAGCAGCGCGATGGCCAGCGCGTCGCCCATCGCGAGAGCCGCGGCGGTCGAGGCGGTCGGCGCGAGATTCAGCGAGCAGGCCTCTTCCTTCACGGCGATGTCGAGCACGGTGTCGCTCGCCGTGGCGAGCGTCGAACGCGGGTGCGCCGTCAGCACGATGACCGGGACGGCCAGGCGCTTTGCGGCTTCGCTCAGCTCAATCAGCTCTTCGGTTTCGCCGCTCGCCGAGATTGCGACGAGAACGTCGCCCGCCATCAGCATTCCGAGGTCGCCGTGGAGCGCTTCGGCCGCGTGCAGAAAAAACGACGGCGTGCCAGTGCTCGAAAACGTGGCCGCGACTTTGCGGCCGATCAGGCCCGATTTGCCGAGGCCGGTGATGACCGCCCGCCCTTTGCAACCGTGGATCAGCTCGACGGCTTTTTCGAATTGCGCGTCGAGACGATCGATCAGGCCGGCGATCGCTTCGGCCTCGATTCGCAGGACGCGCTTCGCGGTCTCAATCGCCGATTGCTTCGCGCTGGCCGTTTTCATCGGCGGCCTCTCCACGCGCGGCGCTCGCCGCTGCCCGGGACCGGGTGGCGCTTCTCATCTTTTTTCTTGGGGCTCGTCGGCTGACTCGCAGGCGTCCGGGAACTCGGCTGATTCGCAGGGGCCTTGCCGCTCGTACGGCTCACCTCGGGCGGGCGGGCGCGCGGGGCGCCATCCAGTTCGCGCGACAGAGCACCCAGGGGAAGGACTTTCTCGAGTAGCGGGGAGAGCTGATCGATCGGCAGCGCGTTTGTGCCGTCGGAGAGCGCTTGCGCGGGGTTGTCGTGAACTTCGAGAAAAATCCCGTCCACGCCGACGGCGGCGCCCGCGCGCGCCAGCGGTTCGATGAATTCGGGCTGGCCGCCGCTCGACTTCCCCTCCCCGCCGGGCAACTGCACCGAGTGCGTCACGTCGAAAACCACCGGATAGCCGAGCTTGCGCATGATCGGAAACGAGCGCATGTCCACCACGAGATTCTGATAGCCGAACGATGTGCCGCGCTCGGTCAGGATGATCTTGTCGTTGCCCGCGGCGGCGACTTTTTCCGCGGCATTCGCGATGTCCCAGGGCGAAAGGAACTGGCCCTTCTTGATGTTGACGACGCGGCCGGAGCGTCCGGCGACGGCGAGCAGGTCGGTCTGGCGCGAAAGAAACGCCGGAATCTGAAGGACGTCGCAGACCTCGGCGGCGGGAGCGACGTGCGAGACCTCGTGAACGTCGGTCAGGATCGACAGGCCGGTGCGGCGCTTGATGTGCGCGAGGATCCGAAGACCGTCCGTCAGGCCCGGGCCGCGATAGGACGACACCGACGAGCGGTTGGCCTTGTCGTAGGACGCTTTGAAGATCAGCGGCACGCCGAGCTCGGACGCAACGATGGCCAGGCGCTCGGCGATCATCGTGGCGTGCGCTTCGCTTTCGATCACGCACGGCCCCGCGATCAGGAAGAGCGGTGCGCCGCCGCCGACGGTAACTTTCCCTATTTGGAAGCTGCGAGAAGGCTCCATGGGATCCCCCAGCGTATTCGGCTTCGCGCCTCTTTTCAACGTGGAATTGGGCGCAGTGCGGCGATGCGAGACCCCCCGGTTCCAGTGACAGGTAGCAGGCACACCGATCGTTTGTTTTGAGCGAGTTGGAGCCATTTCTACTCGACAGCAGTGTCGGGTAGAAAGCAGTAGCGAGTGGCTGGAAAACCCGTGATTCGTGACTGGCGAATCGTGCTTCGTGAAAGGCGCAGGACTAACGTCGTGAGCTTTGCGCCCGCCATATGCGCCGTTCGTGCTGTCGAAAACCATCACACTCGAACGTAGCACGAGCGAACGCCTTTCGAATCGCCCTGAAGGACAAAACTCGTACAGGGGCAAAAAGACAGTTCTCGAACCTGTCCTGCGGCATGATCAGATTCACTTCTCTCGGGCCATCACGCCGAGCGTCATTGGCCTCCCAACTTCCTCGGGTCTGAAGACCCGAGCTACATCCTTCCAATGGGGCTCCGGATGGAGATTTAGGCGAGAGAAGCTATGCACGAGGCTAGCGAAATAACGATTTCCGCGGATACACGGCGAGCGCGGTTGACTCGTCGCCTGGAGGTAGAGCATAATTTTTCACACAGCGAGGCACCATGAAGCCAGCACTTTCCCTAGTCGCTGCAATGTTGCTTCTTGCGCTGACCCCCATCGCCGTAATCGCAAAGGGGAGCAGTATTGGAATATATGCAGTCATAGACCAGGTAACGTTCGACCGAGAGGGCCCTTCGCCGAACTTGATCCGGATATCCGGTGTATTCGTGGTTCCCGTGCCGGTTTCGAGCGGGTCCTACAAGGCTCCTCAGCAAGGCTACCTTTATTTCAGGATCCCTCTTGGAGCGGAACAAGCGGTCCGAACGGATTGGAACAAACTCAAAGCTGTCGCCGGAACAGGCCAAGTGGTCGGATTTGCCTTTTACTGGGTGCCGGATCCGAGCGATCCCAACGGCAATCCGCATCATTCACTGGAGGTCACGGTACACGCAAACGGGGGTGCCGCATCGCCGGAGGTCTACCCGCTTAGTCACCCCAAGGGAATCGTCAAAGCTGGCGACGAATCCGACTTCGACAATCGGATCGGCACCCAGCTTCAGAAAGTGTCAGGCCGTTAACTGCCGCTGTATTTCGAATTGCCCACCACCCCAGATTCCCTTCACTTGAGGTTCAGACAACGCGTGGGATAATGCGGCGCGCACATACCATTGGAGACATGTATGACCACGGACTTGCCGAAAGCTGTGATCGAGAGCGCAGATATTACCGCCATCACGCAATTGATACTGCGCGAGCGGGAGAGTCGCGACACGTGGAGATGGGAGACGATGCGAGGCTGCTTCTGGCCGGACTCGCTTGTGCGAGTAAGCTGGTTTCGCGGAAACGGCCCGGATTTCGTGGCAGGGTCGATCGACATGGCCGAGCGCGGCGTGCCCGCAAAACACCGGCTCGCGCCAGTGTTGGTGACGCTCGCGGGCGACCGTGCAATTGCGAGCCTCGTCGGAATCATCGACCTGCCGGTAAAAATGCAAGGCGTGGACCTGACCCTCTCTACCCACGCGCGGTTCCTCTATCGGGTGGAGCGGCGCGAGCAACAGTGGAAAATCTTCGGGTTCGACGCCATCTACCTGCGGGACGAGTTGACGCCCGCGATACCGGGACAGTCGGTGACGATCGACGCGAATGAGTTGAAAGGCTTCCGCGCGTCGTACCGGATCCTGTCCTACTACTTGAAAGCCCAAGGTTTCGGGATCGATTCGAACCTGGCCGGAGAGGACCGGCCTGAGCTTGTCGAAGCACTGCTACGCGAGCTGTTCGGCTGGGCGGGATTGAAAATCCCGGACTAAGGCCGGCACAAAGCGAAGCCTACAAAAATTGATATGCTTAACATATTGTGGTATTATAAGCTACGTGACCGGCTTCCAAAAATAGGGACTAAAGGGAAACTTTTGGGGCCTGTGCGGCATCCAATATGCATGGCCAACGAGACACGTAAGCGCAACGGAACAGGTCGGTTAGTGCCGACGCGCCCGACCGGCGTGGAGTACCGCGTGAAGTACGGGATCCACATCGTGGATACCGGCAACCAGCACGGCCGCGGAGTGCGCCCCACTCGATGGGAGAAATGCTCCGTCCGTCCAGCCGGCACGGGCCGGATTCCGCAGGGGGACTACTTCCTCCACGCGGACGAGGGCGGAGTCTTTCAACTGAAGTGCACTGGCAGTGTCTGGCAGTACCTCGCCGCGGCGTAAGCCAGCCGGTTTCCCCTAAAAGAGAAAACTAATCGGCCGAGGCTGAGTCCGCGCGTGCGTCCGCTGCGCGCATTTCGGCGGCATGCGGCTCGCTCGTGGCAACGTGCGCTTTCGCCTGCGCGTCGGCGGCATGTCCGAGGCGCGCGCGGCGGTTTTCGAGGCTCGCATGCACGAACGCCGCGAAGAGCGGATGGGGTGCGAGCGGCTTCGATTTAAATTCGGGATGGAATTGGCAGCCGACGAACCACGGGTGGTCGGGCACCTCGATGATTTCTACGTAGACGCCGTCCGGCGTACGACCGGTGATGCGGAAGCCGGCGGACGTCAGCGTCTTTTCGTATTCGCAGTTAAATTCGTAGCGGTGGCGATGCCGCTCGGAGATTTCCGTGGCGCCGTAGGCTTTCGCGGCAAACGAGCCGGGCTCGAGCTTGCAGGGCCACGCGCCCAGGCGCATCGTGCCGCCCATTTCGTCGACGCCGAGCAGCTCGCGAAGCTTGTAGATCACGCGATTGGGCGTCGAGGGATCGAACTCAGTGCTGTCCGCACGCTCGAGATTCGAAACCTGGCGCGCGTATTCGATCGTGGCGCACTGCATCCCGAGGCAGATGCCGAAGAACGGGATTTTCTTTTCGCGCGCGTAGGTGATCGCGTGGACCATGCCGGCGATGCCGCGCTTGCCGAAGCCGCCGGGAACGAGGATGCCGTCCATGTGACGCAACATGCGTTCGGCGGCGGCGGCCGAGTCGATGTCTTCGGCTTCGATCCACTCGATGACCACGCGCTGGCGGCTCGCAAGTCCGCCGTGGACCAGAGCTTCGCGGAGGCTCTTGTAGGCGTCCTCGAGCTGCACATATTTCCCGACGACGCCGATGCGGACTTCGCCCTGCGGGTGCTCGAGAGTCTCGAGCATGGCGAGCCAGCGGCTGAGGTCGCGCGGCGGCGCTTCGAGATGCAACAGGCGGAGAATCTGCTCGTCGAGGCCTTCCGACGCGAGCGTTATCGGGACTTCGTAGATGTTGGCGACGTCCGGAGCGGAAATGACGCAGGACTCGGCGACGTTGCAGAACAGCGCGATCTTGGATTTCAGGTCGGCGCCCAACTGGCGGTCGCTGCGGCAGATCAAAATGTCCGGCTGAATTCCGATGCTCAGAAGTTCCTTGACGCTGTGCTGCGTCGGCTTGGTCTTTAGCTCGCCGGCCGTGGCGATGAAGGGCACGAGCGTGAGATGCGCGAAAACGACATTCTCCGCGCCGAGTTCGAGGCGCATCTGGCGGATGGCCTCGAGAAACGGGAGCGATTCGATGTCGCCCACGGTGCCGCCGATTTCGACGATGACGACGTCCACGCCATCCGTCACTTTGCGGAACGCGGCCTTGATTTCGTCCGTGACGTGCGGGATGACCTGCACCGTCTTACCGAGGTAATCGCCGCGGCGCTCTTTCGCGATGATGGCTTCGTAGATGCGGCCGGTGGTCCAGTTATGGTCGCGCGTGAGATGAGCGGAGGTGAAGCGCTCGTAGTGACCGAGGTCAAGATCGGTCTCCGCGCCGTCGTCGGTAACGAACACCTCACCGTGCTGATAAGGCGACATCGTGCCGGGATCGACGTTCAGGTAAGGGTCGCACTTCTGGAGGGTAACGTGGAGGCCGCGGCTTTCGAGCAAACAGCCCATCGAAGCCGCCGCTACGCCTTTCCCGAGAGAGGAAACCACGCCGCCCGTAACAAATATGTACTTCGGGCCGGTCGGCAAGGCGCTCGAAATCCTCCGGGAGAGTCGGCGTACAACGCATTATGTAGGGAAAGACGACGCGTGTCAAATCGCGATTCATTGGGGCCGAAATGAGCGAGCAGCAAATGGGCTGCGAATGTGACGCGCGTCACATGGCCGCGTGATGTGCGTCGCAGTGTGACGCGAGCGCCGACATTATAAAGAGAAGTGTCCTAAGGAGATTCGTAAGACTCCTCGCAGGTAGTCACGGGCGGAGGAGAGGAGGACGAAATGGCGAACGCCACATTCGAAGTGTTCCGAGAGGCTGTCTGGGAAGGACATCCCGGCTCAGCCACAAGCCTTCATGCGCAAACTCGCGCGCAAGCGCAAGCGACGTTCCTGAAAGGCATGCTGGAAATACCGTCGCAACATGGGCGGCGGAATCCGCTGGATTGGGCGGTGTCGCTGATCGCTCACATCATCATCGTCGCTGCCGTGGTGCTGGCGCCATTCTTCTTCACGCAGGTTCTAGATCTGCGCAGCTTCCAAACCACATTTCTGGTCGCGCCAGCTCCTCCCGCCGCGCCGCCTCCGCCGGCTGCGCAGATGCAGAAGCTCACAAGGCCTCTGCCTCGAGTGCTGCTGACGAGCCATCTGACGGCTCCCACCGTGATCCCGGCAAGGATCCAGATCGTTCACGATGAGGCCCCACCTGACGTGGGCGCGGGTGGAGTGATCGGAGGCATACCCGGAGGGCAGACGGGCGGAGTCCTTGGCGGAATCATCGGTGGAATGGCGGATGCGAGAGCAGCAATCCCACCACCGCCTCCGTCAAGGAAGATCGTGCGCGTCGGCGGCGATGTCAAACAGCCGCAGCCGATTTCGACTCCTCCCCCGGCGTACCCTGCGGTCGCGCGAGCCGCGAAAATAGAGGGTGTGGTGATCATCGACGCCGTGATCGACGAGCAAGGTAATGTCGTGCGAGCGCGTGCAATTGAGGGACCGGGCTTGCTGGTCGCCGCGGCGCTCACGGCAGTCACGCAGTGGAAATACCAACCGACGTACCTCGATGGCCAGGCGGTGGAGATCCAAACACACGTGGAGGTCCATTTCCGCTTGCAGTGATCTCCCGGGATCACTTCGCGGGCGTGGCTGCGGTTGCGGGAACCGCCGGAGGCGCAGGGGTCGTCAGAGACCCGCCGACGTCCAGGGCCAATTGCGACCAAGCCGCGTCGAGGGTGATCCTCCCTTCCAGGCGGGGCTGCCAATCCTTCACGAGGATGCTGCGGAGACCCTTCCAATCATCGTCTGTCACCCAGAGCTGAAAGCGGTCGGCGTAGGGCGTGTAATCCGGGTACAACTGCTTCACCAAGAAACCCGACGTGAAAAACAGAATCGCCTCGGCCAATCCCGGCGGCGGGCTTTTCTTTTGGGCGGTGAAGCCCCGAATGATGATCCCGGTGACTGTGTCCATCAACGCGACGGACGCGGCGTGGAACAGAACCTCGAGCGCGGCTACGTCCTGATTGCCGCCGTCGATGCTGGACACAATGATGCGCGAGGGGTGGAGCGTCGTGTAGGCGCCCCCGGAATTCGCGTAGGCGACCACGTCGATCCGCAGTGGATGATCCGGCCACGGCGTTTCGAAGGCCATGGCAATCTGCTGCGAGAGCGTGGCGCCGTCCTTGTCCACGAGTGGCATCAGCGTCTTGATCCACGTCCGATTCGCGGTGTCGTGGAGCTGCCACCAGTGGGTGCGATATACCGGCGCCACCGCGTCCAGGATTGCGGTCAACGAGGCATCCAGATTCGCGCGATTAATCGACGTGGCGTCTTCGAGATCCTCAAGGCGATTCTTGATCGTGACCATGCTGGGGTCCGACGAGAGATCGTGACGGAGCATGTTGGCCCGGTAATACGTCAACGCATTCGACCAGGTTTTCTCTTCGTCTTCCGAGAGACCGGCGGCCTGGCTCGCGTCCGTGGCTAATTCGGCTTCGTGAGGGGTGCCGCGCGGGCCCGCCGTGGCGATCGCGGCCTGCTCGTAGAGAAAATGGTGGAGGTTGATCCAAAAGCCGCTGTGAAATTCGAAGAACCGGTCCGATGAGGTGACGGAGGCCGAATCCTGCGCGCTCGTCGCGCGAACGTTTCTAGCGCCGTTGTCGGCAACACAAGATGGGGGGGATGCGAGCAGGACCGCGGCCACGAGAACAGCGACAGTGGGGATCTTCACCTTGCTTCTCCCAGCCACGCCTACGGCGCGCTCTCGCGCAGGAGCTTTTCGACGCGCTCGATGTCCGCGGGTACATCCACGCTGATCGCGTCGTATTCCGTCTCGACGATCCGGATGCGGTAGCCGTTCTCGAGCCAGCGAAGCTGTTCGAGCTGCTCGACGCGTTCCAGGTCTCCCGGCGGCAGCGTGGGAAACTCGATGAGCGCATCGCGGCGAAACGCGTACAGGCCGATGTGCTTCCAGTGGCGCGCGGCGACCGATCCATCCCTATCGCGCACCCAAGGGATCGGAGCTCGCGAAAAATACAGCGCGTTGCCATCGAAATCGCGGACGACCTTGGTGATATTGGGGTCCATGATGTCGTTCGCATGCGTAATCGGCACGCAGGGCCCGGCGATCTGGACCGAGTCGTCTTCGAGCACTGTCATGACGAGTGCGTCGATTGTGCCGGGATCGATCAGCGGCTCGTCGCCCTGCACGTTCAAGTAGATATCGGCCTCGCGGTGCGCCGCCACCTCGGCAACGCGGTCCGTTCCCGTGCGGTGGTCGGCGCGCGTGAGAATCGCTGCTCCGCCAAAGGCCTCGACCGCGTTCTTGATGCTCGCTTCGTCCGTCGCCACAACCACGCCTGAAATGAGCTGAGCCTGCCGGACACGCTCGACAACGTGCTGAATCATGGGCCGGCCGGCGATCGCGGCCAGCGGCTTCCCCGGAAAACGCGACGACGCGTGACGCGCAGGAATCACAGCCAGGACGTTTGGTTTGCGCGATGCTGGATGCACCATGGTCTCGCTGCCTACAAAATGATACTAACACGGAGAAGCGAAGCCTTCCGGCGCGGCGAGGGTTTCCTCCTAGAAGGAGGTTGTCGTTGAATTCCGGGCGCGGGATCCTTCGCGGCTCGGCTGCCACGCCTCGATCACCTTCTTTTGCTCCCGAAACACGCCGCTCGAGACGCGAATATTCCTCCGCGTACAAATCGCTCGTGATTCTCCTCAAGCTCGGCAGGCAGATACCGGTAGTTAACCGTCAACCCAGCGTACGCTTCCAGCCCCATACGGACGCAAATTTCCAAAGGCATTGACTCGTTCGAGGCGGGCGCCGTTGGAAAGGTGAAACGTGGCCACCTGGTCGTAGAGCTTTCCGTCCCGCCGCGCGCACGTGAGATACGCAAGACCCAGCCGCTGCAACGGCTCGCCAAGGATTTTGCGGTGTGAGAGAGGCTGTTCGACCAGATGAAAGAAAGCGTCGACAATATCGCGGCGGCCGGATGCGG
>Ga0187872_10000765_pt1 | contig 35215 bp, 45 predicted proteins | sample June2016WEW_16_4_FD_132973 | JGI IMG/M metagenome (GOLD analysis project Ga0187872, IMG submission 132973) | Peatland microbial communities from SPRUCE experiment site at the Marcell Experimental Forest, Minnesota, USA - June2016WEW_16_40 | ecosystem: Environmental > Terrestrial > Soil >...
ATTCTGAACAAAGTATGGGCTATTTACCTGAACATAGCTACCACCTGCGCCACCTGGGTTAAGCACAGCAGGTGTGCGAACGCACATGTACGTGTAATACACGTCGCTACCAGAGGTCTCGTTAAGAGTCGCCACGTTCGCGTTTAGATCGACGACGTTAACTACCAGCGTCGCCGCTACATCTCTGCAATTTGAACCGTTTTCAGTACCCTCTACATAGCTTCTGCGCGTTGTAACGTGGACATGCCCACTATTGCCTGATTGTGTAGGGTCAAAATTTGTATAAGCAGCGCTTCCCGTGAACCAATTCGCGATAGGCAGCGTCGTTAGCTGAGCGCGCAGTGGGTCATCATAAGGATTCGGTGTTTCATCCCAAGTATGACTGACACCAACGATAGACACAGAAGCGCCATCTCTATTGATAAGCGAGCCACTACCAGGGGTATCGCTGTCTTGCAAACCACCAGCGTCAGGGACAGACCCACCTCCAGTACGCTTACTAGATTTTCTGTACTTACCATCCAACCCGTGGCTGAAGTTGATCCACAAAAGGGAGTCTTCGGCCCTACCCAAAATGTGCTCAGCAACTAAGGCATCTGCTTTTGCCTCGAACATGTTGGCGTAGCTTGTACGCCGTCCACAAAACAGCGTGTATGTACCAGCTGGCAGAGGTATGGGGAACGACAGCGTTGGCGCTGTGTAAAATCCGTCTTCAGACGTCCCAAGAACGTTCCCACCTGAACCATTTTGAATTAAAGAGCACGTAACAATCTGCCCCGAAATCCAAATGGGTGTACCGTCTGCATTTTCCAGATAAACAAGCTCATTAATGTTACTCTGAGTGTTCGCCATGCCATAAGGGCCAACAAACATATCCCCAGTAACAGCCACAGTAGAAGAAGAGGTAGACAGGGTTATTGAGTCCCGCTCTACCCTAGGGATGCTTCCGCGAAGGATATTATCCAAAATGTCCGTGTTTTGAGCCAATGCTCTAGCAGGACGATTAAAGTGGAGGCTCGTAGCATCTTCGCCAAAGGCTACAAACAGCGTACCCGCGTTAGGGCCGCCACTTGGCGTGGCGCCATCAGCGTTAGCGCTTCCGTCACCACCGCCAATACCACCGCTGGTAACATTGATACGTCCATATGTAGACTCGCCGACAGTACCGGGGAAGGAGCCCCCCTGAAGATTGTACGCAGGATCAACGAAGCGGTAAAAGAGCGGCATGTCAAACTCCTAAAAACTGAGCGTCCACGATACTTCGATGGCAATTGAGGTCGTTTTACTTAGCGTATCAAATGTGTCGTAAGCCACTAGCGTAGGCAGGTAGAAATTAGGGTTGGCCGCAGAAGTAAAAAGGCCAACTTCGCTAAGCGGAACAGAGGCAAAAGGAAGGTAACTTACTTCTGTAGATAAAAACACGCGCACGAAAGTGGCGCTTGTTCCACTGTTATGTTGCGCTGGAGCTTGGATCAAACCTAGCCATACGTCGCTACCTACACCAGGGTACACTGAAGACCCGCCCGAAACGCGTACTGGACGCTCTAGCGTAGTGACCGAGTTGTCCATATCAGTCTGGCCGTTGGCGCCGATGCCAGGAGCGCTATTCGCGGCATAAGCACCCCCGGTACCACCGATAGGCGCACTGTTCGCAGCAGCCAGCTGTAATTGAGCAGTGCCCCCAATACCAAAGCCCATGTACTTCACACGGTCATCTCGTTGCGTGACGTCTGGGCTATACGATTGATAAGAAATGAGCTGAGACAGCCATTCGCGCCCCAGATCCACGAAGATATTGTGGCCATCTCTCCTTGCCACAATCTTCCCGCGCTCACGCGCTATCAAATGAAGGTTTTGCTTAACCTGAATGTCATCGTTAAGACGCATCGGACGTAAACCTCACAGTCCAGGCAAGAGTAACAACACTCAGGCTATTTATCTGAAGCGGGCTAAAATTAACGTAGGCCATCGCTACGTTGTACGCCATACTGCTGGCTGCCGATGAATTGAATAAAGCCGCTTCAGATATTGTAACGGTTGTAAACGGGCTGTACACAACCTCACCCGCAGTGCAATCTACAACCACCGTAAATGTGATTGAGCTTATGTCCTGAAAGCTTGTACTGAAATTTGGTGGGCCGAACAACCATACATCCGTATTTGGTGCTGTGGCATAAGGTGTAGTTCCACCGGTTACTCGCACAGGGCGCTCTAAGCTACTAATAGGCGGGCTTGTAGGATTCGTACAATCGTACACGGTTCCTACAGTGCTATTAGGATCATATCCTGGCGGATACGCAGCAAATAGTTGCGGGTTTGCTGCGGGCGGCCAAGCTTTATTCCCACCGATACCCAAACCCAAGTAGCGTAGGCGGTAGTCAACCTGCGGATATATGACCAGGGTGGAATCAACAATCTGAAGAGATACAAGCTGCGAAAGATACGACTTACCAAGCGCGGTCCATGTATTGTGACAATGGCGCGTTTCTACAAGACGCCCTAGCTGACGATGCTCAATGAGCACGTTGTCTTTGCTCATACCAGCTTCTGTATAGCACAATACGTGGCTGTGCTTAAAGGAACATCTACAGACCACAGCGTAGCTCCAAGAGACACTGAAGCGGTAAGCTCTGTCCATCCAGGAGACTGCTCAACCGACCCTGCTGGAGTTATGCTCAGAGTGACGACATCTCCCAAGTTCAAAGGTATATCAAGAGCGCCGCTCACGAGATCCAAGTCTCTGGGCATGGTGATAATCAGCCCTAGAACTGCGTGAACAAATCCTATAGTAAAGGGAAGGCTAGCGACAACCGTGGCATTTACAAGAATAGAAACAGTCCAGTCAGCTACTGTGAGCGTGGAGCTGCCCTGTGTAGAACCAGCTAGCTGTACAGAAAAACTCTGTATTGTTCCGGTAGCAGCCGCTGTAAAAACGGATAGAGTATACGGATAAGCCGACGGGGATGAAATGGTAACCGCTTCTTGGCTTGCCAACGGCGTATCTACAGCAAAGATGCTATCTATCGGCACAAATTCCGGTACAAACGTTATGCATTGACTCGCTGTAAGCTGGTCTAATGGACATAGCCATTCTTTATCAATACCCCATATCGTAACCTGAGAAGGTCCTGGGTATACAGGTGGCGCAATGGCAGGGTCGTCCACTGTATCAACGCGATGCCGCCACGCCGCATCCGCATCTACAGAACCTGCGGCCCATGGCTCATCGACAAAATAGCTGCCACCAAACCCGTCGCAGGGTTGATCGTACAGAGAAAGGGTGACTGCCATCGACAGATCATCCGTTACCTGTATGTCATCTACACCCGTCGGACCCCCAGCTGTAAGAGCGACCGCGTAAAGTGGGTTCGTGTACTTAGGCTGTATTGTAGAAATAAATTGCTGAGCGAAATCAATAGATTCCGCGTTAAACGCTGTACTGTTTATTCTGACGTAGAAGGTATGATATTTCTGTACTTCGTAAAAAACCCCCTGTTGAAGCATGCCAGCGAACCACGTGGGGTTACTTACCCAATCCACAACCTCTGCGCCCATAACGAGCGGGGCAAATTGCGCTACAGTATCCCCAACTTGATAGGTAGCATTCGTTGCTGGATTGGTCTCTAAGTCAAGAACACGCGGATATGTATAGGAGCGAACAAGCTCTGCATTCGCGGTATCTTGGATAAGGATAAGGCTTGTCTGCGTAAAAAAGTCGGTACGTATCTGAATAATCGTCCCAGCCTCTTCTGCGAACGGCAGCCCCATGAATATCTGGATAGCGATACGCAAGTCATAGACCGTAGGGCCGTTATACCTGGCATACCAACATCCGCGAACGGCTGATAGGTAATCCACCGTAGCTGGGAGCATGTCCTGAGTAACGTTGATCGCAGCACCGAAATTATCTTCGACAAGCTGACTATTATCAAGAAACGTGTACTCGGCCCATAATCTATTTGGCGGACGCTGCCCTTCAAATACATCCCCTGCGTCGCCCGTAAGACCAGATACAAATTGTATTGCATTCTGGCCTCTTACAGTACCAATGAAATAATCAATATTTCTTTGAAGTACCGCATCCGTGTCTGTAATTTCAATTACGTCCGTAAGAATTGGTATATCAACGACAGTAACGTCTATTGGTATATACCTGCGTCTAATCACCCTGGCCAAACGAACAATTGTTCCTGGCTGAAGCGACAGCTGGGCAGACAATACACCCGTGTCTACAGCAAGCTTTCCTACCAAAGTCTCGTTGGCGCCAAAAGCCGTGGTAGAAGCCAATGAGACACTGGTTTGACCGTTTACGGTAACAAGTACCTCAAAATCAACTGGGTCACCTAGGCTAACTAACCCGGACCAGAAGTTGAGGAATGTAGAAGTAACCCAACCAGGAATCACCCAAGGGGCACCACCTGCAGACGTGGCAGGAATAGGATCTTTTAGGACGAGGCGCTGGTATTGAAAAGTATCGCTGGGGTCATCTACCGGGCCCACGATGCGATAAGCGTTTCCGGCAATAACCAATAGATCATCTTGCTGCAGCGCCAAATCAGACAAACTAACTGAGGTACGGAAGGTGTAGTCATTGATATACGTACCCGTTATCCCGCCAGGCACCGTGTTAGCACACGGATACGTAAAATATGGGGCAGTTGAGTACGCAGTCAGCGTAAAAGGTATATTTGAAAACAGGTGAATGTAGGCAGCGGAGCTAGCAGTCAGCGAGATAAATGTAAGAGGCCCTCCATTGGCCACCAGAAGGGTGCTGGAAGGATCGATGGCGATAGCAGAGGTAGCCGCAACCGTTGGTGAGCCTACGCGCAGCTGAAGGCTGTCTGTGAAGCTTATTGAGGCAGTAGGCAGCTGGCTATTAAGGTCATCGGCCAGTTCCTGATACGTGGTATCAGCCCCAGCTGTGGCAGTAACAAAAACGCCCCCATCGACAGATACAATGAGCGTTCGCCCCTCTACAGCGCTTTGCACAGTAAGTGTTGGAGCAACAGGCTCTGAAAGCACTCCAGCGCGCGTCCACCAAACTGTAGCTGTAGCACTGGGGCCTAGTAACTCCGAAAAGCGCGCTTGGATTTCTTGGGCATAGACCGCTGGTGTTATTACCCCTGGGCTTACCAGAGGTACAGACACAGTAGAAGCAAGGAATGGAGACGAAACGACAAAAGTAGACCCAGCTACTCCCGAAATACTCCCCAATATCGGGTTAGACAGCACGCCACCCCAAATAAACCGCGTGGTAGTGAGCTCTGGAGATGGCTCTGGCAGAAGGGTGTCGTAATGGAGCCAACGCCGAATAAATGTTCGTTGAATATCCGTTAGACTCTTGGAGTACTCCACCTGCCAAAGCGTGTACAGCTCTGTGGCTGCTACACGAGCAAGAGCCTCCCAAAAAACAGCTATGCGATCCGCATCTTCGACCAGCTTCCACGCCGAGAGCAGGTAATCATAAATGAACGAAGCATCTACGGAACAACCGCGTGGAAGAGCGCTCTCTAAAACGTTAATTAAGACTTGGCTTCGATCCGTCCCCAGTGGGCTCGAGCTAAATATCCCGTTATTTACACGAAGATCAAAGGTAAAGAATGCCAGAACGTCTGGGTAAAACGTCGGGTTAACGAGAGTAGCGCCATTTATACCGTTTTGGCGCAACAGCTTGAACTGAATACCTGTCTGATCCTGTATTAACTGCTGATATTCTAGCTGTACAGAAAAAGGGGATGTGCGATTAACCGCAATAATGCTGTAGTACCCATTTACGTTAGTCAACGGATTACCAAGCGCTATAACATCTCCTATTTGTACAGGTTCCTCTACATCAAGTGCTTGAAGCTCCTCGCTATAAAGGGTATCTGTAAAACCGGTTGGAGGAGATTCTTCTAGCGTGGTGCCATCGCCGCACGACGATAAAAACATACTGGTAGGCGGCGCCCCTATGAGCCGCCACTGATACGTAATGGGCAAACCTTGAGGATCTACGCTTTGGCTGCCGTCTAACTGTATAACGCTGCACAAAAGCGTTGTTTGGTCATTCCCTGCTTGCGCTACGGGGGGCGCTGTAGGAAGAAGTGTTTTAGAAGAAGCTTGATAATTAAACAGCTCCATCCAGGACGCATGAAAGCTGTCTCCGAGCACGGAGATAAATACAGCGTCTGGAGTATCTGTGGCTGTACGAATGGCTACAAGAACGTCTTGAAGCTGCTGACCACTAGCAATGTTTACTGCCGGCGTTATAAACAGGTAAACAAGTTGCTCGTCAGCATTAAGAACAATTCTTATGATGTACTCAACGCCTACCTGGGTCCAATTACTACTGCCCGCAATAGGAACGACAGGCTGTGCTGGAACAACGTTGCCGCTACTGTCTAGCGTAACCTCGCCTGTGTAGGCCCAGCCTTCTTGAGATACAAAAAAACCTACTGCGAATTCTTGGGTACCCCAAGCGCCGAGGTAGACATGATTACCGGACGGGTTACCCTGAGATACACCGCTGAAGTCGACTGGCAACGCCTCGAACGTAAGGTCGTATTGGATCGTAAACGATACGGATATAGCTACGCTAAATATCAGTGCGGCAGTCTGTGCTGGATAAACGCCTCCAGACGCTACGTTGAATGACCCATCAAAAAACGAAGCGCCATTACCGGCCGTAGATACACTAAAGAAGGTAAGAACACGCTCTAGGTCATTCGGCTGAACCACTCCAGATAGATCGAATGTGTCCCAGACCTTACTTCTAGGCAGCGCAGGACCCGTACCAGTGGGAGTCGCATAAATCCCAGCGCCCCAAGGGCCTACTCCCCACGGTACAATTCCATAACCTGTTATCACACAAATACCATGATATGGAGTAATGTTTCCATATGGCCAAAGAGAACAGAACGCTGGCTGACTTTGTTACCAGCCGAGGCGTAATTGAAGAGCTGAACCCTGAGTTGGCGTACAGAGCTATCCAAGGCTACGTCGACGAGATTTCTCCGGCCGCAAAAGCTGACGATGCTTTCTATCGTCAGTTTACCTGCCCTAGCTGCCGCTCGGACATGATACGCGAATTCCTCGGCGGGGCTAGAGGTATAGGGATAACCTGGGTAGAGGGCAGTATTACGCCACAAGCTCTCTTGCGCTGTCTCTCGTGCAAGCTCTTGTTGAACCCTCGCAGCGGTATGATCATAGAACCAGGAAATCATCACCCCAAATTCTCCAGTTCCACCTAAATCCCGCTGTTCGTTCCTGTAAGACTTCGCGTTAGATTGATAACATCAGCAAAGAAAGCGCTTAGACGCCCTGTGCTCAAAGAATCTTGGGAGCGCTGGATATACACAGTTCGATCCACGTAATATACCACGGCTATAAGAGTGAGCGGGTTTGTAACCTTGGTCGCGCCGCGGTTATACGCGAGCTGCTGCACATCAGAAGAGTTTAGCGATTCCGTAGGAAAGATGTTCTTGATGTACGCAAGAATATCTGCCATAACGACGCTTTCGACGCTGCCTCCGAAATAAGTCATATCAAATCGCACAAAATGCGGTATTAGATGCCGGCTGAGAGGGCTCGCACAAATTGTGCGCTCTGTCTCACTAGAGATGAAATTCTGTACGTTGGCAACCAGACTCGAGTTGTTGTACGTGACCTGAAGATTCTGACCTGTTATCTGTGTGGCGTTCCTAGGGTCGTCATCAACACCCTGCTCCAACATAGACTTAGATAGAATAATATAGGGCTCGTCTACCGTACTGAACGTTTCCGTCACGTCGTTTGTAGTCAGGTAGTACCCGTCCGACTTGAAACCAGTAGCCGTCATCTGATTCGCGCTAGATATATTCCAAAAATCTCCAGCGCCTTGGCTAACCAAGTCGACGTCAAAGTAGTACAGACTGGCCTCTGCACTATTACTAGCCATTTCTGTCGTAGAAATACGCTGAACCCCTTTACGAAAAACGGTAAAGGTTTCTCCTGTCATCGTGCTGGGCCAGTTTGGATCGTCGGCTGCAATAGCAGGAAGAATACCCAACGTAGTCTGACCAACTGTTTGTACCTCGTACCCATCATTTAGGCTATGCGGGGAGGCATTACTAGTATCTGACGCGCTGAAAGCTTTAGGGCCAGCGTAGCCAGATACGTTACCCAAAATTACAGAATTTGCAGTTCCACTAAGCCTAATTACGAAAGGTTGGCTCGTAACAAACGTGAGCTGACCAGTACTGGTGACACTCGCTACAGTTATGCCTATTGCTGCATTAATTTGCGAAGCAATACCAGTAGTTGTTACTGCGCCTGTAGGAATAGTCGGATCATCTTGTACAAAAACAACAGTTTGATCCGGGCTGTCGTTAATGCTGTAAATTAACGTTAACCCGGCCACGCCTAATACTGGGCTAGCTAATACAACAGTACCCGTAAGCGGGATATTGTTAATGTAGAGAATATCTCCTGGATTAATGCCTGACAGCAAGAAATCCTGGCTTGCTGACGTAAACGTGGTGGCACCATTTGTAGACACCCCATCCTGCGGCTGTGCACCATTTGGCAAAGGGGGTATCTGCTGGTAAGTCATCGTCGGATCAGGTACGAAATTGATGACTCCTGTAGCGCCCGAATTAAATGAGAAGATCGTGCTCTCGTAATTCACCTCGAAGGTGGTTGGCTCCAAAAAGTATACGCGGGCGCTACCAAGGGATCGCGAGCCGACAACTACGTGACGCTGAGAGTTAGGGGCAAAGTAGTACCCATCTCCATTTTCTATATCTAGGATGCTGTCACCAATGAGCAAAGCACGCGAAGTGGCTGCAGCTGGAACAATAGAGGGCGGAGTGAGATTGGCTGTATCTTGCGCATTCAGTACGAATGGACCAGCGTAAAAACCCGCGTCTCTACCATCTACTAGCTGTACAACGTCCAAGCCAGTAACCGTGTCGATAGCAGGAGCGCCTATACCGTAACTAGTGTCTGAAGAACCCCACCAGTTGGCGTTTTCGTTGCTTTCTACAGTACGAATGTCCGCAGTTGTTTGTAGATCCGCGTAGGCGAACAATGTAGACATAGCCGTGCCACCGATGACAGCTACAAAACCATTACCCACCGGCCTTACTCCGAATTGATAGCTGCCAACTGGGGCTATCACGTCTACGTAAGGCGTTGCGCTATAAATCTCAGCGTTTAGTTCATCGATGAGCACAGAGACAGGAATAATACCTGGTGTAATCGCTATCGTTACCACAGGATTAGTCAGCAACGGAAAGTAGAAAATAAGGGTATTGGACCCAACCCCAATAGTGAACCTAAAGGTGCTATCTGCAGACGCACTGACTAAACCAACCGTCACATCGCGCAAGTCGTGCTTAACACCCTGTCCAGCGTTCTGAAAAGAATTACTCTGGATATCTACCGGTAGTGCATAGGGTACTGTGCTACCCGTAGGCTGCATGCTGGAGTCGAGCAGAGCCACGGTCTCAATACGAATAAGAGGCAGTGTGACTCCAGGCGCCTGAGAAAAGAAAATAATGTAGTTCGCGTCTGGATCTGTAAACGCCATAGCGCGATCCACTTGGATTGACGTGTAGTCCGGTACTAGAGGATCCGCGATAATCGTGTAATCTCCAGCATTTGGGCCGCTTAGAACACGTAGGGTGTCGTTCGTGGCCACACCGAATGCCGCAAAGTTGATGTCACTAACCGTAGTTACAACATTACTTCCCAGCGTACACTCCAAATCTGCCCCATTTACTCGAACGATCTTTGGTTCTGTCAGATTGACGTTAATAAGGTCAAACAGGCGCCATTGAGCAAATACAGGAGGTGCCGTATTTACCGCCAACGCAGGAGTTACGACCAGCACAGGAGCGCTAAACATAGCTGGCGTAAGATATTCCAAAATTCGGTATGTACCGGCATTAGGACCGTCTACGATATGCAAAGAGAAGCCGTCATACTCAGCCTGGCTGAGGAGCACATCCGTGGCATCACCCAGCTGATAACCACCTTCAGACGGCGTTAATCCTAGGATAAGGTCATCTAGCTGAACAAGGGATGTGCCAGATACGCCTCCACCTGTATAGTCTGTGCAGATAAGCTTTGTGCCGCTCAACAGCGACGTTTCGGGGGTAACGTTTGGAAGATTAAATGTACTCTCGTCAAGAGTATTCCCACGAACGTAAGTGTCTACAGCACCGCCTACATGCACAGTGCCGCTTGGGATAACAACCTCGCCATTCGCAGTATTAGGGAAAAGAATGCCGCCGGGTATACCGCTTAGAGTAAGCGATGTTTGCCTAAGCACCCAAGAAATATCCAATGTTCCCAATACGAGAGCTTGCTGCGTCAAATCAATCGTATTCGCGTCAAAAACGTCTTGTACAGGAATATCGACTGCGCTGGCACCATCCGATACAGCAGTATCTATACCGACGCTGATCACGGTAAGAACAAAGTTGGTGCCATCCGCAATAACATTGTCGAAATTAACTTCTGACGTATAGAAACGTCGTGTAAACGCTGCAGCTTGTCCATCACTTATGGCAGCCCCAGAAGTACCAGAGGCAAGGATAGGCCCCAGCCCACCCCCGGTAATGATATCGCGCAGCATCTCTGGGTCATTGAACCCAATAGCGTTGAGGCGACTCATTTGCGGAAAAGCGTCAAGCAGCTTTGCGGCGATCCCACGAAGCGCGACTAAGCTTTTTTCTCCCAGACTTTGCTGAAGTCTACCCGCGTAATCTGCCGGGGTCTCGGCGTCTATGCCGCCTTGAAACCGCGCAAGATTGGTTACTTGTACCGCGGAGGGGATGTTAGCGATGGCGGCAAGCTGACCTGGATCGATATCGTAAGCAGAGCCAGGCGAGCTTGCTATGACCGAGACATCAAAGTAGTAATTACCGTCTGAGTTAACGTTCAGCAGCATTTCTGCAGCGCGTATGCTCTGTACCGATGTCGGAAAGTACACCAGGCCGCCAATAGCCGTAATAAAATTGTTTTGTGTAACAGTGGCCTGTTGTGGTGTAGCGAATAGAATACGACCGGTACCTTGCGAAAATTGGCCGCGCTTTCTAGGCGTAAAGAAGTTACCGCCTAGGCTATCTGCCTCATCTGTAGTAAGCGTCGTAGGATCTGCGAAAGATAAATTACGCCTTACTCGCGTATTCTCTCGCACAATAGGGTCCCACAACAACGTCACAGGCTTTACGATAAGATCCGTAATGTTATCGCCTTTACCCGTTGCCAGCATCGGATAGGCTTGCCGAAGGCGTTCCACAACAAAGGTCATCAGGTCTACAGAAAACGGATCTGGACCCAGACGCCGCGCCAGGGGCTGAATGACCTTATTATCGAAAGGAGAACCTGGTGTTGTATCCAAATTTGGATCAAAGGCGGCGGCTGCTTGCCGAATAAATGCTTCGTAGTCACGCAAGGCCATGGGTCATAGCTCCAAATTCAATCGTGCGGGCTTACCTGTTTGATTCGTTACTTCTACGCTCAAAAACATAGAGCTGCTTGCCCTAGAGAACGTAGCCCCTGTAAGCACCGCGGCCAACAAGCGCTCATCGCGAGGTAACGTACCATCACGGCTCTGAATTGCGATGATTTGTTTTGCCGTGGTGTCCACAGCCACAACCGCATTTGCGCGGATGTTATTACCCTCTTCACTACCAAATGTGGTGCCTATAGAACGAAGCAGCGCGCCACCCATTGTCTTATCGAAAATATCGCTGCCAGGATTGCTCAGCAATACCTTAACGAACAACTGGAGCAGGCGCAAAATGCCACACACCATTCCTGGTGTATCACCTATTACAAATTTTAGGATACTGCTTTTTGACAGGGTGAGCACTCGGCTAAGCACCGTAATGCTATTTACTGCAGGTACCACCTGAAGACTCGCAGGTAACTGTGCCAACAAGCGGTTGGGGCTAACTACCACGACATCCGGGCTCTCGATGTCATTGATATTCACCGAATCCACGCTGCGGAAATCGGTACCTAGAACATCAAGTGCTCGAATACCCCCTATCGTCACGAGAGTAGTGCGGCTGACGGGTATCGTTTGCTGCGGGTAGACAGTTTGGAGGTCGAGCGCCACGAAGTAAGCTTACACCAAGCGGATAAACAAAGGCCCGCAGGAACTAACCTGCGGGCCTTCGGAGGAGGGACAACCACACGTGTCGAGCAGATCCAAGCAGCGCACTTCCCGGCGTCGCTAGCCTTATCGCACCCCTAAGTTGGGTGTCTCACTCTTCGAGGCGGTGAGCAACCATTCAATAGCTTAAGCCTATGGCGTAAGCCACGTCAAGAGGAAACGACCCAAGAGGGCAAGCGGTTCAAATAATCCGCTTGGACAAAATCGATGTCGCTCCAAACGCCGCCCCAAGTAACGCTGGGGAAGCACTGATACATTGTCCATCCGCACGCTGGCTCTGCGAACATGCCATGCCTATCCTCGACCTTAGACAGCCCATGCCAATACCGATCTACCGGCAAATTGAATAGCTCTTGGCTCGTGAGCAGTGCGGCTGCGCCCACGTAAATGCCAGGATCATATCCAGCGTTTTTAACCACGGATGCCCATGTAGTGACAGCTTGTATCAACGCAGCAGGCGCCATAGAGACCCCCTCTACGTCAAGCCATACCGTGCATCCAGCAGGTAGCGAAAGAGCGCTAAGATGCTGCAAGCACACCTTGGGGTCATACACGTTCGCGAACGTGACCGGCATAAATGCCAGCCCAGCACCCAAAATAGCCGACAGCTCCGCCTGGGTAATAGACCCAAGATACCTGATCACAAAATCTGTATTGCATTGCTTCAGCGCTGCAGCGGAAGAAGTCGTTATAAAAGAATCGGTATCGATCCCTCTTGCCCCAGTAAACGCTGTAGTAGAAATCATGTAGTGCTCCCTGTCGTTGGCGTAGCCGGTGTGTTCACATCTCGAGATGCGTCAGGCGGTAAGAAGTCCGCTGGCGGAGTTTGTTTGATAACCGAAATAGCCTGCGTTAAATTGCTCTGGATTTGGGTAATCCTATCCAGCTCATTAGGCCGAAGGCGTGTACTTGGACCAGAGATACTAGCGATCTGACTTGTAAGAGCCTCCTCAAACGTAAATGCGATAAAAGACTGAGTAGCTGCCTGCGCAAGAAGGGCCGCGTAGGCATCATTGAGCGCAACTTTCATCGACATCTGCGCAGTCTGTTTCGCCTTCTCCTCGTTCTGTTGCGTGTTACTAGCCATACCCCTAGCCTAGCAAGTACGGTGCTTTTTGGGGCATAACAAGAACGAGGATACAATTAACCCTGTGGAAAATTGGGATGATCACGCGAAAAAAGTACCTGAAGCTCTGCGGCAAGAGCCTTTGAAGCCCAAAGAGCTCGTCGCGTGCTTATGCCGCTTATTTGGATGGACTCCATGGATCGCACGTAATGCTATTGCGGCAGCAGATGGACGCTATATCCACTATTCACACGATAGAAAATGGGCGTTGCCAGGGCAAGCTATTCTGGAGACAGATTGTGCACGACGCAGACGACACGTTCGAGTTTGACAGCGTTATTTGCATCAAAGACAGCCACCTAGCGTGCTGCATTAAAGACTTAGACACCGGTGAGACTTTCTGGGTGCCTAAATCATGCATCCACGAAGATTCTGAGGTTTTCGAGTATCCGCAACGAGGAAAGCTCATTGTGCTCGCTTGGCTCGCCGAAAAAGAAGGGTGGACAGGCAAACAAAAATCAGCGTTGTCTAGGGATATCCCTAAACCACAGCGCCCAGCCCCGCGAGGGGCTGAGGTCAATCTAAACATTGGACGCTTACCGAAGAAACCACCTTGTAAACGGTAATTTGTTCAATACTTACGGCATAACAAACCTGGAGGAAAGCTATGTTTGACCCCGATACATGGCACGGAAAGGGCATCAAAAATGCTCTTCCTACCCTTTACTCAAAAACGGCCACAGGCGCCGTTAGCATCTGGCTTACTTGGACAGACGGCCCAGACGTATGGGTGCGCTGGGGACAAAAAGACACTGAAGCTTTTCAAGACGCTAAGCTCACATGCACTCCCAAAAACGTTGGGCGCGCAAACGCAACAACCGCCGAAGAGCAAGCGCGCCTCGAAGCTATTGCAAAATGGAAGAAGCAACTCAAGAAGAAGTACGTAATGTACGAAAGCCAGCTAACAGAGTTCAGGCTGAAGCCTATGCTTGCGTTGAACTTTGAGGATCACAAGCACAAGATTGTGTATCCTGCGTACATTCAGCCAAAGTACGATGGCTTACGATGCCTAGCCATCAAAAACAGTACAGGGGCAGTACACCTCCAAGCTAGAGGTGGAGACCCTTACGTAGTACAACACATCGCCAATGCGCTGTGGATGTTGCCATCATACGCTGCGATGGATGGTGAGCTCTACGTGCATAACTTAGGGCTGCAAAAAATCAACTCGCTAGTCCGACGGCCACAAGAAGGCTCTAGCATACTGGAGTATCACGTATACGATTTTGTGCTGCCGGATACCCCTCAGCCGTGGGAAGTACGTGGTACCGCGCTAGCGCGTTTGTTAGATTATAGCGGCATTGACAAGCGCATAGTTCCAGTTCCGACATGGCGCGTGCACAACGAAGAAGAGGTAAAAGAGTACCACGATAGCTTTGTACAAAACGGTTACGAGGGAGCGATCGTACGCACCGCCTTAGGACCTTACCGTTTTGGGTATAGAAGCGCCGACCTGCTTAAGTACAAAGCGTTTGAGGACGCCGAGTTTCCGATCACCGGATGGTCCTGCGGTAAGGGCAAATTCTCCGATATGGCCATCTTCACCTGCACGGTTCCAGCCGGCGTCAAAGGCGGTACACCTGGAGCAGCCTTCGAGGTTGTTCCTGCGGGCACCGAACAGGAACGTAAACAGTTGCTGCTAGACGCGCCACAACTTGTTGGGAAAAAGCTAACCGTGCGCTATTTAGGGTGGACAGAAGAAGGAAAACCACGATGTGCCGTAGGGCACGCCATTCGAGAAGAGGGAACATGAGCATTGTAAAATCTATGACTGAAACGGACATCCGAGAGGATATATGTATCAATTTAAAGACCGATACTGCTAAAGATGCGCTAGTGCCGGTCTTGTACAATCTGTACAAAGCGCAAATGGCTTTTACTGAGCACTGCAGCACGTTCATGCATGACGCGCTCCTCGCTATTTATAGCGCTGCTAGCACTCTTGAAGATCGCGTAGACAAAAACGAGATGAAGCGCGTTCACACGCTTGTTACTCATGAGCTCCCAATCGTTACGGCACGCGTGGTGGCTAAAGCGGCGCTGACGGCGCTTCAGCAGCTTCATATATGCGATAAAATCCCAGCCACAGAGCTCATAATGCAAGTGTTAGACGCAATAGACCTACAAGGCATCGTACTTACTGCATCGAGCGCGCCATCCGCTGAAACTGCTGCTGACAATCACAGCGTCAACTAAACCATATTCGTATACGGCGGCTCACGATAGCCGCCTTTCCTTACCCACAAAGAGGGCATAGTGTCAAAGACGAAAGAAGCTAAAAAGACAAAGGCGCCTAAACATGTTGCTACCTACGCGTTACCAGCACAACTACACCGCTACTTTATGTTCCTATTTGATGACGGCCTACTTGATGACGGGGAATCTATACAAAGAGAACTTTGCTATTTAGTAGGCGACGTTGACCGTTACTTAGCCGCGGTAGATGCCGAAGACACAGACTCCGCCCACCACGAGCTAGGCAGCATGCGGTGCAGATTACGCCTTATAAAAACAAGGATGCTCTGATGCTTCAGGAACGTCTTCTTGACGTCGCCTACGTACTAATTAATCACGATTTGGTAGCGGCAGAGCTTAGGCTGGCTTTTGAAGAGAGCATCGGAGAGGCTATTCCCAAGCTCACTAACTCCATAAAGCAGCTTCTTGAGGCATTACACGACACACGTCGCCGCGCGCGGCTAGGTATAGATCAGTTTAAGCTATGGCGGCTGGCCGTAACCTGGAAGCACCAAGGCTCTCGCTCTCGCTGGACGTCAAAAGCCAGCCTTGACCTGTGGGACTACATCGATGGCACCGAAAAACGCAATGAGGCCAAGAACGAAAAGGCCACGGCGCATAAAACGACCCTATAAACCTAGGATCACAGAAGAAGCACGTGCTAACTGCTCTCTACGCCTAGAAAAATTGGTGGCAGATATGCGCTCGGCGCTAGCTGTGGCTGAAAAGAATTTGCGCTACCGCAAATTGAGAAAACCGGCTGTTACAGCAGCGGTGCTCAACACAACAAGCTTATCTGCAGGGATAGAATCCTTCTGCAAAAACCTCGACGAGATGTTTTTGGAGTACCCATGACCCGGCATGTTTTCAGAGGACGAAAAGTAGAAGGATTTATACCAGGGCGCCCTTCACCTAGAGCAGCATCTTCAGGCGTTACATATTTAGTAGCGGTCAACGACGCATGTGCAGACTGCACGCCTGACTTGGTGCCTAGACGCGTCGACTGTGCATGCTACGAGCAATGTCTTTATGCGTTCAAAGGCGCAAAAGATGCATGCTGCCCAAAGGCCTGTGAGCACTACGTACAACTCAAGCTGCGCGCCGTAGACTTCGCAGACTCTCCCAGAAATATCTGGGATAGGTTTTAGCCGAAGTCAGTCTTTGGCCATTAGCCGCTCAAAGAACTGAAATCGCTTACTGGCGCCGGCCCACGTGCACGTAGCCCCTGTAGCGTATATAGCTATGGCACCTTCAATCGTACCGCACTTGTTGTAGCCGCGGCTCAATGCCCTAGCTGCATAGTACGCGCTAATACGGGTGCTGGCTTCGTCAGCACCCTTGATGCGCTCCCACTGCTCCCAAGGCACCAAGCCGCTTCTCTGCACCTGCCAGAGACCCCTAGCACGGCCGCCATCGCACTCATTGCGGCGACAGCGCCCCTCATGAACGTGTTGTGCGAGCCCAGTCTCGAAATAGGCTTGTGCGATGAGCAGCCGCTGTAGCTCCTTTACACTACCGGGCCAAAAAGCCTTACAGCCCTCTTTCGACACGTAAGCACCAGTGCACGTGGCGCGTTCGCTAACGAGCGCGATAGAAGATGCCACAGTGGTCAGCCTCGCTACCCGTTGCATCTCCGATTCAGTATCCTGGTGATAGCGTGGAAGAGCGAACAATAGCGCGAGCAGTGCTGCTGTAATTGTTGTCATGGCGACCTACGTAGCACACGCTCCTAAGACTCCGCCACAAGAAAGTCATAGAGCGAAAATGAGGACACCGACAAAAAAAGAAAGCCACATCATGTTCCTATGCGCGAAAGCAGTCACTGAAGACATTAGGCTTCTGACGAATATCCATACACGCGGGCATGACATGTATGGCGCCCACGGGACGCTGCGCGTAAATTTGGATGTTCTCCAAAAGATGCTTAAGCGGCTTGATGCAGAGCAAGAACAAACTACAGAGCACACGCCCGCAGATGAACAATACGCGTTGCGTGTATTCGATGCACCCAAATGTACTTCTGGGAAGATCAAAAGGCAACCTAAATGCCCAGCTACAAAACGAATGATCCCAAAGGTTGGTGTGGCGACCCAACACGTGGCGCCGCCCTTGGGCGGCCCAACATCCACAACAAAGAATACACAGGTAAGTTAACGCTACGGCGCATACGCCTAAACTCCGGTGGATACGACTCCAACGGTACGTATTTCGGATGGGGCGCTAGCGCAGACGGTAGTGTCGACTTTATTACTCGTGCTCCGCATGCACGCGGTAGCGTAAACACCAGAGCCAGCGTAAAAGCCATGATACAACTGGATTACCCACACGCGAGATTTAACCGATAGCACCAAGGATAAAAAGAATGGATACATGGCAAGCCTGTGCTTTGTCAAAAGCGGCAACCGTGCGAGGCGACAAGCCCAAAGTATTCGACTGGCTCAAAGCCGCCAAGATTCTTAAAGAACGCAAACCCAAAGAAGCGTATGCAGGGCTCAGTAGCGACCTTGAATAGACCGCTGGATGCATCTATCGAAAGGGTAAGCCGATCACCGACGAAAGCACGTACCTAAGATCTACCTGGGCTACGCCAGTGCTGGTCATCGGAAACGAAGAAATTCCATGCTTTGTAGACGAGTCGTCCATTCAATGGAACGAAGAAACGAAAGCCACATGTCTTCTCAGTATTACTGGGTCATCAAAACGAAAGAAACTGGCAAGTACTGGACCCCAAGCGGAGAGGATTCTGTTCACCTACAAGACGCTGAGCACTTCCCCGATCGAGAATCGGCCCGCGCGGAGCTAGAGGACTATGCTCCTAAAGGGCACTCCGTTGTTGTTCATGTACGCCGTAAAGATCAAAAGGTTTAAAGAATAGACGGCTATGCGCCTCACCAAGGAGACCTCGTGAACCCGATCCAGTTTGAATGCAGGGGGCGCGATGGACATCTCGAGCTTCTAACCCTCGGCAAAATTCCTGGCAAGGCTGAATACTTCGTACGGGTAACCTCCGAGAACGGCCTTCCTAGAATCTACACCCTCAACGCAATGGCAACCCAGCGCTCCGACACCAAGTTCCTCCCCGTAAGCCGAGTCCCGGGTTACGTGCTGACCGACCTGTCCTTGTATTGGGATGTAGGGGCTTTACCCTGACCCGAGCGAAGTGACCTGTGGACCTAGGCCTCTACCAAGCTGAATATCAGCTGAACGACGTTTAAAATAGGAACGGCGTAGCCAGCCAATTCAGAACATGTCTTGATAACCTCAATCACTTCGTCCCAGGTGCTTTTATCTGGGACAGTGCCTGCGTCTTTATAGGCTTTAACCAAAAGCGCACGTTCTTGGTCGGAGCACGCGAAAAAGCCTTCTAGCTCCTCGTTATTGAGATGTGTAATTGTGGTCAAAGCCACAATAGCCTCATTTCGCGTCATGGCGCGCACACAATCCCGCTATCAAGAGGTCCAAGCTTCTCATCCCTCAAAACGGCATTGATGGAACAAAAGGCTCCGCGCTCCAGAGCGGCTGGGGCGGAGCCCGCGTCTAGATAATGGTAAGACGCCTCTGTTAAATGGGCCGCATTGACCAAGTTGGTTCGAGTTGTAGACACCAGATGCGCAGTACAACCCGTAGCAAAGAGCAACGTAACGAGCATGTATCGCATAAAAGGAGCCTAGCAGACTTTCTATGACGAGCAAAGAACATCCAGTACAGGTATTTAGCACGCAACAGCGTGATGAGACAGCTCCGCACAAAGAAACATATTCTATGAAGGGTCTGGAAGACGCACGAGAGTTACTCGCTGACGTATTTCGCAAGCACATTTGGCCTCCAGCAGCTGAAGTACGCAACGCCTTCCGGGCATATGAGAGCGAGCTTTTGCATACGTACATCATGCCTACCGTGCGGAGTTTTGCTTTTCATGAACTTGTACGCGCAAAAGACACGGCTGCTCTAGTAAAAGTTGTCACGGCACACGTTCTTAAAAAGTTAGGCTCCGAGGGTTACATGCATAAAACAGAGCAATCTCCTGAGAACGTAACAGTGCAAGAAGAGCGCCTAATGGCAAAGCTGTGTGCACAGATCACAGAGCGTAAAGAAGCCCTTAACATCAAGGACAAAGAGCTCACATCGGCTAAAAACGAGCTTAATGCGTGCCGGGACAACGCAAGTCAACTTGAAAGCGCACTAGCAGACGTATCAGAAAAGCTTGCGGCTTTGCGAGAAACAGTAAAAAGCGTATACGTCTTGGTTCGAAAAGAACACGATGCTATCGAAAAGGAAGAATTGTCATGAAAAGAACCGTGACTATTACCTTTGACATCGATCCTACAGAATATGAACAATCGGAAGACACCCCTGAAGGTGTGATTCAACTTGCATGGGACATGATGGACAACCAGACGGACTATCCTGATAGCCCTATCCGTCTTTACTGCGAGGGAGTGACCAAGCTAGCGTCGGAAGTATACGCACACTCGCCCGAATGACCTCAGGCCCCTCCCGCGAGGGAGGGGACCTCCTTAGCTCACGAATTAGGGATCGTAAGCAGCAGGCTCGTTGACAACACCCTTAGTCGTAGGGCCAACGTTGACGACTGGATTAGCCTCGTAGTAAATGGCGTAGTTATTGACGCCGTTAGGCGCAACGTAAGGGCTGTACGCGCCATGTGCGCCGTTACCCGTACCTATAGCCTCCGGCTCACCCGCCGTAAGACCCAAGAGCCCCAGCGCCGTGCTCTCTGCCGAGATATTAACTCGGCTCCGTACGCCATCCGTCGCGCTCGTCAGCACTAGGTATTTAGACGAAGAGATCGTAGCCGTACCCGTGATACCGATAACAGTATTGATCTGACTCGCAACAGCCGCTGCGCTAGCTGGGGTCGTGAAGGTTACCGTGACAAGAGTCCCCTCATCAAACCCAACAATCAGCGTGTTGGTGGCCAGCTCAGCGAGCGTTCCGGCCACGGTCAGGTCGCCCGTACCGGTAACAGTAGCCTGAGTACCTGCTGCGGTCTCTAGGTTGATTGTGCCACTCTGTACAGCACCAGACGCCGTGCCAAGAGGCACGTTGGCACCAGTCAAGATAATCGTGCCAGCGACCGGAGTTTGCGTACCGTTACCGCCCGTGCACGTAGTGAATGTAGTGGGGCTTGTACCTGTGTAGGCCACGGTACAGGCACCTGTAGATGTAGGCACAGAGATGGTCCCTGTAGACGGAAAGCCCGACGTGCTAGCAACAGTAAGCGTACCGCCGCCTGCAGTAATTGTAGTGGCCGCTTGCGCTGCAAGAGTCGTCCCAACCTGGCAGAACTCGTGTAGAAGAGCTGGAACGTTAGCACGTGTGCGAATTGTGTTCGCCAGCCCAATCTTTGAACCTACGCCGATCGCAAGGGTAGACGTAGTACCTGTACCCGCTGGCATCGAAACGCTGATGAGCGCGGTGTAAAAATACTTGGTCAGCACGTTGGTAGCCGTCGTAGGAATATTGACTACCTCTGTTTGCTGTACACCGTTCTCATCCAAGCCAAATACGGTGGCCGTAGCAGGATTTTTATTCGTGCCACTGATGGTTGTAGTGAACTGAATCTGTCGGGGCGCAGTCAACATGCTCGCCAAGGTGGCGGCCGTGAACGTGCCAGACGTACTCGCCAGAAGCGTCACCGCAGAGGTAGAAGACGCCGTAGCGGCCATCAATGCAGAGGAAGACGCGGCTACAGGGGCGAGGTATTCTTCAACGCAGATATCTGCCATTGGAGCAAACGCTGAAAGAACCTGTTGCCGAAGCAACCCGATCTCTCCAGGGATACCCCCTTTCCCTTTGTAGACCAGGTTGGCATTCTTGGGGCGCGCTTGGCTAAAAAGCCCAGAGCCGACAGTCATGAGAATCTCCTTAGGAGGCGTTTATGCCTTACGCCTACCAGTGTACCCCGAAATCTGTAGCTAAAAGAATTAGGCCAAGTGCGGTGGTATATGCGGAATATCTTCGACGCGCGAAAGAAAATACTGGCGAATGCGATCTCTCAGCCTTGGCTTATCCGGCGTAAGTTGGAGAACGCCCTGCCAATCATAGTAAACGTCGCGCAAGGGGTTGTACTTCTCTTCGATGAGAATGTTATCCCGCGTTGTGTAACCACGCCGATCTTTAGGACCGTGGTAGTGGTGCACAACGAATTGATCGACATACCCAATATTTCGAGTTAGCCTAGCCGCTCTTTCTTGCCACGCGTAAATTGCAGCACGGTATTCATCTGTATACGCGCTGATGTTACGTACCTCGCTCCAGTGCCGCATATTAAGCGGAATACCGTATCGCTTCAGCTCGTCGTAGGTGCCAGCTAGACCAAAAGCCATAAAGCCGTCACCCGAACCGAGGATACATTTGTCTAGGAGTCCACCAACGGTATCAAAAGCCGAGCGCCTGAAACCCCAACCTAAGCCAGGGTTACCACCCATGCGACGCATGCTGACCTTAACCCCAGGCATATGCGAGGCTGCAAAACCGCTGCCCTCTTGGCGCATAGCCTTATTCCCGGGCAATCGCTCTATTGAATTCTGCGTATAGAGGTAGGCAAAACCATACGTACTCCCAATAGGCTGATTCCCATATCCAGGGATAGTTTTGCCTGACAGATTCGTATACGAAGAAAAAAGCTGTACCCACTCGTAGTGCTGAAGCTGGTGAATGGTCTCTAACGCCCAATCGTACCGAGTGCATTGCACATCCGCATCAAGATATGCTCCATAGCGCCAATCCGATGGAAAGTGGTTAACGGCAACGTTGAGCAGATTCTCTTTGTGCCAAAGCTCGTGACTAGTACGCACCTGAATATCGGTGGGGTACAGAGCTGGATTTGTAACTTCAAAGGGCCTGTCGCCATAGGCGAGCTCAATGAAGTGTAGAACAACATTGGGCTGCGCCATCATATGACGACGAAAGTCATTCGCCAGCTCGCGCCGTACACGCCAACGAAACGGATTGCTATAAGCGACGGCCAAGTGAAGGGTTTGCTCTTCGCTCCATTGAGAGGCCGGGCGATGGACATCCGGGTGCAAAAAATGTTGTGTGTCGTCCATAAAGCTCCTCGCGCACGCTGTGGTGCACACTGTACACCATACACGAAATCGAGGAATAAGAAAGAGCAGTTTATCGTCGTGCTCGGGACGTTAAAGGGCTAGGTCAAGTGTGATGACTTGCGGCTGTCATCTCCTTGTAACTTTGCCCTTGTGAGTGCTCGAGAATCGAACCCGAAAAGGCCCATAGTACTACCTGCACTCCGCGATAACAGACACGACCGTAGTGCAAACGAGCACAATGCTCTCCTACAGCCGTATCCCGCCTCCACCAGTCTCTGTCGAGACAGAACTTAGTGGACCTGCTGAGAGTCGAACTCAGGTCTTGAAAGCCTACTCAAGTCATCGTTCACGTGCGTAGCCAAAGTATCCCCTTTGGCTGAGTGTGCGGATTCGGCCGCGACCCTAGTTCCCTGTTTATCTCGCTTCGCACCCGGCAACCCGGTGCTTCAGCCAGCCCTGTGGTCGATGCCCTTGAAGTACTAGGACTACCTTCTTCTTGGACAGCTATTAAGCCGCTTGCGCGGTGATAGCGAACGCGTTGTCGTTGGCGATTAGTACGGCTCATTTGATTAGGCGGAACGAGCGCCGCCAGCACGCAGACATTGAAATCAGCTCCCAATCGACGCCTTTCAGGCCCGTAATTCACGTAAATCGAGTCATTGTCTATCTTACCCTAAATCCTTGTCGTTTTTGCACCACCAAGCTTGTTATGCCTGTATTACCCATATTTTTACGATGTGTTGGACCTGTCTCGCGCTTGTGCTGACGAGCTAGCATTGAAACTGCCCGGCCTGGACTTACGTCCGTTTAAGGCTTACGGCCACCGGGCATAAACAGAAATCATTCTCTTTCTTCCTCGCGGTACGCATGAAGGCGCTCGATAATGTTTGTAATTACGGCCTCTTTCTCTTCAGGATCCGACGCAATGTCCTCAATAGACTCCGTAGTATCACTGAATAGATCATCCGTAGCTTCCTGCGTACCCTTATCAAGCTCCTTAAACAGCATCACCCAGCTCCCGACGGTAAAAACCCCTCCCATGATACAGAACATTCCTCATGGGTACCCGACCACGTTGTAATACCCTCTACCGGGGCAATAAGGGTAACCGTCACGTAATTAACGTAGGGATCTTCGTAAGTCAGGTGACCATAAATAGCAGGGTAATGATGCTGAAGGCGCAACAAAGGTGACTGAAACGGCAAAGCGGAGACAAAAGCACTCCCGTCCGACTCGTGTTGCCGAGTCGGCATGTTCGCAGTAGGCATGCGGCCGTCCTCTCGCGCTGTTATTCGTCAGCGCATCCGGTCAGCCTACCGCGTCAGGAGTCGTTGGGGAAGATGGCGGTTTGTTAACAGCGTGAGGGAATATCTTGGCCAAGCTTTTAATGGCTTCATCCCGCCTGTAAACCTTTGTATTTACTACTGTGTATCCAGCCTGCGCTAATTCCGATTCGAAGGATGCGTAAGCACCAAGCGGATTTAAGCGCACGTGCAGAAGTGGCAAACCTGAATGTACAGTGGCACTCAGAGGCATGCACAAAAGGGGAATATATGTGATGAGCGCATCGATGTTCGGTTGGCTCATCCACGGAAATTCTACGTTACTATGAACCGAAGTAATATAAAAAGTAACCATGTTCATTACAGATGGGTCATACATAAACGCGTAGCCAAGCTGAGAGCTACCCATCGACGGCAAAAGAGCAGCCAGCGGCGACTCGATTTGCAAAGCATCGATAAATTGAACTTTATCAGGCAGCACAAACTTAAGTACGTGCGCCTTAATCTCTTTGGCCTGCGCCATAGTAACGTCTGGCACATAAACGTTGAAAATACGTCTGCCTGTAAGGCTGTTGATAATAGGAAGGTCGGGTTGTTCTTGTTGCATTTTTGCCTCTCAGCGCACGCCTAACCAATCGAGCAACTCCACAAAAGCGTAGCCGCCTACAATAATGAAAACCACGCTATAAAGTAGCGCATCATCCATACTCGACAATTTCATATTTTCCTTGTCGCAACAAATAAAGAGCGCTGGCAATAGCTCTACGTAGCCTAGTGTCCTCGATAGCTTTCTCAATGCCGCAAAGCAAATAGGACGTAAGCACACCCGTTTGGTAGGAACGGTTATCTATAAGACGCAGTGCCATTTCTGTGAAATGCTCGTACTGAGCTGGCATATGCGCTGTACGCCAAAGCACCGTAATGTGGACAGGGGCCCATACACACAGCGCTACATCCATTTGACTTACCCTCGGATTCATATCGCCAAGCGAACCTCTGGAGAGCTTGGTCAGCGCGCCTCCCTCATTCAGACTAGGGCCCTTATCCTGCTTGAACAGAAATATGCGCCCATCAGGGTTACGTACATAGCTCGGAGCTTGCCCGAGAGGGTAGTAACCAATACCCAACAGATAACCTATCTTTACGGTTCTGCTCGCCGTGCTTGCCGGATGTAATACAGGCGAATGTGACGCCATCAAAACCGTTATACCTCAAAGCGCGACAAACTTTCCGCTACGAAAGGTATAACAACATTGATGCAAAGGTCATTACCTGAATTTACTAGGAGCGGGGCATAAATGACTAAGCGCGGTATTCCTGTCAAAAGGCCGCAAGACACCGCGAAGTGTACTTACTGCGGATTTTGGTGCAAAGGACAGCGCGGGCTGCGTCAGCACCAAAATACGAATACGGCATGTCGAACAAAACAGGTACGACTCGAACGAAGGAACGCTGGGTACGGGTACTTCCTATCCCGTAAAAGCTTTGTTCAGGTTTATATGAAAGTATCCGATACACCGCCAGAACAGCTGGGGCAGGGATGCTTTATACCGTATTGGTCCATGGAGCTTATTCATGTTTACGCGCAGGAGAACTACAATTCCTACACCAGCCTGTCGCAGAGAAAAGGCCCTCGATGGACGATTACAGAGCGCCTTGTTGAGGAGTACAACAGAGTAAAAGATAACGCTAGACTTAAAAGCGCGCTCACAACTTCGTACAGACTACGCGAGGGCGACTACGCCGTAGAAAACAGTTTTATAGTGCACAATCGCCAACGCTTCAATACGGATAATACCAGCGCGGAAGCACCGACATAACGCACGAATGCCAGGCATAACAAAGACGGCAGCAACCCACGACAGGAAAATGACAATGATTGACCAAACGGCAGAAAAAGGAATCACCTCTTCAAGCGCTGTAATCGCAGGCTACTTTGACCGGCTCAGAGAATACGGTTACAAAAACCGTAGAACGGCCATGCGCGCGCTCCTTAGGCTTCGTCCTCAAATGACGCCTAAAGAACAGGATAACGGGGAGCTTCTACTCAATAAGTATTACCCCACCCAAAAGAGCACCGTTACGCCCCAGCATGAGGCTAAAGCGACGGAGCCCGCAATGAATACCAAAGCACTGATGACGTTCGAATTCCACGGCGACAACCTGGAGGTCGTCGAGCGCAACGGTGAGTATTTCGCCGTCATGGCCCGAATGTGCGAGCCGCTGGGGCTCGATCCTGTGTCTCAGTGGCAGAAGCTCGAAAAGTGTCGATGGGCAACCACGGCGATCATCACCGTGGTTGCTGAAGACGGCAAACAACGCGAGCAGCGCTGCCTGTCCATCCGCTCGGTGAATATGTGGCTCGCCACAATCCACGAGTCGAAGGTAAAGCCTGAGCACCGCGAAGCATTGGTGCGCTACCAGCGGGAGTGCGCCGACGCTCTGGTCGACCACTTTCTCGGCAAGCGCAGCCACACAAACGCTGTAGAGCCCGTTGAGCACCAAGAACCCGTTAATGACAGCAATTCAGACAATATGCTGACCTACCGTGCTCCTAACGGCGCCGTTCTTGAAGCTCGTGGCGAAAAAGTGGTGGCGCAGCTGTTGACCCTGGTATTCGGTAAAGATGCAGAGCCTACAGCTCCTATGGCACCTCAATCATCTACAAATATGGGGCAGGTACCTGACGAGTACCTGGCTACATCAGACGCAGGCTTTTTTTACGCGCCACCACCCCCTGAGCATCACGACGCTTTTACCCTTCTTCAGCTCTGGGTCACATTGCCCCCAAATCTGCATCCATCCAACGTCCAATCCTTTCAAAACAATACTGCGCGGGCCTACGCAGACTACAGAGATGCTTCTGGACCTCTGAAGATGATCAGCTTTCAATTTGCGCTTAATGGCAAGCCGTACCGCACGGGGTGCTACCACGAAGTGCACGATTTTGACATCATTCTAACCGGCCTCGCGCGCAGCTTAAAGAAGGGGTTCTTTGGTGGCGACCCAGCACAAATCATGTTTACACAACAAGGACGTCTGGCAGCCAATGCGCACACCTATTGGCGTCACCAAACAAATAGCTCCACGTCACCAGAAGCTATAGAGTTGTGGCGCCACCTGATTAATACGTAATGGGCTGTATTCAATGTGAACGCCGCCGTCAGGCGGCGTTCTACGCCCATTACTCCAAGTTTATCAACCCAGCACTGCTACATAACCTGGTAGCGGCAGCTTACTTCGCCGGATTAAAGCTCTCGTCCAAAGATACTAGGGCAGTTTGGACCAACGAACATTGTTCTTTGACCATTTACTCTAGAACAACTGGCTCCCCGGCCGTAGAGGCTAGAAATGGCAAAATCACACTTTTCTTTAACGGCAAGCTGCACGACCTAAAACACCCAGAAGACGCTGGATTCATAATTCAGGGAAAGGAGGTACCAAAATGAGAGACCATTGCCCACAATGTGAAGGGGATGAAAGCGACTGCACGTGGCTTTGTTCTTTATGCGACGGCGCTATCTGTATCCTTGGTGAGCTTGGCCAACTGCAATACGGGCGCTGCGAAGACTGCGGAATGGATTTTAATCGCAATAGACCAGAATGTACGCCTTCAGAGAACTAACTGAGCTGGACATTGCCCTGCAGCGCGGCGACATGATTACCTTCCGACACGTGCTTATTCGGGCAAGTAGGCGTATAAGGAAAGCACGCCGTCTGTTCCGTAACAATCGACGGCGGCTAGGAGCAAAATCATGTTGAGAAAAGTAGTGTCTGTGATTGCTTCGGTTATGGCGCTGGGCGCTATGACCTTCGGCTTCTCTGGTTGCGCAACGGGGTGGACTATTACTGTACAGTCCATCATCGCTGGCGCTCAGACGTTTGAAGGGGCTGCACAGGTCGTTCTAAACCTGGCTGGAACGGCGTTTAACGTTGTTCTGCCCCTTATTCCTGTCGCCTCTCAGGCACAGGCTCAAGCCGACTTTCAGAAAGCTATGGCAGCTGCCAACGCCGCTATGGCGACACTGGAAGCTGCTGTACAGACAGCCATCGACTCCCAAGCCGCAGCACCTAACTTTGCTGTGCTCGAACAGGATGTGAGCAACGTCGTGAGCGCGGTAGTTGCCTTTGTAAACGCGTTGCAGCCGCCTGCTACCTCCATGCTGCCTTCTACGGCTACTGGGCAGCCTAAGGCCGTTAACCTGACCGCGTTTACAGAGATGAACAACGCGCTGCTCAGCATGAAGCACGTCGGGCATACCAAATAGCAAAAACGCCTGTGTTACAGGCATAAGAACAATGGTAAGCCGCGGGTATCTCCGCGGCTTTTCTTTTAATCACTTGGGGCAATCTAGTGCTACCTGGCCCTAAGTGAAATACTATTTTTCTCACCAAAACACTCAGGAGATGACATGAAAGAAGAGAACAACATCAATTTGGACGAGTGCATTCGCGCATACCTGAAAAGCCTTGGCTGTAAAATCCGTGAAGAGGTCGGACTCATTTGCGTGCGTACGCGAGACGACCAATGCTGGTATTTCACCGTCCCTCAACGCGTATCCGAGCGCAACAAGCACGTTCTGGACATTATTGACTTTCCTTCCAACTAAACAGTCACAAGCAAAGAAGGTACTTAAATAATGGAAGATGTCGACGTTATTCAAGTACTTGCGAACGCTCTGAATACCGCGGGCTGCACTAGCTTCGTTTTGGATGAATGGGTGTACGCGCAAACGCCCACAGGAACAAAATGGAGCTTTTCCTTCCCCAAGCTGTACAGCATGCAGACACCTCAGGAAATGGCACAAAGAGAGGCCGTTGAGGTATGGGAAAAAGAACGTGAGGAAGAGAAAAAGCAAGCAGCCGCCCATGCACTCCTTCTTAAAGAGCAAGCGAGACAAAAGCTCTGCTCTGACACAATGTTTGCCTGTTCCTACTGTAAAAAAGAGACACAGTGCGTAGAGGGTAAGCATGCAATCAACTACGTAAAAGACTTGGATGATCCTACCGTATTCATTTGTGCATATTGCCGCGTTGTGCGTCATCTCGAGGGCGCTACCGCAGGGTGCTGGGTAGAAAAAGCAGGGCCCAGTGCACGTACACGCCATTTGCCTGATGACTACCGTAACATCACCACATATTTTAACCGGCTAGCGATAGACTACCAGCAACAAAAACGCAGATGACTACTTATTACCATGTCGCTGCTCAGGGTAGTGAGCTATTTGATAGCGCTCCCTCCAGCAGCGACCTAGACAAACACTGTTTTGTGTTTTTGGCCCTAGCCTCTTTTCAGGAAGAAAACGGGCAAGAATACACGCTAAAAGACGTGGTAAGCTTGATACACGAGTACAACGAAGCCATGGGTGGCTGCGAGACTGAAGATCCACAAGAGCTACAGAAAAGCCTTGATTGGTGCGCCGACAAAGGCTTTTTGGCAAAGAGCGAGAAGTAACAATGGCTCTTTATTGCCCCAAATGCGGTTATCCGAGAAAAGAAGGTGGTGGTAGGTACAACGGAACCTATGCGCCATTTCACGCATGTGCTGGATGCGGCTATAAACAGAATGACGAGCCAGTACTGTGCAAACACTGTGGTAAAAAACCGTTAGCTTATCCAGGCGCTATTTATTGCGGAGCAGCCTGTTGTGCTCGCGCAGAAGCGCATGAGCCTGCGTACAACCAGCTAGAGGTGACGCGTGATTATCCAACTCGAGAGTCGTGAGGAGCTTACGGCAATCGATCTGCTTCGTCTGTATATAGACGAGGCCCGCCAAACACATGACAGGAACTTGATTCGTAGAATTCGAAGACTGTGGCGTTACGATCGTTTCGGGCGACGTCGAAAGCATGGGGACAAGTGGAAGGACATCCTAGCGAAGCTTGATGACGAGTCGAGCCGCTGGTACGTCTACGTAATGGACGGGGTTCACGAGTTCATGCGAAGCCGTCTGTACCGCGAAGGCTACCCGGGGGACTAACCAAAAGGAAACAACATGAGCGAACGAACAATCAAATCTATTTGCGCCCGTTCTTTAGAAATTGCGAAGAGTAAGGGCTGAGAAGTCGGGCCATTGGACGAAACCATCTGTCTCATCCACTCCGAGCTGTCTGAAGCTTTGGAGGCTTATCGCGACAATCATATGCTCGACGAAGCATGGTACGAGTATGAGGGAGTAACTCGTAGCAAAGCATGGGCAATAAACAATAATGTGTCCATCGACCAGTTGAAACCGTGCGGTATTCCCAGCGAGCTTGCAGATACTGTCATCAGAATATGCCATTATATGGGGCATACTGGCGCCACAATTACCCTAGATGACTATTTTTGGGAACGCGCAACCAACGACAGGTCAGTTGATACATGGACTATAACATTTACTGAGCTGTTGGCCCATTGCCATCTGTATGTATCGAGTGCCTATAGATTTAAAGACGATGGCTATGAAAAGAAGTGCAAAGAAAACCTAGCGTATGTAGCATGGCGCCTATTTGACTACTGCGAAAACCACAACATTAATCTCTGGGCGGTTATCGAGGAAAAAGGAGCGTTCAACAGAACGAGGTCCGTAAAACATGGGGGTAAAAAAGATATGACGGCAAAGCGCAGCATCACGCATGCTAAAATCAAGACAAAGCCGCGTAAGACAGAGTTTACGGACATTGCTGAGGTATTGGGCATTGAGCCTTGGCGAGCTGCGCGCATCTTCAAAAGGGCATTGACCAAATTCCGAAGTAATTGGCTGGTGCGCTACGGCACTAGCCCGCTTATGTGAAAAGCGTCATGCCCAAATCATACGGTCAGGTTGCCTACGAAACGCATCGTGAGCTGTTGCTTGTAGGGCCGCAGCAGCAACGATGCCCTTTACTCGATTGGCAGTCCCTACAGCCATTAGCAACGCAGTACTTTTGGCAAAATGCGAGGGCCTAAGTAGCGGCTAAAGTAGTGCGTATACGCCAAAAAGCACTACAATTCCTCCAATATTTAAGGCATAACAGTAATGGAGGAAACCAATGAAAAACATCGTACTGTTCGTTTTATTGCTTTTGGCGGCCTGTAGCTTACCTGACGCAACTACAAGTGGTGAAGGCGGATCATCGGTGGATCGTCTCACCGACCCGTCTTCGAGCTCGAGTGCTAAAAGAACAACAAGCACGACGCAGGCAGCACAAAGCACCACCCCAATTGCTACCACTAGCTCGTCGAGCTACGTCAACGTCTCGTCTTCGGATAACGGCCAGCCTTGTTTGCTTGATGGGTATCTTATTCACACCTGCCCACCAGTATCAAGCTCATCGTCGACGAGCAGCTTGGTAGCGTCTAGCGCTGTAGCGCCTTCTAGCAGCGCCCCGGCTGGCTCAAGCAGCTCTTCAAGCGTCAGCAGCCTGGCGCCTTCCAGCGTCACGACAAACAGCAGCGCAGCCCCGTCTAGCGCTGCTCTGCCCAGCAGCGCATCTTCCAGCACGAGCCTTACCCCCTCTAGCGCCGTAGAGAGCGGCTCCTCATCATCGACGGGCTCAAGCAGCAGCTCCTCTAGCTCCTCCTCAAGCAGTGGGGCAGAGGCGTCAAGTAGTTACTCGAGCAGTTCATCGAGCTCCTCATCAAGTAGCTCTTCGTCTTCATCGTCATCAAGTAGCTCTTCGTCTTCATCGTCATCAAGCGGTGCTGTATTTGCTTGTAGCCAAATCGTTGAAGACAACACGAAGTGCACCCCTGTTCCATTTTCAGACAAAGGAACGGGGTGTACAGCCAGGTATTCGTGCTTCGACGTAGTGTCTACTGCGGTAGTTGGCCCAGATAGTTCTGGAAACTACTGTGGACAGACCACACATACTGGTGTATGCGCCATACTAGACGGTCCCGTCGATACAAACGGTACGTGCTACGAACGCGGTTCTGCGTTTCCTACGTGCCCGTCGAACAATCAGGAAGTAGGGCCGTTCTGTCTTATGTGGACGGGCGACAACTACTACTGCACGGCGCTATGGCTACCAGAGTAACATAAAGAACAGGCTTTACAGCTTGTTCTTTTACCCAAAGAAAAGGCTATAAACAAAAGAGCGCGTGGGATGAAAGCATAAGCTAAAGAAAAAGCGGGTTGCTGTACCCGCTTTTTCTTAGCCCTCGGTAGTTACTTTATTATGAAAACTGGCTCGCTATATACAGTTACCCAATCACAGGCGTGACTGAGCTTATCCAACTATGCGGCGTGCGCCTCGATGGCCGCCGCCGTGGCGATCGCAAGGTAGTCCGCCTCCTCCGCAATGCGAGTCCACTCACCGTGCCACGTGCGGACCTCCGTGGTCCCCTTACGCAGGATGCACGTCACGTTTTCGTCGAGCCACTCCGCGTAGCTGCGCACGACCCACTCGCCTTTTCGATGCACGCGTCGGCGCGTCCACGAGTGCAACCACGCCTCCGGCGCCAGATAACCAGCTCCGTACATGCGCACGCGGACGGTGATGTACTGCTCGTCGCGTCCGATGATCCGGTCGATGTCTGCGCCTCCGAGTGGCCCACGGCAGTACACGGCGCACAGGTCGTCGAGCCGATCGTTTGCCGACTGAGCGCCGGTAGATCGCAGGATTGCCAGCAGGCGCTCTCTATCCCCGCGCTCGGTCACGGCCGCTGCCATGGCGAGCTTAGCTCGCCATTGTCGATCATATCGCTGCATCCATGTCATAGACCTGCTCCTTCGGTTGCCAGCAAAAGCGTCATGTAGGCCATGGTACTTGAGCAAGCAAATGAATCCGCGCACGAGCTAGAAGCCACTGAAGCTCTTTAGCATTGCTGAAATAGCCTGTGTATGAGCCCTCTACCGGACATGGAACGCGTGCTAACTCGCACAAATACCGAATGCGCCAGTTAGCCATATAATGGCGAGCGTTCCAACCCACCATCTTTTCGAAAAGAAAGTCCCAATCGAACCAAAACGCGGTTCCTTTACATGTTGCGCGTAGGCTGCTGAGCAATTCGTAGGGGCAAAGCGCAGCAAATAGATCACCGTCTTCGAGCTTGTGTACAGACTCACTAGCTCTTTTAGCGGCGCTGTTCATGATATGTAATTCTGATGAAGACACGCAATAAAACGTCGTCCTGACGGTCTCTGACTTTGCACCGTAATTCTCATCGACACCAAGCAGCTTACGCTGATTACGATCCCAGATTTTCGACTTCTTTGTAGCGCACAGCTTACGCTTTTCTGGCCATACCGCGGCGCCTACAAGGGGCAAGCCATCAAGACCGCGCAGAGCCTTCCAGGCGCTAAGCTCAGTCTTGAACGGACCCATTTTAGCTATACGGCCACCACGCGCGTAGTAAACAACCTTCTGTTTCATTCGATCACCTCTGTATCCCACGTTTTCGGGAAGCTCATATCCTCGAAAAAGACAGGGTAGGTACGCTTGAAATCATGGAACAAAGGACGCATCACTTGACGCATGCTGGGATGTGCTGCTTTATGACAGCGCAACTTGAAGACATGTCGCCACTCGCGCAGATTCGCCGAAAAAACTACCTCAGTCTTTGTAGAATTAGGTAGTACCTCCCTAGCTTCTTCAGGCTTTGCACCAAGCGATAAAAGCGCAAAATATGCCTCTTCAGCTCTTCGACACGCCGTAGCCCACTCAGACTTACGCGATGGGGTAACGTGATCGTCTCCAAAGAAGCATGGGCGAATAAAGGTAACCTCACCACCGAACTTACCCTTATTGTAAGCGCAATACCTTTGGCTTTCTTGACTGATAGCAGCGATTCTATGCCTTACAAGCTCATGGCTAACCGCACGCGAAATGATGAATCGAGCAGTTACTGAAGCATGCTCAATTACGCTTTCATGCGGCGCAGGCTCAGCGGTAAGACACTTACGAATTACGCGCTCAGCGCTCTCTTTGGTCCCACCTAAGTCCTCGGATTTGTAACAAGTACGCGTAGCCATCTCTACGTCGAAGAGCACGTCCTCGTACTTTGGACCGCGTTCAATTACAGCACTTGGCTCAATAACCTTCATGTTTACTCCCTATTTACCGCAAGCTGAGGCATTGTGTCACTCCATGTGTACACTTTACGCCAACGCCGAGGGCCTGTCTGAATCCATACAGCATGCGGTCCTTTATGCTTTTCTCGCTCGCCGCAATGCAATAAGCCAGATTTATCCTCTGGCGGCTTAACCCCACAAATTATCCATCGAGTATCCGTCAGCCCCACGTCTGGTATTGGTCCACTGGAGCTGGCGCAGATAGCTAAACGCTTACTCAGCACCCTGAGGCCATCTCTATACTGCGCATAAAGCTCATCACGCTCGTCCGGGTCGTCTGCATCATCGCACCAAGAAAGCGCATAGATAATAGACAGCAAACGCTGGCATACGCCCTGTAGCTCAGGGCGTAACGAAGCCAGCGTCTGAATGCTTTCGTAGAGCAGCATTACTGCTTAATCTGCGGTGCCCATTCAAGCTGAATACCTTCTAAGTGCGTGCCACCACACTGAGGACAGAGCTTACCGTTTACCTTGGCTTTTGCAGCGGTCATTTCCGCCTCTATTAGAGTTGTACCTAGTTTTAACGGAATATTCGTGCCTAGGTCGTACTGAGCACACGGCACGATTAGCATAAATAAACCGCTATCAGCCATAAACCTCCAGGTAACGCTGAATCTCGCGCAAAGCATCAAAGTACCCGGTTTCTTTCTGTGCGCGGTCTCTATCCTTATGTGCGCCTCCACGCGCATTACGTTCTTTGTAGTACCTATTAAGCGCGCATTCACACAACCTGAAGCAGCGCCCTTTTGTAAGAGGTACGTTCAGCGCAAGGATCCGTCTCTTTAGCTCTACGGCCGCTGCCACCTTACCTTGGCGCCTATGTGTATCGGCCCAGGTATACCCCCATCCAGTATCTTGTAGCACAGCCAAAGTAATCTGAATTTTTGCGTTTAGATAACTTAAAGCCTCACGCTTAAATAGAATAGCCTGCAAGATGTTGTTTGTAGCATCAGACCCAACTAAACCTAGTGCACAAAGAATCAGGGAGGTCACTACTTCCTCCCTTTCCTCAGAGCTACGCGCAGAAGTTGCAACAAGACTCGTAATGCCGGTAAATAGCTCTGAGGTGGTAATTGCCGCATCTGTTACATCCAGTGCGGCTTGCACGGCGGCTTTAGCCGCCGTTAAAATCTTTCGTTGATCCATGATTCCTTAAAGGCTAGGCAAATATGCCCAACTGCTATTCATAAAACCTTACTCTTCTAGACTCAACATTTCGGGCGTACTCATCAGCACGACGTACTGCTTCCGCAGCGGCTCGAGCTGTGGCTGCGCTCACAATGTCTTGTGTCAGCCTAGCAATATTCTCCCGCCGCTC
>Ga0187872_10000775_pt1 | contig 34929 bp, 28 predicted proteins | sample June2016WEW_16_4_FD_132973 | JGI IMG/M metagenome (GOLD analysis project Ga0187872, IMG submission 132973) | Peatland microbial communities from SPRUCE experiment site at the Marcell Experimental Forest, Minnesota, USA - June2016WEW_16_40 | ecosystem: Environmental > Terrestrial > Soil >...
GCCGGTCGATGGCCTGAGCCTGAACGCGCGGCTGGCCGCGGAGCCGCGGGACTTCATGGAGAAGGCGTTTTCGGACACTTATTTCGAGCAGTCGGGGATGCAGTGGCGGTATGGCATTATTGATAACCTGAATGTGCAGTGGAAGGAACCGGTGGACCTGCCGGTGACGCTGACAGTCGGCCGCCAGGACATTTTCCTGGGCGACGGTTGGTTGGTGGGGGACGGCACGCCGGAAGACGGCTCCTTCACTTATTTTCTGGATTCCGCCCGGGCGACTTGGGAGCTCAAGGACTGTCACACGACCATCGACGCCATTGGCATCGTCCAGTACGCCCGGCCCGATGCGTGGCTGCCGACACTCGGGCCGTCCTCTACGGTGGCCGATACGCAGGCCAATCCGGGTCCTCCGTACGGCCATATAGAGCCTTTTCTGTTGACCGACTCAAACGAGAAAGGAGCGATCTTGTGGATTGCCAACAAGAGCCTGCCGGCGGCGAACGTGGACGCCTTCTTCCTCTACAAACACGACTCGGCCATTAACGACTTTCCCGCTTCGCTCTTCACTGACAACGCGGACATCTACACGTTTGGGGGCCGCCTCTCGGGTGCGCTGGCAGACCACTGGAAATACTCCGCCGAAGGCGCATATCAGTTTGGCCAGAAGCAAGACCTGGAACTCAACTCGGCACTCGCTGTTCTCCGGCCCAATGATCCCTCCGTCCAAACCACGGGGTTCCGCAACCTCAGCGCCTTTGGTGCCAACAGCAAGCTCAGCTACCTCTTCAAGGACAGTTGGAACGACCAGTTGAGCCTCTCCTTCGAATTCCTGTCCGGCGACAACCCCAACACCAAGACGGATGAAATGTTTGACTCGCTATGGGGCCGCTGGCCGCAGTGGAGCGAGATGAATACTTATAGCGACATCCAGGAAACGCGCGTGGGGCAGACGGCCAATCTTTACCGCGTCGGCCCGACCTGGAGCGTGACCCCCGTGAAAGACCTGGACTTCAGCGCCAGCTACTATGCGCTGTTTGCCAATCAGGCGGTGCCCACCCGTGATCTTGACGCATCATATCAGATCCCTGCCGGCCTCCAATCGCAGGGTCCCTTCAGCACCACCGGCACCTTCCGCGGCCACTATTTGCAATCCGTCCTGAAGTACAAATTCAGCCGGCATCTGAGCGGCCACCTTTGGGGTGAACTCATGTTCCCGGGCGACTTCTACGTTGATCGCGGCATGGTGACCTTCCTGCGTGCCGAGCTGATGTTCTCCCTTTAGCGAGCACAGCCACAGCTAACCCCGTAACTGGAGGCCAGCAGCTCCGGGGTCCACACCAACGCGCTCAACTAACGGGGCGCGGGGTCCTGACGGCGCCGCGGCGTGCGAAGCTGTCCGAAACGAGCGGGTCTGGGAACCCTCCCAGGGCGCGCAGGAGAGCACGCCCTGCCTTCAAACGTGCGGACGATTTGGGCAACGGGCTTTGCCTCTGTCCCGCTTTTATTGCCCTGCAACGATTCTGAACGGGATTTAATGTGGCGTTCAGCGCACTTTAATCCGGGTAGGGTCTATACTTCTGTCATGCGACTCCTGCTTATCGAAGACGAGAAAAAGGTGGCCGACTTTGTGGCGCGCGGACTGCGGGCCGAGCGGTTCGCCGTCGATGTGGCCGCCGACGGACCAGCCGCGGTGCAGATGCTGGCTGCCTGCGCGTATGACCTGATCATTCTCGACTTGCTGCTGCCGGGTCTGAGCGGCTCGGAGATTCTGAAGCGCATCCGGCGCGACCGGAATGAAGTGCCCGTCTTGATTCTCACGGCCCGGGATGCGATGGCCGAGAAGGTCGCTCATTTCGAGGCGGGCGCTGACGATTACCTGACCAAGCCGTTCGCCTTCGCGGAGCTGCTGGTGCGGGTGAAAGCGCTGCTGCGCCGGGGGCCGGTCAACCGCGCCAGCGTGCTGCGCGTCGGGGACCTGGAGCTCGACCGTTTGTCGCAGCAGGTCAAGCGCGCGGGCAAACGCATTGACCTGACCGCCAAAGAATACGCCCTGCTGGAATACCTGGTCGCGAATGCCGGGCGGGTTTTCTCGCGCACCATGATCATCGAGCACGTGTGGGACCAGAGTTTCGAGGGCCTCACCAACATCGTCGATGTCTATGTCCGCCACTTGCGCGCCAAGGTGGATGACCCGTTCCCCACCAAGCTCATCCATACCGTGCGCGGGGTAGGATACTCCGTCGCTGGCGGACCGGAAGCATGAACACGCGCTCGCTCAGGTTCCAGTTGGTCGCCTGGTATGGCGTCCTGTTGACAGGCTGTTTCGTCCTGATCGGCGCGGCCACTTACGTGGCCCTCCAGAGTTCGCTGGTCGGAGCGCTCAAGGAAAACCAGTTGCGGCGGGCCCGGCAGATCGGGCAATTGCTGCTCGAAAAGATTCCGCTCCAGGGCGAGGCGAGGGTGGGGGACGAGATCGATGGCCGTTATGCGCCGGACCTCAACGACCGGTTCGTGCGCGTTACGCGCGGCGATGGCGGGTTGCTTTACGTCTCGCGATCGCCCAAAGACCGGAATTTCGTCCCCACCGCGGTGCCGCCGTCCACCGAGACCGGGCGCGGTGAAACCGCGCGCCAGGCGCCGCTGCCGGACGGACGGAAGTTACTCGTGACCGCTTGCGAGGTCCAAACGCCCGGCGGCGCGCGCTACCTCATCGAAGCGGGAGCGCCGATGGACGACGTGCAGGCTCACTTGCGCCAATGGCTGAGGTTCCTCCTCGTGGTGCTCCCGGTCGTGGCCGTGGTGGCGCTGGGCGGCGGTTCCTTGCTGGTGAAACGAGCGCTCTGGCCGGTGGACAAGATTGCTGCCAGCGCGGAACGGATCAGTTCCCAAAACCTCAGCGAGCGCCTCCCGGTCGCCCGGACGGGCGACGAGTTGGAGCGCCTGTCCATCGCGCTCAACCACATGGTCCAACGCCTGGACGAGGCTTTCCAATACTCGCGGCGCTTCATGGCCGATGCGTCGCACGAGTTGCGCACGCCCCTGACAGTGCTGCGCGGCGAACTGGAAAGCTTCATCCAGGAACCCACCCTGGCGCCCGAGTGGCGCGAGCAGTTGGGCAGCGCGCTGGAGGAAGTGGAGCGCCTGGCCAGCATCGTCGAAGGCCTGTTTGCCCTCTCGCGGCTGGACGCCGGCGAGGCCGCCGCGGAATGGGTGAAGTTCGACCTGGCCCGGCTGGCCGCAGCGACGGCTGATCAGATGTCGCTGCTGGCCGAGGACAAAAACATTCAGGTCACGTGCGCCGCCGCCCAACCGGTATGGGTGGAAGGCGACCAGGCGCGCTTAAAGCAAGTGGTCGTGAACCTGCTCGATAATGCGATCAAATACACGCTCCAAGGCGGCACCGTCGCTCTGACCGTCAGCGCCCTCGACGGCAAAGCGGTGCTGGAGGTGGCGGACAATGGCATCGGGATTCCGGCGGAAGCGCTGCCACGGGTGTTTGACCGGTTCTTTCGGGTGGATAAGGCGCGTTCGCGGGAACTGGGCGGGGCGGGCCTGGGCCTGTCGATCGTCAAATCCATCTGCACGGCCCATCACGGGCGCGTCGAGGCCAGCAGCCTCCCGGGCCAGGGCAGCCGCTTCCGGGTCGAATTGCCACTGGCCGCGCCGTCAACGAACAACCAGAAGAAGCATGAGCACGAACACTGAACCGCTGGACCCTCAACCACCGGCCGGCGGCCCCATTCAAGAGCAGCCGGCGAAACCTCCCCGGCCCTTCAGCAGCCGAATTGCGGGTTGCCTTCAGCAGTTGCGTGGCCGAGTCGCGACCCTGCTCCGGCGCCTTGATTGGCGCATCGTCGGCATGGTTGTTCTCGCCGTCACTGCAATTGCGGTTTGGCGCGCGATCGCCGCTCACGCAAAACCGCCGGCGGCGGCAGCCCATGCCGTGGCAGTCGCCGTGGCGCGAGTGACGCGCGAGGACCTCTGCAACCGGGTGACCATTCCCGCGGAATTCCGGCCCTACATGGAGGTCGAGCTACATGCGAAGGTCTCCGGTTATGTGCGGGAGATGAAGGTGGATTTTGGCGACCGGGTGAAGTCGAACCAGCTTCTGGCCACGCTGGAAGTCCCGGAACTGCACGACGAGTTGCACAACGCCATCGCCACCGAGCAGAAAGCCGAGGCGGACTACACCAATGCCCACCTCATCTACCTGCGCCTGGCGGCGGTAAACAAGGAACATCCCAATCTGGTCGCGCAGCAGGATCTCGACACCGCCGAAGCCAAAGATCTCACCACCGCGGCGGCCATCGCCGCCACCAAAGCCGACGTGGCCAAATTCAACACGCTGGTGGCCTACACGTTCATCACCGCTCCTTTTGACGGGGTGATCACGAAGCGTTATGCCGATCCGGGTGCGCTCATTCAGGCCGGCACCGCTTCCGATACCCAGGCCCTGCCCCTGGTGCGGGTTTCGGACAATTACCGCCTCCGCCTGGATTTCTTCGTGTCGCAGAAGTACGTCAAGGATACGCACGTGGGGGACCCGGTCGAGGTACGGGTTGAATCGCTGGGCGGCAAGAACTTCACCGGCATCATCACCCGCACGACGGAACGGGTCGAAGAGCAGACCCGCAAGCTGACCGTGGAAATCGAGGTGCCCAATCCCAGCCTGGAACTCGTGCCGGGCACGTATGCAGCGGTGGTGTTGAAGGTGGAGAGCCGTCCCCACGCATTGGCCATTCCTACGGAGGCCGTTCCCACGGGGCAGCAGTCGAGTGTGTATGTGGTGAATGATAAAGATGAAATCGAGGAACGGCCCGTCACACTCGGGCTCGAGACGCCCACTCGATACGAGGTCACCGCGGGTCTGAAAGAAGGCGATCTCGTGCTGATCGGCCGCCGGTCGAAGGTGAAGCCCGGCCAAAAAGTCGAACCCAAGTTGATCACCCCTCTCGCTCTACCATGAACACATCACTGACCCCGGAACAATTGGAAGCCTTGCGCCGGCTCGATGCCTGCCTGCTGGCCAACGCCATCGAAAGCTTTCACGTGCGTCTGCGCGACGAAGGCTTTATGGACTCTACCATCCGCTGCCTCTTTCCACGCCTGCCGCCGATGCTCGGCTACGCGGCAACGGTCAAAATTCGTGGGTCAGCGCCGCCGACAGGAGCCGGCGCGTTCCCCGACCGGACTGATTGGTGGGACCACATCGCGTCGCAGCCCGCGCCCCGGGTAGTTGTTATCCAGGATGTGGCCAGTCGTCCGGGCCTGGGTGCGCTGGTCGGCGAAGCGCACATGAACATCCTTCAGGCGATCAACTGCGTGGGCGTGGTCACCAACGGTTCGGTGCGCTCCCTCCCCGCTGCCGAACGCGCCGGTTTTCAGCTCTTTTCCGGCAGCCTTTCGGTGTCACACGCCTACGTTCACATCATCGAGATCGGGACCCCGGTTGAAGTCGGCGGACTGAATATACGGTCCGGGGATTTGCTGCACGGCGACCTGCACGGTGTCCAATCCATCCCGCTGGGCATCGCTGCGCAGCTTCCGCCCATCGCCGCGCGAATCTCCGCCCGGAAACGGGAGTTGATTGCCCTCTGCCAGTCGCCCGAATTCTCGCTCGAAAAGTTGCGCGCCGCCGTCGCCAAAGAAAGTGCCTGAAGCCGCCGCAGACACGCGCTAACCCCATGTACCTGATTTAATCCATTTAACCCATTTAACTCCTTAACCGCGTGTCCCGCTTCGCCATTCGTTATCCCTATTTGATTGTGGTCACGTGCCTCATTGTGTGCGTGGTGGGGGTGACCAGCCTGGTGCGGATGCCGGTGGACCTGTTTCCACCCATTAACATCCCGGTGGTTGTCGTGGCCACCTTCTATTCCGGCATGCCGCCCGAGCAAATTGAAAACGACATCACCGGGCAGTTCGAACGGATGTTTACGCTGGCGTCGGGCATCGATCACATGGAGTCGCGCTCGCTGACCGGAGTCAGCCTGATTAAAGTCTATTTTCAGCCCGGGTCGAACCCAGATTCGGATGTGACCGGCGTCGCCAACTTGGCGATGGCCACCCTGCGCTATCTGCCGCAGGGCACACTGCCGCCGATCGTGATGAAGTTCGACGCCTCCAGCCTGCCGGTCTGCCTGGTCACCTTGAAAGGCGAGGGCCTCAGCGAGGCTCAACTGCGTGACCTGGGCCAGTTTACGGTCCGCAACCAGATGGCCGGCATTCCCGGGGCGTCGGTGCCGCCGGCCTTTGGCGGGCGCTATCGCCAGATCATGGTGTATGTCGATCCACTCAAATTGGAAGCGCACCAGTTGAGCGTGATGGACGTCGTGCGCAGCGTCAACGAAGCCAACCTGATTCTGCCCGCCGGCGACGTGAAGATCGGGCCCTACGATTACAACATCTACGCCAACAACCAGATCAATGCCATGAAAGACATCGATCTAGTGCCGCTGAAAACCGTCGGTGAGGCCTCCGTCCTGGTGGCCGACGTGGGCAAAGCCCAAGACGCCTCTCAGATTCAATACAACAAGGTGCGCATCAACGGCCAAGCCTCGGTGTACGTCCCGGTATTGAGGCAGGGAGGCGACGCCAACACCATTGCCATCGTCAACGGCGTCAAATCGGTCATCTCCAGGCTGCTGTACGTGCCCAAGCGGTTGGTGACCCAGGTCGTGTTCGACCAGTCGGTGTTCGTGCGCACGGCCATCGAAACCCTGGTGCATGAGGGGACCATCGGCCTGGTGCTCACCGGGTTGATGATTCTGGTCTTTCTGGGCAGCCTGCGGGCCACCGTGGCGGTGTTTCTCTCGATCCCGCTCTCGGCCCTGGCGACCTTCATTGCCCTGGGTTTGGGCGGCAGCACCGTCAACGCGATGATCCTGGGCGGTTTGGCCCTCGCGTTCTCCCGGTTGATCGACAATTCGGTCGTGGTGCTGGAGAATATTTTCCGCCACCTGGAAATGGGCGAACCCCCGGAGGTCGCCGCCGAACGAGGCGGCCAGGAAGTGGCCTTGCCCGTGCTGGCGGCCACCCTGACGACGGTCGTGGTGTTCTTTCCGGTCACGTTCCTTTACGGGGTCAGCCGGTTTCTGTTTTCGGCGCTGGCGCTGTCCGTTGTGCTGTCGCTGTTTGCCTCCTACTTTGTGGCCATGTCGGTCGTGCCGCTCTTCTGCGCGAAGCTGATCGACGGGCACCAGCCCGGCGGAGCGGGAGACCCGAAATCCGAAACCCGAAATCCGACCGCCAGCGGCTGGGGTCAGCGGTTCAACGGCTGGTTCAACCGCAAGTTCCACGGGATGCTCGACCGCTATGAGGCAACGCTCAGTATTAGCTTGTTGCGTCCGGTGGCCACCGTGCTTGGCATCACCGGTCTTTTCGTGTTCAGCCTGGCCCTCTATCCGCTGATCGGCAAAGCCTACTTTCCGCGCACGGATCCGAGCCAGTTCGTCATTAGCGTAAAGGCTCCGTCAGGCACGCGTCTGGAAATCACCGACCAGTTGGTCGGCCAGGTCGAGGAACTCATCCGCTCCGTCGTGCCGCAGCGCGATCTCAAAATCATCGTCTCGAATATCGGGACGACGCCGGGCTTTAACTCTATCCTCAATCCAAACTCCTGCCCGAGCACTGCCGTCGTGCAAGTGGGGCTCAACGAAGGCCACCGGCTCAGCAGCTTCGGCTACATGAACCTGGTCCGCGAGCGGCTCCAGCGGGAACTGCCGCAAGTGAGCGCCTATTTTCAGACCGGCGGCCTGGTGGATGCCATTCTCAACCAAGGCATTCCGGCGCCGCTGGATGTCCAGGTCAGCGGCATGGACATGAAGGGCGCCCATGAAATCGCCAGCCGGATTGCCCAACGGGTGCGCGCACTCTCGGGGGTTAGCGACGTACTCGTGCCGCAGGACGTGGATTATCCGGCGCTCCAGATCGATATCGATCGTGAGCGGGCCAGCGAACTGGGCCTCAGCGCCAAGGAAGTGCTGGACAGTCTGATTACGGCGCTGACCTCCAACGGCATGATCGCGCCGAGCTACTGGATTGATCCTGCAACGGGCAACAACTATCTGTTGACGGTCCAGTATCCGGAAACCGTCGTCCAGAACCTCGCCGACCTCGGCTCGATGCCCCTGCGGGCGGCGAACCTCAAGCAACCTACCCGCCTGGACTCAGTCGTCCACATTTCGACCGTGCCTGCGCCTACGGAGGTGGACCATTACCAGATTCAGCGCACGGTTGATGTCTATGTCGCGCCGTCGGGAGAAGACCTGAGCCGGGTTTATGCCGGCGTGCAGAAGATCGTGGGCCAAACGCAGTTGCCGGAAAACATGACGATCACGGTGCGCGGCACGGTGCAGGCGATGCGCGAGTCCTTCAAGAGTTTCAGTCTGGGGCTGATTCTCTCCACCCTGCTGGTCTATTTGATTTTGGTGGCGCAAATGCGTTCGTTCGTGGACCCGTTTCTGATTCTGCTGGCGGTGCCAACGGGGTTGACCGGCGTACTGCTGATCCTCTTTGCCACAGGCACCACGCTCAACATCATGTCCCTGATGGGCGTGGTGATGATGGTCGGCATTGTGGTGTCCAACAGCATTCTGATCGTGGACTTCACCAACCGGCTGCGGGCGGAGGGACGCCCGTTGCGGCAGGCGGTGTCACTGGCCTGCCGGATTCGTTTGCGTCCTGTGCTCATGACCTCGCTGGCGACGCTCATGGGTCTGCTGCCGATGGCGGCCAAGCTGGGGACGGGCAGCGAAGCCTACGCGCCGCTGGCGCGTGCCATCATCGGAGGGCTGGCGGTGTCGGTGGTGCTGACCGTCTTTATTGTGCCGGCGGCGTATTATATAGTTTATCGCTGGCAGGAGGCTCGCGCCGGCGCCAAAGGCTCAACCGCGATGACCGGCGGGGCGCCCCAACCAGCACCCTGACAAAGGCAGTTTATGACCAAAGTATCTCAGAACTTCGCTGGCGCGGTCTTTCTCGGCCTTGCGTTCGCCATTGCCAACGCGGAGGACGCTCCACGGCTTACTCTGCAAGAGGCGCACGAGGCTGCGCTTCGCAGCCATCCGCAAATCAGCGTCGCCGATTTGAAGGCGCTGGCCGCTCGGCAGGTGACTCGGCAGTTTCGGTCGGGCTTTTTCCCGAACCTATCCGGCAACGTTATGTCCGTGGGCACGGCCAACGAGAACACCCGGCTCGCGGCCATCGGCGGCCTTAACAACCCCAGCATCTTCGACCGCAACGCCGAGGGGCTGGTTCTCTCCCAGCTCATCACCGATTTCGGCAGGACGGCGAATCTGACCGGCAGCGCCAAACTGCGGGCGCAAGCCGAGGCGAATAATGCGCAGGCTACCCGCGAACAAATCCTGCTGGCGGTTGATGGGGCCTTCTTCGCCGCGCAGCAGGCCCAATCGGTGACTCGCGTGGCGGAGGAGACCGTCGCGGAGCGGCAGGTGTTTCTTGCCCAGGTCAGCGCACTGGCCAGCAACAAGCTTCGCTCCGACCTCGATGTGAGCTTTGCCCGGGTCAACGTCGAGGATGGCAAACTGCTGCTGAGCAAGGCGCAGAACGACTTGCAGGCCGCCTTTGCCCAACTCGCCAACCTCATGGGCCTGCGCGAGCCGAAGACCTATCGGTTGGTCGAGCAACCGCTGCCGCCGGAGCTTTCGACCAATGTTGCGCAATTTGTTGAGCAAGCCCTCCAGTCCCGGCCTGACTTGCTGAGCCTGCGGAATTCGCAGGAAGCGGCCTTCAAATTCGCCCGGGCGGAAAAGGCCCTGCGTTATCCCAACCTCTCGGCGATTGGCAGCGCCGGCGTGATTCCCATCGGCGATTCCGAGTTGCCGAAGAATTACGCCGCTGCCGGACTGAGCCTGACCCTGCCGCTCTACGCGGGCGGCTTCTATTCCGCGCGGCAACAGGAGGCGGAATTGCGCGCGCGGGCGGCGGACGAGGGCTTGCGCGACTTGGAGGACAATGTGATTCGGGATGTGCGCATCGCCTGGCTCAACGCGCAGAATGCCTTCGACCGGCTGCGAATCACCGCCCAGCTCGTGGACAATGCCAAACAGTCCTTTGACCTCGCCGAGGCGCGCTATAGCAACGGCATCAGTTCGATCGTGGAGTTCAACCAGGCGCAGCTTAACCTGCTTTCGGCCCAGATCGCCTATGCCAACACCCAATACGAATACCTGCTGCAGCGGTCGGCCTTGGACTTCCAGACTGGCTCGTTGCACTGAACGCTGCCACGCTGCCGCGCGCCATCAAGAGAGTTTTTCAGGTTTCAGCGCTTTGGCCGGATCACCGCGATGGACGGGAACGGTTCGCCTTTGCTCCAGCCGTGCAGGACCTGATCAACCACTCGCTGATGCACCGCCTGCCAGTAATCCCATTCGGCGTCCCACCGCAACAAGGCGCTCGGCAACCGGTAGGGCGTGGCCTCCTCCAGCCAGGCCCGGCGGTAAGGTTCCTTCAGCCCGCTGATCGCCTCCCGCAAATCAGCCAGCATCCCGTGATCCTGCGCGTTCATCTGAATGCCGATGTAGAGGGTGACGAGTTTTGGGTCTGGATTGGCTTGCAACTGGCGGAAATAGCCGGCCCATTCCACGGCATAGAGGCATTTCATGCCGAGGTAGTCGAAGAGGCGCGCGGCCAGCAACAGGCTGTTGAGCGTGGGATCATCCGGCGCAAGACGCATCGCCCGGCAAACGCGCTCCTCCGCGCTCTCCGCCAGCAGGCGCGCCTGGCGCAGCTCCGGCTGCTGCTTTTCCAACCGGGCCAGGTGACCGGGGTCGAGCGGGTCGGCCCAGAAGGCATGTTGGGTCGTGTTCTGCAAGATTGCCTCGAACATCTCCTCGACCGTCGAGAGTTCTTCCAGCGCGGGCGCGACCTCCGCCGCGACGGCCGCGGGGTACATCTGCGCGGCGTAATCGCCGAAAAACACGCGGCTGTCCACCGGCTCGGACTGCCACCCGGCCACGGCGCCGAGGGCCAACCCGGGCAGCGACTGGCGGTAGATCGTTTGGGCGCTGTCGGTCCAGCCCGTGTTCAGAATTCCCAGCGTCTTGAACTTCTTCCCGGCGGCGGTCAGGCCGTTGATGTTGATGAACGAGCGGTGGTAATCGGGGAATATCTCGTTCCAGTTCCAGATGCCCGGGGCCACGAAGGTGGGAACGCCGGCTGCCGCCAACGGTTCGACATAAGAATCGTAGTTGGTGCGTGCTTCATAAACCCACGGCACGGCAATGACACCCCCGGGCAACTCCCGCACCAACTCAGGATGATTGGACAGCGTGCTGGCGCCCTCGGTGATGTCGGCCCAGAACATGAGGCGCTTGCCGTGAGCCTGCGCTTCGCCCGCGACGTGGTGGAGGACTTCAATGAAGGTCTTGAACGGGTCCTTGCCCGGCTCCATGCCGATCTTACCGAGCGACCAGGGCTCATCAAACCCCACGTGATACCAGGGGCTGGGGAAGAGCTTCGCGGTCTGGTCCACCCAGCCGTTCAGCACCGCGAGCACGCGCGGGTTGCGCGGGTCGAACTCGTCGCCGTAGCGCGGCAGGCCGAGGTCGGCGAACTTCTCGACGCGGAACAGGTCGTGCATGTGGCCGTAAAGCTCCATGCAAGGCGCCACGTCAATATGGCGCTGCCGCGCGTATTGGATAATGTGCCGGACTTCGTCGCGCGTGTAGCGGGCGTCGGGATTCACCAATTCGTAGCCCTCGAACTCGATGCTGGCTTCGGAATAGAAGTAGTATTGGTTGGCCTTGAAGCGGGCCAGCAGGTCAATCTGCCGCTCGATTTCCGGGACCCGCAGCAATTGGCCGTGGCTGAAGTCCATCATGAACCCGCGATAGGCCAGGGCGGGCCAGTCGCGAATCGTGGCTGCCGGCAACACCGCCTCCGGTCCCGAGCCTTCCACCAGTTGCAAGAGGGTCTGAACGCCGTAGAACAGGCCGGCCGACGAGCAGGCGCGAATCTCCGCGCCTTTGGGAGTGACTTGCAGGAAATAGGACTCGCGGGAATCCGGCCCGGTGCTTTCATTGTCGCCGGGCAGGGCGGCGCCTTCACCCGTGCGGTTCAACAGGATAGCCGGTCCGGCTGCCTTGGTTTTGCGAACCGGAATCTGCGTCTGGCCAATGGCGGACAACCGGGCGGCCAACTGCTCCGCCGTGAAGCGGTCCTCGACTGTGGGCGGAGCCGCGAAGCGGATCGACAGGCCGCGCACCGGCAGAGAGCCGCTCTCATACTGCGCTTGCTGGGGCCGCGGCAGCAGCGGGCTGTGAGCGGCTGAGGCGGCGGCCAGCGAGGCAGCCACGGCCAGGCAGATCAGAAGGTGTTGGGTGGAAGTATAACAGTTCATGATGTGGTTTGCGTTTTACCTGAATGCGGCATTCTCACGGCTCATCGCGATACGCCTTTCCGGCCTTATACAACTTCAATCGCTGCCGCGCCGTGTCCACCGTATTGGTGTCATGGGCCGATACCGCCAGGGCGCGGATTTCCTCGGTGGTTTTGACCGCGTCATCGAACCGGCCTGCTTCCGCGTAGGCCGCGGCCAGCGTATCCAGTATCGTCGTCTTCTGCCGTTTAGTGATTTTGCAAGCCTCCTCGGCCAGGCGCACTGCTTCGGCACCGTTGCGGAGTTCAGCTTGGGGACTGGTCGCATAAATCCAGGCCAAAGCATTCATACACTCCGGAGTGTCCGGCGCCAGTCGCACGGCCTCCTTAAAATTGGCCGCCGCCTGTTCCAGACGCTTGCTCGCCAGGCACGCCGATCCCAGGGTGAAACGAGCGTGCGCATCTCCCGGCTCGGCTTTTACCACGGCCTCGCAATAAGGAAGCGCTTCGGCGGCTTTTCCCAGCTTGATCAACGTGTCCACGAATACCCGGTGCCCCGTGATGTCTTCCGGGCTAAGCTGCACCGCTATTTTCATTTCGGCCAGACCCTCCGCCACTTTGCCTTTAAGCAGCCAGGCATTCCCCAGATTCCAACGCGCTTGCGCCAATCCGGGATTCAGCCTGGCCGCGTTGGAAAACAGGATCATCGCATCGTCCATCTTCCCTTGCAAGGCGTAGGCCTTTCCCAAATCATTATAGGGTTTTCCTATGGTTGGCGTGAGCCGGATGACTTCCCGGTAGTGCTTCACCGCTTCGTCAAGTTTCCCGTCATCCATCAGCACATTGCCCAGATTGTCGTGCGCCATATAATTGCCGGAAGTAACTTTCAGGGCGTGTTCATAGAGGGCGGTGCTGTCTCGCCAGTGTTTGATTTGCGACCGGCTCGTGGCCAGGCAGCAGCCCAGGGCCAGCGCGGCGGCCCCTGCCAGCGCCGCCCGGCCACGCGGCCAGGCCGCAGCCAAATCCGCCAGGCCCCAACTCACCATCAAAGCGAGTCCAATATAGGGAATATAGGTATAACGATCCGCCAGCGCCTGCATTCCCACCTGCAGCAGTCCTATCACCGGCACCAGCGTTCCCAGAAACCAAAACCACCCCGCTCCCAAATAGCGGCGCTGCCTCATTCCCCGAATCACCGCCCACGAAATGGCCCCCAGCACCAGGGCCGCTCCACCCGCCTGCCACATTGGAATCGAATCGGGATAGGGATAAAACACGGCCAGGTTAACGGGCCAAAAGAACTTTCCCAGATACGTCGCGTAAGAAACCACCGCATTCTCCAGGCGCAAAGACAGCGACTCGGTCCCCAGGGCTTGCACGTTCTGTTGCGCCCAGACTGCCAGCGCGCCGACCGCCAGGCTCAAGACCGCGAAAGGCAGCTTTTCCAGCAGCAAACGGAGTAGTGGAGGGGTGGAGGGTTGGGGTGGTGGAGTGATGGAGTGATGGAGTGGTGGGAAAGAGAGCCGGCGCAACGGCCAGTAATCCAAAAGCAGCAGGACGAACGGCAGCGTCACCAGCATTGGTTTGCACATCAGTCCGAGGGCGAAGAAGAAGAGGGCGAGAACGTAATAGGACGATGCTTGATGCGTGATGCGTGATGCGTATGGCGTGTGGCTGGATTCTGCCTTCTGCGTTCCTCCTTCTGACTGTTCCGCATACCTCACATACGCCCAAATCGTCAGCAGCCAAAACAAAGTGCTCAATACGTCCTTCCGTTCGGAAACCCACGCCACGGATTCCACGTGCAGGGGATGCCAGGCGAAGATTGCCGCCGCAAACCCGCTCCGCCAAATCGCTCCGGTCATCCTTTTTAAGACCAGAAAGAGCAGCCACACGTTTGCCGAATGCAAGAGCAGGTTCGTCAGATGGTGACCGCCGGGCGTGACTCCATAAAGCTGGCAATCCGCCATGTGTGACAGCCAGACTAATGGATTCCAGTTGCCGCCTTTGATGCATTGGAACGCCCAAATGACGCCCGGCCACGACAGCCCTTGCTGAACCATGCGGGTCTGATACACATAAAGAGGATCATCGAGATTAACGTAGTCGAAATGGCGCACGGGCCAGTAACACGCCAGGGTGCCGAAGGTGAGCATCAAACCAACCAGGCAAACGAGCCGGCGCTCCCGATGACCATTCAGATCAGCCATTTGATACGACAGTGTTGCCGGAAATGAGTCTCGAGGTAAAGAGGGTAAGAGCACTGACAGAGTAGTGAAAAACAGCGGCGAGTTAGAGCGAATTAGAGCGCATTTGCCTTGATATTACAGGACATACGTCCCTTTAGCCTCGGGCAATTCCATGCGCGTCACCCGAACGTGTTCCCCTGCCAGCCCCAGTTGCCGGCTTCGACCTCGGTGAAATTGAGATAGATGCGATCTTGCGGCACCCCAAGCGACTCATTCAGCAAACGGCACACCTTCTGCGAAAGCTGCCGGTTCACGTCGCCGCTCAACCCGCCAATGCTGCGGACGTCCACAAACGCCGCGTCCCCCGGTTTGCCCGACATCAGAATGGCGGCTGGGCTGATGGTGACCATGACGTATTGCTCCGGCTTGCCGATCACTCCGGCCACGATTTTGGAGAGCGAGGCGAGCAGCGCCTTCCGCTTGTCGTCGGAGAGAACCACTGTGGTATTGAGTTGTAAGAGAGGCATATCGAGCAGTATGGTAAGCTGCCGAATGAGATGTCAAATTGCTGTAATCTTCCTCTCGCTGATGGCGGCCAGCGCCTTGGCCGGGGACCCCCCCGCGCTGATTCCACTGCCCCAAAAGATGGAGTGCCGTGACGGGGTGTTCCCACTCCAGCCGGAGACGCTCATCCTGACGGACGCGGCGACGCGCGACACCGGACAGTGCCTGGCGGAGCAGTTGGGCAAAGCCACGGGTTACAGCCTCAAGGCCGGCGCCAGCACCCAAGCGCAGCCGGCCAAGGGGGAAATCCTCTTGACCACCCAGGACGCCAAACCGGAACTGGGCGCCGAAGGCTACGAACTGACCGTGGCCCCGGACTCCGTCGTCGTGCGGGCGGGCGAATCCGCCGGCCTGTTTTACGGCGTGCAGTCGCTGCTGCAACTGTTGCCGCCGGAGGTATATGCGGCGAAGCCGGCGGCGGGCGTGGATTGGAAGATTCCGTGCGTCCGGATCGAGGACCAGCCGCGGTTCAAATGGCGCGGGCTCATGCTCGATGTGGCCCGCCATTTCTTCACCCCGGGCGAAGTCAAACCCTGGACTACTACCAGTCCACAGACCATGCCACCGAACCGCGCGCCACCGGCCACTATCTGCCGTTGAGCAAGGTGTACTCGTTTGAGCCGCTGCCGGCGAAGCTGGCCCCGCAGTACCAGTCGCACATCCTTGGCGCGCAGGAGAACCTGTGGACCGAGTATGTCCCCAACTTCAAGCACGCGCAGTACATGGCATTTCCGCGCGTGTGCGCGCTGGCCGAGGTCACCTGGTCGCCCAAGGCCTCGCGCAACTGGAACGATTTCACGCGGCGCCTGCAGACCCACTTCCAGCGGTTCGACCAGATCGGGATTAACTACCGCAAAGGCACTCCCGAGCGCATCGGCGAGTGAGCCGAGCCGGGATCAGGCCTCCCGCTGGAGTCGATAGCTCAGCGCGTTGTGGTGGCGGCGCTTGAGGCCGAGCCGCTTCCGCTGCCGCTCGCGGGCCTTGACCATGTGCTCCAAACACATCAAGCCCCGCGTGATCGGTGTGCCGCAGATGATGCATCGCTGGTCCCGCCGCATCCGCAGTTGATACCGCCACTGCCGGGAAATCTTGAGCTTCGTGAACTTATCCTTAATGGGTTTTCTCATTTCTCCTCGGGGTAAACGCTGTTGGAGCATTCGCCTGCGCCAACCATAGCGGACCTGTCAAATGGGCTCTTTCAGCAGGGCAATGAACTGCTTAATGGCCGGGGACAGCACTTTGCCTTTGCGGTGGATCGCCCCCAGCGGCCGGAAATGATTGCCTTCGAGGGGCACGGCCGCCAGGGTTTGGTCGGCCACCTCCTGCCGGATGGTAGCTTCCGGCACAATCGCCACGCCGCAGTCGAGCTCGACGGCCCGTTTGACGGTTTCGATGTTATCGAACTCCATAACGTGATCGACGGTCACGCCCTGGCCTTTGAGGAGTTTGTCCAGCGCTTTGCGGGTGGGCATGTCCGGGTCGAAGCTGATGAACTTTTGCCCGTTCAGCGCCTTGAGCTTGACGGCTTTGAGTTTCGTGAAGGGATGCTGCGGATGACAGGCGAGCACCAGCGGGTCTTTGCGCAACGGGATAATCTCCAGTTTCGCGTCGGGGACCGGATAGGCCACCAAACCCAGATCCACGATATTGCCCAGCACGCCTTCGTACACCTGGTTGGCGCGGCGGTATTCGACGTGGATATTCACCTCCGGATGCTGCTGCATGAAGCGTTTGACGTACGGAGGCAAATCGTGCAGCCCGAGGGTATAAACGGTGGCCAGGCGAATGTCGCCGGAGATGACGTGTTTGATCTCCTGCATCCGGCTGTGGATGGCGTCGTAGGTCTGAAGGAGCTCTTTGGCGTGGTGGTAAAGGACTTCGCCCTCGGAGGTCAGCCGGAAGTTCTTCTTGCTGCGCTCGATGAGGAGGGAGCTGAAATGCCGCTCCAAAGCACTGATCGTCTGGCTGACCGCGGATTGGCTGACGCCGTTGATTTGCGCGGTCTTGGTGAAGCTCTCGGTTTCAGCCAGGTCGCAGAATACTTTAAGGCTTTCGAATTGCATACCCAAATTGAATAGCAAAGCTGCCGGAGAGTCAACAAGCCCTTGAGGCCGGCAGCCGGCCCAGGCGGCCGCGGCGTGTCCCCTCATCTGTCCAGGCGCCGAAGGGGGATCGGAAGATCATCCCCACCCATTTCACTAGCGGAGGAAGAACCACCAGACGGCGCTGCCAATCGCGGCCAGGCCGAGCAAAACGCAAATCACCCGAAGGATGAGATGGACAATCTTCAGGGCGAGGATCAACGCCAGAATGCCGACGACGGCGATGACGGCCATCGAGCTGTGGGAGCAAATCCCCGCCTTTATCTGTTCGATCAGGTCCATACTCGTGTTCTCACGGATTGTGTCTCGTGTGACATCCACAGGGATTTGAGCCCGAATGACCCGGTGTTGGCAACCCAATTCATGCACCTTCATGCCGGCTCGGGGTCGTCGCCAGACGAAGCTGTACTGGCCGTCCCTGAACCCAGCGGATACACTCCCGGCATGATCATACTGACGAACACCGGCGGGGTCGCGATGACGAACTGTTTTCTGATTGCGGATGAAACCGCCAGGCAGGCGGTTCTTTTTGACGCGCCCGACCATACCACCAGTCCCCTACTCAAGGAAGCAGCCGACCGGGGCTGGGACCTGATCGGGTTGTGGCTGACGCACGGCCACTTCGACCACTTCGCCGATCATGCGGTCGTGAGGCGGAAGTTTCCCGCGGCCAAGATACTGCTCCACGCGCTGGATGAGGCCAAAGCCTTGAATCCGGACATGCAGACCCGGTTGTTTCAGCTCCCGTTCGTCATTCCGCCGGTGAAGGCCGACCTGCACGTAACCGACAATCAGAAGCTCAAGATCGGGTCATTGGAGGTCGTGGTGATTCACACGCCGGGCCACTCGCCCGGGCATGTGGTGTATCATTTCCCCGGCGAGAAAGTGCTGGTCGGAGGCGACCTGATTATTGGGGGCTCAATCGGAAGAACCGACCTGCCGGACTCGGACCAGCGGCAAATGGAGGCTTCGATCCGCCGGGTCATGGGCCTGCCGGCGGCGACGCGGTTGCTGGGCGGACACGGGCGCGCCACGACCCTGGGAGAGGAGCGGCAGAGTAATCCGTTCGTGCAGGAGATATTGGCCTCGGCTTGAGTGGCGGCGGAGGCAGGGCGCGTCTGTCCTCAGCGCGCCGCCCCCGGTGGTTCGTGGCGGCCAACGGCGCGCTGGGGACAGCACGCCCTACCCGGGCAGGCCCTCTCAGGTAACACTCAGCTCGCGCTGAATCCTGAACTTCTCGACCCGCTTGCGCAGCGTGGCGCGGGTGATGCCGAGCAGTTTGGCGGCGTGGACCTGGTTGCCTTGGGACTCCTTCAGGGCCTGGACAATCAATTCGCGTTCGACCGCCGGGATGATTCTCAGTTTGGGGTCGCGCCGCGCCCACTGGAACAACAGCCGGGCCAGGGCCGCGATGTCCGAGGCGCTGCCTTCGCCCGCCGGCAGGGAGACGGCGGCGGCGCCGGCGGCGGCCAAGCCCTGCCCGGTAATCTCAGCCGGCAAATCGCTCAGCAAAATCGCGTCCCCTTTGGCCACGACCAGCGCGCGGCGGATGACGTTTTCCAGTTCGCGCACATTGCCGGGCCAGTGGTATTTCTCCAGCGCCCGGATCACACCGGGCGCGATGGACTTGGGCGCTTGCTGCTGGTCTTTGGCAAAGGTCTTGAGGAAATAATTGACCAGCAGGCGAATGTCCCCGCGCCGCGCGCGCAGTGGCGGAACGTGCACGCGCACGACGTTGAGGCGGTAGAACAGGTCCTCGCGGAACTGGCGCGCGGCCACCGCCTGCTCGAGCGGGCGGTTGGTCGCGGCGATGAGGCGCACATCGGTGCGGATGGGCTGGTTGCCGCCGACGCGCTCGAAGGCGCCGGATTGCAGCACGCGCAGAATCTTGGTTTGGGTGGCGGGGGTCATGTCGCCGATTTCATCGAGGAAGAGCGTGCCGTGGTTGCATTGTTCGAACTTGCCGATGCGCTGGAGGGTCGCGCCGGTGAAAGCGCCGCGCTCGTGGCCGAACAATTCGCTTTCGAGCAGTTGCTCGGGGATGGCGGCGCAATTGACGGCGAGAAACGGCTGCCGGCTGCGGTTGCTGTGATGATAAATGGCGCGCGCGGCCAGCTCCTTGCCGGTGCCGCTCTCGCCGCTGATGAGGGCGGTGGCGTCCGAGGCGGCGAGCTGGCCGATGAGCTTGAAGACCTGCTGCATGGATTCGCTGCGCCCGACAATGCCCAGCTCGTAATCCTCCTTCTCCAGCAGCGGCTGGTAGGAGACAACCTGCCGCATGTCGCTGGCGGCCTTCAGGGCGTTGAGGACAATCTCCTTGAGCTTCGGCACGTCGAACGGTTTGAGCAGGTAATCGTAAGCGCCCAGCTTCATCGCTTCGATGGCCGTTTGCGTCGTGCCGTAGGCGGTCATGAGGATGACGAGCAGCTTCGAGTCAAGGTGGCGCAGGCGGCGCAGGGTTTCCAGGCCCGTGATTCCGCCCATGCGCACGTCCATGATGACGAGGTCGGGCTTGAGTTTGGGGATGATCCGCAGGCCCTCCTCGCCGCTGGACGCGGTGGTCAGCTCGATGTCCGGCGAATCGAAGATTCGCTGGAACGAGTATTGCACGTCCGCTTCGTCGTCAATCAGCAGCAATTTGCTCATAGGGCGTTCCCCGCAACTTGGGCGACAATATAACCGATTGGGGGAAATGGGACAACGAATTCCGCTGCCAGCGCACTGGACTGGATGGCAGCGTTCTGGATCACGGCAAGTGTGAAGCCGAAGACGGCTGGGCAGAGGACTATCGCCTGTTGAAGTAGTATGGCCTCTACAAGTGGACTTGCACCTGATCCTTGCGCCAGCGCCGCTCAGGCGGTCGTTGAGAGCGTTGAATTGGGACGTTCGGCGGACACGATGGGCGCGTTGGTTTGGGGTAATGTCGGATCAAAGGGCATATTATTTAATGCTTGGTTAATGTTTCCCGCTCGCCCCAGTTCTACGCCCGCCCGCCAGCACAAGCCGCGAATCGGCCCGCGCCCGCATCACCTGATGAACGTCAGTGATCTGTTTAGCCGGCGTCGCCCTTGTTCTCCTTCTTGGCCCACTTTTCCACGTCGTCCTCCGCAGCAAGAGTCTTTTCCCAGGCCGCATTGGTGGGTCGCGGCACCTGTCCGCGACCACAGCTTGGGCATTCCATCTCTTTAACGTTCATTTCGGTGGCGCAATACGGGCATTTCTTTACGCCTTGATTTCGCCGGCCAACCTTGGCGCCCATGAGAATCACCAGCGGGAGAGCGACGATGAACAGCAGCGTCCCGAACAGCCACCACAAGAAGAAGCTCTCGCCCTTTTTCTGCGCGATGGCTCCGGTGATGACGCCCAGCAGCATCCCGAAGAAGAGAATTACGAAGATGTATTGTATTTCGTCCATAAACTCTGATTTGTCTTCCGCCGCCCCAGTTCTACGGTCCTCCGCCAGCCAGCACAAGCCAAGAAACAGGCTCGGCCCTGCGCACCTCAAGAACCGCGACTCAGCCCAGTGAGCGCGGCGGCTAACGAGGTGATTTCAGCCGCAGCGCGCCGGCTGGGTTCGCTGCACCGCATGATTACGCGCGTCCGTGGTCATTGCGTTTTCTTTGCCACGTCAAGGAACCCGTCGTAACTGCCAATGAAAATATCGGCCTCAGTCTTCTGACGGGCCATGAGTTTTCTAACGTCGGGTGAGAGTTGGCTTCGACGCCCGCTGATAATCCAGAAATGTTCCCACATGAAGCTCTCTGGATCTTTGAGACGGTGGTTCGAATCCGTGCATGGTTCATCGTTCGGTTCTGGCTTGTGTAAAAGGTCTTTGGTCTGACAGAGCTTTGCGAGTTTGCGGCGGAACTGGGTTGGGTTAAGTCGCATATACTCGCGCCAATCTGCGATTTGCTTCTGTGCGCTCCTGATACGTGGGGTTGGTGTGCCGTCTTTGTTGAAGACCTTATCACCGACGGGCTCGAACTCGATGAAGTAGCCCTCCCATGCCCCGGAGTGTCCGTTGAGAACCACAGCATCCACGTAGTAGTCGCCTCCGAGGCTGACTTCGGTCAGGACATATTCGCAGTGCCCGCGTCGGCTGATGAAGTAATGATAAAGCAGCCACGGATGCGTAGCAAGAAACCGGACAACGTCTCTCTCGCCCTTATGGGTATCGAGCAACTGCTCTAGCTGGTTCGCTACCGTGTGCATGTTAAGCGCCTAACAGTATGCTTGGGACAGGGCCATTGCTGCAAGGCCAAAGCCTTTCGTTCGGGGTGTATTTTGACCGGCTGGCGCTCGGGATGCAAGCCCGGAATCGAGAAACCTTCCCGGCCGTACGGTGCGGAGTGAATTCCGCCATTGCTGCTCCGTCGCCTGCGGGCTGAGCGGGCGAATTGCGCGCCAGCGTGTGTGCGCACAGCTTGCTGCCGCTGTCGAACGCCCGGCCCCAACCAAAGCGCCAGCAACCTGCGCGCTCTCGCGACATCCGTAACATACAAGCCACAGCAGACGAAGCCGCAAAAACCACCCGGCCACTCAACCGTCCGCTTTCAGGACACTTCCGCCTTCCGTCCCTCCTGAGCCAGCCTTGGGATCATGGTACGACCTTGGTACGACGTAGGTAGGACGTAGGTACGACGGTGGGGCGATATTGGTATGATATTGGTATGATATTGGTACGACGTAGGTACGACGTTGGCGGTGGTGGGGCCTCCCACCCTGGCTGCCGGTCAACAGCAGCCAAAGTGTCCGCTTTTGAGGCAATCGAGGCGCGGTTTGTGCGCGCCGCGCCTGTCTTCTTTGGCGGCGGTTAAGGTTAGCCGAGCGGACGGGAGAAAAGGGCAGGTTTGGGCAAGTCGGAGCGCCCGGGCCGGGTCCCCGGCGCGATGCACGGCCTTGCTGACCGGATTAACGCGTCGGTTGCTGCTGCTGGAGGAGTTGGCGTTCAAGCAGGAGGCTGTCTTCGTGGTCGGGATGGCGCTGGCGCACGGCACGGACGGCCTTAAGCGCCTCGTCGAGCCGGCCCGCGTGATAGAGGTAAAAGGCATAGGTGTAGCCGTATTGCGGATTGTCGGGGCGCAGCTCGGCGGCCCGGCGGCACCAGGCGAGGGCTTCCTCGGGATGGTCTTTGGAGAGCAAGACGCCGAGGTTGTAGGCGGCCTGGGCGGACTGGGAGTCGGCCTTGAACGCGGCGCGGAAGGCTTGTTCGGCGTCGGACATTTTGCCCATCTCGGCGAGCAACATGCCGAGGTTCAGGTGGGCGGCGGAGTTGGTGGGGTCGAGCGTGAGGGCGCGGCGGAGGCTGGCTTCGGCTTTCTCATTCTGACCGAGGGCATTGTAGGCGAGGGCGACATTGACGCGGGGCGGGAGGGCGTCGGGCTGCAAGCGGGAGGCGGTCTCGAACTCCGCGACGGCTTGGGGCATAAGGCCGCGCGACAGGTAAAAGTCGCCGAGGTTGTAGTGGGACGCCATGTCGTCGGGCCGGGATTTCATCGAATCCACCAGTTCGGCGAGCGCGGCGCGGACCCGGGGACGCTGGGCCTCGGGCAGGCTTTCTTCCGGGACGGCAGCGAGTGAAGCGGCGGCGCGGACGCGCACGAGGCGGTAATTGTCGCCGGCGGCCTGGCAGAGGGCGGCGGTGTTGGGCTGATCGAGGCGCCGGCCCAGGGTTTCGGCGACGCTGGCGCGGACGAGCGGCGAGGGATCAGACATCAGGTTTCGCAGGACGGGCCATTGGCCGTCGGCGGGGCAGTCGGCCAGGAGGCGGACGAGGGAGACGGTCTGGATTTCCTCGCGGTTGGGGCGGGAGAGATAGGCGAGGATGTCGGGGAGTTTTTTCCAGTCCTGCTTGCGGGCGGCGGCGATGAGGGCGGCGCGTTCGAGGACGGGTTTCTGGTAGTCGTGTTTACTCCATTCGCGCACGAACTTGTCGGCCCAGGCGGCGTTTTGGTTGGTGTGGCAGAGGTTGCAGGCGTTGGGGGACTGGTAAAGGAGCGTGGCGGCGGGAGTGGGAGGGCGCATCGAGTGGTCAGTGCGCCTCATGCGGGCGAATTCGGTCATGGGCATGTGGCAGGAGACGCACTCGTTGCCGGCGGTGGCGGCTTCATGGTGAGTGTGGGCGGGGGCGTTCTCGACCTTCGCGGCGTGACAGGGGAGGCAGGCGTCGTTGGCCTTCGCCGGCTCGGTAAACCGGTAGCGGCCACTCGACGTATGGCAATGGATACAGTCGAGTTGGCCGGATTTGGCGCAGGGGCTGAGGCGCCACTGGGTGAAGGTGTAGTTTTCGCCGAGGTCGCGGCCATCGGGATAGAAGTCGGGGTTCTCGAAGGCAACGAGATCGAAGTGATCGAAGTAGCGTTCGCCGGGGGCGAAGTTCGTGGTCAGGGGCGACATTTTGGCGTGGCAAGGGGCGCACAGGTCGTTGCGCCGCTCGATGTCCAGCCTGGTGACGACCACGAGTTTGAGGTCGTCCGGGACGGGCTGTTGGGCGGGCAGTTCACGGAACAAGCGGACGTGCTCCCCCGAGGGGCCGTGGCAGGTCTCGCAATTGATGCCCGGCTCGGCCCAAGTGGTGTGGTAGCTGTCGGACTGGAGGTCGTAGTTTTTGGAGAGCTGACTGACGTGGCAACTGAAGCAGGAGGTGTTGAAGGTCAGCGGGCGCTCTTTCCAGTAGAGGGCCTCGTCGCGGCGGTCGCCGAAATGGCGCATGGCACTGGCGGTGGTGTCAAACCATTGCCGACGGCGGACATCGTAGGCGACGGGCAGCACCTGGAGCCAGCCGCGCTCGAGCGGCGTGAGGAAGTAAAAGACGTTTTTGCCGCCCATGACCTGCACGATGGGGTAGCGTGTCTCACCATCGGGGGTGCGTTCGAGGACGACCGCCTGGCGGAGGTCGGCCAGAAAGCGGTATTTGCCCGCGACGATTTCGGTCTTCTGTTCGGTGAGGTTGGTTTTGGCCAGGTCCGAGGCATAGGGCTGCATGGCCAGGCCGTGGAAGGAGGTGGACCACAACTGATAGAATTTCTCGTGGCATTCCCGGCAACTGCGAGAGCCGACAAAGCCCGGGGGAGGTGCGGCTTTGAGGGGGGCATTGGTGGCGGGAGCCGGACTGACTTGCGCCCGGGCAGCCCAGCCAAGACTCACGACGAGAAGGGGGACCAGCCTGGAAACTTTACAGCGCGGCAAGGGCGCAACCGAAACAGCTAAATGGGTTAAATGGGTTAAAAGAGTTAAATGGGTTGAATGGGTTAAATGAGGAAGCCGCGTTGGGAAATTTCTTCGGAGCCTGTGGATAATTTGAACTGTCGCAGTATCCTGGAGAGAACACCCTGCCCATTTGACGCGCTTTGTGCCTCTGAACCGCCAAGCAAAGACGGACCCCTCACCCCGGCCCTCTCCCCTTCGGAAGGGGAGAGGGAGACTCGTGGCCGAGTCTCTGGCGAAGCAAGGTTTATGGGCAGGCCGGAGCGTCGGCAACAGGCCGGCGCTCCGAGCGGTCGGCGCTCCGTGGGGTGTGCGAACGGTCCGGGTTAGGCTGGACGACGTGCTGCTGGCCCGATTCAAAAGACAAAGACCGAAATTCATGGCGGTCGTGAAAAGCATCGTCCACAGGACGGGGCGGCGTCCACCATAAACACCGATACGGAGCTTCCAATTCTGCTGGCTTTTGGGCCGGAAACCCTTTTGCTTGTGGCTAACAGTCTGAACTTGTGAACGCATTACGAAAGTGGCTCCTGGGGTTGCTGGCCGCGGCGCTGGCGGGGATGCTGTGCGCCTGCGCGCATTTGGACGGGAATGGCCCCAGGCCGGAGCCGGATAGACGCCTCGCCGTTGCGCACGCGATTCAGGAGGTTAAACAGAAGCACGCGCCCGACCAGCGCCTGGGTATCTTCGAGGTCGGGGTGCAGCGACGGGGCTTGGAACTCGTCCTCACGGGCGAAGTGGACTGCGCCGAGGCCAGGATCGAGACCGTGCGGGCGGTGGAACGCACCGGCGCCAAAGTCACCGACCGCATCAAGGTGCTGCCGGACGAGAAGCTGGGCGACGAGGTGTGGGGCATTTCCTGCCTGAGCGTCTCGAGCGGGCGCCTGCTGCCGGACCACAAGGCGGAGATGGGCACGCAGGTGTTGATGGGGGATGTGGTGCGCGTGTGGAAACCTTCTACTAACGCCGTGTTCAGGTGGTATTTGACGCAGACGAGCGATGGCTACCTTTCGTGGCTGCAGAAGGGGACGTTCGTGCGCTGCACGCGGGAACAGGTTGAGACCTGGAACCGGGGGCCGCTGCTGGTGGTCACCGCGTTCGAGGAGTGCATCCGGGAGCGGCCCGAGGCGGAGGCGCAGCCGGTGTCCGACGTGGTGCTGTGTGACCTGGTGCGGAAGACGGGCGAGGAAGGCGACTGGTACAAGGTGGAGTTGCCGGACGATCGGGCGGGTTTTTTGCCGAAGAAGGCGGCCGCGGATTACGTCGCGTGGAAGCAGGCGCGGCGGCCCACGGTGGAGAACATCGAACGCACCGCGCGGAAGTTCATCGGCCGGCCTTACCTGTGGGGCGGCAACTCGACCAAAGGGTTTGACTGCTCCGGCTTTACCAAGACGGTGTTCTTCCTCAACGGCATTGACTTGCAGCGCGACTCCAGCAAGCAGGCGGGGGAGGGCGTGGCGGTGCCGCTCGACGCAGACTTGAGCCAGCTCAAGAAGGGCGACCTGCTGTTTTTCGGGCCGCGCGCGCGCCGTGGCAAGCCGGAGCGCGTGGTGCATGTGGGCATTTACCTTGGGGACAAGCTCTTCATCCACTCGTCGTCGAGGGTGCGGATCAGCAGTCTCGACCCTCAATCACCCATCCGCGACGAAAACCGCATCCGGACGCTGCTGCGGGTCCGGCGCATCCTCGACGGCGAGTGAGGAAGAGTGGCGCAGGCGTCTCGCTTGGTAAACTGTTCGGGAGGGCGAGCGTCCTCGCGAGCCCAAACAACTGTGTCCAGCAGATGGGCTCGCGAGGACGCTCGCCCTCCCTTGGTGGTCGGTCAGGCGTTGGCCGGCGCTTGGGCGACAGGCGCCGGATGGGGCGAGGAGTGGTTGGTCTCGGGGTAGTCAGGGAACCAGCAAAAGTCCTCGATGGCCGCCCGGAGGGCGTTGTCATCGAGGCTGTGGCCGAAGCCTTCCTCGCGGGCCGTCCGGGCGACTTGGAAGGCGATCAGGCGGCTGGCGGCGCGGAGTTCGCTCAGGCTCGGATAGAGGCAAGTGTCGCTGGCCGCATGGGTAACGGTGAACTCCGCCAGGGAGCGGGCGGCGGCCAGAAACATGGAGTCGGTGACGCGGCTGGCCTCGCTGATGAGCGCGCCGAGGCCGACGCCCGGGAAGACAAAGGCGTTGTTGCACTGGCCGATGACGTGCTTGCGCCCGTTATGCCTGACGGGGTCGAAGGGCGAGCCGGTGGCGACCAAAGCGCGGCCATCCGAATGCTGCAAGGCCTCAGAGGGTGTGCATTCGGCTTTGCTGGTGGGGTTGCTGAGGGGGAGGATGATGGGGCGTTCGCAGTGATCGGCCATCGCGCGAATGGCCTCCGGGGTGAAGTCGCCCGGTTGGCCGGTGGTGCCGATGAGGACGGTGGGCCGGACGGCCAGAATGAGCTTTTCGAGCGAATCCGGCGGCGGACTGGACAAGCCGATGGCGGCCAATTCGTCTTTGCGCAGCGCGATCTCACGTTTGTGCTCTTCCAGCTCGGAACGTCCTTCCCAGACCAGGCCGCCCGAGTCAATGAAGATTTGGCGTTGCCGCACTTCGGCTTCGGTCAGGCCTTCGGCGAGCAACGCGGTGTGCAGCAGCCGACCAATACCGACCCCCGCGGCGCCCGAGCCGACCAACAGGAAGCGTTGTTCGCGCAAGGGCTTCCCGATCAGGCGCAGGCCGGTAAGGACGCCGGCCAGGACGACGGCGGAGGTGCCCTGGATGTCGTCGTTGAAGCTGGGGAGGCGGCCCGCATAGCGCCCGAGTAGGCGGAAAGCATTGGCCTTCTTGAAATCCTCCCATTGCAGCAGCGCGCGCGGGAACACGCTCTTGACGGCGCGGACGAACTCTTCGACGAAGGAGTCGTAGTCGGGGCCGCGCAGCCGGCGTCCGCGGTAGCCCAGATAAAAGGGGTCCGCGGCCAGCGCGCTGTTGTCGGTGCCGACGTCCAGGCTGATCGGGAGGGTGAGCGAGGGATGGATGCCGGCGCCCGCGGAGTAGAGGACGAGTTTGCCGACGGGGATGGCCATGCCGCCGGCGCCTTGATCGCCGAGGCCGAGGATGCGTTCGTTGTCGGTGACGACGATGAGGCGGATGTCCCGCTGGCTGAAGTTGCGAAGGCGCTGGGCGATTTGGCCGCGGTCGTCGGGGCAAAGGAACAAGCCGCGCGGGCGGCGGTAGATATGGCTGTAATGCTGGCAGGCGAGGCCGACCGTGGGGGTGTAGATGATCGGGGTGAGGGGTTCGAGGTTCTCGACCAGCAGCCGGTAAAAGAGGACTTCGTTGCGGTCCAGCAGTGCGACCAGGCCGATGTATTGTTCGAGGGGATCGCGCTTCTGGAAGATGTGCTCCAGTTCCATGGCGACCTGCTGCTGGATGGTCAGCACCGCCGGCGGCAGCAGTCCTTCCACTCCAAGCTTTCTGCGCTCGGCGCGGGTGAAGGCGGCGTCTTTGTTCTGCGAAGGGTCACGAAGAGTCTGCTCGCCGCGCGACCAGCGGACGTTAAAGGCCGGTTTTTGGCTCATGCTCACAATCGAAAGGGCGTTCCCGAACTTCACTACTGCCCTGACCGATGGCCTTCTCCGACAGCAGGCCCACCCGCCAGGCCGATTACTCCAAACCTTAAGCTTCAGGGTATGTGTCACCATTAGCCGTCGTTTCGCTACACGGCAATTGCTATTCCTTTCGCTTTTTTTGCCGACCGAAGCGGCTGTCCCCCGGGGTCTGATGTACAAATACGGAGACCATAGGCTGGAATCCGCCATCCGGAACCACTCCCCTCACTCCGGTTGCTTCCCCAGCAACTCCAGCACTTCCGCTGTCAAGGCGGTGACGCCGGCCTTGATGGTGGGCTCGGGCACAGGGGCCCAGAGCGGCGAATGAAGGGAAGGCAAGGGCTTGCCGGTCCGCTGGCTTTCCTTGAGGGCATCTGGACTGACGCCGCCGATCTTCATCATGCAGATGGGGACCTTGGGCTCCGTCCGGCCAAATTCGGAGAAGTCTTCTCCGCCCATCGAGGGTGGCTTCGGGATGAGGTTGGTCTCACCGAACCAGCGTTTGAGCGCGCCCACCAGCCGTTCGGTCAGTTTCGGATCGTTGTAGAGGGCGGGAGTGACTTCGTCAGCCACCTTGACCTCGGGCAGGCGGTCCGGCGGAATCCCGGCCGCCAGGGCTTGTCCGCGCACGATGCGCTCGATGGCCTCAAGGGTCTGCCGTCGCACCTCATCTTTGTAGGAACGCACCGTCAATTCGAGCCGCACCTCGTCGGGAATGATGTTGCGCTTGGTGCCGCCATGGATGGAGCCGATGGTTACCACCGCCGGTTCGCCGGGCTGGACTTCGCGGCTGACGATGGTCTGGAGAGCGAGGATGATCTGCGCCGTCAGGACCACCGGGTCCTTTGTCTTGTGCGGGTAGGCGCCGTGTCCGCCAACGCCATGAACGGTAATGTCCACGGAATCGACATTGGCCCCGGAATAGCCGGGCGTGTAGCCCACTGTCCCCGTCGCGAGCTCGGCATCATCGTGCAAGGCCAGGCAGAAATCCGGGCGCGGGAAGCGCGTAAATAAGCCGTCGTCCAGCATTCCGAGGGCACCGCCGACCGTCTCTTCGGCGGGCTGGCCGATGAAGACCAGAGTGCCGTGCCATAGGCCCTTGAATTGCCCCAGTACGCGCGCCGCCCCCACCAGGCAGGTCATGTGGATGTCGTGGCCGCAGGCGTGCATCACCGGCACGTCCCTGCCTTGGGCGTCTTTAGCGATCACCGTGCTGGCGTAAGGCAGCCCCGTCTGCTCCGCGACGGGCAGCGCGTCCATGTCCGCCCGGAGCAGGACCGTGGGGCCGGCGCCGTTGCGCAGCACTCCCACGACCCCGTTCTTGCCGACGCCGGTGGTGACTTCGCAGCCGGCCTCGCGCAGCTCCTCGGCCACGCGCGCCGCGCTCTGCGTTTCCTGGAACGATAATTCGGGGTGTGAGTGCAGATGCTTGTAGAGTTCAAACAGGCTGGGGTATTCATGCGCCACCTGCGCCTGCACCAACTCCCGCACCGTCAAAGGACTCTGGCCGCGTCCGCAAAGAGCCGCCAGGCAAACCAGCATGACCAACCAGATATTGCACACATTAGTTTTCATAAGGACTTTGTAACACTTCGCACGGCTTCGTACTCGGTCGCGGCCCACCGTTCTGCCGAACGTCCAGTTCGAACACTTCGTACGGTGTGCGGGTCATCCCGAGGCGCTGGTAGGATTCGTGGGCGCGGGTGTTCTCCGCATGCACATAGAGCCGGAGGCTGCACACGTCTTTCCGTGCCTGCGCCAGGCTTCGCAGGTGATTGAAGAGCGCGCGGAACACCCCGGCGCGCCGGAATTCCGGTTTCACGTACACGCTCTGGATCCACCAGATATTGGCGTTGCGCCAATCACTCCACTCGTAAGTGATCATCAACTGGCCCACCACCGCGCCCTCCGCTTCAGCGACATAGTAGATGCCTTTGGCCGGGTCCTTCAGCAAGGCGGCAACGCCGGCTTGAACCGTGGCCGCCTCCAGGCGCAACCCTTCGCTTTCTTCGGCCAACTGCAGATTGAAGGCGGCAATGAGTCGCGCATCGGACAAAACCGCTTCCCGAATCTTGAGTTCCATGCCCGATCTTAAGAGGGGGGCGGGGAGAATCAAAGTGTTTCCGTTAGTGACAAACCGCGCGCGCGGAGTAGCTTGGGGAGCGATGGACGAGCCCATCCAACTTCCCATCGACGGCGTGCTGGACTTGCACACGTTCAGTCCGCGCGAGATCAAAGACCTCGTGGGGGACTACTTGGCGGCGTGCCGGGAGCGCGGCATCTTCCGGGTGCGGATTATTCACGGCAAAGGCATCGGCAATCTGAAGCGCACCGTCCACTCGATCCTCTCCAAACATCCTGAAGTGGTTTCCTTTACCCTGGACCATCCGCAATACGGGGGCTGGGGCGCGACCATCGTCTGTCTGCGCGAACGCCCGGCGAAACAATGAGCGGTAATCGGGGCGTTTTTGACTTTCGGGCGGGGGGTTGGCATCCTGCGCCGAATGGAACGGACTGAAGCGGAGCTGATTGCGGCGGTGCTGAAAGGTGATGCCGGCAGTTTCGAACCGCTGGTGCTGAAGTATTCCCCGCGCGTTTTTGCGACGGTGCGGCGCTACGCGCGCCGCGAGAGCGAGGTGGAAGACATCGTCCAGGAAGTGTGGCTCAAGGCGTTCGAGAAGTTGAACAGCTTCCGCGGCGAGGCGCCGTTCGAGCACTGGCTTATGCGCGTGGCCGTCCATGCGTGTTACGATTGCCTGCGGAGCCACCAACGCAATCGGGAGACGACTTTCGCCGAGCTGGCGGAGCCGGAGGAAGACTGGCTCGACCGGTTCGTCACCCAGCCGGATGCCGCCAGCGAGAACGCCGAGGCCGCGCGCCAGTTGATCGGGCGCTTGCTGGAGCAGCTTTCGCCGGCCGCCCGGCTGGTCATCACGTTGTTGGAGATCGAGGAGCGGTCGGTGAAGGAAATCGCGAAACTGACCGGTTGGTCGGTGCCGCTGGTCAAAGTGCGGGCCTTCCGGGCACGGGCCGAGATGCGCAAGGTCTTGTCGAGAATCGCCAAAGAGAAGTATCTGTAACCGCGCCCCGCTGCGGGGCGTCTGAAAAACTGCTGGCTGTATGAATCTAGCGCAACTGGAACGAAAACTGATTGCCGCCGCCCAAGCGAACCCGCCGAGCGACCGGGTGCCGTATGCCTTTGAGAAACGCGTCATGGCGCGCCTCGCCGCCCGGCCGGTCGTGGATGACTGGGCCTTGTGGGCCCGCGCCCTGTGGCGGGCCGCCGCGCCGTGTGTGGCGATCATGCTGTTGCTGGGCGCATGGTCACTCTTTGTGTCCCGCAGCAGCACGTCGGCGAGTGATTTGTCCCAGGACCTTGAAAAGACCCTGCTCGCGGCGGTGGATCAGGATCAACCCTCCGATTCCGCCTGGTGAACACCTGGAAAGTCATCCTCGCCACGATGGTGATCTTCGGCACGGGCGTGGTGACCGGGGGCTTGTTGGTGCGTCATGCGGAACGTGCCTGGAATCGTCGCCCACAGCGCGTTAGCGACGTGCTCCGCCCGGCGCAGCCCGCTTCCGCGGGCGTAATGCGAATCGAGTTCTTGCGCCGGATGGAGCGGGCGTTGGACCTGACACCCGAGCAGCGCGAGCCGATTGACAAAGTCCTCAAGGAAGGCCAGGAGCGGACCAAGAAGCTCATGGAGACCGTCGAGCCGCGCCGCCGGGAGGAGTTCAAGAAGACAATCGAGGAATTCCGGGCGGTGCTGACACCCGAACAACGGCAGCGGTTTGACGACCTGGTGAAGCAGCAGCAGCAACGCGCCCGCGAGCAGCGGAAGGCCGCGCCGCCGCGGGAGCGTCCCCCGGAAAACCAGCCGCCCGGCCATCCGCCCGCCGCAACCAACTCCTAACCCGGGAGGGCGAGTCCTCGCGAGCCCTGTTCTCCGCAGATGTCTGGGCTCGCGAGGACGCTCACCTTCCCGGCTGAAACGCGCTAATGCGCCCGCCACCGCCGCAGCCGCAGCGCGTTGCCAATCACTACCAAGTCGGACAAACCCATCGCCGCCGCGCACAGGATTGGGCTCATAAACCCGAGGGCAGCCAGCGGGACGCCGATAGCGTTGTAGAAGAACGCCCAGAATAGATTCTGCTTGATGGTGCGCAGAGTGGCCCGCGCCAGGCCAAGGCTTTCGGGCACAGCCTCGATTTCGGACTTGAGCAGGATGATGTCCGCCGCCGCGCGCGCGAGGTCGCTGGCCCGGCTTACCGCCACCCCGAGGTCGGCCTGCTCGAGTGCCGGCGCATCGTTGATGCCGTCGCCGACAAACGCCACCCGCTGGCCTTGCTGCTGAAGTTTCTTCACCAACTCCGCCTTTTGCTCGGGGCGGACCTGGGCGAAGACATTCTCAGGCCGGATGCCTGTCTGTTGAGCGATGCTCCCGGCGGTCAGCGAATTGTCGCCTGTAACCAGGTAAAGGCTCAGCCCTTGCCGCTCAAGTTCCTGGACGACCTCGCGGGCGCCGGGCTTGACGGCATCCTTCACCGCGAACAATCCACGCAGCAGCTTCTCCTCCCCCAGCCCGACGACCGTCGCGCCCTGCGCCGCCCATTGGGCGATGAACGTTTGCCCAGGTGCAAGATCGACTCCCGATTCCTGAAGCCAGCGCACGGAGCCAAGCCGGGCGGTGACTGGTGACTGGTGATTGGTGACTGGTGATTGGTGATTGGTTCCAACGGTCGCCTGGACCCCGGCGCCGCGAATTTCCTCCCAGTCCTCCAGCGCAGGCCCATCCGGTGACAGCCGGGCGATGGCCTGGCTGATGGGATGCGCGGAGGGGCTGGCCAGGGCGGCGGCCAAACGCAGATAGGGAGTTTGAACTTCGGACTTCGGACTTCGGACCTGGCTGGCAGTCTCCGGCCCCGGCCACACCTTGACCACCTCCGGCTTGCCGGCCGTCAGGGTTCCGGTCTTGTCGAAGAGCACGGCGGTGACCTGGCCGGCCTTTTCCAAGGCCACGCCGTCGCGAATCAAGATGCCGCGCTGGGCGGCGGCGTTGGAACCGGCCATGATCGCGGCCGGCGTGGCCAGGCCCATCGCGCAGGGACAAGCGATGATCAAGACGCCGGCGGCGATGATAAAAGCGGCAGCCAGCGGACCTTCCGGCGGGTGCGCGACCCAGAGGAATCGCGCCAGCGAGTCATGGAGGTGCTGCGTCCAATCGGGCGCGAGCCCCCAGCAAAGGCCGGCCGCCAGCGCCACCGCGACCACCAGCGGCACAAAGACGCTGCTGACGCGGTCGCCGAGCCGCTGGATGTTGGCGCGGCTGGTTTGGGCGCGCTGCACGGCGGCGATGATGTGCGCCAGCGCCGTTTCCTCGCCCGTGGCCGTCACGCGCATTACCAGCCGCCCGTCGATATTCGTTGTGCCCGCGTAAAGCCGGCTCCCGAGGGATTTGTCCACGGGCGCCGATTCGCCGGTCAGCATGGCTTCAGCCACCGCCGAATCGCCTTCCACCACTTCGCCGTCGGTCGGCACGCGGTCGCCGGGGCGCAAGGTGACCACGTTCTCTGCTCGCAACTCCGCGACGGGAACTTCGGTTTCGGTCCCGTCGGGATTGCGCCGGCGCGCGAGCGCGGGCGCCAAGTCGAGCAGTTGGCGCAAGGCGCTGGACGCCCGCACACTCACGCGGGACTCGAGCCAATGCCCCAGGCTGATGAGCGTGATAATCGCGGCGGCTTCCATGAAATAGACGTGGCCGCCGAGACCGCTGAACAAGGCCCACGCGCTGTAAGCGAAGGCGGTCGTCGAGCCCAGCGCCACGAGCGTGTCCATGTTGGAGCGGCCGACTTTGAGCTGGCCCCACGCGCCGTGATAGAACCGCGCCCCGGCAAAGATTTGCACGGCACCGGCCAGCGCCAGGGAACACCACTGGAACCACCGCGTCATGCCCAGTCCAAACACCCATTCGCCCAACATCAACGGCACGGTGCCGAGGACGCCCACCCACAGGTTGAGCTGCCAGCCGCCCAGCTTGCGCTCGCCCGGCTCGCGCGCGCGAGCTTCGGCCACGCTCGCCCCGTAGCCCGCTTCCTCGACTGCGCGGATTAAGGCGGGAACATCCCTTTCTGCCACGCTCGCCCAGCGCACGGTGGCCTGGTTCGCTTCGAGGCGCACGGTCGCGCTGCGGACCCCGGGCACATTCTGGAGGGCCTCAGTCACATGCCGGGCGCAATTGGGGCACGTCATGCCGCGGATGGCCAGTTCCGTCCCGGCCGCCGGGCCAGCCGGCGCCTCGGGCTGCGCTTTGAATTCGATTGACTGCTGCGTCCTCATAGTTAGTCGCCTGGATACAGTTTAGCCGAACGCGGGACAGTGTCTAACGCGGAGCCTTTCAGCTTCGCGTCAGTTGCAGCCCTGTTTCTGAGAGGCTGAAATCCACGAAACGGGCGCGGGTGTTCGGGGCATGGCTGGTCAGCAGTTGCTTGATCCTGGCCGCGGCGGGTTCGTCTTTGCCGAAGAGCAGCAGGTAACCGCCGCCGCCGGCGCCGAGCAACTTGACTGCGCCAACATAGTCGCGAACGCCCTCGAGGATTTGCTGCACCTCCGGCGGGTTGGTGCCGGCATCCAGGCGCTGGTTCAGTGTCCAACTATTCCGGATGGCGGCCAGCAGCATTTCGTAGTCGCATTTCTGAATCGCCGCACCGGCCCAATCGGCATTCGACCCGATGTCGGCAATGATTCCCAGATGCGCCGGGGAGTTGAGGAAGAGACCGCGCACGATTTCGGCAAGGATGTTTTTAGCGAGGCGCGTGATGCCGGTGTAATAGAGCAGGATCGAACGGTTAGCGTAATCGTGGTCGAAGAGATGATGCGGCAGCCAGCGGATGGCCGGTTTCTGCGCGAGGCCGGGAGCGGTCTCGATCAGCTTGATGCCGCGGAAGATCGCGC
>Ga0187872_10000781_pt1 | contig 34728 bp, 22 predicted proteins | sample June2016WEW_16_4_FD_132973 | JGI IMG/M metagenome (GOLD analysis project Ga0187872, IMG submission 132973) | Peatland microbial communities from SPRUCE experiment site at the Marcell Experimental Forest, Minnesota, USA - June2016WEW_16_40 | ecosystem: Environmental > Terrestrial > Soil >...
CAACGTGCCGGTGAGCGTTCAGAGTGCCTTCACCAACGGGCTGTGTCCGCAGGTGGCGACGTGCGTCTGGATCGCCTACAACCTCTGCACCAACGCCTCGGCCACCTGCACGCAGGTGGTGACCGTGGTTAACACCAATCCGCCGGTTATTCTGTGTCCGTCCAACATCGTGGTGGCATCCTGTGTAGCGACCCAGGTGTTCTACACGGTAACCGCCAGCAACCTCTGCTGCACGAACGTGCCAGTAGTGTGTACTCCGACCAATGGCAGCTACTTCGCCCCGAACACGACGAATTGGGTGACGTGCTATGCGACGGACTGTTGCAGCAACACCGCCTCGTGCAGCTTTCCCGTGACGGTGGAATGGGCGACCAATTGTTGCTGTCCTTGCCTCTCCAACATTCTGGTTAACGGTAACTTTGAAAATGAGCCAAACTTCGGGAATGGCGTGGTAAATTCTCCTTACGTCAGTGCGCTGACTGGCAGCCAAATTCCAGGCTGGACGATCGCGACCAGTCACGCGGCGACAATCCATAGCTGCTGTTCACCCCTTGCCTTTACCATTTCTGGCCAGTACAGCCTCAACACGGACGGCGAAGGCTATGATGGGAACAACGCCCTCGTTTACCAGGACTTCAGCAGCGCTGCGGGCCAGGTGTACAACTTGAGTTTTGACTGGGTGAGTTGGGACCCCTACTCCTATGACTTCGCCCACCTCCCCGCCACGGAGCTGGAAGTTTCCGTCACGAACACCGGAACCAGTGCCAAACTGTTCGATCAGCTTTATGCCTATAACGCGTCTGCCCAACAGCAAGTTCAACATGTAGCCACGAGTTTTACCGGCACTGGCGGAACTTTGAGACTCCAAATCCAGGAAACCCCCCAATCCGGTGTGAATGACAACCTGTTCGTAGTGGACAACTTCTGCATCAGCCTGTCCACCAACTGCTGCGTGCCGGCCCCGGCCAATCTGGTCTTGTGGCTCCCGTTTGACGAAACGACCGGACCCACCTCCGCCAATCTGGCCTCGCCCGCAAACCCGGGCACCCAGTTTGGCGGCCCCGGCGTCGTTCCGGGCGTTGTCGGCAACGCCCTGAGTTTCGATGGCGTGGACCAGTACGTTACTGTGCCGGACTACCCCGCCCTTGAGATCGGCACCAACGATCTCACCATTGATGCCTGGGTCAACCGCGCCACCAACGGCCCCGATTCAGGGCCGAGCGTGATCGTGGATAAGCGCGATGTCAACACCTACGCCGGCTACAGTTTGTCCGTCAGTTACGGCAAGCTCGTTTTCAACACGGCGTACACTGACTACGAGGACACCGGCTACTACCGCGTGCCGCACGACGGTTTGTGGCACTTCGTCGCTGTCAGCGTCAGCCAAAGTGCCGGACAAGTCTCGTTCTATATTGACGGCGCTCTCAACAGCACGCAGGGTCTGACCCCGAGCGACCTTGCCAACACAAGCCCCTTGTGGGTCGGAGCGTCGCCTCTTTCCGGCAACAGGCCCTGGACGGGCGATCTGGACGAAGTCGAGGTGTACAACCGCGCGCTTTTGGCGTCGGAACTCCAAACCATCTTCTACGCCGGTCCGGCCGGCAAGTGTAAGACCAATTGTGTCGGCACGCTCACGCTGCTGTGCAGCAACCTCACCATCGCCTGCGGCAGCGCGGTGCCGACCAACCCGCCCGCCTGGACCGATCCGTGTTGCAGCAACGTGACCGTCACCCTGCTCAGCAGCACGGTCATTAGCAATGCCTGCAGCCAGACCAACTACCAGACCTGGGAGGCCGTTGACCATTGCTACGGCACCAGCAACACCTGCGTCCGGGTGGTGACCGTGGTTAACACCAATCCGCCGATCCTGAACACAACGACGGTTGCCTATCCGATGGTTGCCTATTCCTTTGCGGGCACCCTCGCCTGCCCGGTCGGGTCGTCTCCCGCGGGCACGCCCTTCACCGGCTCGTTTAGTTACGACGCGAGCCTGTCAAACCAGTCTCCCAACCCAAACGCCTACGGCGAATATGTTCCCGCGTCAATGTCGCTTGCCTTTGGGAGCACGACCGTCACGGTTAACAATCAGGGGAACATCTACGTTTACGGCCCCCCTACCTCCCAAGCCGACATCTTTTTGCTCGACGTGGACAATTTGAATGTAAGCATTGGGGGAGGATCCTTTCTCACCGACCTCTCGCTTAACCTAGAGGACGTGACGGGTATGGCTTGGCAGGGCACCGCCCTTCCCGGCCCTGGCTTGACCATGGCCAATCTGACTCCAGACCAAACGTTCATCATGCTGACTTATTATACCCTTGGCACCAACGGCATATACGGCTTAAACGTCGTCGGCTATTGCGATAGCGCGCTGACGAACCTCTCCTGCTCCTGTGGCACCAACAAAACTTTCGAGTGCGGCACCCCGTGGGCTTTTGACACACCGGTCTTCCAAGACGCTTGCTCCGGCACCAACCTCATTCCCATAATTGTCAGCACGGTGACCAATGGCGTCTGTACGCTACTGATCACCCGAACATGGGAGGCGACCGACGGCTGCAGCAATAGTTCGTTCTGCAGCCAGACCGTGACCGTCGTGAACACCAACCCGCCCGTGCTGACCTGCGCGACCAACAAGACCGTTCAATGCGGGAGCGGGTGGACCTTCGACCCGCCCTCCGCTTCCGACCTCTGCTGCACCAACCTGACTTATACATTGCTCAGCAGCAACGGCACGCCGGTCAGCCCCTGCGTCACTCTTTATGCCGGAGTCTGGCAGGCGACTGACTGCTGCAGCAACAGCTCCGTCTGCACCCAGTTGGTCACCGAGGTCAAGACCGGGCCGCAGGGCACCAACACGGGAATTACCCTCGATTACGCCACTGTGCCTGACGCGGGCATTTCCTTCGCCGCTGGCGGCTCGTTCACTTTCGTCGGGAACGCGAATGGCTTACAATTCCAAATTGACGACGTATTTGACGGCTTCGGCGACTCCCTTGGTTTTAGCGGATATTTCTCGTCCGCGAGCCCATTTACCATCGGCAACATCACCGTTTATGGTCCGGCGCAGAAGGCCCAGGTGACCGGCAGTGGCACCCTTCACATTACTGACGGCGCTAATGATGAGCTTATGGGCACGATCTCATGGGTGGACATTACCACCCTCGGGACGAGCGGCGTTTTGAACCTCAACGGGCGGGTCAACCTCACCAAGATTACCTACGCCGGTGCCAGCCTCGATTTGCAGGCCCTGGTTGCTTCCGGCACGGCGCAAGTTGACCTGACCTTCCAGTTTATCCCCGCCCTCACGCTCACTCAACTGGCGGCCACAGGTGGGTTTTCCGATTATTCCGGAACCATCCAAGGCTCGCCGGTTGTAACTAACCTCCCGCTGATCACTTGCGCGACCAACAAGACCGTGCCGTGCGGCGCCACCTGGACCTTCGATCCCCCCGTGCCGTCCAGCGCCTGCTGCACCAACCTGACCATCATCCCCCTCCTCACCCTGACCAACGGCTCCGCCTGTGGGCAGGTCATCTCCCAGGTTTGGCGGGCCTTCGACTGTTGCAGCAACTCTGTCATTTGCACTCAGGTCGTCACCGTTCTGCCCTCGGCGCCCACGCTCCTGTGCAGCAACCTGACGATCAGTTGCGGCAGCCCCATCCCCACCAACCCGCCCGCCTGGATTGACCCCTGCTGTAGCAACGTGACCGTCACCCTCCTCGGCAGCACCGTCGCCAGCAACGGCTGCAGCCAGACCATCTACCAGACCTGGGAGGCCGTTGACCATTGCTGCGGCACCAGCAACATCTGCACGCAGACTGTGACGGTGGTCAACAACCTCCCGCCCATTGTCAACGTCATCTGCGTGACCAATGTCTATTTTGCCGGCGGCAGCAATAACTTCACCTCCCCGGTGCTCAGTTCGCCCAGTTCCTATCTGCTGGCCCGGTACGCCGGCACCCCCTTCAAGCAATTCGACGACTGCAGGATCGACACCGACTTTATCGACACCTTCGGCAACCTGCCGTCCGGCATCACCTCGGCCACCCTCACCATGCGCCTCGAACCCTGCGGCCAAGGGGACGACAACGACGAGGTCGGCCTATCCTTCACCGGCGCGAGCGGGCTGTTGCCCGGCTCTTGGAGCAAGTACATTGGGTCCGGCAACGCTTCGCCCGGCCTGCTCACCAACACTTGGGACACCTCGACCTACCCGACCGGGCTGGTCTTCACGCTTGACCTGGCGAACCTGACCACTTTCACCGGGGAGGCGGTGAACCTCATTCCGTATTTGAACCAGTACGGCTTCCTGGACTTCGTCTGCGAGGACGACACGGGGGTGGATTACCTGCTATTGACGGTGGTCTCGTGCGTCTGTGCGACCAACAAGACAGTCGAGTGCGGGAGCCAATGGGTCTTTGACGTGCCCAGCGCGTCGGATGCCTGCAGCGGAACAAATGTGCCGGCGACCATTCTGAACACGGTGACCAACGGCCCTTGCCCGCAGGTCATCACCCGGACTTGGCTGTTCACCGACGCCTGCGACAACACCAACACCTGCAGCCAGACCGTGACGGTGGTTAACACCAATCCGTTGGTGCTAACCTGTGTCGGCGACAAAACCGTTTACTCTGGCGCGCCCTGGTCGTTCGACCCGCCCTCCGTCTCGGCCCCCTGCTGCAGCAACCTGGTGCCCGTCCCCTTCTTCCCGCCCCAGACCAACGGCAACTGCTGCAGACAAATTATCTCCCAGGTCTGGCAGGTGACGGATTGTTGCAGCAACACGGCCACCTGCACCCAGACCGTCACGCTAATCTGCATCACCCCGCCCACCATCACTTGCCTGCCCAACAAGACCGTTGCCTGCGGCACCAACTGGGCCTTTGACACGCCGCAGGCTTCTGACGCGTGTTGTCCGGGCAACACCCTCGTCCCGGCTGTGCTCTACACCTCGGTTACGAATGTCGCCCCCTGCACCAACGTTTATGCCTGCGCCTGGCAGGCGACGGATGCTTGCGGCCATACCGCTACCTGCACGCAAACTGTTACCGTCGCCGCGCCGCCTCCGGCCCCTGTGAACATAGTGACAACAGTCATCTTTCCGTCGGGCGATGTCCATATCTCCTTCCCCACCGAGCCGTGCTACAATTACACCGTTGAATACACGGACGGTCTGTTGTCTAAATCCTGGACGACCCTGGCCCAAGTGATCGGCAATGGGTCGGTGCAGACGGTGGTTGATCCCGGCCCGCTGGCGAACCAGCGCTTTTATCTCGTTGTGGCGGCCTGTCAGGGCACTCCCGCTGCGTGCGGCGAAATGGTGTCCATCCCGGCCGGCAGCTTCACCATGGGTGACGCGCTTGATGGTGAGAGCGACGCGTTGCCGCTGCACACGGTCTCTGTGAGCGCGTTTTGCATGGACTCGAACCTGGTGAGCTACACTCTCTGGCAGCAGGTCTATCAATGGGCGACGACCAACCGTTACAGCTTATGGCTTGCCGGTTCGGGAAAGGCGGCCAACCACCCGGTGCAAAACATCATCTGGTATGACGTGCTGAAGTGGTGCAATGCGCGGTCGGAGATGGGGGGCTTGACCCCTTGTTACTACACCGACGCCAGCCAGACGACGGTTTATCGAACGGGACAGATCGACCTGCAGGCAAGCTTCGTAAATTGGTCGGCCAACGGATACCGGCTGCCCACAGAAGCGGAGTGGGAGAAGGCCGCGCGGGGTGGGCTGAGTGGGCGCCGGTTCCCGTGGGGCGACACGATTTCTGAAAGCCAAGCCAACTACTTCGGAGACACCACCGACTACAGCTACGATTTGGGACCGAACGGCCTCAACGCCGCCTTCGATACCGGGGCGTCTCCCTACACCAGCCCGGTGGGGTCTTTTGCGCCGAACGGGTATGGGCTGTATGACATGGCGGGCAATGTCGAGGAGTTTTGCTGGGACTCGTATTCCAGCACCTACTACAGTTCATCGCCCGGGACTGACCCGCGTGGCCCGGCTTCCAGCCCTGATGGCTACCGTGTGTTGCGGGGCGGGTCGTGGTACTACTGGGCCTCTTACTCCCGTTGCGCGAATCGCGACGACAACGGCCCGGCGGTCGGCAGCTACATTTACGGGTTTCGTTGTGTGAAGGCGCATTAGCTTCTGCCCTTTCACTCTTTCACCCTCTTGCTGCCGGGACACGCCGTTCGGGTTGGCTGCAGCGGGCGCTGAGCCGGGGGGTTGGGCGGCAATCAAGTTAAGGCTTTAGCCGGGATCTCAGACATCATGGGTCAGGATCGCCTCAAGGCGGCGGCAGATTTCCCGACCGTAGTCCGTCCAGATGCCCTGGCCCCAATAGCGGTAGCAACTGGTTTGCGAGCACAGCAGGTGGAAGAGTGCGTTGCGGAACCGCCCATCGCTCCGCGCCAGGCCCGGCTTGAGCATCTTCTCGTAGAAAAGCGAGCTGCCCCTTTCCATCGGGCCGAGCAGCGATTCGTAACCCTTCACCCACGAGATGTTGTTCGTCCAACTGCCCCCCTCCATGTGGAAGTGGTGATCTTCCTTCTTGAGCTGCTCGATCACTTGCGCCAGCCGGTCGGCGCCCTCGCCCGGCTTGAACCGATCCCAAATCCGCTTCTGGCAGAGGGGCTGCACGCTCGGCAGGTCCTGCTCCTGAATGCCCAGGGCAAAGAGGTCCTCCAGGTATTCGGTGACGTTCATGGCCGGCGTATTCGAGCCGGAGCACTCGCGCATGACCTCGAAATACTTCGGCGGGAACTCGTTCATCATCACGCCCCCGTTCTCGCCGTCGGCGATTTGCGTCACCAGCGGCGGGACCTGTTTGCCGGCGAGTTCCCAGCGGGAAAGCCCTTTGGCCTCGTAATAAGGCTGCATTTGCGCGACCAGTTTGGTGTCGCTCCCCTGCGTTTTGATGATGGCGATGATGGCCGCTTCCTCCCCGCGGGCATTGCGGCAAATGAGCCGGTGCGGCAGGTGTTTGCGTTCCGGCCCGTGGCCGCTCTCGGGACGCTCGACCGCGTGTTCCTGCACGAGGACCCATTGGTAGCCGCAGTCCTTGAGGGTCTTGACGAACTCGTAGGCCGTGTCCGGGTGGTTGGGCAGCGCCATTTCCGCGGGCGAAAACCCCCGCACACGGCCCAGCGCCTCCAAGCCGAAGATCGCCGCGAAGTGGTGTTGCCAGGCGGTCACATGCAGGCGGAAATCCTGCACCGGGGTGGACGGCGCCACCGGGTGTCCCCACGCGCCACCCAGCCACTCGACCGCCGTCCGGTAGCGCGGGTCGCAAGTGATCCGCTTCAGGTTGTCGAAGACATCGTTCAGGCCCATCTGGCGCAGGCCGTGCAGCAGGGTGCCGGAGTATTCCAGCATGACGCGCGGCTGTTTCCCCTCGTCAACCAACTGCGGGATGAATTCGCCCATGCGTTTGTAGCACCAGTGGAACACCGGCGCGTTGTGGTTGTCGCCGATGCCCGGGTTATCCATCATCTGCTTCAGGTTGCTGATGATTTCAGCCGTGGTGAGGTTGCTGCCGCCCGCCGGGATCAGCGGCTGGTGCATGTGCAGCGCGATGGCAAACGCGCTCTTGATGCCGCCGAAATCAATCCGGCTCTCCGGCCGGAAGACCGGTCGGCTGCGGCTGGCGCGTAGGGTGGATTCAATTTGGGGTTCCGCGCCGCAGATATTCGGCAACGCGCCCACGTATTCAGGCAAATCACTCATAGGTTTTCTCGCATGTCGGCGGTAACTTCTGTGACAAACCGCCTTTCGTCAACTGGGCCAACCCCCGCAAGCGGAATCCTTTTGACCTCGCCTGCCGGCTTTGGTTAGCTGGAACGCAAGTCAGACTGTTGGGTTGGCACTCGTTCGTAAACTCGTATGTCTCTGCTTCTGGTTGGCCTTTGCCTGGTGGTTGTTGTGGGCCTCTACTTCTACAACAACCCGATGGGGCACGGCTCATGGTTCATGACCCGGCGCTTCATCAACTGGTTCCCGCTGGGGATGACCTACGCCTTCCTGTACATGGCCCGCTACAACCTGACCGTCTCGAAAACCGCCCTGGGGTCGCTCATGTCCAATCAGGATTTTGGCTGGATCTTCGGCATCGGCACCGCCGTTTATGGCGTCTCCTTCGTCATCAACGGCCCGCTGGTGGATAAAATCGGGGGCAAACGCGGCATCATCATTGCGGCCCTGGGCGCTTCGCTGGCGAACATCGTGTTGGGCGTGCTCACTTACCTGGTCGTCACCAACCAGCTCAAGGTCAGGCTGGTCGTGGCCTTCTCCGTGATCTACGCCCTCAACATGTACTTTCAGAGTTACGGGGCAGTCTCCATCATCAAGGTCAAAGCCTATTGGTTCCACGTGCGCGAGCGCGGTGTCTTCGGCGCCATCTTCGGCACCCTCATCTCCTTCGGCGTCTATTTCGCCTTCGACTGGGGCAAGGCCATCGTCGATATGGCTGCGCCGAATCCGGAGGGCCACGTCGGCTGGCTCCACGCTTTGATCCAGCGACTGTTCGTCCCCATCGCCAGGCCCGTCAATGCGACCTGGGCCGTATTCTTCATCCCGGCGGCGATCCTGATCGTCTGGGCGCTGCTGGACTGGTGGCTTATCAAGGACACCCCGGAAGACGCCGATTTCCCGCACTTTGACCCCCATGACGCGTCCTCCGGTCAAATGCATATCGAGCTTACCACGATGGACCTGCTCAAGAAAGTCTTTGCCAGCCCGCTCATGCTCATGATTGCGATGATCGGCCTGACTTCCGGGGTGATGCGCAACGGGATCATGACCTGGTACTTCATCTTCGCCAAAGAAGTAAAACAAACCGGCGCGGAGTTCTTCTTCGATCACTGGGGATTGCTGCTCTGCTTCTTTGGCATCGTTGGCGGGTTTGCCGGCGGACTGGTCTCCGACAAAGTGTTCCATTCGCGCCGGGGACCCCCAACGGCCATTCTCTATGGTTTCATGTTCCTGCTGACGATTCTGATGGCCGTCTATCTGTTCTCTTCGCCGTTCATTGTCGGGTTGGCCGCCTTGCTCATCACCACGGCGGTGATTGGCGTTCACTCCCTGATTTCGGGCACGGCGGCGGCTGATTTTGGCGGCAGAAAAGCCACCGCCACCTGCTCCGGAATTGTGGACGGCTTCGTCTATTTGGGAACCGGGGTCCAGTCCGTCAGCCTCGGTTACCTGACCGGCCATAGCTGGTTTTGGTGGCCGACCTTTTTGATGCCCTTTGCCCTCCTCGGCGGCTATCTGGCCCTGAAGATTTGGAATGAATTGCCTGCCGCCACCCAGAAGTATATCACCGAGGTGGAGGAAAAAGCGGAGATTGAATTGGTTCCGGAATAGCCGCCCTGCTATCGCCCGCGTGAACCGTGCCGCGTGAATACCTCATGAGCCAAACCGACTCCCCCTCATCCCCATACATCCACTATCCCCGTGGCTTCCGCGCGCGGCGCGGCCTGAACTGGGTCATCCTCGGCAGCATGTATGCCTCATTTTACATGTGCCGGTATAATTTCCGGTTCGCCACGCCTTTCATGGAGCAAGAGTTCGGCTTCCACCACACGCAGATTACCGGTATCCTCAGCGCCTGGTCGGTTGCTTACGGCGTCGGCCAACTGGTCAACGGCCTCTTGTGCGACCGGATTGGTGGCCGTATGTCAATGATTATCGGCGGGGTCGGCACCATTATCATCAATCTCATCTACGGCTTTGCTTCGTTTGCCGGCACCTTTTCGACCTTTGCGCTGATCTGGCTCTTGAACGGGTATTTGCAGTCCTTCGGCTCGCCCGGCATGATCAAAATCAACGCGGCCTGGTTCAACCGCAGCGAGCGCGGCACCTTCTCGGGCATCTTTGGTTTCATGATTCAGCTCGGCCAGGTCGTTATCAACAACCTGGCGCCGCTCATTCTTGCCGGCTTCACCTTCGGGATGTGGGGCGTGGGAAAAAACCAATGGCATTGGCTGTTCCGCATCCCGCCTCTGGTCACGGCCTTCATGACCATCCTGGTCGCCCTCATCCCGCGCGAAACGCCCGAACAAGCCGGCTACCACGGCTGCATCAAGGATGACAGCGACACCAGCGCCGGCGCCGAAGCCAGTGTGCGCGTCAGCCTCAAGGAATGTTTCCTCACCATCTTCCGCCACCCGCTGGTTTGGTTCTACGCCGTCGCCTACGCCTGCACCGGCGCCGTGCGCCACAGTTCCGACCAGCTCTCCGTGCTCTATTTCACTCAGTATCTGCGCCTCGACCTGAGCACCAAACCGGGGGCGGTGGTCTGGACCATGAACATCGTCCCGCTCATTGCGGTGCTCGGCTCGATGATTTCCGGCATTGTCTCGGACAAACTCTTCCGCGGCCGCCGCTCGCCCGTGGCCATGGGGCTTTACTTCCTGTTGAGCCTGGTGCTCGCCCTGGCTGCGGTCGTCATGTGGTCCGGGCTGGTGGGGCCAACCAAGACCGGCGTGTTTCTCGGCTGCCTCTTCCTCATCCTCGTCTCCTTCAGCGTCAACGCCACCCACTCGATCGTGGGCGCGGCCGCGCCGATGGACATCGGCGGACGGCGCATGGCCGGTTTCGCCTCCGGCGTGATTGATTCATTCCAATACTTCGGCGCCGCCGTCGCTTTGCCGCTCACGGGTTACCTCCTCGACCGATGCGGCTGGGGCGCTTGGTATCCGGTCATGGTTCTATTTGGCTTGACCGGTGGGTGCGCCATGTTGCTGGTCATGCGCAAACAGCGGCTGATCGCCCGCCACACCCCCGGGTGAGCGCGCCGGGAGCATACACTGCTGACCATCGCAAAGTTGACAAGCATGCTCGGGTTTCAATAATTGCGCGATGTCGAACCCCTTCCGCCAAACAACACCGTCGGGAAAAACTGGGCACATTCCAGTCTCACAGTACTTTCTAATTGTTGTCCTTTGCGGTGTCGTATGGCGCTTCTTGCACTTGGGCCTTTATTTTGAAATGACAGGAGACGAGTCAAATATTATCCGCAGTGTCATGGAACGGGAATACGCGGGATTGCTGCAACCATTGGGCTACGGCGCGGTCTCTCCGCCGCTCTTTTTATGGATGACGAAATTTCTGGATTCTTGCTTTCAGAATGAATGGGGCGTCCGCCTTGTGCCGTTTCTGGCGGGATTAGCTGCGGTAGGAATTTTCTGGCGGATATGCTGTGAAACATTGTATGGACCAGCACGCTGGCTGGCGTGGGCAATTCTCTGCGTGTCGTATGTGCCTGTCGCGGAAGGAACGCGATCCAAGGGATACACCATTGACCTGCTCGTGGCCATGGTGATGCTGTGGCTGATGTTACAATGGCTCAATAAGGGGCACAAAGCTCGTTACCTCGCATGGCTGGCGCTCTGCGCTCCGCTCCTCGTATGGTTGTCCTATACTTCTGTCTTCGTCATCGGCGCCATCGGAATGATTTTTGCCGCGTGGCTGCTTAAAAAATTATTCGTTAATCGCACCGTCCAGCAGGGCGACGGATTGGATTGGAAAAGCGTCCTCGCAGGTTTGTCCTTTATGATCCTGGCGGCAATTGCCGCGATCTACCTCTACCACACAAATATTGGGCCATCGCTTCAAGCAAAGCACAGGGAGCGAGTGGATGAGTTGTGGAAAGCGGGTTTTCCGCCATCCGGTCAATTCTGGAAAATCCCATTATGGCTCTTGACAGTGCATACGGGACGCGGATTTGCATGGCCGGTTGGTGAAGACCACTTCGGCTCAACCCTCACGACCGTTTTGTGGGCCACAGGCTTGATCACTTACTGGCAGAGAGGCAGCAAGTGGGTATGGACATTATTTGTTGCGCCGCAGGCGTTGTCACTCGCAGCGGCGTTCCTGCACAAGTATCCCTACCTGGCCAATCCGCGGATCAGCATGTTTCTAGGGCCTGGCATTTGTGTTTTCATGGGAACGGGTGTGCAGTTCCTGATTGACAGAACGAGGGGTGAACGGCGGCTTCCGTTATATCGTTTCACGGCCCTGGTGCTGGCGCTCTGTGCGGTCGGCGGCATCGCACGCGATGTTATTCAGCGGACCCGGGAAATCAAGGGGCCCGGAATCCGGAGCACCTTGGCAGAGGCGAGCCGACAGGTGGGCGCCGAAGGGCAATTTGTGGTGCTCAACTTCGGAAACGGATCGGGAGTATTTAATTACTACATCCGGCGTGGGATAGGGCAGAGGCCCTGGTCTAGCGAAAAAATTCCCGAGCAGATAACCGCCGGGCAACGGATAGCTTTTGTCGCGGGCGCTTCCGAAAACGACAAAAGCGATCGCGATCGTCTGGTTCAGGATCTTGAAAAAAAAGTCGGCCGGCCTGTCAGGATCGTATGGTCGCGGATCGCCCACCAGATTTTGCAAGACAACAAAGACAGCTTTGATGTATGGGTTTGCGAGTAGTTCTCGGGGGAATCACTTGAAAAACATTTCCATTTCTGAACCACCCGCGCAGCGCATGAGTACATGCGGGCGCGCAAAAAACGAAATTCCTATCAGTTTCTCTCACATCGAGGATTCCGCCTGCAACGCGTCCCACAGCTCACAGTAGAGGTGGCGGACCGCGGCCTAGACGGCCAAGTCACGAGGCAGTTGACCGGCGGCTTACAGACAAGATTTACACGGATGAAAACCTTCTCGGCACTTGGGCGGCGTTGGACAGTCTCCCCAACTACGGGGAGCAAGCCTCACAAATAGCCTCACAGATTTTAGGCGCAAGCGGTCAAGCCGTGTCGTTGCCTGTCACAACGAGCGGCGGGCTGGAAGCGGCGGAAAGCCTTGCAAACATTGGGGAAAGTCACGTTGTGGCATTCCCTGTCACACTGGGTCAGAATGTGGGGAATGGCGGGAGCGGCGGGGCTCGAACCCGTAACCTCTGCCGTGACAGGGCAGCGCTCTAACCAATTGAGCTACGCCCCCGCTAGGGGCACGAGAACGTAAGAAATGCCTCCGCTCGCGTCAAGCGGAACCAAACAAATGTTCGGGCAGCAGACGCCAAGGAGGTGGGGGTGGGGAACCCCGCTGAAGAAACGTGCTGCTACCCGAACACTCTAAATTTACGCCCTCTGGGCCAAACCTGTCAACTGACAATTACAGAAAAATTTCCAGTTCCGCCCCCCCCCGGGGCACGGCGGCTTTGGAAGCGCGGCGAGAAGAAACCTAGGTCATCCCCGGGCGCGGGTTCCACCGGAGCAGTGCGCCCGTTTTAGCGCAGCGAGGTCCGCAAGCGGTGAGGTCTTGGGACTTTCCAGCGTGCTGGGCAGGTCGGAGGCGGCTGCGCCCGGGCGCACTCCGGCCCAGCCGCCTTTGGTGGTACCCGCAAGATACGCCCCCTGACGGATTGGGGGGCGGTGGCCGCTTGCCTTGAGGCGGAACGGCAGTTAGGCTGGGGCGGAATGCGGTTGCTGGACCGGTATCTATTGCGCGAACTGCTCGTCCCGCTGGGCTATTGCCTGTGCGGCTTCCTGCTCTTCTGGATTTCGTCAGATTTGGTTGTGAACCTGGGCGAGTTTCAGAGGAAGGGGTTGGTGGCGCGCGACATCGCGGAGTATTACCTGGTGATCCTGCCGGAGTTTCTGGTGTTGGTGCTGCCGATTGGGCTGTTGCTGGCGCTGCTCTACGCGCTGACCAATCACGCGCGGCATCAGGAGATTACCGCCATTCGCGCGGCGGGGGTGAGCTTGTGGCGGATGTCACTGCCGTATCTGGGGGTGGGCTTTCTGGCAAGCTTGGCCTTGTTCGCCGCCAACGAGTTCTGGGTGCCGAACAGCGATGAGCGGGCGAAGGCGATTTTCAAGCGGCATCAGGCGCCGGACCCGCGCGCCCCAGGCCCCAATGAATATCGCAATCTGGGCTTCGATAACACGCGCGACGGACGCAAATGGCTCATCGAAGTGTACAACTCCGAGACCGGCGAGATGATCGTGCCGAATGTGTTCCCCATCCGGCCGGACAGCTCGAAACCCTGGGAGTTGCGGGCGGACCGGGCGCGGCGCATTGATGGGGTTTGGACCTTTTACAATGTGCACACCTTCAAGGAGGCGGCGGACACCAACGCGCCGCCGGTGCCGGCGCTGCAAACCAACGTGCTGGCCGTTCCCGAATTCTCCGAGACGCCGGAAGAGATCAACAGCGAAATCAAGATCAGTGAAAGCAAGACGCTGCGGGCCGCCAAAAAGGCCGACGTGCCCATTAAGGACCTTGTGAATTACCTGCGGTTGCATTCCTTCCTCTCACCCCCCGAGCGGGCCTGGCTCTACACGAAGCTGGAGGGGCGGCTGGCGGCGCCGTGGACGTGTGTGGTGGTGGTGCTGATAGCGATCCCGTTCGGCGTGGCGGGGGGGCGGCGGAACGTTTTCGTGGGGGTGGCGAGCAGCATCATCATTTGTTTCGTCTATTTCGTGCTGCTCCAAGTTGGGCTGGCACTCGGGACGAGCGGGCGTTTGCCGCCGTGGCTGGCAGCGTGGTTTCCCAACTTGTCATTCGGCCTCGCGGGTTTGTGGCTGACAGCAAGAGTGCGTTAATAGGGTTAAACTGGGTTCAGTGAGTGACGAACTGACAGAGTTGAAGGCGCGCTATGACCGGTTGAATTTGCTGTATCAGGCCGGCAACGCGATTCATGCCACGTTAGATCCCCAGCAGGCGCTGCAACTGATCTTGAATCAAGCGGTGCGGCAGATGCGCGCTTCGAGCGGATCGGTCGCGCTGATCAATCCGACCAACGGCTTTCTGGAGATCCACGCCGCGGAAGGTCTGCCGGCCAACGCGGCCGAGCTCAAACTGCGCGTCGGGGAGGGCATCACCGGGTGGGTCGCGCGGACGGGCGAGCCGGCGCGCGTGGGGGACGTGAGGCAGGACCCGCGCTACGTCCTGCTGCGGCGGGAGGTCCGCTCGGAACTGGCGGTGCCGCTGGAAGTCGAGGGCGAGGTGCGCGGGGTGCTGAACGTGGATTCGGACCGGGCGGAGGCGTTCAGCGCCGAGGACCAGGCCCTGTTATCGGCGCTAGCGCGGCAGGCGGCCGGGGTGATTCATAACACTTGGCTATACGAGCAAGTACGGCTCAAGGCGCGCCTCTTCGAATCGCTCGCCAGCGTCAGCCAGACCATCAATTCCACGCTGAACCTTGATGACGTGCTTCGCGTCATTACCCGCGAGGCCAGCGTGCTGATGCAGGCCAAGATGTGTTCGCTGATGCTGCTGGACGAGAGCCGCGAGTGGCTCGAGTTGCGGGCCAGCTTTGGCGCCGGCGAGGCCTACGTCAGCCGGCCGCGCTTGGGCATGGAGGAGAGCCTGCTCGGGATCGTCATCCGGAGGAAGAAGCCGCTGCAGGTGGAGAACGTGCAGGGGTCCAGCCGATATCAAAGCGTGGAGGTGGCGCGGCGCGAGGGCCTGGTGGCGCTGCTCAGTGTGCCGCTGCTCTACGGCGGCCAGGCCATCGGCACGCTCAGCGTCTATACCGGCCAGCCCTACAGCTTCTCGAATGAGGAGATTCGCATCCTTTCGGCCCTGGCGGAGCTGTCGGCCATTGCGATCGAGAAAGCGCGCCTCTACGAGCGCGTGGTGGACGTGGAAGAGCAATTGCGCCAGAATGAAAAGCTTTCCGCGCTCGGTTTGCTGGCCGCCTAGGTGGCGCACGAGATTCGCAATCCGCTCACCGTGCTGAAGATGCTCTACCACTCGCTGGATTTGAAATTTCCCCCCGATGATCCGCGGGCGAAGGATGCGCGCATTATCGACGAGAAAATCGCGCAGTTAAACCGGATCGTCGAACAGATTCTCGATTTTGCCCGCACGACGGAACCGCCGCTGGCGCCGGTGAACCTGAATGAGCTCATGGATGAGCTGGGCTTGCTGGTGCGACACAAGCTGAAACACCAGAGTATTCAGTTGACGCAAGACTTTGAGCCGGATTTGCCTCCGGTGCCGGGTGCGGCGAGGCAATTGGAGCAGGCCTTCCTCAATCTAATGCTCAACGCGGCCGAGGCGATGCCCGAGGGGGGCGCCCTGACCATTACCTCCCACCGGATCCGTTCGCTCCGCAGCGGCACGGGACCGGCGTACGTCGCGGTGGAGTTCCGGGACACCGGCCCGGGCATGAGTGCGGAGCAACGCCGGCAGGCCTTTACCTCCGTCCTGAGCACGACGAAAACCAGAGGCACCGGGCTGGGATTGGCCATCGTGGCGCGCATCGTGGAGGCCCATCGCGGAAAGATAAAAATCAGATCGCGCCTCGGCCACGGGACGACGGTGAGAGTTATCCTGCCGCTTCAGAACGCGCCGGCTGGGGAAGGGAAAGGCGCCGACGACCGGCGTTATTCCTCCGGCGGGTGAAAGAGCAGCCGGGCATAACCGTAGGCGAGCACCTCGCCGACGACACCGCGCACGCCTTGACTGGAACGCCACCAGTGCCGTTCGTCGTAATCGTTGGCTGGGATCGCCAGGGTCCCGACGGTCACACCCTTTCCCAGTGCCATCGCGAAAAGCAGCCGCGAGCGGCGGCTGTGCGGTCCCGTAGTGATCAGATTGACCTTGGTCGGCGACAGATTGTGCTCGCGCAGCCATTTCTTCAAAGCGACGGCCATGTTGTAGGTCCGATCTCGCCGGACTTGCGCCGCGGGCACGGCTTGAAGGTCATTCGTGCTCAAGCCGAGTTTCAACAAAGTAGCGACGCCGACATAGGCGTAGTTCGTGTATGCGGACAGGAAGGTGCCCTGTTCCACAGGAAGGCCAGTCACGAACAGTTTGGCATAGTGATTCCGTTTGAATTCCGCAGCCGTTGCTTCCATCACATAGTCGGACCCCCAGCCCTCGACGACCAGCACTCCGCCCGGGACCGGCTCAGAGACCGTCAGAAATGGACCTGTTTCGCAAAGGCCGATGAGGGCTAGCGCGGCGATGCTCAAAGCGGCCAGGACCCAACCCCGCAGCGTCGGGACCAGACATTGCCGCCGGCGCAGCAAACCCAAAAAGATCTTCTCTTCTATCATATTCTGCCTGAAAGGGGTTCTGTACCTCAAAGCGAGGCGCGCGTCGAGTCTGGCGTGGGCCTGACCGGCCAAAAGACCGGCCAGGCTGGAAACGGCTGAAGCCGGTTCGGGCACTGGCGGCCGGCACGCGGTGAAGGCGGCACAGGCGTGGCTGGCACCTGGGGTGAACACCCCATAGGAGGCCGCGCGGCCTTCGCGTATAGATTTGAAGGAACTAGTAATAATTTATGATGCAACCGAGACATAATCAGGCCACCACGGTGGCGCGGCCCGTAGCGCCCAAGGGCACTCGCACCGTTCGACGGCCGGTGGAGAAACCAGTTGAATTCACTCTGCACATGCCGCAAGCCCGAGCGGTGGCGGTGGTGGGGACGTTTAATGATTGGGACGCGAACCGCACGCCGATGAGACCAAGCCCGGAAGGGGCCTGGGAAACGACGGTGTGGCTGCCAGCGGGGCGCTACGAGTATCGGTTTGTCGCGGATGGTCAGTGGATCAGCGATCCGAGCGCCAGGGAGTGCGTTCAGAACACCTTCGGGAGCACCAACTCAGTGCTGGTGGTCTAGGGGGCGTTGAAGGGAATTGAGGGGAATTGCGATGCGGCGGTGGCTCGGGAGGGGCCGCCGCCGCGCTGCTCTGGCGCGCCACAAAGCGGGGAGATGGGCCCGCGGGACGGGCGAAGTCGGAGTGGGGGGCCGGCAATCCTGACGCAGCCGAAGCGCAGCGCCGCGTTGCCAGCAGAGGGTTAGTCAGGTACAGTGGAGCAATCCGGCACACGCAAGAATGCCATGAAGACTTCTCCACTGCTGCTTGGCGCGGCGCTGCTCTTTTGGGGCTGGCAGACGGGGCATTTCATCGAGGGCGCCGCCATGGCCGCAGTGCTGGAGGGCGCGCGGTTGATCAAAGCGCGCTGGGAATTCACAGACGGGGATTTCCGCCGTATCTGGACCTTTTGCGCGTTGCTGCTGCTGGCCGCGGCACTTTACGCCTTTACCGCGAGCGGAGGGCCGGCGGATATGCGCGGCTTCTTCCAGAACCCGAATTTTGCCACCGAGCGCAATGCTGGCAACGCCAGCGCCCGGACCGTAGCGGCGCTGATTCGCTGGCTGCCGATGATCTTTTTCCTGTTTGTGGCCGCGCAGGCGTTCAGCTCGCGCGAGGGCATTCCGCCGGAGACGATTTCGGTCATCCTGCGGCTGCGGTGGCAAAAGGCGCGGAAGCTCGGCCGCCCCTTGCCCGCCGCACGGAGCGTGGATGTTTCCTATCCATACTTTATGCTGTGCCTCCTCGCCGGGAGCTTCCACAGCAGCGAGGACGAGACCTTTTACTGGGGCTTGTGCGCGCTGCTGACCTGGGCGCTGTGGTCCCGGCGTTCGCGGCGGTATGGCATCGCGATTTGGGCGGGCGCAGTGGCGGCGGCCATCGTGCTGGGCTACAGCGGGCAGCGCGGGGTCGGCCGACTGTATCGGTTGTTTGACAATTACAATGCGCAGTGGTTTTCCCTCGCGGTCGGGGGCGGCGCGGATCCGATCCAGAACAAGACGGCGCTGGGCCACATTGGCCGGCTGAAAGGCTCGAGCAAGATCGTCATTCGCCTGGAGCCAAAGGACGGCAGCCGGGCGCCGCCGCTGCTGCGGGAAGCCAGCTACCGTACCTGGAAAGGGCAGGTTTGGTACTCCGAGGTAACCCGAGACAAGTATGAAGGTGTTTATGAGGGGACCAACCACACGACGTGGGTGCTGCTGCCCGGGAACACCAACAGCGCGGCGGTCAACCTTGCCTGCTATCTGCCCGGGCGGAGCGCGCTACTGCCGTTGCCAACGGGCAGCGGGCGGCTGGAGAACTTATCCGCCTTCGTGCTGTACAAGAACAGTCTGGGCGCGGTGCTGGCGGAGGGGCCGGGGCTGGTGGTGTTCGATGCGCTGTACGGCCCGGGTCCCACGATTGATTCACCGGGAAATACGAACGAGGACCTCTACGTTCCCCCGAAGGAAATTCCCGCGCTGGAACAGGTGATTGCCGAGTTGCAATTGAAGCCGCAGAACCGAAAACAGGCGCTGCGAGCCATCAGCGGGTTCTTCCAGGACAAAGACAAATTCAGCTACAGCGCCTGGCAAGGATTGGGGAGGCTGAGGAGCACGAATGAAACGCCGTTGAGCCGGTTCCTGTTGCGCACCCGCAGCGGCCACTGCGAATACTTCGCCGCGGCGACGGTATTGCTCTTGCGCCAGCTCGGCATCCCGGCGCGCTATGCGGTCGGCTACGCGGTGCATGAAAGCACGGGCCGGAAATACGTGGTGCGCCAGCGCGACGCGCACGCGTGGTCCCTGGTGTGGAATCCGAACACCGCGACCTGGCTGGACTTCGACACGACCCCGGCGTCGTGGGTCGAGGCGGAGGCCAAACGAGCGTCGCCGATGCAGTTTCTGTCCGACTGCTGGTCGCGGGTGGTGTTTGAGTTGGCCAAATTCCGCTGGGGCCAGACCCATCTGCGTCAATACATCCTGTGGGCGCTGGCGCCCATCCTCGCGCTGTTGCTCTCCCAGATTATCTTTCGCAGCCGGCGGCGACGGCACACCCGAAGCCGGGGAGAACCGAGCGCGACGACCCTCTGGCCGGGACTGGACTCGGAATTCTATCAAATCGAAAGGCGACTGGTGGAGCGGGGCGCGCGGCGCCAACCGAGCGAGCCGCTTTCCGGGTGGCTGCTGCGCGTGATAGCTGATCCGGCGCTGGTTGAACTGAGCAGTCGGTTGCGGGAGTTGTTGCGCCTCCACTACCGCTACCGCTTCGACCCGCAAGGCTTGAGCCACCGCGACCGCGAGGCACTACGGCGCGAAGCCACCGGTTGCCTGGCGAGGATGGAGAGGGAAGGCCCTGCTCGGCACTGCGCGACGAAACAGTAGTCAGACCAAAATCCTCGCTAACGCGCGATCATCGCGCCATCGCAGCAAAACCAGCGGTTTGGGCTGCCGCGTCCAGGCGACCACGCTTCAGGATTTCAGACATGCTCCGGCCACGCGTTCAATCTGGCGGTCGTTGAGCTCGGGAAATATCGGCAGCGAAATAATCTTCGGCGCCAGCGCCTCGCAAACCGGAAAGCGGCCCGGCTTATAACCCAAGTCCGCAAACGCCGGTTGCAGATGCACGGGAATCGGATAGTGAATCACATGCGAGACGTTCGCGGCGTCAAACGCCGCCTGCTGCTTCTTCCGGTCCGGCACCTGCACCACGTACAGGTGATAGACGTGTTTGGCATACGGCGCCACCTTCGGGGTCACCAGCTTGGTGCCTGCCAGCAGCCGATCGTACTTGGCCGCCGCCTGCCGGCGCGCTTCGTTCCATTGCTCCAGCCGGCGGAGTTTCACCCGCAACACCGCCGCCTGCAGCGTGTCCAGCCGGCTGTTGAACCCTTTGAGCATGTGCTCGTACTTCACCTTCTGCCCGTGGTTGCGGAGCAGCCCGACGCGTTCTGCCAAGTCCGCCCGCATCGTTGTCACCGCCCCGCCGTCCCCGTAAGCTCCCAGGTTTTTGCCCGGATAAAAGCTGAACGCCGCAATATCCCCCATCGTGCCGCACCGGCGCCCTTTGTATTCCGCGCCGTGGGCCTGGCAGGCGTCTTCGATCACATAGAGCTTGCGCTGGCGCGCCGTCTCCAGGATCGGGTCCATGTTGGCCGGCTGGCCGTACAGATGCACCGGCAGGATCGCCTTGGTGCGGGGCGTGATGGCGCGCTCCACCGCCGCGGTGTCAATCGTGTAAAACTGCGGATCGCAATCCACCAGCACCGGCTTTGCGCCCGTCTGATGAATCGCGAAGACCGTCGCGATGAACGTGTGGGTGCAGGTGATGACCTCGTCGCCCGGGCCGATGCCGCACGCCAGCAGCGCCAGTTGCAGCGCCTCCGTGCCGTTGGCAACGGCCACGCAGTGCGGCGCCTGGCAGAACGCCGCAAACTCCTGCTCGAACAACTTCACGTCTTCGCCCAGGATGAAATCGCCCCGGGCGCAAACCTTCGCCATGGCCGCATCAATCTCCGGTTTGATCTGTTGATATTGAGCGACCAAATCCACGAACTGTATTTTCCCAATTTCCATATATGCCTTAATCCTGTGATTTCTGTGAAGCCTGTCAATCCTTCATATCGTCCTTGCTTCCCTCAACCTTTATCCTGCGCGTTCCCGGTGTTCCTTGCGTTGCCCCGGAACTTGGGCCAGGGCGTGCGGGCCAGCGAGACGCCCGCTCGCAACGCGATGAAACCGCCAGGGCCGGGCACATAGATGGCGCCGGTCGGCCCGATTGCCGGCGAGCCGTAACCATAGCCATAAAGATAATACATCTCCTGCGTGACCCCCTCCGGAGTGACATAGCTCAGCATCCCATAACTCGAGACACAACAAATCGAGCCGCTCGCCAAAACGACTGGAGAGGTTTCAAAGGGGTACTCCTCATCGCCGCCTCGTCCCCATTTCTTCTTGCCGTCCGAAGTGATCGCCCAGAGGTGCGCCAGGACTCCCACGTAAACCGTGCCGTCCATGCCGATCACGGGAGAGGATTCTGTGATGCCGCCGGTGCGCAGGCGCCACCGCAGGCTGCCGTCCAGGTTAAGCGCATAAAGGCAGCCGTCCACGGAGGTGAAGTACAGGCATTGGGCCTGGTTCAGCGCCGGCGAGGAGAGAATCGGGCCCCCGGTCGCAAACTCCCATTGCTTGTGCCCGTCGGGCGCAAGCGCGTAAAACTTCTTATCATGCGACCCAAAGTAGATCGTGCCGTCGGCGCCAATGGCGGGCGAGGAGACGATCTCGCCCCCGGCGGAGAATTGCCATTGCTCTTTTCCGTCCGCGCTCAGCGCGTAGAGATTCTTGTCCCACGACCCGAAATAGACGGTGCCGTCGTGTGCCAGGGCGGGCGATGAGTCCACCCAGGCCCCGGTTGGGAACTCCCAACGCTTCTTGCCGTTGGCCCGCACGGCGTAAAGCTTCCGGTCGCGGCTGCCAAAATAGACCGTGCCATCCGGGCCAAGGGCGGGCGCAGACTTGATCTCATTTTGCGCCTGGAACACCCATTTGCGTGATCCGTCCGGGTTGATCGCCCACAGTTGGCCAGTCCACGTGCCGAGATAGATGGTTCCATCCTGCCCGACCGCTGGAGCCGAGTCGCTGCCGCTGCGGAGGGCCACCGTCCATTCGTTCGTGAGGATATTCGCTCCGCACGCGGCCGGGAGGGCCAACAGCAGCCAGGCGAGGATCTTGATGAGATCGAAAGCTAATCGCATTGCTTCTTCAAATTTACCCGTCTCAGTCCGCCGCACACTGTAGGGATTTTGAACACGTCCAGTCAACACCCTCCTCAGTCTGAGGCAGGATGTCGGAGACAATTGGACTTGAGATTCTCAGAAGTTGGAAGAGTGTATTACTGCTTTGCCGACCGACGGAAAGTCTTGTGAAAACAGAAAATCATTTGAAGCCGGAACGAAGTCGTCCTGAAGGGCGAAGCCGGGGATTTACATTGATTGAACTGCTGGTCGTGATCGCCGTGATCGCCATCCTCGCGGCCTTGCTTTTGCCGGCCCTCAATCGCGCCAAGTTGCAGGCGCAGAACATCGTGTGCCTGAACAATTTGAAGCAGCTCCAGTACTGTGCGCACATGTACATCGGCGACAACGACGATAAAAATCCGCCCAACAATTCGGTCGCCTCGTTCAGCGGCTCATTCACCAACATCACCTGGGACTTCTTGCGCAGCCTCTCCTGGCTGCCGGATGTTGATGCGACCATCGAATACGATCCGAGCGCCATTATCAATGGCGCGCTGTTTCCGTACAACACCTCTCTGCCGATCTACCACTGCCCGTCCGACCATTCGACGTTGGCCAACACCAACCAGTTGCGCTGGCGCACTTACAACTTAAGCCTGTCGATCAACGGCGCTACAGAACTTGCTCCGTCTGATTTCGCCTATGTTCCTATCTATCAATGGAAACACGCGCACGATATTCTGTCTCCGGCCTCGGTGTTCTTTTTCATTGATGAGAATGAAAACACCATCGAGGACAGCAACTTCGGCTGCCCGGCCATCGGGAGCTGGGACGATGGGTATTGGTGGGACATGCCGACGGATCGGCACAATCAGGCGGCCAATCTCAGTTTTGCCGACGGTCATGCTGAACATTGGAAGTGGGTGGTGCCGAAGGTGGCTCTCGACGTTAACCAAATGGTTGCACCCGGCGAATGGCCCGATTACCGGCGCGTGCAGCAAGCCATGGACCCGGGGCCGTAGCCGCCAAGTTACCCCCGGACATCCCCTGCACACGCAACACGCAACCTCCGCCGCTGGATTTCCAATAGCCCAAAATCTACACCCGCCCCTCCGCCCTTCCGCCTCACCTCACGTTGTTTAGGCGTTTGGCGATCTTGCGGACTGCCGCGCGCGGAAAGAGGCGGACCAAAAACGCCGGGACTTGGTTGCGCAAACCCGTGATGGCCACGACGCTGCCGCGCCGGAAAGCGCGATGGCTGATGCGGGCGACCGATTCAGCCGACATGGAGACCTTCTTCACCAACCCGAGGGTTCTCATGTTGGCCGCAGTGCCGAAATTCGTGGCTGTTGGGCCGGGGCACGACGCGGTAACCGTCACTCCCGTTCCGACCAGTTCCTCGGCCAGGGCTTCACTGAAGGACAGCACGTAGGCTTTAGTCGCGTAATAAACCGCCATGCCGGGGCCGGGTTGAAAGGCGGCGGTCGAGGCCACGTTGAGAACCCCGCCGCGGCGGCGCTCGACCATGCCGGGGAGCAATAGCCGCGTGAGGTAAGTGAGGCTGGTGATGTTGACCTGCAACATCTCAAGTTGTCGCTCAACGGGCAGTTCCACGAACTGTCCTTGCGCGCCGAACCCGGCGTTGTTGACCAGCACATCCACCTTGAGCCCGGCGCTTTGCAGGTGGGCCAGCAGACGGGTCGGAGTTTCCGGGTGGGCGAGGTCGGCGGTGAAAACCTGGGCCTGGATTTTGTGGGCCTTCCTCAACTCGGTCGCCAGCGCCTCCAGCGCATTGCCCTTGCGCGCGACCAGCACCAGCCGGCAGCCGTCGGCCGCGAAGCACCGGGCCAGCTCAAGGCCAATGCCTGACGATGCCCCAGTCACCAGAACTGTTTCGACGCTCATAGCCCTTAAGTCACCCGATGGTGCCCACGAATCGCCCGGAGGCGCAACCCCCATGTGTGGGAGTCGGCGGGCGCTTCCATAAAGCTCCCATAAATCTATTGGCACCTTGGCGCGTGACCGCCGGATGCGCCATTTCGACCACGAGGTCGGGGCGGCGCGAGGCGAAGGCCCGAATATCCGGCAAGACGACCTCCGCCGGCAGACCCGCCAGCCGTTCGGCTGGCCAGCTCATGCACAAAAGCGATCTCCAGGCCACTTGGGCAAACGCCCTGGCCGCGCTCTTTTGAACAAAGGCATGTGCGTGCGGCTGCGCTCAGACCGCCATCCGCTCCCAGCCACGCTCCGCCAAGCCAATGTCGGCCTGGCCCTTAGCCTGCGTTACGTCCGCGTCGGGGCGATGGCCCACCGGCCGTCAATCATGCTGGCCGCCACATCCCCTTGATGATGCAGAACGCTGTCGTAGATGTCCGCTATTTTCCCTGCGAAAGGGAGGGCGACGAGATCGGCAAACGAACCCTCGGAAAGCTCGCCGCTCTGCCCTTGCAGGCCCAAGGCGCGGGCGCCGTTGAGTGTGGCCATCCGTACAATCTTCCTCGCCGAAAGCGACGGCTCATTCTTCGCCAGCGCGCGCATTTCCTCGAACAGGCTCAACTCCACGCTTTGACAACGGGCCTTATAGACGCTCGCCAGGCTGTCGGTGCCGAGACCAACGTTGACTCCCGCTCTCGCCAACCGGCGCAGCGGAAACGGATCGTGGTGGAAGTAGGAATGACAGCGTGGACAATGGACCACGTGCACCTTGCGCCTGGCTAAGAGGGCGGCATCCTTCTTTCCCAGATAGTTCGCGTGCGCGGCCAGCAGTCTCTCGCTCAGCGCGCCGCAACGTTCCAGGTGCTGGACCGGCGAACCCAGGCCGCAGTCCGACATGTCGCGTCCGCTGCGCTGGAGCCATTCGAACATCTCGCCTCGCCCGCGCGCGAACATCTCGAACTCCAGCGCCGATTCGGCCAGATGCGTGGTCAGGCGCCAATTGCGCCGGCGCGCGGTCTGAGCGCTCAAGCGCAACAACTCCGGCACGGTCGAGTAAGGCGCATGCGGCGAGAGGCCCGCGCAACCGCGGAAGCCCTTGAGCGCATCGATGCGCTCCACGGCTTCCTGAACGATAGCCTGCGGCTGGTGATGGCCCTTGATGCCGATCATTTCCAAAAAGGAGAAGACGCGCAGCGGCGTTCCTCCCCAAACCTTCGGCAGCAGTTCCGGCACGGCTTCGATGTCGGCCACGGTGGTCGTGCCGGTGCGGACGAGCATCCGGGCGCCGTTCAGCCAAGATTGGGCATAGTCGGAATAGGTCCACCCCGCTTTGGTCTCGGTGATCAGCTTAAGCCAATCCGCAAACACCTTCGGCGGCGGGAACTGGCCCGCCATGTCGGTATAATCCAGATGGCAGTGCGCGTTCACGAGGCCGGGCATTAACACCGCTTCACCCAGGTCCACGGGCCGCCTGCGGCACTGCGCGGACAAATCGCGCCAACGTCCGACGGCGGCGATGCGTTGGCCCGAAACCAGGACCGCCCCTTCACGAATCGGCGGTTGGGACACCGGCAGAACGACGCGGGCGCGCAAAAGAAGTCGATAGTCGATAGTTGAGGGTTGAGGGTTGAGTGAGGCGGTCATCCGGCTATCAACTATCAACTCTTCCTGCTATCAACCAGTACGGTCACAGCTCCTTGTCCTGACGGCTGCGTTTGCCGCGCGCGGCTTGTTTGTGCTTGCGGGCTTTGAATTTGTTATGCCGCTTGCGGATTTGCTGCTCGATTTTCTTGGCCACCAGGTCGATGGCGGCATAGAGATCGCTTTCGACGTCTTCGGCGAACAGGTCGGGGCCGGGCAACGACAGACGCATGGAACAGGAGAACTGCCGCTCCGGCGCTTTGGTCTGGTCGTGCTCCAGCGTCACGCGCGCATTGATGGCAAACCGGTCCAGGTGCTCCAGCTTGTTGATTCGGCTGATAAGGTGATCTTCGATGGCCTTGGTCAAAGTCACATCATGCGTCGAAAGGATCAAATTCATGCCGATATGATGCAGCCGGCCGGAGACAAAAGCCAGCGAAAGTGTCGCTCCGGCGCGGAAAAGGAAATCCGGTCTGGCAGCCGCGAAAACTTGAATCGGGGCCTCGGTTCCGGTATTCCTCCCCCGTGCCAACCAAAGTCATCGCTGTCGCCAACCAGAAAGGCGGAGTCGGCAAGACAACCACGGCGGTCAATCTCGCCGCCTGTGTCGCCGCGGTTGGCCGGCGCGTCCTGCTGTTCGACCTCGACCCGCAGGCCAACGCGACCAGCGGCGTGGGTTTGGAAAAGAAGGCGGGCGCCAGCGCTTATCTCGCGCTGCTGGGCCAGGGCGGGTTGCTGGACAAGATTCAAGACACCGCTTTTGAGCGCCTTCAAGTGATCCCCAGCGAAGTCGATTTGTGCGGCGCGGACATCGAGCTGGCGCGGTCGGACAACCATCTGCAGCGCGTTACTCAAGCGTTACGGCCCGTGCTGGAATCACAGCGGTTCGACGTGGTCCTGGTGGATTGCCCGCCCTCTCTCGGCATTCTCACGCTCAATGCGTTTGTGGCTGCCCACGGGGTGCTCGTGCCCTTGCAATGCGAGTATTACGCTCTGGAAGGCCTTTCGATGCTCAACCGGATCATGGCCCAGTTGCATGACAATGGCGCCAACCCCAGACTGGAGCTGACGGGAGTGGTGATGACCATGTTTGACAGCCGCACCAAGCTCTCGCAACAAGTCGTCAGTGAGGTGCGCGAGCATTTTGGCGAACGGGTGTTCGAGACGATTATTCCGCGCAGCACCCGGCTGGCCGAAGCGCCGAGCTTTGGCAAGCCCATCATTTACTACGATAAGTACAGCAGCGGCGCCGCCGCCTACGAGCTGCTCGCCCAGGAACTGTTAGCCCGGCTGGACAAGGCCGCTGTTCAATAGACATCCCGCAGATACCGCTTCTCGGTCTTCATCAGCGTGACGTTCACGTAGTCCGCCGCGGCTTCGGCGGAAAGCCCGCCCTCCTGCCGGGCGATGTCGATGAGCGCCTGGTGCACATCCTTCGCCATGTGACGGGCGTCGCCGCACACGTAAAAGCAAGCGCCCCGCTGCAGCCACGACCAGAGTTCTTTGGCCGCCTCAGCCATGCGATGCTGGACGTAAATCCTCTGGGGTTGGTCGCGGGAGAAGGCCAGGTCGAGCCGGTGCAGCTTGCCGTTCCGTTGATAATCCAGAAGTTCGTCCCCATAAAGGAAGTCCGTGGCCTGATGCTGTTCCCCGAAGAACAGCCAGTTGCGCCCGGGCGCGCCCTCCAGGATGCGTTGTTCGAGAAAGGCGCGGAACGGCGCCAGACCCACGCCCGGGCCGCACATGATGATGTCCGTCGAGGTATCCTTCGGCAGGCGGAAGGTGCGCGACTCCTGGACGTAAACCGGGATGTTCTTCACGAACATGTCGGAGTGGTCGGCGAAGAAGCCGGAGGCCAATCCCTTCTTGGCGCGTCCGTGAGTTTGATAACGCACCACGGTGATGCACAGATGCGCCTCGTTGGGGTGCGCTTGCAGCGAGGAGGCAATGGAATAGAGCCGCGGCACCACCGGCGAGAGCTGGGCGAGAAACTCGGCGGGTGACTGGAACCGGGCTTCGTCGAATTCTTTCAGGATGTCCACGTAGTCGCGGGTATCGACGTATTCGTTGAGGGCGTCGCCCTTATTGACGAGTTCCCTCAGCCGGTTGCGCTGTTCGCCCGGCGGAATGCGTTCGGCCAGGGCTGCCATCATTTTCCGGTTCGCCCGGTTGATGGTGTAATCTCGCAGCAAGGCCTGCCGGAGCGTGGTGGGTTGGCCCTTCGGGTCGCTCACTGCGGCCTCAGGCTCGAAACCCAGCAGCGCGATCACTTCCTCCACCAACTCCGGGGAGTTGCGGCCAAAGGCGCCCAGCGAGTCGCCGGGCCGGTAGGTCAAGCCGCTCCCGGCGAGGTTCAGCACAAAATGACGTGTGTCCTTCAGAGAGCCTGGCTTGGTCAACCGATCGTGCCGTGTCAACTCCGCCAGGAACGGGTTCTTCCGCGAATAGGGACTCGCCGCCGGAGGGGTCTCAATAACTGCTGTCGTCTCTTCCATACATCAATTCACGGTTACTCGTTTCGCTGTCCGGCCCTTAATCCGGGGTTCGAACTGTCTCTACGGTTCAGCTCGCCGGGATGGCCGTCCGTACAGTTCGCCTGTTAAAAGCCCAAAATCAAGTGGGGCGGGCCGGAAGTCTTCCGGGGCGCACGATACGATTGCTGTTCGCCTAACCGGGAGATTTCATAGCGTGTAGCCGCCGACGGCAGTCGGCGCTGATTCTCAGTTCCGAAAGATAGCGCCGACTGCCGTCGGCGGCTACACCCTGTCGGCAGTTTGTGCGAGGTATGAGAATTCCGGGCTAAAGGCCGCTACGCAAGGGCAATGGCGCTTCACTTCTTCTTGAAATAGAGCTCCTCCAGATTCCAGGTGAGGTAGTAAGGGCTCAACACAGCGGGGCGGAGGTTGGCGACGTCCGAACGGATGGCGGCGGCGGCGAACGGGGTGACGGTGTAAATCATCGGCTGCTCCTCGGCCAGAATGACCTGCACTTCGTCGAAGCATTTCTTGCGCTGCGCAAAATCCAGCGTCCGCATCTGGGCGTCCATGAGGGAGTCAATGCGGGCCTCCCAGTCGCTGGAGGGCGTCTTCTGGAGGGGGAACCACTGGTGGAGTTCTTCACTCGACCGGAGCACGTTCAACTGGGAGGCCGGGTCGCCGCCGCCGCCGCCCAGACCCATTAAGGCGCACTCGTAGTCGAAGGTCGCGTTGATTCTCTCCAGCAGCGCCTGGTAGGCGACGGGCAGGTAAACGAGCTTGACGCCCATTTTCATAAGGTCTTCCACGATCAGCGCCGCCGCCCTTTCGCGAAGGGGATTGCCGGTGTTGGAATAGAACAGGATTTCAAGCGGGTGACCGTCCGCGTCCTTCATCACGCCGTCCCCATTGCGCTCCTGAATGCCCATCTCCGCCAGCAGGGCGCGAGCGCGGGAGGGATCGAAGCCGTAGCGGGGGATATTGAGGTTGTTCCATTTCTGGTTTTCCGTGGACAGGAAACCGCAGGCCGCCTCCGCATGTCCGCCGTAAACCTCGCGCACCAGGCGGTCGCGGTCGATGGCGCAGGAGAATGCCTGCCGGAATTTCTTGTTGCGAAACCATTTGAGCTTGGCCGGATCAACGATAGGGTTGCCCACGGCGTCGGTCCCGGTGTTTTGGTTGAACCAGAGGAAATCGCGTTCGGCGCCGACCCCGAGTTCGACGAGCTGGAAGCGTCCGGCGGCTGCAGCCTGCTTGAACTGCGCGTAATTCTGCGAGCGGATCGTTTCGCAGACGTCGCTTTTCCCGTCGAGGAAAAGCGCCGCCTCGGTCCCCGGCCCGGCGTTTACGGTGAACATCACCTCGTCGAACCAGGGCAAGCGGCGGCCTTGCGAGTCGGCCACCCAGTATTCAGGGTTGCGCTCCAGCAAAGTGAATTGCCCGAGCCGGAATTCCTTCAGCCGATAGGGTCCGCAGCCGACAATCCGATTAGGCTTCGAGTTGACGCCGTAAGCTATGGGGAAGACTTTGGCTTTCACCGTGGGCTCCAAGACATGTCTGGGGAGGACGGGCACGCTGCCGAAAAACTCCACGAACGGCGCGAAAACCTCCGGCGTGACCACCTGTAGCGTGAAGTCATCGAGTTTGGTCACGGCAAACTGCCGGCCGCCGATGCGGAACAGGTCGAGGGTGGTCCGGTTGAACTCGGGGTTATACATGAGGTCGTTCCACGTGAACACGACGTCACCGGCCGTGAGCGGTTCGCCGTCGCTCCAGCGCACGCCCTGGCGCAGTTTGAACGTCCAGGTCTTCTGGTCCGGGGCCACGGACCAGGACTCGGCCAGGCCGGGACCGGGTTGCTGCGTGGCCCAATCCAAGTTGACCAGCGGGGCAAACAGCAGGCGGATGATGCCGTCGGACGCGCCATCGAGGGCAAAGAGGGGATTGAATGTCTTTGGACTGGCGCTGGCGGCGATTACAAAACGCCCGCCTGGCTGGCCAGGGCCGCCTTTGGCCCTGAGCGGGGACGGGGGCAGAGGATGCGGGGCGCTGGGCTTGGCCGCCTCGGGTTTGCCGCAGCCGGCCAGTGCCAGCATGGTTCCGAGCAGTGCGACGCGAGAAAAGGGAAGCGCAGTCATCGTGACGCACTCCCTATACTGGATTCATCGGAGGCAAGCAAGGGCGCAGGCCGGGCGAGCCTGCCCTGATATACCCATCCCCGTCAGGAAGCGGCTGCTGCCTGGTCTTAATCGTAATCTTAATCTTAATCTCCGCTGGCAGGCCCGCAAGAATCGGCTTGCGTCTGCGGCGGGAAAGCGGGATGACTCCGGGGTGCATCACGCAACGGCTGCAAATGGAAACCATTTACATTGAGAAGGTGCGAGCATGAAACTGAGTTACGATCCAGAAGTGGACGCCTTGAGCATCGTCTTCCGCGAGACGACGGTGACGACCAAACATCTGGCCGAAGGCATAGCGGCGGACTACGACGCTGCGGGCAGGCTGGCCGGCCTGGAAGTGCTGGACGCCGTGCGACGGTTCGGCGACAACGCAACGCTGCAGCGGGTCGTGCTCGAAGGCTTCGCGGAGAGCACCTCCGTGCTCCGGGAAAAACCCGACCACGAGTACGGCGCCTAAGGCCCGGCGGGGCCGGGCCTAAACCCGTCCGGGTCGAGGCGGAACAGCCTGGCAGGGGCCCGAACGACGCCCGCAATCCCAACCCCGTCAGCAAGCGTCTGCTGCCTGCTCTTAATCGTAATCGTAATCTTAATCTCCGCTGCCAGGCCCGCAAGAATCGCCTTGCGTCTGCGGCGGGAAAGCAGGATGACTCCGGGGTGCATCACGCAACGGCTGCAAATGGAAACCATTTACATTGAGACGACCATCGTCAGCTACCTTGTGGCGAATCCAAGCCGGGATTTGATCCTGACCGCTCACCAGGAAATCACGCGGGAATGGTGGCGGGAGGAGCGAGCACGCTATCGGTGCGTGACTTCCGAGGAAGTGCTCCGGGAAGTGTCGCTGGGCGATCCGGCCATGAGCCGCCGCCGTGTGGAGGCCTTGTCGGAAATTCCGGTGCTGCGGGTGGATGACGCGGTGCGCTTGCTGGCGAAAGAACTGGTGCAGGAACGGTTGCTGCCGCCCGCGGTGATTTCCGACGCGCTGCACGCCGCCGTAGCCTCGTTGCACAAGGTGGACTACCTGTTAACCTGGAACTGCCGGCATCTGGCCAACCCGCATTTGCAGAAAGGGCTGCGGACTTTCATAGCCGGGCGCGGGCTGGTGTTGCCGGAAATTTGCACACCGATTGAACTTGCGGGAGATTGAGCCTATGAAAGCGAATTCCATCCTCGAAGAAGTCTGGCGCATCAAAGATCAACTTGCCGCCGAAGCGGGGTATGACGTGGACCAATTCTTCGCCCAATTGCGCGCGTGGTCCGAGGCGCATCCTCACGCTGGTCCGGTCGTGCGCAATGCCGAGGAGCTTCGCCGTCTCGCCGCCGGGGCATCGGCCCTGGCACTGAAAGACAAGCCGCCGCCCAAGGTCTGACACCGCTGCCAGCGGGGTGCACTCCGGGTCCGGCGGGGACTGGCCCAAATCCGTCCGGGTCGAGGCGGAACAGCCTGGAAGGGGTCCGAACGACGCCCGCAATCCAAACCCGCTCAGGAGGCGGCTCGCGTGGCAGGGCCGTAAGGATCGCCTCTCACGGTGACGGGACCGCTCGGGAGAGTTTTCGCAGCTTCTTCGGTTTCGCCGCGGCGACCAGGGGAGCGGTGAGCTTCTCGTAGAGGGCGAAGAGGTATTCGACGCGGTGGCGGTCGCTGGGAAACGGCTCGGGCCGGTAACAGCGGTCCACGGCGCGGTCGAGTTGCTGATGCGCCTTGAGCAGCGGCGCGGGCATCGTCAACGGGTCATACAAATCAGCCAGCGTCGAGGTCGGGTACTGCGCCCGCGCGTCCAACACCGCCTGCGCCGCCGCTTCCACCGCCGCCCGCTGCTTGGCCGTCACTTTTCCCGGCCACGGGTAGTTGTTGTAAACGAGCCTTGTCGAATACCGGTAACGGGACTCAAGCCTACCGCATACGTGCCGGACCCACGCCATGTGCATTGTTGAGGAGAGGACGCCGAAGTGCCACCGCGTCGCGCCGGGTATGGCTGAGCAACTGTTATGGACGATGTGGCTTGGGGAGAAATAACCGAACGGAACATAATGGCGCGTCTCGGATGTGTGTTGCGGAACGACTATGAAACGTGAGGTTGGTTGTCTGACTTCCGCGAAGACAGTCGGCTGATTCGCCATCTCCCGGGTCGGTGCCTTCTTGCTCGCAAGTCGGAAGTCACGAACCGCCTCCACGCGCTTCTTGATTCCGGCGACGGAACGGATTTCTGCTGGTGAGGCATCAACGAGCCAAAGGCACCAACGCGGCACTGAGTACAGATACTCTTCTGCGCACAGAAGAGGACGGATGAACTTCTTAGCGTCTGGATTCGCTGCTAGGAATTCCTTGCGGTCTTCCTCTTCGATGATGAGGTGACCGCCGTCGGTTGGTTTGCTGCCATAATTGCAGTTAGGCACTTGGCAGACCGGATTGCTGCGCGACACAATAGCAATGTCAGAGCCTTCAATCAGGTACGGGCTAATGTTTCCGGCCGTGCTTACAGTGTCTTTGTCGCCGCCGTCTCCGTAGTCATAAATGCGCTTACTGGCGACATCGAACGCGCCAAAGCCAATGATGACGACATGAACGTGTGCTTTGCCACGCGCTTCGCTTTCCCACGCAAAAGTGCGATGGCCGAAGTGAATCTTGAGGCCATACCGCTGGAACAGTGGCGGCCAGAGCGCGCCGACTTGCTCGCCTTGCGTGATGGAGTTTGTGGAAACGAATGCGACCCGTATTCGCGTGCCGTGAATGTACTCGGCAGCGCGCTTATACCAAGCGGTCACGTAATCGAGCACGCCGGTGCCGTTAATGTCTCCCCAAACGAGTTCCATGTCCGCGCCTTGCTCCGCGGTCATTAAATGCTTCCCGACAAACGGCGGGTTGCCGAGGACGAAAGAGCATTGGTCGGGCGGGAGGACGGCGCGCCAGTCTATTCGGAGGGCGTTGGCGACGACGATGTGGGGCGAGGCGCGCAACGGCAGGCGGAGCACCAATTGCGAGAACGCTTGGGAGAGGGCGACGTTGGCCTGGTGGTCAGTCAGCCAAAGGGCGACCTCGGCGATGCGGGCTGGGAATTCCTCAATCTCGATGCCATAGAACTGGTGGACGTTGAGCTTGGAGAGCCGGTTCACGTCGTCGAGCGACATTTCGTGCTGCTGGCCGTGAGGGTACAGCAGGACTTCAAGTTCCAGCTTGCGCAGTTCGCGGTAGGTGAGGACGAGGAAGTTGCCGCAGCCGCAAGCGGGATCGAGAAAGCGGAGTTTCGCCAGCTTGTCGTGGAACTCTTCAAGTCGGGCGGTGCGGCGGGTGGAGCGGTCGGCCTTGATGCTCTCGAACTCGGTGCGGAGGTCGTCGAGGAACAGGGAGCGGATGAGTTTGAGGATGTTCTTCTCCGCCGTGTAGTGCGCGCCAATCTGTCGGCGTTCCTTGCTGTCCATGACCGCCTGGAAGAGCGAGCCGAAGACGGCAGGGGAGATGGTTTCCCAGCGGAAGCCGCAGCAGGCGAGCAGGCCGTTGCGCATGTCGGCGTTGAACTCGGCGAATTCGAGACGCTCGGCAAACAGCTCGCCGTTGACGTAGGGGAAGTCGCGGAGTTCCTCGTCGAGATTGCGCTGGCGTTGCGGGGTGTCGGTGTTGAGGACGCGGAAGAGTTGTTCCAGCCGGACGCCGAGATCGGAGCCGTCCTCCGCGGTGCGGTCACGGAGGAACAGTTCGAAGGCTTTCTGGGGGAAGATGCCGTTGTCCTCGGCAAAGAGGCAGAAGAGGATGCGGACAAGGAAGCGCTTGAGTTCGTGGCCAGTGTAGCCGCCCGCCTGCAAGGCGTCGTGCAGGTTGCACATGAGCTGGGTAGCTTCCAGGTTGGCCGGGTCCTCGGGATTGAGCCGGTGATGGGTGTAGCCGGCGATGAAGGCGAAATGGCGGACGTATTTATGGAGATCGGCCAGCGGGAACTCGACACTGGGCGGGAGACGCTTGAGCAACGGGGCGTCGGGGTCCTGCTCGGGCTCAAGGTCGTGGAGGGCGATGCGGGCGAAATCGGAGACGATCAGCCAGCGGGGAATCTCGCGGTCGCGCCCGGTGTCCTTGAGGCCGCGGATGTAAGCCATGCCCTGTGCATGGGCCTTGCCGAGGTCCTCGCCGGCGGACTTGTGCTCGGCCAGCAGCCGGCCCGGCCAGAACAGGTCAATGAAGCCCCAGTCGCCGGAGAGCTTTTTGACCGGCTCCTCGAAC
>Ga0187872_10000784_pt1 | contig 34637 bp, 35 predicted proteins | sample June2016WEW_16_4_FD_132973 | JGI IMG/M metagenome (GOLD analysis project Ga0187872, IMG submission 132973) | Peatland microbial communities from SPRUCE experiment site at the Marcell Experimental Forest, Minnesota, USA - June2016WEW_16_40 | ecosystem: Environmental > Terrestrial > Soil >...
TCCCGAGGTCGCGCCGCTTTTGCGCGACCGAGGGATCTGCTTTGCTTCCAACTCGCGCAAAAGCAGATCCCTCGCTGCGCTCGGGATGACACCCTCGGAGAACAGTTTTTCAGCAACCTGCTAGAGAAGCGCTGGTGCAGTTGCGAATATCAGCAGTAGCTTACTCTGCGAGCACTGCTACCGCTTGCTCCCTTTCCTGCCAGGCTTCATCGGCGCCTTCTTCCGGACGTGACGGCAGCCGCAGCGCCGCGATGACACAGAAGGCATGTACGGCGCATAACAGCCAGAAGGCAGCGGCGAAAGCGCTTGCATCGAGCTGTGTTCCCGCAAACGGCAGCAAGAGATTCTGCGAATCTCCGTGCATTCTGGAATGCAGAAAGATCGCCAGTCCGGTGGTAGCGACAGGGCCGCCGAAGCGCTGCACGATGTTGATTGCCGTGGTGGCAACTGGAATGGTTTCCTTCGGGATGGCGGCATAGGCTGCCGCAATCGAGGGAAGGGTGATGGAGCCGAGTCCCACTCCTCGCACAAAGAGCGCAAGACACGTGGCCCACGTCGACAGACCTGGAGCGGAGCACAGGGCAAACGGAAGCGTGCCAAGAAGTGCAATCAGCGCCCCGGAAGAAGAGACCCGGCGCGAACCGAAGCGCTCCGTTAGCGGCCCCATCATCGGATAGGAGCAAAGCATTCCAAGCCCGGCCGGCGCCAGCAGAGCTCCCGCCCTGGTTGGCGAAACGTTCCTCGCCATCAGCAGGTAAAGAGGCAGCAGCATTTGCCCGCCGAAAATAACCGCATTGCTGAGGAACTGTGTCAGAGCGGCTGCTGAAAAACTTGGTCTTCGAAACAAATGCACATCGATGAGCGCCGCTGGTCCGCGCCGCGCTCCGTGCACAAGGAAGGCCGTCACCAGCCCGATCGCGGCCAGAAGCTCCAATTGGTTGAGATGCTTTGCCGCAGAATTGGAACTGAGCTGCTCCAGGCTATGCAGCAGGAACACGAGGCCGGGCGACAGAAGGAGAAACCCAACCAGATCGAACGCTCGAGGATTCGTTTCTCTGGCGTCATTGGGCAAGACCCACACTGCGCGTAGCGTGGCGAAAATGCCGATTGGCAGATTGATAAAGAAGATCCATCGCCACGACGCGTGTTGAAGAATGACTCCAGCCAAAGCCGGTCCGAAGATAGGGCCAAGCATAACCGGCATAACCATGAAGCCCATGACCCGGGCCACATGGCGGCCGGCCGCACGGGCTGTCATCATCTGCGCCATGGGAGCCAGCAGGCCGCCGGCCATTCCCTGCAGCACGCGAAAGCCGATGAGCGCCGCGGCCGAAGTGGCGAATCCGCAGAACATCGAGGCGGCAGTAAACGCCGTGAAGCAGCCAAGATAAACGCGCTTGGCTCCGATCCGGTCTACCAGCCAGCCGCTTAAGGGAAGCATCAGGGCCAGAGCGAGCAGGTAGCCGCTGGTGACCCACTGGATCACGGCCAACGAAGCGTGCAACTGCTGGCCCAGCTTGGAGAGCGAGACATTCACGATCGTCGAGTCGAGGCTGGTCATCAACGGGCCAAACAGCACGACCCCGGCGATGCGCCAAACAAGAGGATCAATGGGCCCGTTTCCAACCTGCTTCACTGTTCTTCCATTCATCGGCAGACAGCTTCCAGCACGCGGACAAACACTGCCGTCCCGCGACGCTCGCGAAATACAGCCGCAAGGCACGACGACTCTTACACTACCCGCGGCCCCAATTGAATTGAGGTTTCCGCGGAGTTGTCTTGCTCCTTAAAACCCCAAGGATACTTGCGTTGACCTGATAATACGGCTACTGGCGCCAACCTTCATAAGAAAATGTGGGCTTAACCTTGATTGCGATCGGCGCCGTAACTATCAGGCAGCGGAGCGTATTCTGTCTCATAACCGACCGATGGCCCACGCACGCTTTATTCCTGCATCGTCATTTTCGGAACAGGAGCTTCTTCATACAGCTCCGCGTCCTTTTTGTTTACCAGCACCCTGGGAAGCAAGAACACGAGCGGGACAGTAATGAGAGTGGTCACCGCGTTGGCAATCACCAGAGAGTCGAAGGAAATATGGTATTGCTCCAGCAGTCTCGCCCCGAACCAGTCAGTGCCGAACAGGGCTAGATTGCGGACACTCATCATCAGCGAGAAGCCGAGGCCTTCGCTGCCAGCGGGGGTGGCGCGAACCGCAAGATCCATAAGCGCCAGTTCGGCGAGCGTGTAGCCGAAGCCGTTTATTCCTTCGATCGCCTGGGCCCGGCCCAGCGACGAATAAAACAGATAGCTGAAGTTGGCCACCGCGCCCAGGGCCATGCACCACAGAAGCAGAGTACGCAGGTTGAAGCGCCGGCAGGCGGTTCCATATGCAACCGCCGCCGCGACCCCGCAAACGCCGGCAATGAGCTGCAGAAAACCCTGTACCTGCGTGCTCATGTGGAGTTCGTTCTGCTGCTTATAGAAAATCGCCGTCGAAAAGCCCGGTGCGATGTAGAACAGCGCCATGAGTCCTACCGCCGCCCACATCGTCTTAGCGGTGCCGATGTTGACCAGTTGCTTGCCGGCATTTTCGAGAAGTTGGCGCGAATCGATTCGCTTGCGCTGTTCGTGCAGGAACAAGATCGTAACCGGCACAAGCAGGAACATTACGCCGCCACAGGCCAATGCCGTCCAGGTAAAGGCGATGCTGGCGAGATAACCCGCGCTTGGACCGTTGATGATGCTACAACCCTGCTGCACGAACTGGCGGACCGCCGTGAGCCGGCCCGAGGCCGATTTCGCCTGTGCGATCTCGACCATGTAGCCGCCGATGACGGTGCTCGCTACGACCATGAAGGCATTGATAAAGATGCACATCCAGAGCAGCTTGCTGTACTCGTGCGGGGTGACGCAGAGTCCAATCCAGGAGAGGACGGCCAGCGTTGTGCTGATCAGAATGTAGCTCTTGCGGCGGCTGCCAAGGATCGGGAAAGCGTCGGTGAAGATGCCTGCGAAGGGTTTGAAATACCACGCCAGGCCCGCCCAGAAAAAGAACGCGGCGTTGGCCGATCGATCCACATGCAATTCATTCTTGAGAAGGTTTTGCAAGGGAATGCGCGCGAGCACCTGTGGTTGCGCCAGCGTTGTGGCAATAACGCCTACGACAATCACAATCGCGGCAGTAAGGAGCGTTCTGTTGTTCTCTGGTTCCGTTGGAGGCAATTTAGGACCGCCAGTTTGCCGGCCTTTGGAGATGGGTTCCGGCAACAACTGTAGTGTGGGCAGTATAAAACAAAGGCGGGCCATCGGGCGAAGGGCAAGCGCGGGTCACGCTCTGCCCCGGAACTGGATGATTTTGCGGCGGTCGCGTTTCGATGGTCTGCCCTCCGGCGCCGCTACGAATTGCTGCATCGTCTTTCGCTCGTCTGCTAACTTCTGGCGCAATGCTCGGCTCGCCTCTGTCTCGCGGTACAGCGTTTGCGCAACCGAGGCCGGGCCGCGCATATCACTGAGAAGCAGGACCTCAACCTGAAAGTCGCCGCCTTCGTTCGTTATCCTCAACAGGTCGCCCACCCGGACCTCGCGCGCAGCCTTGGCCTGCTGCCCGTTGGATTGAATCCTGCCGAGTTCACAGGCTCGCGCGGCCAATGCTCGCGTCTTGAAGAATCTGGCGGCCCAGAGCCATTTGTCCATTCGTACGCTGGCCATGATCTATTGCTGTCTACGTTTGGCTTAATTCCAGAATGCGCTGCGCCTTGGCATATACTGGCGGGTCCACCAGCTTGTTGTCTACAAAAACATAAAATGAGCCGTCTTTCTCGGCCTGTATAAACGCTTTCACCACCTTCTTAGCGAACGCCACTTCCTCATCCGACGGCGCAAAAACTTTGTGTACAATCGCCACCTGGTTGGGATGAGTTATGCTCTTACCGTCGAAGCCCAACTGTTTGATTAGCTGGGTCTCCGCAATCAACCCTTCCTCATCGGAAATGTCGAGAAACGCACCATCGATAGCCTTGATCCCAGCCGCTCTGGCCGCAGTTACGAGATGAGAGCGCGCATACAGCAACTCGAGTTCGAGCCCTCTGGTGCTACGAACGGTCTTCATGTCTGTCGTATAGTCCTCGACTCCGATTGCCAGCGCGATGAGCCGTCCCGTGGCCTTAGCGATCGGAAAGGCGTTGATGATTCCCAAAGCGGACTCAAGTGACACGATGACCCTGGTAGCGCCTTCGGGAATACCGGCTTCCTTTTCTATTGTCCCAATCAGTCTGTCCACTTGTTGCATTTCTTCGAGAGTGCCGCACTTGGGGAGACGGACAATGTCTGGCCGGACTCTGACTACGGCGCGCAGATCGTCGACTCCAAACGGCGATTGCCAGGAGTTGACACGAACTCCGATTAATTTGTCCTTCGGCCTTGCGTCGCAGATGGTTCGAACTACCATCTCCCGAGCTTCGGATTTCTTCGCAACCGGAACCGTGTCTTCCAAGTCCAGGACGACACAATCGGCCTTGCACTCCAAGGCTTCGGCAATCTTCTCCGGAATATTGCCGGGCACCCACAACAGGGTTCTCATCGGATTAGCCATGTAGTTCTCCTACTAGTCGTTCTTCCGCGAGCCTTTTGCGGCCACTCGTTTGGGGAGATAAGCGAGATCGCGATTAGCGGAGATTCCGCTCTGCTCGTAAATGGAAGCGAGTTTGGCCTGCATTGCCTGCGTGATTCCATCGACGAGACTACTCCCGGTGCTGTCGATGCCGACAATCAACGGCCCAAGACTGTTGACACGTACTACCCAGATCGCTTCCGGCACGCCCAAATCCATCCAGAAGACGTTCACGACTTCTTCCACCTGGCCGGCGTATAGCGCGCCGCAGCCTCCAGTGGCATTCAGAAAAAAGCCCCCCACGTCCCGAATCGTTTCGCGGGCTTTTGTGCTCATCGACCCCTTGCCAATCGTGCAACGAATCCGGAAAGCCCTCATCAGTTCAGGGCCGAGTTCATTGAAGCGTGAACTCGTGGTGGGGCCGGCGGAGAGCACTTGCCATTTGCCTTCCGTGTCCATGCGGGTGATTGGCCCGCAATGCCAAATGGCGCCGTTGTTCAGGTCGAAAGGCAGTTTTTCGCCACGGTGCAGCATTTCAACTGCTCGCCGATACCCCATGTCTCGCATCGTGTGAACCACGCCGGAAAGATAAACGATATCGCCCAAGTTGAGTTGGCGTATCTGCTCCTCGCTGACGGGCAGTTGCAAGTGATGTTCATTCGTCATCGCACGCGGTCCTCTTCCGGATGGGTTATATACTCAACCCGCCCGTCGCTATGAATGCGCGCCTTGGAGTACCGGCAAGCCCAGCACTGGAACACCACTGAGACCGGCGCAACCGCGGTGTGGGAGCCGCTCATTTCTGCATGGACTCCTAACGCGTAAGTCTTGCCCCCCAAACCCATCGGGCCTAATCCCATCGCATTCACCGCCTCGAAGATCTCGGTCTCCAGGGCGGCGACTGTAGGATCGGGATTGTGCTTACCAATCGGAGTGCGAAACAAGGCCTTCTTGGCCAGAACCATGGAAGAGTCGGCGAATCCACCAATGCAAATTCCGATGATCACTGGGGGACAGGGCTCTCCCATGGAATCCTCGGCGATGTCCAGTACGGCTTTAACGGCAGCCCGGCCAACGTCTTCGCTGCTCAGAATCCAGCACTGAGAGGCCCGCGTTTCCGATCCAAAGCCTTTGGGAACCGCCGTAAGATCCAGGTAATCCGACCCGCTGATCATTTCCCAGTGAATATATGGGATACCCCAGCCCGTATTCGTGCCTGAGTTCTGCTTGGTCAAAGGATTGATTACATTCGGCCGGAGTGGGACTTCCGCAGTAGCTCTGATCAGGGCTCTTTCGGCCGCCTGCATCAGGTCTCCCTCAAGCCGGCAGTTCAGGCCAAGATCGGCATAGAACATCGGCATGCCGGTGTCTTGGCACAATCCGACTTGCTTTTCGACGGCAATCCGGCAGTTGTCGAGAATCGCTCCAAGTTGTCCCTTGGCGACAGGGCTCTCCTCGCGGGCATAGCCCGACTTGAGAGCATTCTGTACGTCGACAGGAAGCTCGATCGACGCTTTCTTCACGAGCCTAAAGATTGTGTCTTCCAGCAGTTGCTCGCTAATCGCCACTCAGCTCTCCTCGCTGACGCGCGCAAATCGTCGGGATCGGCCGTTAGGAGCACTCGCTCCAGAGTCGGGCCGCTCCACCACGCGCTCAACTACTAAGCATATCCGACAAGTTTGCCTGTTGTGGGAGCATCCAGACGCGTCGGATGATGCGCTCGATCTCCTCGCCGGAAGCGCCCTGATGATAAGCCGCCAGCCGGCGCGCTTTGTCCTCCAGCTCCGAGAAATAATTCTTCCGTGCGCAACACAACGTTTGCCGGAAGATCGGAATACGATAAATCGTGGACGAAGGAGGCCAGCGTCGCCGTGCTGGCGCTTCGCGCCCCACCCGGCTTCATTTCGCGCCTCGTGGCGCCAGACGGGCAATTTTGGGGGCCTGGCCGCGCTTGTACACCAACAGTGTGCGGATAAATTCGATCACCACAGTGCCCTCATGGTTGTAGCCGGTGGTCTTTACCTTCACGATGCCGACGTTGGGGCGCGACTTGGATTCGCGCTTCTCGAGGACCTCCGTCTGGGAATAGATGGTGTCGCCCTCGAACACCGGGTTGGGCAAGCGGACTTCATCCCAACCAAGGTTGGCAAAGACGTTTTGCGAAACGTCCGTAACACTCTGTCCGGTGACCAGGGCGAGCGTGAAAGTGGAGTCCACCAGCGGCTTGCCGAATTCCGTCTGAGACGCGTAGTGGTAATCGAAATGGATGGGAGCCGTGTTCTGCGTCAGCAGGGTGAACCAGATGTTATCGGCGGCGATGACAGTTCGCCCCAGCGGATGCTGGTATACGTCGCCCACCTCGAAGTCCTCGAAGAATCTACCTTTCCAGCCTTCTTTTAGTGCCATTACACTTCTCCTGATGCTTGGTTATCAGAGCTTTGCTTGGAGCGGTTCAGCCAGATGAACCAGCTCGCCATCCCCCTTACCTTTTCGTCATAGCCACGGGCAAAGTCGCCGCTTCCGGGGCGTTCAATCTTAATGACGCGAGCTCCGAAATCGGCCAGTTGCCGCGACGCGAAGGGCGCGGAGACCGCCTGCTCGATGGACACTACCTTGATTCCTTCCAAGGGCAACATTTAGTAGGACCTCGGCAAGCCGAGTACGTGTTCGGCGACGTAGGACAGAATGAGATTGGTCGAAAGCGGAGCTACCAGGTATAGGCGCGTCTCCCGGAACTTGCGCTCGATGTCGTATTCCTCGGTGAATCCGTATCCGCCATGCGTCTGCAGAGCAACGTTGGCGGCCTCCCAGGAAGCCTCCGCGGCCAGGTGTTTGGCCATGTTCGCTTCCGGACCGCATGGCCGGCCGGAGTCGAACTTCCGCGCCGCATCCATCCGCATCAAGTCGGCCGCGCGCGTGTGTATGTATGCCTGTGCCAGGGGGAATGAAATCCCCTGGTTCTGCCCGATGGGACGATCGAAGACGACCCGTTCCTTGGCATAGCGGACCGCGCGGTCAACGAACCAGTAGCCATCGCCGACGCACTCGGCGGCAATGAGAATGCGCTCGGCGTTCATGCCGTCCAGGATGTAACGGAAGCCTTTGCCCTCTTCTCCGATCAGGTTTACAGCGGGCACCTCGACGTCCTGGAAGAACAACTGATTGGTTTCGTGATTCATCATCGTGCGGATGGGGGTCACGGTTAGTCCATGGCCGATCGCCTGATGTAAATCCACCAGGAATACGGAAAGTCCATCGGATCTCTTCTTCACCTGGTCGAGAGGCGTGGTTCGGGCGAGCAGAATCATAAGATCGGAGTGCTGCACGCGCGAGGTAAATACCTTCTGTCCGTTGACGACGTACTTGTCTCCGTTGCGTACGGCCCTGGTCTTTATCTTAGTGGTATCGGAACCGGCATCGGGCTCGGTAACTCCGAATGCCTGCAGGCGCAACTCGCCGCCTGCAATCTTTGGCAAATAGCGGCGCTTCTGCTCATCGGAGCCGTGGCGCAGGAGCGTGCCCATCGTATACATCTGCGCATGCGCCGCCCCGGAATTGCCGCCGGAACGATTGACCTCCTCCAGAATGATGGAAGCCTCTACTATGCCCAGGCCGGCGCCGTCATATTCTTCCGGAATCAGAGCGGCCAGATATCCCGCATCCGTCAGCGCGGCGACGAACTCCTCCGGGTAGGCCCGCTCGCGATCCACCTTGCGCCAGTATTCATCGGGATACTTGGCGCAAAGCTCGCGAATGCGGGTGCGTAAGGCGGTTCTTACGGGCGATTCAGATTCAGTTCTTACATCCATTCCAGGCATCAGAATTCCTCCAACGAAGTAAATTGTTCACCATGCCCTCCCCGCTGGCGCTGCTCCTACATTCGCGCGAAATCAATATATCCGCGCTGGACATCCGTGCTCAGTAGCTTTACCCGTAGCTTGTCTCCAACATCCACTCCTTGTTGGCCACGCGCCAACAATCCCTCTACATGGGGCTGCAACACGCGAACAAAGGTTCCGTGTGGAGTCACTCCCGTAACGATCGCATCGAAAGCTTCACCGATTCTGCCGGTCATTGCGACCGCCGCGATCCGCTTCGACATTTCTCGCTCAACCTTCCGCGCCGCGTCTTCTTTCGAGGTACAGTTGGCGGCAATTGCGGCCAACTCATCGTCTGAATATGGAGCAGGCTGGTTCGCGAGCACGGCTTTGATCAGTCTCTGGGTGACAAGATCGGCGAAGCGCCGATTGGGAGCCGTAGAGTGAGTGTAGTCCTGAACGGCGAGGCCGAAATGTCCTTGCTCAGGATCGCCGGGGCGTTCCAGAACATACTCACCCGGCCCCATCAACTTGATCACGGCCAGCGACAGATCGGCAAAGTGGTCCGGATCGGCGGCTTTGCGCTTCGTCAAGAACTCGTTCAGGGCCTTGGAATCCGGCTCGGCGGGCAGTTGCTCACCTTGTTGTGCTGCAAGCTCCACGATTCGATTCCAACGCTCGGGAGTTTTTACCACGCGCCGGATGGAGGAAACTTGCAGTAACATGCGGGCGACCACCCCATTCGCCGCGATCATGAAATCTTCAATCAGTTCCGTGGCACGGTTCTTCTCCTGCTTCACCACGCCCACGACTTGCTGGTTAAGCACCACCGGGCGGACTTCGGTGGTCTCGATATTCAGCGCACCGTGCCGATACCGCTCATTCCTCAGGGCCTGGGCGGCCTCATCCTGGAGGCGTAGCTGAGACTGCAATTCGGCTGAGTCTGCTACTTTAACCGGAGCTGCGCCTTTACTCTCGAGCCAAGCACCTACAGCATCATAAGTGAGCTGCGCTTTATTGCGGACGACCGCGCGATATACCTCGCTCGAGTTAACGCGACCATCCCGGTCAACCACAAACTCGATTACCAGGCTGAGCTTATCCGCCCCCTCCAGCAGGGAAGTCGTGCCGGTCGAAAGCTGCTCGGGCAACATCGAGAAATTCCGTATACCCGTATAGACCGTGGTCGTTTCCTTCGCGGCATGTTGATCGATGGCCGTGTTCTTCGGGACGAACGTATCGACATCCGCGATTCCTATCAGCACCCGCGACTGACCGGTGGGCAGCCGCTCAGCTACCTCAATCTGATCGAGATCACGCGAGGTATCGTTATCGATCGAAGACCAGAGCTGATTGCGCAGATCGCGAATCGCTCCTCCCGGCGCCACCTGTGGCGGGTGCGTTGCCAATTGCGAAAGCTGCTGCTCAACTTGCGGAGGAAATTCCGGCTCAAAGCCGTTCTCCAGCATGGTTTGCTTGGCTGCCGCCTGAAGGTCGAAGTGGGATACATGATTAGTGTTCATGCGTGTTTGGATTCCTACAGGTGCGTGGAGAATAGTTCGAGGCTGGCCAGGCCTTTATAAGGGTCTGCTGCAGGAGAGCGGGATCACATAAGGCCCTTCAGGGATAACGGCCACACGACAATCGTTATGTGCCTTCACACTCTCCATGACACAGGCCAATGGCGACTCGATCACGGTGACTCCTGTAAGTGCCTGCTGGTCTTTCGTCAGCCCGTCGGTGTAAAGAAAAATATTGGCTTTTTTCATGGCCTTGACCTGCATCTCCGTCTCCCATTCATCGATAGCGGCGTACTTTTTCCCGATGATTCCACGGAGAAACTTTTCAGGTCCCTGGCTAGTGAGGCACTTTTGCGCTTCAGCATATTCGGGCGATCCAATTCCCTCGGAACATGCGGAAACAATGATGAGGTTACCGCCCGGCTCAAGTATGTCGATGGCGCCCACCATTCCCTTGACTGTCTGGTAATAAGTCTTATCCAGCGGGTAACCCGCGGAACTGGTCACGACGGTCTTGAATTTGGTGTCCAGGCGGACCTCCGCATAGGGCCGCATGAATGAAACCGCTTCCAGGTGACTCGCTTCGATTTCGCCGAAATTGACAAAGGATATCCGACGCTCCTCATCGATGACCGTATTGACAGCCAGGCACCTTCCCACCATGTGCACTATCTCGATCTGGGCGGCGTGCAGAGGATTGCCCTCGATAACACAGTTTGCCGACCGGTAATCCTCCAGGACCCGCGCACAGTGGAACGAGCGGATCGTCGTTTCATGGGCAACGCCCGGGGCGACAATTTTTCTGCCTCCGGAATAACCAGCCATGAAATGGGGCTCCACCAGCCCGACGACGATGCGGAGATCGGCCTGGAGAAAGCGGCGGTCGATCCGGGCTTCGATGCCGTTCGATGTAGTACCTATGTATTCATGATCCTCATCTCGCCGGGCAAAATGGTTGGCGACGGTGACGGCACCGAGGACCCAGTCGTTTCCGACCAGTTCACGAAGCTCATCTCCTTCATTCGGCCTGTGGAGACCGGTTGCAACGAGAACCGTGATGGAAGCTGAGGCGATTCCAGCCTGGATCAGCTCCTTGATCAGTGGAGTTAGAAAAGGGCCATTCGGTACAGGCCGGGTAATGTCACAGATGAGGATGCAACAACTGCGGCAGCCCTTCGCCTCATCACGCAGCGTTTTGCCGTTCACCGGATTCGCAAAGGCGGCCTTGATAGCTGCCTCAGGCTCCGGGAGGACGGGCATGGCCTTTTTTTGGATCAGCGTAACGTCTATATCCCTAGGAAGATCAAGAGACAGTCCGGTTTTTCCATACATCATATTGATATTCATATCTGGCCTCCATTCACATACCGAGGTACGCCTCTCGAACCATATCGCTCTTCAGCAATTCCTGCCCTTGCCCCTCCATGACGATGCGGCCGGTTTGAAGCACATAGGCACGGGCGGAAATATCGAGGGCCTCATAGACATTCTGCTCGACAAGCAAAACCGTGACGCCGCGGGCGTTGATGTCCTTGACGATGCTGAAAATTTCCGAGACCAGTTTCGGCGCAAGTCCTAGCGACGGCTCATCCAGTATAAGTAGCGAGGGGTTCGACATGAGTCCCCGCCCAATCGCCAGTTGCTGCTGCTCTCCGCCGCTGAAAGTCTCGGAGCGCTGTCCCTGCCGTTCCTTCAATATGGGAAACAGATCGAAGACGCTTTGTAGATACTTTTCGACGTCCGCCTTGGAGCGGACGGCATAGGCTCCTAAGAGGAGATTATCAAGAACAGACAGCCGGCCGAAGAGTCTCCTGCCCTCAGGGACCATGGAGATGCCAATCTTCACGATTTCATAAGGCTGGGTCTGATGAATCGGGGCATCCTTGAACAGAACTTCCCCTTTCCAGGGATGAAGAAGACCCGCAATGGTTTTGACTATGGTGGATTTTCCGGCGCCGTTGGAACCGATAAGGCTGACTATCTCTCCCTTGTCGATCCTGAAAGAAATATCCTGAACAGCCGGGAGCCCTTTGTAGCCTACGGAGACATTATTCAATGTGAGCACTGTACTTTTCCCCCAGATAGGCTTGAATGACTTCCCGGTCCGAGCACACTTCTTTCGGCGTCCCCTCCATGATTTTTTTGCCGCTGTTCAGGACAACTACACGGTCGGATATCTGCATGACAGCTTCCATCACGTGCTCGACTATGACCAGCGTCATCCCTTCGTCCCGGATTTTCCTGATAAGATCGAGGATCTCCCGCAACTCGACTTTAGTGAGTCCGGCCATGGCTTCGTCCAGCATGAGCAACCGCGGTTGGGTGGCCAGCGCCATGGAGACCTCCAACCTCTTTTTATCGGCGATGGTCAGCTCCGTCGCGAGAAAATTTCTCTTTTCATAAAGACCAGCGAATTTCAGTATCTCGCCGGCCTTTTCCATGGCCGGTCCGATCCGGCGATAACGTAGCAACGCACCCGTCGCCACGTTCTCGAGGACCGTCATGTCGCTGATCACCTCTACAATCTGGAAGGTGCGCGCGATACCAAGGTTGCAGACCTTGTCGGACCGCATGCGTGTTATATCCTTGCCGAAAAAAGAGACGTGGCCGCCGTCAGGCTTGTAGAAGCCAGTTACGCAATTGAACAGGGTTGATTTCCCAGCCCCGTTGGGACCGATAACGCTGACGATTTCCCCTTCCTCCACGGAGAAGTGGATATCGTTGTTTGCAGCCAGGCCGCCGAACCGTTTGGACAACCCGGCGACATTCAAACAGAGTGCCTTGTTCATTTCAGTTTTCCCGAGATTCTCCGGAGCTCCATTGAAGCAATTGTACGATCTGGCATGGTTGCTTTCTGGAGGCTCTCTCCTTTTCCTGCCAGGAACTAGCCCGGCCCATTATGGCCGAGGGATGAGAGGTGCCACCTTCTACGAGTTAACGGACCTCCTCGTCTTCCCGCCTATCTTGGACAAAAGCTTCCAGACCCCGTCGGGGTAGTACATGGAAATCAGAGTGATCAATAGCCCATATATCAGCATGTCCACGCCCGTTCCCTTGTAACCGAGAGTGATACGCGTGTATTCCGATGCAGGTATCAGTATAGCCGCGCCGATCACCGGCCCCATTATGCTTCCCGCTCCTCCCAGCATCGAGATGAGAACAATCTGGACAGATGTAGCGAGAACCATGACACTTCCGGGATCGATATAAAGAACATACTGAGCGTAAAATGTGCCTGCCATGGCGCTCAGGAAGGCGCTTATCATAATAGCCATAAGACGGTACAAAACGACATTAACGCCCATGACTTCCGCAATCTTATGACTCTCCTTGATTGCGCGGAAGTAGTATCCCATTTTCGAAGTGGCTACAAAATAACAAACAGCCAGAGACAACAGAAGAAAGGCAAGCATTATGTAGTAATAAGGCAGTTTCGAAGAGTTGAACAAAAAATTGGCGAAGGATTCGTTCTGCATGGACAACGTCAGTCCTTCCGCCGCCCCTACCGTTTGCCAGTTGTTGAAGACGATCCTGACGATTTCAGCAAATGCGATACTGGCGATCGCAAAATAGTGGCCCCTCAGGCTGGAACAGGGATATCCAATAGCTGCCGCCACCAGAGCGGCGGCGCAACCCCCGGCGACGAGCCCTATCCAAGGGTTGACCCCATGGGCAACTGACAAATAGGAAGAAGTATAAGCGCCAATGCCGAAAAAGGCAGCTTGCCCGAAAGAAAACATACCGGCATAGCCGCCCATGATGTTCCATGCTACTCCCAGCATTCCGAACATGAACACAAGGATCATGACGTGAATATGAACGGACTGGCTGATAACCAGGGGAAAGGCAATGAGCAGCAATAGGGTGGCAACTCCAGCAATAACCTGCCGAACAGTGAAATTACGCATGCATTACCATCCCAAGAGCCCTTTCGGCCTTATCCAGATTGTTATGAGATATATACTGAAGACAATGGCGTACTTGTAAGACGGGTCAAAGAAGAAACCACCTAACGTCTGCGCCAACCCTACCAGTATTCCAGCGATAAATGCCCCCTCAATGCTGCCAAACCCGCCAAGGGCCACGACACAAAAAGCGATAGTCCCGAACAGGCCTCCCACTTGGGGATAAATATAGTAGTAAGTGGATAAAAAGGCCCCCGCTACTCCGACGAGGGCCGTGCCGATTCCAAAAGAAAGAGAGTTGATGCGCTCAGTATTGATTCCCATGAGCAGAGCCGCATCGCGGTCCATCTCGGTCGCCAGAATCGCCTTGCCTGTTATCGTCCTTGTCATGAAAATCAACACGCAGACAGAAGCGATAATGCTCCCTACGGAAGCCGCAACTTTGGGAACACTGAGAGTGATACCGCCGACTTGCCACGTACCCTGGAGCATGGTTGCCGGCAATAGCCGGAAATCCGGTGTCCAGAAGAAAACAGCCAGATTGGAGATAAAGATACTTACTCCGAATGTCACTACCAACTGGGCCAGCATGGGACCCTTCATCACCTTGCTCACAATGAAGCGGTAGATCAGCGTGCCCATGATAAACATCCCGACAAAACATATGGGAATCGAAAATATGGGGTCGATGCCGTACAGGGTAAAGAGCCAGAACGACGTGAACATGCCGAGCATCAGGAATTCGCCGTGGGCAAAATTCACGATGTTCATGACACCCCAGATAAGCGTCAAGCCGATGGCGACCAGTGAATACATCAGGCCGATTAATAAACCATCGACAAGCTGCTGAAGCAATTGATCAGGCATGGATCGGCTCCGCTCCTACTTTCTACCTTTCCACTCCGGGAACGGCCAAACTACCGGCTTCGAAGCCGCGTCAAAAGGCCAGACCGTTATATATTCCTGATTAAGGACCTGCACCAGCGTTCCCCGCGCGTAGATGTTCTGGTGAGATTGCGGGTCGAACTTGATCCCCTGCCACGGGTAAAGAACCTGGTTGCCGGTTATATTGGTCTCATTCAGCGCTTTTACCATAGCTTCCGGATCCGTGGACTTCGCCCGGTTGATGGCGTCGGCAACAACAAATGGGGCCATGAAGCTCCGAGCGGCGTTTTCACTCATGTCTATGCCATATTTCTTTTTGAAAAGGGTGTTGACCTTGGTCACGAGCGGTTTATTCTTGCCCAGATCGAGGGCAAAGGTTGACCGGACAATTACGTAGTTGCCATCGGCTTTTATCGCATCCAGGTAGCCCGGCTCGATATAACCCGCCATCGTCAAAATGCCTTTGGGTTGAAAGCCCTTTTCCTTGAAAGTCTTGGTAAAGAGAATGGCATCCGTGATATACGAAGCGTGCATCAAAACGTCCGGTTTGCTCACGATGAGCTTGCTCACTTCGCTGGTCACGTCCGTTGCGTTGGCCGAGTACGTTATATCAGCAACGACTTTGTACCCGAATTCCGCGGCAAATCTCTTGTAGGCCTTGCCGGCCTGCGAGCCGAATTCCGTATTCTCGTAAAGCACAGCAACGGTCTGGACTTTCTGTCCGGTCTTCTTTTCCAGGTCCTTCAGGAACTGGAACTGGTCGCGGGCAAAAATATCGTCGTGGGGGCTAACCCTGTAAAAATACTTATATCCTCTGTCCGTTAGTGTGGGAGAGGAAGAATCCGAACACACGTATGGAATCTTCAGCCTTTCGGTAATCTGGCTGGCGGTTTTCGTAACGGCACTCTGGTAGGCCCCGATCATGGCAACTACTTTTTCCGAGGTGATCAACCTTTCGGCCTCGGACATGCCGTTTCTCGGGTCCCCCTTGGTATCGGCATACACAATCTCGATCTTTGCGCCTCCCAGGTTCGGCAGCCCCGCGGTCTTTGCCAAGGGGAGGTCAAGATCGTATTTCCCGTTAATGATATCCACCGCCAGATCGACGCCCCTCTTGCAATCCAGACCGGTTGAAGCGATATTGCCGGTCAGCGGATAGACTGCGCCGATTTTGATGACCTTCGGTGGTGTTTGCGCGGCCACGGAACAAACCAAGATCAGCAACAACGATAATGCGGCGGATAAAACTCTGACGAAACTTCTCGATGCCATCTCGCTATTCCTCCCACTCAAATTTTTTCCTATCTCGAACCGCACACGTTCCCCAGGTGCTTAACAGAAATAATTCCAACTGTCTGGAGCAGCGAAAAGAAATAACACATAAATGTCTCAAAAACAACGGCGGGGATTCTCCGTCGGGCTACCTCGCTCCTGCTTGTTATTACCGTTGTACCTCAACGCCTCCGCTTATCTGGCGATAAGCGCTTCTCGCGATTGTGCCCGAGTTACAGGCCGCACGGAATCCTGCCACTTTTGGGTAGCGCGAAAGCGGTTTCGCGATCCAGGAGACGATCTGCTTCCTTGAGGGCCGCGATTGCGTGCTTCTGGTCTCTGGACCATTTCGGGAAATCGGCGGCGTGTACGACATCCAGCCAGGGTAGATGGGTGTTTGGAATCGGCACGTTTCCATGGATCGATTCACCCCGTTGAGGAAGCCAAAGATTGGCGACGACACGCCCGCAACAGGCGCATGTGCTCGGAAGCCAGCGCCTTGCCCTGTTATTCTTCATTAGGAGGCTGCTGAAAAACTCGTCGCAGTGTCATCCTGAGGTCGCGCCGGTTTTGCGCGACCGAAGGATCTGCTTTTGTTCAGCACGCACAAACAGCAGATCCTTCGCTCCTCCACCCCAGCAACGGCAAAAGCGGCCGTCGCCGGGGACCCCGGCTGCGCTCAGGATGACACCTCGGAGAACAGTTTTTCAGCAGCCTGTTAGGTCTATTTGGAGATGACGGTTCCCTTTGCCTCCCATCCTTAATGCCCAGGGCCTGTCGAAGGCATTCGGAGCGGCGCCTCTGTTCCAGAACGTCTGGTTCACCGTCGCTGAAGGCGATCGCATTGGCCTGATCGGGCCGAACGGCTCCGGCAAATCGACACTGCTGCAAATCCTGATCGGGCGCGTGCCGCCGGACAGCGGCGAGATCGCCGTCCGCAAGCTTGCCCGCCTCAGCTACATTGCGCAGGAGTCGCAATTTGCCCCGGGCGAGACCGTCCGCTCGATCATTCAACGTGCGCTGCGGGCGGCCGGCGTACCGCACGCGGAATGGGAGGGCCGCGTTGCAGAGACGCTGGGCCGCGTGGGATTCGACGACTTCAATGCGGATGCCACGGCGCTATCCGGTGGCTGGCGCAAGCGCGTAGTGATCGCCGAGGCCCTGGTGCAGGAGCCCGACATTCTGCTGCTGGACGAGCCGACCAACCATCTCGATCTGGACGGCATTGAGTGGCTCGAAGGCTTGCTGCAAAGCGCGCCGTTCGCCTGCGTGGTTGTCAGTCACGACCGCTACTTCCTGGAAAACGCCGCCACTTCGATTGTCGAACTGAACCGCCTTTATCCGGAAGGCGTTTTTCGCGTCGCCGGCAACTACAGCGCCTTTTTGGAGAAGAAAGAGGAATTTCTGGAAGCGCAGGCGAAACGGCAGGAAGCGCTAGAAAACCGCGTGCGCAGTGAGATCGAGTGGCTACGGCACGGTGCCAAGGCACGCACCACGAAGGCGAAGGCGCGTATCGACAAAGCGCAGGACCTTATCCGCGAACTGGCGGACATGGATGCGCGGGCGCGCAGCGCCTCCGCCAAGATCGATTTCTCCGCCACCGATCGCAAGACCAAGCGCCTGATCGAAATGCGCAAGGTGAGCTTTCGAATCGGCGAACGTGCGCTGTTCGAGGACCTCGACTTCATCGTCACCGCCGGCATGCGCGTCGGATTGGTCGGGCCAAACGGCAGCGGGAAAACCACTTTGCTGCGCCTGTTGCGCGGTGATCTGCCGCCATCGACGGGAGAGATTCGCCGTGCCGACTCGCTGCGTATCGTGCACTTCGATCAGAACCGCGACATCGATCCCACGCTGACGCTGGCGCGTGCGTTGGCGCCCGACAGCGACTTCGTCGTGTATGGCGAGCGTGTGATTCACGTCGCCTCGTGGGCGTCGCGCTTTCTGTTCACCGCCGAACAACTCAACCAGCCGGTGTCGCGGCTCTCCGGCGGCGAGCGCGCCCGCATTCTCATCGCCAAGCTGATGCTTGAGCCGGCTGACGTGCTCCTGCTGGATGAGCCTACCAACGACCTCGATATACAAACGCTGGAGATTCTGGAAGAAAGCCTGCTTGAGTATCGCGGCGCGCTGGTGATGGTAACCCACGATCGCTACCTGTTGGACCGCGTTTCCACGGTGGTGTTAGGACTCGACGGCATGGGCGCGGCCGAGCGCTTCGCCGACTACTCGCAATGGGACGCATGGCAGAGAGCACGCAAGCAGTCGTTGGTGGCTGAGTCCCGGCGGCGAGATCGCACTCCAACCGCGCCCGCCGCGACCTCGTCCGGAAAAAAGAAGCTTTCCTATCTGGAAGCACGCGAGTTTGCGACCATTGAGCAACGCATCGCCGACGCCGAGCAGGCGCTGGCGGCGAAACGCGGCGCCTTTGAGGATCCGGCGATCGTCTCCGATGCGCCACGCCTGCTGGCCGCGGAGGCAGAGATGCTCGCCGCGCAGAAGGTGGTGGACGACCTCTACGCTCGCTGGGCGGAGTTGGAACAAAAAGGCGGTTAAACAGGCTGCTGAAGAACTGTTCTCCGAGGGATCGGCTTTATTTTCAGCACGCGCAAACAGCAGATCCTTCGCTCCTCCACCCCAGCAAAGGCCCGGCCGTTGCCGGGGCCCCCGGCTGCGCTCAGAGCTTGTGACTTTTTCGGACGGTGCCCCACATCTGCCGCAGTTAGCAGATGTGGGACTTGGGCACCAGTCGAACTACCCCACGTTAGCCCAGTCACCCCAGCGAGCCGAGCCTCGCCGGGGGCCCCGACGCGGGCGAACGTGGGGCACCAAGCCGAAAGATTCATCAATAAAACCCAGCGCGGCGCGGAGCGGGACAGTCTCATGGGATGCTTCGCTGGCTCAGGATGACACCTCGGCCTTCGCGAAACTGGTTAATCCGAGGTACTATGAAGCGGATATGAGGGCACGGTCACATACGCATCTGCTCGACGATATTGGCTGGAACATCCTCAGCGAGCTACAGGAGAACGCTCGCATTCCATTTTCCGAGCTTGGGCGGCGCGTAGGCTTATCGACTCCGGCGGTGGTTGAGCGCGTGCGGCAGATGGAAGATGCCGGAATCATTCGCGGCTTCCATGCGGAGGTCGATCCGGCGAAACTTGGCTTCGGCGTCATGGCTTTCATCCGCGTCAAGGTTTCCGGAGGCAAGCTGCGGAACTTCGCCGAGTTGGTGCGGTTATGCCCGGAAGCGCTGGAGTGCCATCGCGTGACCGGCTCCGAGTCGTTCATCGTCAAGGTCGCGGTCACGGATATCAATCACCTCGAATCGGTCATTGATTCGCTGATGCCGTACCTGGCGACGACCACCTCGATGATCCTTTCATCTCCCGTCGAGTGGAGCGCGGTGAAGCGCCGGGTGCAGCCGCCGTTGGGCGAAAACGGCAGCACCGAATAATGTAAGGAAAACGACCATCAATTCCGCAAATCCGAAATGATCGCCTTCTAAAACCTTTAAAACATACTGTACTAAGTCACCAGCGACCTCCTACCATTGTTTGTTCATTCTGGAGGACGTATGGACAGCGCTCTCATCTATCTCGACAACGCGGCCACGGTCTGGCCGAAGCCGGAAAACGTTTACCGCTTCATGATCGATTTCTACCGGGAGATGGGCGTGAATCCGGGACGCAGCGGCTTTGACAAGGCTCTGGAAGCCGGCTCGCTTCTGGACAGGCTGCGCCAGCGGCTGACCAAATTTTTCGGCGGAGATGAAGATGCGCCCGAGCGTTTATGTTTCGGCTACAACACCACCGATGCGCTGAACCTCATCATCAACGGATTGCTCGCCGCAGGTGACCACGTCATCACCACCAATCTCGAACACAATTCCGTTATCCGGCCCATCAATCATCTGGTCCGCGATGCCAACGTCGAGGCCACGTTTCTGCCGTTCGATGGCCAGGGTTATGTTCAGCCCGACGATGTCGCCCGCGCCATGCGTCCCAATACCAAGCTGGTCATCGTCAACCACGGCTCCAACGTCATCGGCACGATTCAGCCCATAGCTCAAATCGGGCGCATCTGCCGCGAACATAACGTCACGTTCGCCATTGATACCGCGCAAACGGCCGGAATTGTGCCTATCAATATGAAAGAAATGAACGTGGACGTGTTGGCCTTCACCGGTCATAAAGCGTTGATGGGCTCGATGGGAATCGGCGGCCTGTGCGTTCGCAAGCACGTTGAGATCCGCCACACGCGGGCCGGGGGCACCGGGGTGCACTCCGCCCACCCCTACCATCTCGACGAGTATCCCTGGCGCATGGAATACGGCACGCCCAATATGGTCGGCATCGCCGCGCTCTGGGCCGGACAAGAGTGGATCGAGGAACAGGGCGGGGTCGAGGCCATCCATCGGCGCGAGATGAAGCTGGCCGCCAAGCTGGTCGACGGTCTGCGGCAGATTGAAGGCGTCCGCATCTATTGCTGGGATACGGCTGACAACCACCTCTCGACCGTCACCATCAATATCGACGGCATCGATGCCGGCGACGTTGGAACCATGATGGACGTAGATCACAACATCGCCACCCGCACCGGTTTGCATTGCGCTCCGCTGCTGCATACGCAGTTAGGCACGTTGGCCATCAACGGCGGCGTGCGCTTCTCGATTGGAGCATTCAACACCGAAGAGCACATCGACGCCGCGATCAACGGGGTTCGGGCGATTGCGGCATGGTCCGCCGAACGCATGTCGAAGCCAAAGGCTACTGCCGCCCGTGCGGCCGCCGCGAGATAGAGCGGTTGCATAATGGCGATTAATAGCGCTTGAGTTGTTCCCCGTGGCTGTGTCTGTCGCGAAAGCGCTGCAAAATGCAACACTCAAAAAAGACCTCTCACAACTGTGATGTGACCCAACACACATCAATGTTTAGTCACCTATAGCACCTTACCAACGGTTCCTTTTCAGTACTCATTAGGCAACTGGAACACAGGGCTCCCGATTCATTGGGCTCCTAGGACGGAGTCTCCGGACTCTCGTTTCGGGCGCGTAAAGTTCGCAAGTTGTTGGCATCCTCGGGGGTGTCAACCGGCAGTCAGCCAGTACCAAGGTCTAGCTATGGCCAAGTTGGTTCTCGCCGCTGTATTTGCCTTTACTCTTCCTCTTTTTTTGCCGATAGCAGGGGTTTCGATCAACATGGGACTGCTGGCCTCAGTCGGCATGGTGGTCGGTTTTTTGTCAGGGCTGCTTGGCGTCGGCGGCGGATTCCTCATGACCCCTATCCTCATGATGATCGGCATCCCGCCGATTGTTGCCGCTGCCTCCGATACCAACGCAATTGTTGCGACTTCCGCTTCGGGGGTGGCTGCCCATTTTCGGTTGAATAACGTCGACTTCAAGATGGGGGGCTTCTGCCTGCTCGGCGGCCTGTTCGGTTCCGCGATCGGTGTGCAGGCCGTAAAGATACTAAGGGCGCGCGGAAATGCGGACTTACTGATTAGCGTCATGTACGTGGTGGTTCTGGGCGGCCTCGGCGGCTTCATGGTCTACAACAGCCTCGTAAAGTTGCGCCGCGGGGTAATGGCGCCGAAGATACGCAAGGCCGGGTCGAATGTGTTCAGCACCTTCCTGGCCCGCCTGCCTTTTCAAATGGATTTCGCAAGGTCCGGCGTGCGCCACTCAGTCCTGCTGCCGTTCGTCCTTTGCTCCATGGTTGGAATCATGACGGCCCTCATGGGTGTTGGCGGCGGTTTCATCATGGTGCCGGCGATGGTTTACCTGCTGCGCATGCCGGCGCACGTGGCGGTGGGAACCGATTTGTTTCAGATTCTGTTTACCTGTATAGGCGTCACGCTCATGCAGGCTGCCAGCAATCACAGTGTTGATGTGGTGTTGGCCTTGCTTATAGCGGCCGGGTCAACCATCGGCGCTCAGCTCGGCGCCCGCGTGAGCCGGCACATGCGGGGCGAGCAGTTGCTGATTGTGCTGGGCGTTTTGGCACTTGTTGTGTGCCTGAAGATGGCGGTTGGAATCGCATTGTCCCCGTCGAACCCGCTTTCTGGCGCTGGAGGGCACGCCATGCTGAAGGCAGAGCACACCGCAGTAATGGTTTGTGTGCGGGATTTCGTGAGGTCATCTATATGGCATTGAGGTCACGGCAAGCCATGCTCACGTTTCTTGTCCTGCCCGCGCTGGCAGTCATTTTGGCGACTATTGTTTGCCCGAACGCCTCTGCGGAAGTAACCCCGCCGGTCACACTCAAACTCTCACCCGAAACGATCGAGATGGGGGCCTTCTACGACGGCGCAAGGTTGCGAATGGAGGGCAAGGCCCCAAGCGGCTCGAAAGTAATGGTGGTCCTCAGAGGAGTCTCCAAAGACGAAGTCTTTAACAAGAAAGACCGCGTCGGCCCGATCTGGATCAATGTCGACAAGGTGCACGTGACCGGCCCGCCTTCGTTGTTCCTGCGCTTCAGCTCCGAGGATGTGCACACTTTCCTGGACCGGCAGACAATTGACGCCTACGCACTGGATGAGCTCTCGATCAGGAATCGGATGCATATTCGCACCGAGCACGGCTTGCGTGACCCAGAAGCTCTGAGGTTGATTGGCGATCAGTACGTGGATTTGAAAAAAAAAGAGGGCAGCTATCGCCGAATAGCGGACCGGGTTCACGTGACTGATATCGGAAATGGCGAAGCGCGTTACACTTTGGAAATTGGTTGGCCCAAGTTAGCTACGCCAGGTTCGTACCAGGTGGAAGTCTATGCGTGCCGCGATGGCCGAATCGTCGGCCAAAGCGGAGCCGCTCTACAGCTAGTCGAAGTCGGGTTCCCTGCATTTATGGCGGCTGCCGCGCGAGAACATCCATACGGGTATGGCATCCTTGCTGTTATCCTGGCTGTTATCGCGGGATTCGGAATCGACGCTCTTGCTGTCCTCTTAGGCGGAAAAAAGAAGCACATTCCCGCCGAGGCGCACCCGATGCCACGGCCTCAGCCGGCACACCGCACTATGGCAGCAGCGGCCGGCGCGGGTAAATCGCCCCCACTGGCGCAGGACGGCGGCCTCCCGATCTCGCAGCCCATTCCAGCAAACCGCGCCATGGCAGCATCGGCCGGCGCAAGTGCCACGCGCAGCAGCGACATGGGGCCTTGATCCCGTCGGGCGACGCCGGGGTCCGGCGTATCGGAGACGTAAAGCCGCGGGCGGGTGTCAACACTGTACTTGATCGCAATCGACGGCAAGACGCGAGCTGAGTAGAGGAGGAGTTTCGATGTGTGTGATCACCATCTCCCGCGGGATGTTCAGCGGGGGCGAGCTATTGGCGGAGTGTCTTGCTTGGAAGCTCGAATATCGCTGTGTAGACAGGGAAGTGATCGTCGAGAGAGCTGCCGCGCACGGGGTATCGCAGGATGTTCTGCGGGACGCACTGCAAAAGCCACCCGGATTCCTGGAGCGTTTCAGCCATAAGCGATACGTGTACCTGACGCTTATTCAGGCCGCGCTGACGGAGGAGGTTAAGACAGGGAACGCGATCTACCACGGCAATGCGGGTCACCTGCTACTGCGAGGAGGACCCAATGTGCTGCGTACGCGTATCATCGCGCCGATGGAGTTTCGCATCCGCATAGCGCAGGATCGGCTCAGGTACGGCAAGGATGAAGCTGTGGCTTATCTCCAGAAGGCCGACGAGGATCGCCAGAGGTGGACTCAATTTCTATACGGCGTGAACTGGGGTGATCCTTCGCTTTACGATATTGTGATCAATCTGGAGCATATGGCAATCGAGGAGGCTTGCCACGTCATCTCGGGACTAGCGCGCGAGGCTTGTTTCGAGTTCACGGCCGAAAGCCGGAAGCAGATGGACGATCTGGTGTTGGCTAGTCGCATCAAGGCCGACCTGGTGCTCGACCCGAAGACGTCCGACTTGGAGCTCGATGTACGGTCCTTTGAAGGGGAAATCACGATCACGGGGAAGGTGTCGCGACTCAGCGAAGTCCAGGAAATCGAGCGTGTGGCCGGTGCAGCGGCCGGCGTAACCGCCGTGCATCTGGACGAACTGATGTCGTCCACACGCGACTGAGCGGCGACAGAAAGTTGGGTGGCTGCGGGTACCGCAAGGCAACGGCCTGGTCCCACGGAATCGGGGTATAACTATTTCCAGCCCCACTTCTGGAAAACCGCGTGAGCCTGAGCCGTCTGTAGAAACGCAATAAACTTTTCCGCGAGCGCGCGGTTCGGCGCCGTTTTGGCAATCGCTATCGGCGTTCCGCGGTATAACTTTTGGGCCTCGGGCAAGCGAACCAGATCCGACACCTCGGTCAGGCGAAAGTACCACGACTCGTAGGTGATCCACGCATCCAGCGTCAGGTCTGATCTCCATTGGTCAAGCGCCTGGATACTGTTGCGTACCGACGACGCAATGTTCTTCTGGATCGCGGGAATCAATCCCGCCCTGCCGGCAAGGTCTTCCCACAACCCGACTTGGCCCGCTCCGTTCACATCCAGAAGACGAACGCCAGGTTGCGCCAAGTCGGCAAGCGACTTGATTTTCTTCGGGTTGCCCTTGCGCACCAATATCCCCGCCGGCCGCACGTACAATTCGACGCGCGATTTTTCATCCAGCATTGCAGGCTGCCTCAGCGCAAAATCGGTCAGCATGTAATCCGCGCCGCCAAAGATCAGGTCAGCATCCTGCTGTGCCTGTGAGAACCACTGTGGCTCGGGGCTGGCCGTAACGACAACCTTTACCTGGGTTGCCCTGCTGAAAAGGTCGGCGCATTCCTGGATTGGAGCGAGCGGGCCACCCGGCCCATACACGTGAAGGACGGGCTGCTGCGCCGCGACCTGTAAGCTGGTGCACAAAAGAAACGCAAATGCTGCCGTTAAGGATATTTTCTGATGCATTACTGCCTCCTTGCGCGTCTCCGCTACATAGACAAAATGCACGAATAGGGCATTGCCCTTTGCCAGACAGTTACGTGGAAGCCCCCCGCTTCGATTGCAGGCGGAGCCCAATCGGGCGACAGCAGACGCTCTGCATACACGAATAACGGCCCCCACCGGCGGCGAGTCCGTCGCCGCCCGTGGAGGATTCTTTGGTAGCCGCAGGCGTCGTTCCGTTTCCTCTGGAGCGTTTGCGCCCCGAGGCGAGTACTACTTGATGGTTGCCGCACCTATCTTGCAGACCACCTCATCCTGTGAGCCCGCACCTCCCGAACAACCGATTGCGCCGATGAGCTTGCCCCCCTCGACGAGGGGAATGCCGCCGCGAGACGCAATCATCCCGTCGAGCGAGAGTGCGTAGTTGTAGTGGCTGAGCTGGATAGCGTTCTCGAAGGCCTTGGTCTCGCGGCGGTAGATCACTGCCGCGCGCGCCTTGTGTTCCGAGACTTGGATCGAGGCAAGCTGCGCTCCGTCCATACGTTGGAAGGCAACGAGGTTGCCGCCGGAGTCGACGACGGCAATGTTCATTTTCCAATCCCGCTTCTTGGACTCGGCCACGACAGCGGCGATGGCTGCCTGGGCGCGTTCGAGCGTTATTGGGGCGCCATAAGGCACGTCGAACGGCATTATTTTCGGCACGTCATCGAGGGGATTTGGTGCCGGGGGCTGTTGCGCACTCATCGGACTAGCGACGAGCAAGGCAACGCCAAGCATAGCAACGGCGAAAACTCGTATCAGTGACATTGTAGTTCTCCTTGTTTCGGTTTATTGCGTTGTAAAGCAACAGGCGGCCAGTGCGATGGTTCGCTGTCATGGTGCCGGCGTGGTCGCCAACAGGCGAATGGCGACCCCGGAGGGACTCGAACCCCCAACCCTCAGATCCGAAGTCTGATGCTCTATCCAGTTGAGCTACGGGGCCAAGCTTGACGACTTAAGCCTTCTTTGCTGCCCTTCTTCTTGCGGCCCACCTTTTTTTCATCATCTCCGAAATACGCTTCCGTCCCGCGGCGCTCATTACACCGCGTTTGCGCCTCTTCCGAACGGCCGGTGCCGCCGATTGGGGAGATTGTGAACGAGCGCCGGAGCCACTCAATGCCTCAAGCGCGGCAATGGCCCGGTCAATTCGTACCTTTTCAGCTCGTAGATCCCTTATCAGTCTTGCCGTATCCATCTTGTCATTTCCTTTCTACACCGCGAAACAAGATACCTTGCCGACAACCTAGAAATCCAGCTTTAAAATGTGTTCTTGAACGTACTTTCTTACTTTGCTCGTACCATGCGAATCTCAAGCCCTGTCGCCGGGGCTTATAAAGTCCCCGTTGTGGCAGTCTCATTCGGCGCTTCAGCCCCGATTGCCCGGTTCGATTCGCCATCCGCCGTGGCAATCAGGTCTTTCGGCACCAGTAGGATCAACGGCAAGATCAGCGCGTACACAACGGTCGTCGCAATTACACAGTAGAGGAATCCATTGCGGGGGCTGCTGTTATAGATACTTGAGCCCAACAGGTCGCCGCCACGCGCGGAGAGCGCAAAGACTCCCTCAACCAGCATCATTAAGGTTCCTTGCAGGCCGGCCGGACAGGACCTTATCGCAAGATCAAAGTACGCCGCCGTTGCAATACCGCCCATCAACCCTATGGGCACCGCTAGTAGCAGCGCGAGGTTACCGGAGTGAATGAACGCCAGCGGAATCATCTGCGGCACCGCGATGATCGTTCCCCACCACAGCAGCTTATTCAGCGGCAACTTCTTGCAAAGAACGCCGTAGAGCAGAAATGTCGGGATGAACGAGACCGCGAATATGCCGTTATAGTACGAGTAAACAGCATCCGACGCATGGAGCTTATTTGTCAGATAGAACTGCAGCGGGGTTGCCGCCCCTGGCGCAAAGTTCCATAGGAAACAGATAAGAACCGCTGGATAAATCGCCCGGTGTTTCAGCAGCCGCTTGACATCCCCCAGGAAATCCAGTCCTCGCGCCTGCGGCTTGTCATAGGTATTACGGAAGACAGAATAGGGTTTCCAGAAGCCCAAGAGCGCTATGAACAAAGTAAGTACCGCTACCAATGAAAAAGTCGCTCTCGGCGGCACATGTTCGGATATGTACCCGGAAGCGAATGCCCCCATAATGACAGGGACAGAGCTGACCACATTCCATAGCGTGCTCAGGCGGCCGGACATAAGTTTCTCTTGGCCGATTAAGGCGATCAAGCCCTGATAGGCTGCCGAGGTGAACCGCGACGCCAGCATCACCAGCAACATCCCGATGAGCAGTCCCTGGTACGAGAGGCGGGAGACAGCCATCCCGAAGAACGCAATTGCGGTTAGCGGAGCGAAAATCAAAAAGAAGCCGCGGTCCCGCAACCCCAGCGGGTTCCACAGATCCCGCATCAGGCCAAAGACGAACGCAAAATACACCGGAATGCCCGTAACCAGCCGGAATGCTGAAACTTGTGTCGCCGTTGCATGCAACTGGTTTTTCAGCATGTACGAGGTCTGGATGTCAACCAGATAGCCGCCGGGCGTGGCGAAATACACGAACAACGTCAACCAGCCGAAGTAAATGAAAGTCTGGCCGGTGCCCGCGGAATCGTTATGAGCGACAGTATTTATGTATTGTCTCCTCACCTTGTAATCACAACAGGCGCCCGGCGAGCGCTACAGCGGCCACGTTCGAATCACAGCCGGCAGTCGTTCATTTTGCCGGCGCCGTAATTCTCTTCACGTTCTTGACCAGGAAAAGATACGAACAGGCGCCCACCAGTGCGCAGGAGCCGACAAACACAAGCGCCGGTTCGAAATTTCCTCCTCTCACCAGGTAACCGATGATGAGGGGCACCTTGGACTAACGCAGAAAGGTTGAATCTTGGCGATCTTCATACGAGACCTCGACACGCTTTCAGCAAGGTTTCGAGACTGAATTCCGTTTGAATCTCAGCCAGTGGACATTGTACCTGAGCTATGCGCAGCGTTTGAGCTGAGGGAAAAGCACTGAAGGAAAGACTCATTGGCGATCGCTGGAAATCTTTTCGTAGAACAGACAGCCGCGAAGTAGCGGCTTCGCGATAGGTCGTGCCATAAAGCTCCACCAGCAGAGAGAATTCCTCTAGAATAAACGGACACTCACGGCAAAGGAGCCTGCATGGCATTCACGGTGAACCAAGGAGCGAAGATTTACTGGGACGAGGTCGGGGAGGGAACCGCTGTCTTGCTCATCACGGGGCTGGGGTTTCCGTCCGGCGCGTGGCACCGCACCCGGCCAGCTCTATCGAAAAAATACCGGACCATTGTTCTGGACAACCGTGGTGTCGGCCGGAGCGATAAGCCTGCAGGTCCCTATTCAATTGCCTTGATGGCATCAGATGCGGCAGCCGTGCTCGATGCCGCAGGCGTGGAAAGCGTACATGTATTCGGCATCTCCATGGGAGGCATGATCGCGCCGGAGCTCGCGCTGCAATATCCGAAGCGCGTGCGTTCGTTGATTCTCGGCTGCACGGCGGCGGGCGGTCCACAGGCGGTGCGATCCGAACCGGAGGCTACCCAGATGCTCATGGCGCGAAGTAACATGGCTCCCGAGGAAGCCGCCCGAGCAGCACTGCCGTTTATCTATCACCCGGCCACTCCGCAAAAGCTGATCGAGGAGGACCTGGAAATACGCAAGCCGTGGTTTCCCAGCCAGGAAGCATACAAGGCACAATTGCAGGGAATCCTTGCATGGGAGTCCTACAGCCGCCTGCCGCAGATCCATTCGCCCACACTGGTGATTCATGGCGAGTCCGACCGGCTGGTACCGGCAGGCAACGGAAAACTTATTGCGGAGAAGATTCCCGGCGCAAAGCTGGTCGTCCTGCCGCACGCCAGCCACATCTTTACCACCGACCAGCCAGAAGAAGCACACCGGGCGATCCTGGAGTTCCTGGCAAGTCAACCTACGGCGTAGCGGCGCTCAACAATCCCCGCGGTGCTTACGGTGTGATTTCCCTCGCGGTGATCTCGTACTTAAAGCTGTCCGGATCGAGGCTGTCGAGCCGGCCGTCGACCGTTTCCGCCTGCGGATACATGAAGAAACCAACCGGCGCGCCGATCGATCCGGGCAGGGCAACATCGTGGGCGAAGTTGAAAGCCATCCAGTTCATCTCCCAAGACCCGAATAGCCGTACGCGCGCCTTCTTCACCATGTCGTCGTCCAATGGACGATTTCCGGGAGGTTCCTCAAGCACCACCTTGCGCACGTCGGCCGGATCGACAGGAACCCAGCCGTGTCCGCCGAGGTACACCTCGGCACGGCAGTGCTGTGCTTTCGTCACGTTCTCCGACGAAACTCCGAGGCTCTTGTATCCCAGCTCCGACTTTGCAACGCGGATGCCATACACGTCGCGCGCTGGAAGTCCCGCCGCGCGCGCCAGGCCAACGTAGAGGGCATTGAGATCGGCGCACTTGCCGCCCAGATCCCCGGACTCCAGCATGCCGCGGATGTTGCCAACGCCGCAACCGCGCGTCTTCGGATTCCGAAACGTGTTGTCGACGATCCAGGCGTAGATGGCGCGCGCTTTCTCGACATCCGTCTTCGCCCCTTTCGTGATCTCCGTCGCTGTCGCTCTCACGATGCCATCGGTCGGCAGGAGCTTTGTCGACCGCAGAAAATGCTCCAACTCCGCGCGCTCCGTTTTCGGCGGGTGGCCGGGCGTGGAGAGATCGACCGTATAATTATTTGTCGCGATACGGCTTGTTACCGTGAGGACCGGCCTCACGCCGGCCGGAAATTTCGCCGCGATGATTCCGAGCGCGTCAGCTTCGCTTTCGACAATCTCCGCCGTACCGCCCTCCGCGCTAAAGCGATTAGCGAGCGTCTTCTGGTAGGGCGTCTTACCGATAAGCGCTGCCGGCAGCCATACGCGGGTCATTCCGGAAGGTTTTAGAACTTCGACACGCGTCGTCACTTCAAACGTGCGCCAACTTCCAGACGATGAGTCGTGTGCGAACAGGCGCCCCGTGTCCGGCAGGGCGAGACTGGCGGACGCAATGCCCGCGTAGCGCAGAAAATTGCGACGGTTCATAGGCTTATCCCTTCGGCTAGCGGCATTTTTAGCGATTCAGTCGGTACGCAAACGTATAGCCGGGTTTGGAGTACAGCGGCCTTCCGCTTCGTGCAGCGTGTCTCCACCGTATACTGGGTCTGCTATGGAACGCACCAACGATCGCCAGTCCATGTCCCTTGTTTGGATGCTGATTGCCGCAGCCGTGTTCGCAACCGTCGTTGCCCCCGCCCGGAGCGCCGGCCAATCACCCGCCACTTCGGAGTTGCTGCCGGGCAGCGCGGAGTTGATTCAACCTCGGGAGTTGTCGAAAGCCCTGCAATCCGGTTCCGCGAAGCCCACCGTGCTCTACGTCGGTCCGCGTTTCCTTTATGCGCAAGCACACATCCGCGGCGCCGAGTTCATAGGGCCGGCATCCGATCCGCATTCGCTTGATAACCTGCGGAAGCGCGTCACGGCTCTGCCCAGGAATTCGTCCATCGTTCTCTACTGCGGATGTTGCCCCTGGGACCACTGCCCGAATATTCGCCCAGCGTATAAAGAACTCCAGAAGACGGGATTTACTGCCGTGAAGGTGCTGTATCTCGCGAACAGCTTCGGAACCGACTGGGTGGAGAGGGGCTATCCCGTCGAGAAAGGCCAGTAGCGTGCGATGAAAAAAATCGCGGTTGTCATGGTCGCCATTGGGCTGGCCGTTGGCGTTTATTACGGCACGCACAATCGCACCGCAAAACGGGCGCGTGACCAGGACACGAGTTCATCCACGTCGCCGGCCCCGGCGCTCACCTTGGTAGACCTTGGCGGCAACAAGATCGACACGTCCAGCTATGCGGGCAAGGTCGTGCTGATCAACTTCTGGGCAGCCTGGTGCACGCCCTGCGCGGAGGAGATTCCACAGTTCATCGCTTTGCAGGACAAGTACCGCGCTCAGGGCCTTCAGGTGATTGGCATTTCAATGGAGGACAGAGACAGCGCGCTGCGCGCCTTCTACCGAAAATACAAAATGAATTATCCGGTGGTCGCCGGCAGCGAGAAAATTGCAGAGGCCTACGGCGGTATTCTCGGATTGCCGACCAGTTTCCTGATCGGCCGCGATGGCCGCATTCGCGCGAAATACCCCGGGCTGGCGGATTTCACCAAACTTGAGCAGGAGATCATTGCCCTCCTGCGGTAGCGCGCCTCGCCCGACTCTTTTCAGAGCGTACCTTCCGCGAATCCGGTCTATTTCGCCAAGAACGCAGCCAGGCGTTCAAGCCCAAGATGAAGCTTTTTGAGATCGGTTGCATAACACCAGCGCAACCATCCTTCGCCTTCTGGGCCAAAGGCTCTGCCGGGTGCCAGGCCAAGGCCTGCTTCTTCGACGAGCAGTTTCGCCAACTGCAACGAGTCTGCGTATCCCGCGATCCGCAGAAAGACATACATCGCCCCGTCCGATTCGGGGACCTCGATGCCGGGGAGCGCGCGCAGTCCGTCGATGAGATACTGTCTTGCCGCAATCAACTCCGATCGCAGGCGTGCCACATGTGGTTCGCCATATTGCAAGGCAGCGGTGGCGGCACGCTGCACAAACTCAGGAATGCAGGATGTGTTGTACTCAATGAGGCATGCCAGATTAGGCACGATGCTCGGCGGAACGACCATCCAACCCACGCGCCATCCGGTCATGCGCCACGCTTTTGAGAAGCTGTTGACCCCGATCACCCGGTCATCTTCCTCTGCAAGCGTCAGGAAGGAAGGTGCTGCGCGGAGCCCATCGCGATAGATCAGGCGCTCGTATACGTCATCGGCCAGAATCCAGATTCCATGACGGCGGCAGTGCTCGAAGAGGATGCGTTGTTCGTCGCGGCTGATCGTCCACCCGGTTGGATTGTTGGGTGAATTCACATAGAGCATGCGCGTATTGGGACCGATCGCCGCCAGCACTTTTTCAAGCGGCAGCGTCCATCGTCCTTGGCGCACTTCCAAAGGGACGCAGGTGACCTCGGCGCTCAGTATCTTTGGCATCTCGACGAGGTTCGGCCAGAGCGGAGTTATCAGCACAACATGATCACCCGGTTCAAGGATGAGTTGGCCGGCCAGCATAAGAGCCGAATCGCCGGACGAGGTCATCGCGATGCGATCGGCACCGATGCGTGTCTGGTGTAGATCTGTCAGGTAAGCCGAAACCTGCTCGCGCAGATAGGCGCGGCCCAGGTTCTCGGTATAGAAAGTCTCGCCCTTCTGGAGAGAAGCAGTAGCAGCCTCGCGGATAAAGGCGGTCGTCGGCTGGTCGGATTCTCCGAACCAGAAAGGCAGGATGTCTTTGCGACTCATGGCGGCATTGGCGACTTCGCGAATCAGCGACGCGGAGAGTGCCTGTATACGAGGACGCGCGGTGGGCTGACTCCGCCGAAGTAAAGCACCGGTTTCTTTAAGCAATGGATGGCCTCTTGACGGCATATTATAAGTTGACATATCAATCTGCCAATCTGCATTAAGGTCGGCTGGTTGAGACAAATCCCCCCATGCGCCAATTAGAACATTTTGGAACATGATTGTGATTTAGAGGGCTTGTAAGTACTTGAAAAGATGGTGGCCAGGGACGGTTTTGAACCGCCGACGCTAGCCTTTTCAGGGCTGTAGTCTGCCATAGCCATCTAATTGAATCTCCTACACTTGTCTGTTGTTAGAACCCTAAAAATCACCTGGTTTGTGCAACCATAATGCAACCACAACCGAATGGTGTGCGGATGCCGCTGTTTGCCTCAACTTCGCGCAACCGTAAGCCGATGAGGATCGATGAGCCACGACACAGCAGCCAACGCCAGGAGCGCGCCAGGGAGCCAGCGGAACGCAGCCTGAGGCATTACAACCAGCCTTCCCAATCGGCACCATGGTCCGGCTGAAGTTCAGTCCCGCCAGTGATGAAACCGGGGAAGTGGCCGGCTATGAGCGGGGGAAAGTAGTTGTTCGCTGGCCGGACTTTGACGACCGGGTATGCCGTTACATGGCGTGCTCGCTGCTGGTGGTGCCTCTGACGCCGCACGGCGATACCCCACCGTTTGAACGGACGGAACGGAGCAGGGCAAACAGATGAACACGATATGCAAAACGACAACGAACGCAGGCGATCGGTGCCGAGCCGTCGCGGTGAAGGACGGACTTTGCGCCTTACACGCTGACCCCAAACGCGCGGCCGAGATGGGCCGGAAGAGCGGCCAGGCCAGGCGCTTCAGAGGATCGGGTGAACAGCCACAACCTGAATTGGCACCCCCGCGGACGGCTCAGGAGGTACGGGCCGCGCTCGGTCAGTTCATTTCGGACGTGCGGGCACGTCGTCTCGATTCGAAGGTGGCTAGCACCCTTGGGTATCTGGCAAATGTGCTGCTGAAGTCCATTGAAGTTTCAGACGTTGAGGGGCGGCTGGCTGCGCTGGAGAGCGTTCTAGGGGCCGGAGGCGTGCAAAGGGATCAACGGAGAAAGTGAGATGGCGCTCAAGGCGAGATTACAGAAGCTCGAAGCATCATCAGAGGCGAAAAAGCAGCTTTTCCTCTGGCTGCAACACGCCAAGGCGGCCGGCGGATTTGTGCCCTACTGGGAACAAGAGCTTAAGGGACCGTTGGGGCCCTTTGAGTGGCTCGCTGACGAAGAGGTGTACTTCCTCTGGCACCTCGTCAACGAAACAAACTCGATGATTTTGAAGGATGCTCAGGCCAACCGCGACTTGCGCTTTTTCGCACACTGCGCGCTCGATGGAGTGCTGCGGCAGATCGCCCAACCCGATCGCTCTGGCGTTTTTGTGCCTGCGCGCCGGATTTCCGAGCTTACCGAACGCCTCGGTGGATACTTGTACGCCAAGTTCAAGGCTCTTTTGGAGGAGTCGCTGTCGCTGGCGGCTGCGATTGATAAGGTCGCCGAAACCTATCTTGCTGGCGAAGACATTCTGTTTCCCGATTCACGTGCCGTATTGAACGCTGAAACTTCCGATCTGCGCAAAACCGCAGACGTATTTGGACCGCTCGCGGAATGGCTTAAGGTGGAGCCGATTACAGTGGAGGGCTTTACCCCAGATCATCCGATGGTGGACGCCAAGGCCACCCAACTCGTGAACTTCTCACGGGCCGGTGCGCTCAGTCGTAGCGGAACGCGCAAGCAATTCATTGATGCTCTCCAACGGGCGTGGCCGGAGCTCGTCGCAAGCTGAATTCGGATTGAGACGGTTGGGCGCCGGCAGTGGCAATTCGGAGGAAGAGAAAACGATGGCGACGATTAAGAGTCGCTTGGAACGGCTTGAAGAAAAGCAATGGCAGAAGCAGTGTGAAGAGCTTGATCGTTATCTCAAAGGCCGAAGTCTGGAGGACGTGGAGTTCTTTGCCGTCCATGGCTATTTGCCTGAAGAGCCGATACCCGGTGAGCCATATGCGCCAGGTCACACCAGTTGGGAAGAATACAAACTCCTCGTCCGCGGTCGAAGTGACGACGAGCTGAAGTTTTACGCAGTGCACGGCTACTGGCCGGAAAACAAAGCTGAGGCGACAGACTAGTACTGTGACCGCATAGATAGGTAAGCTAGATAGGCACTTGGCAAGAAATGGATTGGAGTCTATAGCTATGTCATGCGTGGACGCAGATCACTTCAGATTCAACTTTCTCGACGGGAA
>Ga0187872_10000786_pt1 | contig 34551 bp, 17 predicted proteins | sample June2016WEW_16_4_FD_132973 | JGI IMG/M metagenome (GOLD analysis project Ga0187872, IMG submission 132973) | Peatland microbial communities from SPRUCE experiment site at the Marcell Experimental Forest, Minnesota, USA - June2016WEW_16_40 | ecosystem: Environmental > Terrestrial > Soil >...
GACGTTCACAGGCAGCGCGCTGGCGCATACCGTCTGCGAGGCCACAGTCACCGTCGGATTGGCATTGACCGTCAAGGCGCCCGAGCCGGTGCCGGTGCACCCATTGGCGTCGGTCACCACCACGGTGTAGGCGCCCGCCGCACTCGCGCTGACACTGGCCGTGTTGCCAGGAATTGGGCCTGAGGGCCCCGTCCACGCATAGCTGAACGGTCCCGTGCCAACGGGCGTCGCGGTGATGTTCACAGGCAGCGCGCTGGCGCATACCGTCTGCGAGGCCACAGTCACGGTCGGATTGGCATTGACCGTCAAGCTGCCTGAGCCGGGGGCTGAAGCGCACCCATTGGCGTCGGTCACCACCACTGTGTAGGCGCCCGCCGCACTGGCGCTGACACTGGCCGTGTTGCCAGGAATTGGGCCTGAGGGCCCCGACCAGGCATAGTTGAACGGTCCGGTGCCAACGGGCGTCGCGACGATGGTCGCGGGCAGCGCGCTGGCGCATACCGTCTGCGAGGCCACAGTCACGGTCGGATTGGCATTGACCGTCAAGGCGCCTGAGCCGGTGCCTTCGCACCCATTGGCGTCGGTCACCACCACCGTGTAGGTGCCCGCCGCATTGGCGCTGACACTGTCCCCGTTGCCAGGAATTGGGCCTGAGGGCCCCGTCCACGCATAGCTGTACGGCTCAGTCGCGCCAGACGCAGTTGCCGTGATCGTCGCAGGCAGCGCACTGGCGCATACCGTCGGCGAGGTCACAGTCACCCTCGGAAGGGCATTGACCGCCAACCGGCCCGAACCCCTGGCGGTGCATCCATTGGCATCGGTCACCACCACATGGTAGGCGCCCGCCACACTCGCGCTGAAACTCGCCTCGTTGCCCGGATTGGCCGCTCCCGCCGGCACCGTCCACGCATAACTATACGGCGAAGCCCCGCCAGACGCAGTCGCCGTGAGGGTCGCCGAGCCGCCCGCGCAAACCGCCGCCGAATTCACACTCACCGCCGGCAGCGGATGGACCGTCACCGTGGCGGCACTGGAGAGCACCGCCCCGCCGCAGCCATAAACCACCACCTCATACTGCGACCCGCTGTCCCCGACGTCCAGCACCGGCGTCGTGTAGGTGCTGCTGCCGTTGCCCGACGCAATCGGCGGGTTGCCCTGGTCGAAGCCCGCGTAATCGCCGTAATAATTATCCGCATTGTCCGTATATCCGCCGACCAGCAAATTGTTGAAGTAGCAATTCTCCTCGTCGCCGTTGCCGGTGTTCTGATTAAACAATTTCAACTGGGCAATGGTCCCGGAGTACGAGCCCGCGAATGTGGCCGCCGTGCCGCCGCAAGGGATCACAATCAAGGAATAGGCGCTGGCGGAAGTCAAAACGAACTGAACCCGCACGCCCGTCCGTTGGACAGCAATCCCCGTGTCCTGCGGCGCGCCGTCATTGATGGCATACCAGTAGTCGTAGGGCGAACTGCCCCCCAAGACATAGAACTGCAGCACGTCCGGCGTGGGGGCGCCGGAGGTTTGCAGGCTGAATCCAACCTTGCTGCCGGAGTCCACGTTGCCGTTGTCAAAGTCAATGCTCACCACCTGTCCGACCGTCAAGGCCGGGAGCGGGCGGGTGGCGACTTCGTCGCCGCCGGAACCGCCCCAGATGCCCAGCGCGTAGCCGCTGATGGGGCTGTTGATGTCATAGGCCGCAGAGAGGCTGTTGCAAACCGGGACGCCAAAGTCATTGTTGGTGGAATTGCCCAGGAAGGTGCTGCCGCTGCCGCTCACGGACCAGGCGTTGTTGCCCCAACCGTTATTGTTGTTTTCCGCCCAGGAGTAATTCAGGCCCGACCCGGAGGCGGTAACGGAGAAGGTGGCCGTCGAGCCGCTGCACGCCGCCTGATTGGCGGGCTGGGTGGAAATGGTGGGCGCCACATTCAAGCTCACCGTGACGCTGGATTGCGCGGTGCACCCATTGCCATCGGTGACCGTGACCGTATAGAGGGTCGTGGTCGCGGGTGAAGCCGTGGGATTGGCCACCGTGGTGCTGCTCAATCCCGTGGCGGGACTCCAACTGTAAGTGTAATTGCCGCCGCTGCCGCCGCTGGCGGTGGGGTTGCCGCCGATGGCCACCGCGCCGCCCAAGCAAATGTCCTGATTCGTGCCGGCACTGGCGGTTGGATTCTGGTAGAAATTGACGGTCACGTCGGCGGTCGAAGGCGTGCAGGTCCCGTTGCTGATCGTCCAGCGCAGATCATAAGTGCCGTAGGCATTCACCGTCGCCGTCGAACTGCCGGAGGTGGGGGCGCTGAACGTCGCGGTGCCCGGCCCGCTGACTTGGCTCCAAGCCCCGCTGCCCACCGTCGGGGTGTTCCCGCCCAGCGCAGCCGTCGTCGCGCTGCCCGTGCCGCACAGATTCTGCGTCCCGCCCACCGACGCGGTGGTCGGCGGCTGGTCCTGCGTGATCGTCACGGTGCTGGAGGAGTCGAGGGAGTTGTCCGTGCAAGAGGGATTGTGGATCGTCCACTGGAACGTGTTGGCCCCGTAGCCCAAGCCCGTCACTGTCGAGTTCGGACTGTTCGGGGACGTAATTGTGCCGCTGCCGCTGACCAAAGTCCAGGTCCCCGTACCAACCGTTGGAGTATTCCCCGCCAGCGTCGCCGTCGAGGCACATAGCTCCTGCGGTGAACCCGCATTGGCCGTCGTCGGCGCGATGCAGGCAATGTTCAGCACAAGGGCGCCGCCCGAGATTGCGAGCGAGGCGGTCGTGTTGGCGGCTTTGCCGTCACCATTGACGGTAACGGAACTGGGGACTATGCCGGCTACTGACCCGCTCCCGCTGTTTGAGATCAGCGTGTAGCTTCCGACGGGCAACGGGTTGCCACCGTTCGCAACCGTGACCGTGACGGGGTTGCCGCCGGCCAGGGTCAGCGCGCCGCCGGTAACGTTGATCGCGGGCGTGGCCGGCGCGAAATAAGGCAGCGACAGCGGCGACAAGCTGCCCATCGTCAGGCCGGCTGAAGCTGCCGCGTTGATGGTGGCAGTCCCGGCGGCGGTCGGCCCGCTCAAGGTCTGGGAGGCGCCCAGAGTCAACGTGCTGGACCGCCCCGAAACGTCAAACGTGGCCCCGCCCGCCACGGTAATAGTTCCGGCGCCCACGGTGCCGGAACCGGTTAGCGCGAGGGTGCCGTTGGTGATGGTGGTCGGGCCGGTGTAGGTGTTGTTGGCATTAGTCAGGGTGAGGGTGTGGCTGCCGTCGCCAATTAGGGTGAGGCTGCCGCCGGAACCGATGATTTGCCCGCCGAAAGTAGTGCTGATGTTGGTCTCGAGGACCGTCAGCGCGCCGGAGAGCAGGATGGTGGGAGTCCCGGTACCGGCGCCGCCGGCGAAGGCGTTAGTGCTGGAGAGCGGGCCGATGGTCTGGCTATAGCCGTTGAGGTCAAAAAATGCGCCAGCGAATGCGCCAACGGCGCCATCCTTGGCGATCTCCAGGGTTGTGCCATAAGGCAGCGCCCCGTTGGCGCCCAACAGCAACCTGCCGGTGGAGAGGCCGGTCCCGCCAGCGTAGGTGCTCTTGGCGGTGAGGTAGTTGGTTCCGAAGCCGGCGTTGGTAGTGCCGCCGCCGAACATCAAGGCGCTGGGTCCGGTGATGGCGACCGGGTTGGTCAGCGTGATGCCGGGGTCCACTTGGATGCTTCCACCGAGGAGCACTCCGCCGAAGCTGAACCCAGAGCCCAGAGTAATGCTGCGAGCGGGGTTAAAGCTGAAGGAGCCGATTGTGTTAAGCGCGCGGAGGAAGCCGAAGTTCAGAGTCAACGGGCTGGTTGTAGCGCCCAGGTTGCCGTCCGAGCTGATATTCACTTGGCTCTGATTTTGAATGGTGGTGCCGCCGGTGTAGGAGTTGGGGCCGCTAAGGGTCAGGATGCATCCCGGCCCACCCCCCACGTTGAGCGGACCCGATCCACTGATAGTGCCCGACAAGGTCGCTGAGGCTGGATTATTGTAATTGAACGTTCCATTGTTGAGAATGTTGCCCGCTGCCGCGAGGCCGCCCCCGCTGCCGATGGTGAGCGTGGTGCCGCTGCCGATGGTCGTGCCGCCGGTGTAGGTGCTGGCCTTGGTCAGGGCAAGCGTGCCGGTGCCATTGAGGGCGAGGCTGCCGGTACCGGAGATCACCCCGGCGAAAGTCGTGCTGCTGCTCCCGTTGATCGTCAGCGCGCCGCTGCCGAGCGTGACGGAGGGAGTCGTGGTGCCGGTGCCGCCAATACCCGGGCTGCTGGCCAGCGAGGCGATGGTCTGGTTGTAGTTGTTGAGGGCAAAAGTTCCGCCGGTTTGCCCCGACGAGGCGACGGTCAGCCCCGTGGTGGAAGGCAGGGCCCCGCTGACGCCCAACTGCAAGGTGCCGGCGGCAATAATGGTGTTGCCGTTGAAGGTGTTGTTGTTGCCGAGGATGATGGTGCCGTAGCCGAGGGTGTAACCGGCGCCACTCGAGAAGTTGCCGCCAGCAGTTCCGGCGATAACGCCATTGTAGGTCAGCGTGTCGCCGCTTGCGGCGTGGATACTTCCGCCATTGGCGCCCAAAGCAATGCCGCGATTGGCGTTAAGGGTGAAGCTGGCGCTGACACGGAGGCCGGCAGTGGTGCCACAGTTGAGAGTCAACTGGCCGGGGGTCGGGCCACCCGGAGCGGTGCCCAGGTTGGCGTCCGAGGAGATCTGCAATATGCCGCCGTTTATGGTGGTTGGGCCCGTGTAGGTGTTGGCGCCGCCGAGGGTTAAATTGTAGTTTCCACTGGTTAAAGTGGGGGAACTGTTCAGGGTCAGCGCGCCGCCGCCGCTGATGACGCCCGACAAAAGTTGTGAGGCTGTACTGGCGTAATTAAACGTCGAGCCGCTGGCAATGACAATCTTGTTCGTAGAAGTGCCGCTCGTGGCGCCGCTGGTCCACAAAGCCGCGCCGCCGAGGGTGAGCGTGGCGCCGTTGGTGACGATGGTGGTGTTGGTGTAGGTGCCACTAACACCGGTCAAGGTGAGGCTATTGCTGGCGATCAACGTGCCGCTCCCGGAAATCGCTCCCGACAGGGTCTGTGGAGCCGTGCTGGCGTAAGTGAATGTTCCCTTGTTGATAATGCTGCCCGCATAAGAGCCGCTGCCCAACTGCCCCGGGCTGGCGATGGTGAGCGCGCCGGCGGTGATGGTGGTCGTGCCGGTGTAGGTGTTAACAGCGGTTAAGGTGAGGTTGGCGGCGCTATTGTTCACGGTCAACGCGCCGGTGCCGGAAATAACGCCCGACAAGGTCTGTGCGGCCGAGCTGGCGTAGGTGAACGTTCCACTGTTGGTGATGTTGCCCGCATAAGAGCCGTTACCCAACAAACCCGAACTGCTGATGGTGAGCGCGCCGGCGCTGACCGTCGTGTTGCCAGTGTAGGTGTTGACGCCGCTCAAGGTCAGCGTGCTTGGACTCGACAGGGTGAGGGTGCCCGTTCCGCTGATGACCGCCGAGTAGGTCTGGGGGTTAGGGTTCGCGAAAACCAGGCTGGCGTTATCGGCAATATTCCCCGCCACGCTGCCGTTGAACGCCACGCCGTCGCCCAATTGGAGGACGCCCGCGCTGATCGTCGCGACCCCCGTGTAGGTGTTGGCGTTGTTCAAGGTCAGCGTGTTTGGACCCGACAGGGTGAGCGAACCGGTTCCGCTGATGACCCCGGAGTAGGTCTGGGGGTTGTAGTTCGCGAAAACCAGGCTCCAGCCACTGCTGACCGCGATATTCCCCGCCACGCTGCCGTTTTTCGCCACGCCGTCGCCCAGTTGGAGGGTGCCCGCGCTGATGGTCGTGCCACCCGTGTAAGTGTTGGTGCAGAGAAGCGTCAGCGTGTTGTTGCCCTGCATGAGCAAGCCGGCGCTCCCGGCGATGCCGCCCGAGCCGGAAATGGTGTAAGGATACGTGGAGTTGATGGCCGTCACAGACTCAGGGTTGACGACGGTATTCAGGGTGACGGTGGCGGGAGCGTTGATGTAAGTATCGGCAAAAACGACCGCGTCACCGTCCACGTACTTCTGGAGGGTTTGCGTGTTGTCCTCCCAGTTCTGAGAGGAGTTGATGTCCCAAAGCCCATTTCCCTGATTGTTGTTCCACGTAAGGGGTTGCGTATTGGCAGTGACATTCAACCAAAGCTTGCCGCTCGAGGTGCTCAGGTAGCCGCTGGCAAGCGGGGGCATGGTCACACTCGTTGGCGTTGGCGCAGTGCCCGACTCGCTGGTCCAGGCCATAAGCGGGTAAATGCCTGTCGGAAGGCTGCCGACTTCGACGGTCACGGTGGGCGTGCCATTGAAAGTAGCGGCGCCGTTTACATTGAGCGGCGCCAGCGAAGCGCTGGGCGTCACGAGGCCGAAGTTGAAATCCAGGGCCGGCGTGCCGGCATCGAAGGTCAAGCCCGGGCAAGTCCACTGTAGCGTGTTGTTGGGAATCGAGACGCCGAAGCCCGCGCCCGAAGCCACCTCCACCGCACTGTTGGCGCACGAGCCGCCGGCCACGCCGACGAGTTTGCCTCCGCTAACCGTGGTGGCTCCGCTGTAGGTGTTGGGGGCTGTCAAGATGAGCGTGCCGGCGCTTTGGGTCAACACGCCTGTCCCGGAAATTACTCCCGACAAGGTCTGTGCGGCCGAGCTGGCGTAAATGAATGTTCCGCCGTTGGTAATGGCGCCCGCAAAAGAGCCGCTGCCCAACAAACCCGAGCCGCCGATGGTCAGGGTGCCGGCAGAGTTCGTGAGGGGGCCGCTGAAGGTATTGGTTGCGGTCAACTCCAGGATGCCGACCCCGTATTTGCTAAAACCATTCGTTCCGCTCATGACGCCGGAGATGATGACAAGGTTATTTGCGGCGCCGCCTGAACCGAGACTCAGCGTCCCATAGGAGGCCAGAGGAGTTGTGCTGGCGTACGACGGCGCCCCCGTTCCCCCTCCACCGCCCGTCAAAGTCCACGGTCCGCTAAAAGTCACGCCGGCGGGGTTGCCGACGATATTGCAAGTGGCGTTCGCCGCCTGATACATCGTCACGGCATTGGGGATTGTAATGGCCAAAGTCCCCTCCACGGCCAACGCGCCTCCGGTGCAGTTTAAGAAGTAGATGGGGCCGGTGCCAAAAGAGGCGTTATTGTTAAAGTTCCAAATGCCGCTGCTGAAAGCGGAGCCACTGTAACCGAGATAGGTCCCGCCGCTGTAGGTATTTGCCATATTAAGATAGGTCTGGCCAGCGCCGCTTTCCGCGCAAATTCCACCGTTGGAAGGGCCGGCAACCACGACATTGAACGTTACGGAGCCGGGGTCGCCGGCGTTGGAGGTTGGGTCAACCCCGTTCAGGTTGTTAGCACCCAGGATAAAGGTGCCGGTGCCGTTGATGGTCACGGGGCACGGGTTCGGGGTCGATGATCCATCGAAGATGCCGGCGACGGTGTGGTTGGCATTCATGGTGACGGTGAAAGCGGGGGTGCCGGTGCCGGTGTGGACGGCAAATTGCGCCGCGGTGTTTTCCACCCACGATGTGGGCGTGCTGCCGGTTGCGTTCGCCGTGTCCCAACTGGCGTTTTCCCACGTGCCACTCAGATTGCCAGTGTACCAGCAGCTCCCGTTACAGTAGTTAGGGGTTGTGGTTGTGCCTTGGGGGTCCCAAGTGGTAAGGGCCGCGCCGGCGTGATTGGCCAGGAGGGCGAACCCGAGGCCAAGGGCGGCGGAGATGGATCGGAGTGATTTGGAGGTGAGGTTTTTCATAACAATATTTCTTGACGGACTATGCGGTCGGCTGTTTAAGTCACGGTTGTTCTTGTTACTAACGCGGCCATTATGTCGAAAGAACCCAGGAACGCAACAACAAAGTGAAAGAAAATGCAGGGCCCGGCCGGGCTCAAGAAACCGTAGCCGCCGACGGCAGTTGGCGCTGAGTTCTGTGACTGCGGAAGAGTGCGCCGACTGCCGGCGGCGGCTACGATTTCATGGATTCTTGAATCCACCTGGGGGGGCGTCTGGACTTGTCGTTCTGGCGTTGCCAAGGGGAGGGCGCGCGTTTAAGATTGGCTGTTCCGGCGCCAGACGGGACGGATCGTCAAGATGGCTGAATATAAGGTAAAATTCGAGGTCTTTGAAGGCCCGCTGGATCTGCTTCTTTATTTGATAAAGAAGGAGGAGGTGGACATTTACGAGGTGAATCTGACGCAGTTGGCGACGCAGTTTATCGAATACATCGACACCATGCGGCTGCTGGACCTGGAGATCGCCGGCGAGTTTCTGGTGATGGCCGCGACCCTGATGTACATCAAGAGCCGCGAACTGCTGCCGGTGGACCAGCAGGCGCCGGTGGAAGGCGAAGAGGAGGGCGAAGACCCGCGCTGGGAATTGATCCGCCAACTGGTCGAATACAAGAAGTTCAAGGACGCCGCGGCGCAGCTCCAGGTCCTCGAAGCCCGGCAGGAAGACGTTTTTCCGCGCGCGCCCGGCAGACTGGAATTTGCGGCGGAGTCGCCCACGCGCGCGGAAGCCTCCATTTTCGACCTGGTCAACGCCGTTAATGTCGTCCTGAAGCGGTTCAGCCAGCGGGCGGACCTGCGGGACATCTTTGAAGACAAATGGACGGTCAGCGAGAAGATCGAGCACCTGATGCGGGTGCTGCGGGAGCGGCCGAGCGTGAGGTTCTCGGAATTGTTTGAGGGCGTCACCAGCCGCTCCGAAGTCGTGGTGACGTTTCTTGCGCTGCTCGAACTGATCCGTCTCAAGCAGATTACCGCGGTGCAGCGCGAGCCGTTTGGCGAGATCGAGATCTGCCGTGTCGCGCCGGCCCCGGCGGCGCCCGTGCCGGCCGCAGGCGCCGATCCGAATCCACAACCGGCGGAGACCGCTTCGCTTTAGATTAGCATGGAACTGAAACTGATTTTGGAAGCGCTCCTGTTCTCCGCGCAAAAGCCGCTGAGCCTGAAAGAACTCCGCGACGTCTTTGCCGCCGCCGTCGAACACGCCGAAGGGGAGGAGACCGTCCGCGCGCTCAAGAAGGTGAAGGAAAGCGAACTGACCGCTGCGCTCGAAGAGCTGGCGCGGGACCACGAGGCGGCCCAACGCAGCTTCCGGCTCGCCTGCGTCGCGGGCGCGTGGCAGTTCGTCACCCAGCCGGAATACGCCCCCTGGCTCAAGGCGCTGGTCGGCCACAAACTCCGCCCGCCGCGCCTTTCGCAGCCGGCGCTGGAGACGCTGGCGATCATCGCCTATCGCCAGCCGATCACGCGCGCGGAGATGGAACAGGTGCGGGGTGTGAGCGTGGATGGCGTGATGCAAACGCTGGCCGAGCGCGGATTGGTCGAGCAGGTCGGGCGCGCCGAGGTGGTGGGCCGGCCGATGACCTATGGCACCACCGCGCTGTTCCTCGAATACTTCGGCCTGCGCAGCCTGGAAGATTTGCCCGCCGCGGACGAACTGCGCCGCGTCGTGGTCCAGAAGCCGGAGTCGCTGGTCACGGCTGAGCCGGGCCTGGCGACTGTGCCGCCGGAGCAACTGGCCCTGCCGACCGGCGAGCCGAAACCCGAAAGCCAAATTCCGAAAGCCGAGGCGCCCGCCGGCCCAGCCGGGCCGCGACCGGAAGGCCAGGCCGGCTGAACCCGTTCCCCCATCCTTGTTGGCTATGAACATTCCCGAACATCGCAAGGCCATTGACAAGTTCGACACGCAGATCGTCAAGCTCTTGAACGAGCGGACCCGGCACGTCCTGGCCATCGGCGAAACCAAGCGCAAGGCCGGCGAAGAGATTTACGCGCCGCACCGCGAACGGGCGGTGTTCCGGCGGATCTGCCGGAAGAACCAGGGGCCGATTACCAACGAGTCGCTGCGGGCCATTTACCGCGAGATCATGTCCGGCGCCCTGGCCCTCGAGAAGTCCTTGACGGTGGCCTATCTTGGGCCGGAGGCGACTTTCACCCACCAGGCCGCCATCCGGCGCTTCGGCGCCAGCCTGCTCTACGCGCCGCAAAAGACCATCACCGATGTCTTCACCGAAGTCAGCAAGCATCGGGCGGACTACGGCGTGGTCCCGGTGGAGAACTCGACCGAGGGCGTGGTGACGCACACGCTCGACATGTTCGTGGATAGCGACCTGAAGATTGTCGCACAGATCATTTTGCCGGTGCAGCATTGCCTGCTGGCCAACTGTCCGCGCCCGCAGATCAAAAAGCTCTATGCCCATCCGCAGGCGCTCGGGCAATGCCGCGGCTGGGTGCAGACCAACCTGCCGCGCGTCGAGATCCTCGAATCCTCCTCCAACGCCCGCGCCGCCGAACTGGCCGCCAAAGAAAAGGGCGCCGCCGCCATTGCCGGAATCCTGGCCGCCGAACGATACGACGTGCCCGTGCTGGATTATGACATCCAGGACAACGTCGCCAACGCCACCCGTTTTCTGGTGCTGGGCCGGCAATGCAGTCCGCCGACCGGCGACGACCGCACCAGCCTGATGTTCAGCCTCGTCGATCGGGTGGGGGCGTTGTATCGGGCGCTGGCGCCGTTCCGCCGCTATCGCATCAACATGACCAAGATCGAATCCCGGCCCAGCAAGCGCAAAGCCTGGGAGTATTTCTTCTTCGTCGATTGCGACGGCCATGTCGAGGACCGCCGGGTGGCCAAGGCGATCTCGCTCCTGAGCGAGCACTGCAGCTACGTCAAAGTGCTCGGGTCGTATCCCGATTCGGAGTGAGACTCCTCCACGGGCGCAGGGCGGATTCAAGAAACCGTAGCCGCCGACGGCAGTCGGCGCTGATTTCTTTGACTGAGGAAAAGTGCGCCGACTGCCGTCGGCGGCTACAATTTCATGGATTCTTGAATCCGCCCCGGCGCGGGCGAGCTGCCTTTCATTCCTGGTTGAAACCCTTCGCGCTTTCGGGCATTCTGGGCGTGTGAATCACCTGGCCCAGGCCCGAAAAGTGTTCGACATCGAACTGGCTGCGCTCAAAGCGGTGCGCGCGCAACTCGACAGCGCGTTCGTTCAGGCGGTCGAGCTGGTCGTCGAAACGCTGCGCCGGCGCGGCAAAATCATCGTGGTCGGCATTGGCAAGTCGGGGCACGTCGGGCACAAGCTCGCGGCCACACTGACCAGCACCGGCTCCACCAGCGTCGTGTTGAACAGCGTGGATGCGCTGCACGGCGATTTGGGAATCGTGAGCGACGGGGACACGGTGCTGGCGCTGAGCTATTCCGGCGAATCGGAGGAGTTGCTGAACCTGCTGCCCGCGTTGAAGCGGTTTTCGGTGAAGATCATAGCCCTGACCGGCGCGCCGAAGTCGTCCCTGGCCCGTTACAGCGACCTGACGCTGAATGTGCGCGTGCCCAAGGAAGCCTGCCCGTTCAATCTCGCCCCGACGGCCAGCACGACGGCAATGCTCGTGATGGGCGACGCGCTGGCGATGGTGGTGTTGCAGGCGCGCGGCTTCAAGCAGCAGGACTTCGCGAGATTCCACCCCTCGGGCGCCATCGGCCGCGCGATGCTGTCGCGCGTCGCTGACATCATGCGCAGCGGCCCGCGCAATGCCGTGGCCGGAGAAAACCTGACCGTCAAAGAGGCGCTGATGGTCATGACCCGCGCGAAGTCCGGCAGCTTGAGCGTGGTCAACGGGCGCGGCAAACTGGTGGGCGTGTTCACGGACGGCGATTTTCGCCGGCACATGGCGGCAAACGAGAATCTGCTGGCGCAGCCGCTGAGGAACGTCATGACCCACAAGCCGATCTGCATTCGGGACGACGCGCTGGCGGTGGAGGCCCTGAAGGTCTTTAACGAGCGGAACATTGACGATTTGATCGTGGTGAACGCGAAACACGAGCCGGTTGGCCTGGTGGATTCGCAGGATTTGCCGAAGCTCAAGCTAATGTAGGCCGGGCTCCGGCAAGGGACTCAACCGCGCACGCTTTTCGAATTGAATGAACTATTATGCCTATGCGAAATACGAATGCACTCCTCACCCTGGCGGCCTTGCTGGCGCTGGCCGCGCGCCTCTCAGCCCAACCCGCAGCCACTTCGGCCCCGCCGCCCACACAAATGGCTAAGCAGTTTCAGTTCAAAGGGACGGCAAGTGTCAAAGTGAATTACCTCCTGTTCCTGCCGGAGGGTTACGATGCGAAAGCGGAAAAGCGCTGGCCGCTGATCCTGTTTTTGCACGGTGCGGGCGAGCGCGGCACGAACGTCTGGAAGGTGGCGACGCACGGCCCGCCCAAGAACGTCACTGCGCAGCCCGCCTTTCCGTTTATTGTGGTCTCGCCGCAGTGCCCGGAACACCAGGTTTGGTCGAAGGACGTGCTGTTGGCGCTGCTCGACGAAATCACAGCGAAGTACGCGGTGGATACAAACCGGATTTACCTGACGGGACTGAGCCTGGGGGGCTACGGCACGTGGGACCTCGGGCTGGCTTACCCCGAGAAGTTTGCGGCCATCGTGCCCATTTGCGGCGGCGGCCAACTGATTTCGGTCATGGCGTCAAGCCGTGATAAGGGGCCGGCGTTAAAGACGCTCGGGGTGTGGGCATTTCATGGCGGCAAAGACCCGGTCGTGCCGCTCGAGGAATCGCAACGCATGGTGGACGCGTTGAAGAAGGCGGGCGTGCCGGACGTGAAGCTCACGGTTTACCCGGACGCCCAGCACGATTCGTGGACGGAGACTTACAAGAACCCGGAGCTCTACGAGTGGCTGCTCAAGCACGAACGGCGGAGATAAGAGGAGGTCTCGCGCAGGCAAAGACGCTAGAGGCAAGGACGCAAGACAGACCGGTGAATTTAGCCACGGATTGAACACGGATTAAACACGGACTAGAAGTTACTCCTGTTACCACCCTGTGGCCGAGGTCCAAGTTCTGCCTCTCGGTTCTTCATCCGTGTTTAATCCGTGTTCAATCCGTGGCTGAACCGCCTTTTCCGCGTCTCTGCGTGAGGCTTATTCGAGTCCGCTGGCGACTTTCGCCCGCTGCAAGACCTTGCGCGCGACGCTGCGCGCGCTGGCGGCCCCGTCGGCCAAAACCTTGTGGACGTAGTCCAGATTTGCCGCCAGTTCGGCGCGTTTGGCGCGGGCGGCGGCGAAGTGGTTCCAGTAGTGCTCGAACAGCGCCTTCTTCAGATCGCCATAGCCCAGCCCACCGGCGCGCAACCGCTCCTCATAACCCTTCGCCACCTCGGGCGGGGCGACGAGTTTCAGGATTTGAATGGCCAGGTTCTGGTCGGCATCGGGCTTTGGCTCCTGGGGCGTGCGGCTGTCCATCTTGATGCTCATCACCTTCTTGCGGAGCGCCTTTTCATCGCCGAAAATCTCGATGGTGTTGCCGTAGCTCTTGCTCATCTTCTCCCCGTCGAGGCCGGGGACTTTAGCGGTTTCGGCCCGGATTTGCGGCTCAGGGATGACGAACGTCTGGCCATACTGCTCGTTGAACTTGATCGCAATGTCGCGCGTAATTTCGACATGCTGCTTCTGGTCCAGGCCGACGGGCACTACGTTCGAGTCGTAGATTAGAATATCCGCGGCCATCAGCACCGGGTAGGCGAACAGGCCGTGATAGGGCGAAATGCCCTTGGCGATCTTGTCTTTATAGCTGGTGCAGCGCTCCAGCAGACCCATCGGCGTTACCGTGCTCAGCATCCAGGCCAGTTCGGTGACCTCCGGCACGTCGGACTGGCGGAAGAATACCGTTTTCTTCGCGTCGAGGCCGCAGGCGAGGAAGTCGAGCGCCACGTCGAGGGTGTTCTGGCGGCGCTCAACAGGATCAACCAGCGAGGTCATCGAATGATAATTGGCGATGAAATAGAAGGCCTGGCCCTTTTCCTGAAGCTCGATGGCAGGCTTCATCATCCCGAAGTAATTGCCCAGATGCAACGCGCCCGAAGGCTGTATGCCGGATAAAATTCGCATGGCGGCAGGTTAATCGAGAATCGGCCAAGCAGGAAAGCAGGAAAGGCGGCTGGACCAGCCGCCCTTCGGCTCAAACGGTCCCGCGCTCGACAAAGATCAACTGTTCGTCCGTATCGTTCAGGGTCGTCAGAGAGCCATCGTCATCGCAGATGATCAGGCCCCGCTCCGCTCCCGCGTGATCTTCGTAGCCCGACGCGAGTTGGTAGGTCTCGCCATCGCTCACGACCACCACGGTGGCAAACGTGCCGCCGTACTGGACGCGGTCACCGACCTGGATCTCCTCGCCGGACGTATAGTGCAGCAGTTCAGTATCCATAGGTTTTACGCCGCTTGGCCCGCCCGGGTTCAGGCAGCGGGCCAGTTCTTGTTTTGCAGACTCTAATCCTAAAAACAGCAATTGGCCAACCACAAAGAGCCCAAAGAACGCAAGGAAGGGAACGTGGGATGGCCTTCACCCGCCAGGTGATCGCGCCCGTTTGCCCAACGGCCTGCTTCTCTTTGGGTTCTCTGCGTTCTCTGTGGTTAAACCGGAGTTGACACACGGAAACCATCCCGTCTAACTAAGTGCGCCGTCATCGCGCGCAGTATGCAAGACAATCAGACTCACAAACGGTTCCCCTGGGCCACGGCCATGATCGCCGCCGCCTTGGTCATCATCGCCGCCTTTGCGCTGATCGCCTACCTCAAGACCGTGCGCGGGGTAAAGGAGACCGTGGACCGGGTGATCGACACGGCGCCCAGGATTGCCCGCAACTTCCTGACCGGCAACATCACCCACACCTTTCGGGAGAGCATCCCCCAGATCACCTCCACTCAGGGCGATATCCTCGAGCTGGCCGTCTTCCAGTGCGACGAGACCTTCAAGCGGACCGACGAGAAGTGGGCGGGCTGGGGCTGGGTTTACCTCGGGACGACGGTCGCCGAAATCCGCGTGCCGGTTTCCTTCCGTTACCACCTGCGGCTCTCCGACCCCTGGCGCCTGGCCACCCGCGACCAGGTTTGCCTGGTCTTGGCGCCGCAGATTCGCCCCAGCCTACCACCCGCGATCCACACCGCCGACATGGAGCGCCGCGCGGAGAGCGGCTGGGCGCGCTTCGACAAGAACGACCAGCTTGACGTCCTCGAGCGGAGCATGACTCCGACCCTCGAGGAAAGAGCCGGGGACACCGCCCACGTCCAACTCGTCCGCGAGGCTTGCCGGCAGTCGGTCGCCGGCTTCGTCAAGAAGTGGCTGATGCGCGAGGGGCAGTGGCGAAGCGACCGGTTCACCTCCATTGTGGTGCTGTTCCCCGACGAGGCGGCGGTTTCGTCCGACCAGGACCTGTTGCAGCTCCGCCATGAGCCAACCCTCCGGCTGGAGCGGAATTAGCGGCTATAATGCGAAGTGGTAGCGGCCAAAACGGCACGGGAAACGCTGCCCAAAGGTGGATTTCAGGGGCGATTTGGCTCGGCTTGATGGTTGACGGGCAGCCGGCCAGCGGCTACTAACTGGGGGAATGCAGCCAGCGCAGACATGAAATGAAACTACGAAATGCAGAACGGAATATGAACACTGCATTACAAGCTGCAAGAACGAGCCTGTGCGTCCTGGCGTTCGCGACAGGCGTGGCCGCGCGGGCGCAGGCGCCGGTCATCACGAGCATCACGATGGTCGGGGCGACGCCGCAGTTTGCCGTCCAAAGCGACGTGGGCATCACCAACCAAATCCAGTACACTACCGACCTGGGCCAGACCAACTGGGTGGTGTTGACGAACCTGGTGGTGGCGCAAAGCCCGTATCAGTTTGTGGATGTGGCCGCGCCGCCGGCCCCGCAGCGGTTTTACCGGGTGGCGGCGCTGGCTGCCAGCACTCCTCCGCCCAGTGGCATGGCGCTCATCCCCGCGGGCAGCTTCGTCATGGGTGACGCGCTGGATGGCGAGAGCGACGCGTTGCCGCTGCACACGGTCTATGTGAGCGCGTTTTACATGGACACGAACCTGGTCGCCTACTCGCTTTGGACCAACGTCTATCAATGGGCGACCAACAACGGCTACAGTTTTACCAATGCGGGTTCGGGCAAAGCGCCGAACCATCCGGTGCAGACGATACTCTGGTATGACTGTGTGAAATGGTGCAATGCGCGGTCGGAGATGGAGGGCTTGATCCCGTGTTACTATACCGACGCGACCCAAGCGACGGTTTATCGCAGCCGCGATATTGATTTAGCCACCAACTACGTGAATTGGGCGGCCAACGGCTACCGGTTGCCGACAGAGGCGGAGTGGGAGAAGGCGGCGCGGGGCGGGTTAAGCGGGCAACGGTTTCCGTGGGGCGACACGATTTCTGAAAGCCAGGCCAACTATTTCGGAACCAACCTCTTTAGCTACGACTTGGGACCGAACGGCCCGAATGCAGCCTTCACGAACGGGGTGACTCCCTACACGAGTCCGGTGGGCTATTTTGCGCCGAACGGGTATGGCCTTTACGACATGGCGGGAAATGTGTGGGAATGGTGCTGGGATTGGTACGACAGTGGATACTACAGTTCGTCGCCGGGGACTGACCCGCACGGCCCGGCTTCCAGCCCTGCCGGCTACCGTGTGCCGCGGGGCGGCTTGTGGTTGGACGACGCCTACTTCGCCCGGTGCGCGGATCGCGGTGGCGCCGGCCTCCCATTCAACATCCTGTACGACGGCTTTCGTTGTGTGAGGGGGGCTAGAGCCGGCATGGCGGTGAGCGTGCTGCCATTGGGCGGAAGGTCCACATCGTAAGCCCGTTGTTCCACGCCAAACGTCGTGTTCCCGTTGTCGTTCCAGGCAAGGGTGTATTGCGCCACGGGACGACGCGCACGGAGTGACGCGCCCTACCAATCCATGTATCGAATGTTCTTTGCCACATCGCCAGCCGTCCGACACCGGATGGTCGTCGTCAGTTCGCTTTGCTATCCAGCGGGCCAATTGCGGCCGCGCTGGCCTGCCGGCGTTGGCCGTCTTCCCAGGATTTCCGGGCCAGCACCTTGCCGTCCGCCACCGTGGTTTCCGCTTTCACGAAGCCGCTCGGGTAATAGGCCCAGGCGGTGCCATCCGGCTGGCCGTGCTTCATCTCGATCTGCTCGGACAATTGGCCGTTGTCATGCCAGCTTTGGAAGGTGCCGATGATCTTGCCCGCGACAATCATCGCCCGCGATTGTTTGCAACCGTTTTCGTACCATTTTTCCCGGAGGCCGGCGGCAATGCCATCCTTGAACGATTCCCGCACCTGCATCTGGCCGTTGGTGTACCAGGTTTCGGACACGCCGTTCACCAGTCCGTTGGAAATCTGCGAACGCGAGAGCCGCGCCCCTCCGGGATAATAATCAACCATCCACCCTGTGAACGGGTTGGATTCCCCGCTCCGATACCAGCGCCCATCGGTTTGCACCAGGTCGTGCCGTGGAATTTCTGGAGGCGGAGCATGGATGGCCTTTGCCGGCGGCTTTCGCAGGCATACAAACAGCGCCGCGCCAAGGCAAACGATGCCGACGGCGGCAACCAGTTCAGGGAGATGGTTTCGCTTTGAATTCATACGGGGCGTGGGGAGCCGCTCCCAGCCGGGTCACTGGACTTGGATTTGGTAAAACTGCTTTGTTGTCCCTGCGGGAGGGGGCGCCACGTAAACCTGGATGATCGCTGTGCTGGGAGCAATGCAAACTGATCGGGCCGGAGCGTCCGGGGCGTCGCTGGCAAGGTTAAACGCCGCCAAACTCCAATTCTTCAAGTTGGTTGACATGCGCACCGTGTAGGAGCGCCCTGAGAGCGTGGGGAATTGCAAGACGGGGGAAGCCCCGTTGAATCCGAGGAATGTAATCTTCAAGGGATCGTCCGGATCGAAAACGGCAGTGCCCAGCAGGAACTCTTGCGCCAGAGTGAGCCCGTCCGGGGTCAGCACCGAGTTTGCGTGCAGCGAGGCTAGCGTGTTGGTTGCCCCGATGGCTGCCAGGAAGGCATATTCCCAGGCATCCGGGAGGCCGTCCCCATTGGAGTCAACCCCCAGGGTCAGATCCACCCGGGTGGACATGGCCCACGATCCAAGGGCGAAGTTGGTGCCGGTCATTTGAATGGGCAGATTGGTAACGGTGCCAATGACCACCACCAGCTTGAAGGGCGCCGCCGGCACCAGCACATTGGGTTGATAGAGGTCCGGGGTCACGCCGGAGTCCAGGGGCACCCGCAGCAGGTAATTGACACCCGGGATGCTGATCCCGGGAACCACCGGGGCGCAGAACTGGAGGCCGGCAGGTGTTTGGAGGACAATCTGCGCTTGAGCGGAGCTAAGCGGCGTGCCGTATTGGTCGCGCACCGTGCCGTAGAGCACATGGTAGGGACCGGGTGGATAAGCCCTCGCGGTTGGGCACAGGCCCGGGGCGATGGGCAAGGCCAGCAACACCAAGGCCAACCGGGCGCGTTGCTTCAGCGAGATGTTTTTGTTCGTGTTCATAAGCTTTTGCATGGGGGTGGCTCAGTTGCCGGCATAGGAGTAAGTGATGAAGTAAAGGTGGACATCCGTGACGGATTGGATGAAACGGTCGAGACCTTCGTTCGGGTCGGCCAGCAACGTGCGGCCGGGAATGACCAGCTTCCATTTGCTGTTCCAAATCGAACGCCCAATCAAGCGATTGTTCGTGTATTGCGAGGGCTGCAACGCGCCGTTGGCGCCGTAGATGCTCGTATTAAAGACGCTGGTGGTCGAGACGGGCCGAAAGGCCTGGTGCTCGCGGATGGCGAACAGCGGCTCGGAGAGCGAGTTGGCCGAAGTGTAGAAGGGCGTGCTGGAAAAATCCGAAGCGCTGACGTTGAACGGCAGCGGGATGGCGACGTCATCCACATTCCACGAGCGGATGGTGCTGGCATCTCCGAGCGGCGGGCTGCGCATCGAATCCTGCCCCACCGGGATGAAATAGACATAAGGCGTGGCGGCTAGAGCGTTGGGATCCAGCGTGGGATCTGCCGGCGTGATGCCGCCACCCGCGCAGGGATTATCCATGCCGATATAACCGTCCAGGCAGACGCCGGTGGCGAATATTTTCGTGGCGAACGAGCTGGGGCTGAAATCGTGGTCACCAGGCGCCAGTTGGTTGCCGAAGAGGTTCAGGCCGTTGGCGATGGTGGTGCTGAAGGTCAGGATGATGCCCGGCACCGGGGTTCCGCTGCCGTCATCAATCTGCAGGCAGTTGCGCTCCACATCCGCATCGGCGAGGAGGTCGGCCACGCGGCCTTGTTGCAGGACCGACTGCCAGGCGCTGTCGCCATTGGTGCCCGAGAGGATGCGGTAGTTCTCCGAGCGCAGAGAAACCGTTGTGCCGTACCCGTCCGGGTTGTTGAAACCCAGCCGGCCTTTGAGCACGTCCCAATCGCCCTTCATCTGCGCCAGCGCCCCGGCCAGGCCGGGATCGCCCGAGGTGCTGCTGGAATACTGCGGCTCCCCGTCGCTCACGACGCCCAAGGCCTGGGCGCTGATGATTTGACTCAGGAACGCCTGGCCCTGGCTGGTGCCCAGCAGGCCGGTCTCGTAGTCATAGGCCTGCGCGGCGAGGAACGCGTACTTGGCCGCCAGATTAAACAGCGTCAGGTAACGCTGCAGCTTTTCGTTCTGGAAGACGCGGAAGGCGGCATCCCGCGTGCGATAGCCCTGCACCAGCGCCGCGGCATGTTGCCGCCACGTCGCCCGGTCGGACTGGATGCGGTTGCCTTGGGCGACCAGAGCCTGGTAGGCGGCTTGCGCGTCACTGACCGCACGCAGTTTGGTGTTGATGGTGACGAGATCCCCTTGCAGGCTGCCAAGCTGAGTGCCCAAGCTCAACACCTTATTCTGGGTGTCGGTATCCAACTGGCTGTTGGCGATACTTATCGAGTTGTTGTTGATCTCAGTTTGCAGGGAGGCGTTGGCAGTTTGGAAGGCGGTGAACAATGTAGCATTAACTGCTTGAAAAATGTCCGCCGCCGAACTCATCGCCCCCAGCACACCTGTTTTAGCCGCCGTTGCGGCATCTGAGCCGATAGAAGTGCCCACAACAAACATGACAGGTATGCCAGAGACAACGGCTTGTTCTGAATCTTTTGCTATGGTTTGAGCATACGTATTCCATTTGTCTTGGATATTGTAGCTGGTCGAGATATTGTTGATGTCCGTCTGCAATTGCAGGTTTTGGGTCGCTAGAGCAGTGGTGTTGGATTCAGCCAAAACCTGCGCGTTGAAGACATTCATCGCCTTGTCCAGGGCCTGCTTGTCCGACACGGCATTGGCCGCCGCCTGGCGCAACGCATGCTCCGCCCCGACCAAGGCCGAAATGGCCTGCTGGATTTGGCCGGGGGAACTGCGCTGGCTGGTCCACCCGGCGGGCTTGTCGAAGAACCCGTCCGGACCGATGACCAGCGGCACCACATTCGAGCCGGTCGCGTAACCGGGGGCCGTGCTCTCCAGGATGGAATCGAAATTGGAATACATTGTGGTGGACCAATTCGACGGGAGTTGCTGGGTATCCAGATAAAATGTCTGGTTGGTCGTTGGATCCGGCAGCACGCCATCATAGTCGTTTATGTCCGGCGTCTCCACATACGTATAGTGGAGCAGGTCCGGGCCGTTGTAATCCTGGGCATAGGTCTTGCCCGGCCCCATGTCGTCCGGGTACGGCGTGCCATACAGCTCAATCAACTGGTTGTTGTAGGCCAGTTCCTGGGCCGTCACGCCGGCTTGAAAATCGGCGAGCGAATCCTCCTCGGAGCGCATCAATTCGGTGACATTTTGCGCATCGTCGAACGCGACCACCGCGTTGTTGAGGGCGGTGACGGCGCGCCCGTAAATCTGCTCGAAGTGCGTCTGGGGATTTGGACCCGTCACCAGCAAGGGGTCAATGTCAAAGGGAATGGCATTTTGGGAGAGATCGAACGGCGTGAAGCCGGCTTCGGCGTTGTTCATGTCGGTTTGCAGTTGATCGGCGGTCTGGGGCAGCTCGTTTAGTTCGGGCACGGTGGTGCGGTCCACCTTCTGGATGCCCTGGTGGGTGGGGTCCGGGTCCACGGGCGGCAGGATGGCGTTGCCGACCACCCAATTGAGATAGGCCCCCTGGGCGGTGCGGCCCGCCCAATGATCCAGCCCCCAGTAACGGGTGACGTTCAGGATCGTGCCGTCATTGACATTGGTATAGGTGCGGCTCGAGTTGACTTGCGTGGCATCGAAGTAACTCCAGCCCCCGCTGGTGCCCGCATGGTAGCCCTCGCGCCAGGTCAGGTCGAACACCTGCAACCCGGTGCTGGCCAGGGCGGCGGCAGTCGCCGCGAATTTACGCTCGTGCTCGTAATTCACGGAAACCGCCGCGCCGAGCACCGAAACTGTCTCGCTCTGCGGCACCCAGTCGAAGTTGGGATTCATCAAGAGCGACCAATAGTTGCCGAGCGCGGTGAGGTAATGACCGTAGGCGTCGCCGTGGCCCATGGGAAAAAGGATGGCCGCATCGGCGGCGTTCACGACACCGTCATTGTTCTCATCCAGAATATTGTAATTCAGCGCATAAATGACCTCGCCGGCGTCAATGCCCAGGGTGTAGTTCCAGTAAAGGCGGTTATAGACGGGTGCGAGTTGCACTCCCGGGGACAGGGAGTCGTCGCGTCCGCGCAGCAGGGCGAGGTTTTCCTCGAGCAGGGAAGGTTCCTCGCCCAGGAAACAGAACAAGGCGGTGGCGATGCTGCCGTAGGTTTTGTCCGCCGTGCCGATGCCGATGGTGGGGTTGGCGGCGTCGGCCACGGCGTCGTTGGCCACCAGGCTGTAAAGATCACTCAGGTAACCGGCGACCAGCAACAGGGCACTGTTCGCCGGCCCGTAGTTGTAACCGGCATTGATGCTCAGGGCCTCGCCTTGGTGCAGCACCGTTTCGTAGATTTGGATTAACCCGGCATTCGTGATGGTGTCGGCATTGAGGGCCACGTCGCCCTCCCACCGGCTGCCGGCCTGACTGATGATGTCGGCGGTGGTGTTCACCGGGTTGTCGAACAGGTCCGTGGTGCGCTGGTCAAAGGGATTAATGCCCGACAGCACGCGTTCGATATAGCCTTCGGCCAAGGCCGGCGCGGTCCAGGACGACCAATTGGTATTGGCGGGGTTTGCCGAAGGATCGGTTTCCCGATAGCGCAAGGCAACATAATTGTCGCCCAGAGACTGGAGGCCGCTGGCGCCGCCGAGGGTGAAATGGGAGAGGTCATTTGTGATGGGGGTGAGCGGCGTCCAAGTACTGGGGTCCGCTGTAGGCGGCTGGCCATCCACCGGCGGCGCGATGCGCCAGTCGTATTGGTAGTTGGCGGCTTTACCGGCCAAGTCCACGGTGTGTTGGAAGGAAATGGCCTCACTCAGCGGATTGGGATCCTGAATCACCTGGAGTTGACCCGTCCACAAGGGCGGGGCCACCCGCGCGATATAGACGGTGACTGGCTCGCCGGCATGGACCGGGTTGAGGGTGTCGCCGACGATGTAAGTGATGTAACCAAGGCCCGGGCCGGTCGCGCTCAGGGCGTAGGAATCCACCGGCTGGTCGGAGTTGGTGATGTTGACCAGGTCGCTGGCAAACTTCGTCTGGGTTTGACTGGTATCCACCACGTAGCTTCCCGGAGTGGCCGGATCTTCATAGAACGTGTAAAGCGGGGTGGAAAGGTTGGTGACCACTCGCAGCCACTGTGCATAGTTGGGGTCAAGGGCAGGACAGAGCCCCTCCACGGCGGCCAGATCGGCGCCGGAAAGGACGTTCAAAAGGAGGTAGCTGTCGCCGACGGTTTCGGCCACGAACTGGCCCTGGAAGACCAGGTTGGTCGTGTTGGGATCAAAGTAAAGCCGGTTGACGAGGTTGGGGGGGAGATTCTGGAAATAGTAGCGCCCCTGGTAGAAGGTGGCATTCACACCCACGGGCAGCGCATTAAGCCCCTGAGCCGCGAGGCTGGAAGTCTTCTGAACGGTCGGATCGAAAAGGGCCACACTCTGGTTGGTTCCAGCAACGTTGTTCGTGGCCAGGGATTGCTGATAAAGCACCTGGACACTGCTTTGACCGCGCACGGCCGCCAGATTATTGACGGGCACGGTCAGCGTCTGGCCGGACTGGAGCGTGGGTAAGGGTTGACCATTGACCAGGGAAGGCCAGACCGGCCGGTAAACGATGTCCAGACTGGCGGTATTTTTGGACGTGGGATCGGCCGTCGAACCTTTGGGCCGGAGATAGGGAACAATGGCTCCGTTGGTCGGCGGGTTGACCCGGCCGGGCCAATCGAAGCCGGCCTGGTTTTTGTAATAAAAACGCATCGTGAAACTGTTGGTGGGCGTGGGCGCCTGAGCCAGGAAAGGCGGGCGGTTGGAGTACGTTATGGTCGCACCGGAGTATTGGTTGGTGCTGGTGATGGCCGGCGGCCCCAAGGCGACGACCGTGCCGCTGGAGACCACGTTGATGGAAAAGCTGTTGGTCACGAGGGAATTGTCGCCCGTATCCTGGGTCACGATCGAAACCACATTGGAGCCGGTCGCATTCGGAGTGCCGGTGATGGCAAAGCCGTTGGTGGTGAGTCCGAGCGAAAGGCCGCTGGGGAGGTTCGCGGCGTTCATGGTCAGTGAATCCACCCGGCGCGAGACCTGGATGTAGTAGGCAAACGGTTGATTCAAGACCGCCGTGGCCTCCGGGAGCGGATCGAAAGTACTACTGGCGGCGTTGTACGCACCGGCCTGGAGCGGAGGCAGCCCGCTATTGAGGCCGCGATAAACCCAGAACTCGCGTTTGCGATCCTGGAAAGTGAATCCGCCGTAATAAGCCAACGGGCTGCCCGTCGCCAGATTGGCATAGCCCGCCGGGAGGTCGCCCGAAGTGGCGGGCGGCTCGGTGTTATAGTTGATCGCGTTGGCTCCGGAACCGTCCACTGGCGGCTCCAGCAAGGGCAGCGGCATGGGGGCCTGCAAAAACGTGCCGGCATCAACCACATAATCGAACAGGATGCCTTGTTCGGGCGCCTCGCGACGCAGATGGAAGGGAGCCATAGCCGGACGCCCGTCGGAACCGGTGTAGCTGATCAGGACAAAAGGATCGGAGGTGTAGGCGGCGGGGTTGGTATTGTTCAGGTCGTCCCGCAAGGCATAGGCCTGGCCGCCGAGCATGAGGGCATGCTCTTCGTTGGGGTTGTAGCCCGGCAGGGTGGGATCCGGTTGGCGATAAATGGTGCCATTGGCCTGCAGACTGTCCAGGGGACCGCTGCCGGCATTGTTGGCCATGACGATCTCCGGGGCGTTCGCGGGCCATTGCAGATAGTACTGGCCGATGACCGCGGGCCAGTAGGAAGACTCGAAACCCAGGGCGCCATTGGCGTTGTCGCTGCGGAACCAGAGCACGTTGAGCGTATTGCTGCCCGGGATCGCGTTGACGGGGATGATCGCGCCCTGGCCCGCCAGGTCAAAGCCCGCCACGAACGGGTCCAGATAAGCCCCGGGGTTGAAAGCGTTGCCGTCGGTCTGAATGATATAGCCGGCCAGGTAGGGAGAGCCATTGGCCGAGCCGATCTCCCCGTCCGGCGCCACAATCCGGTCGCCGACGTTGACGGTGGCATTGACGATGCGGGGTGCGGTGAACTCGTTTGGCCACTGCGTTGGCACGGCAGGAGCGGTGGGCGGGATGGGAGGGGTGGGAGGCGTGGGAGCGGTGGGAGCGGGCAACAGGAGACTATCCATGATGGAGCCATCAGGGTAGTAGGTGCCGGATACAAGTGGCAGGTCGTTATAAGTTAGGTCCAACAAGATTGAGAGCGTCGCTGCGTCGTCAAAGACTAGGTCCACCTTGGTGACAGGGGGAAACCCGGCGTCGTAGAATTGCATGAGTGGAAGACCGCCGATGGGCGAAAAGACATAGAAAGCCAAGTCCGCCGGCGAAGGATCGGATAAGCTCTTGACTTTCAACCTCACGGCAGTCACCGCATTGGTGATCCCCGTTACCATGATAGAGCTCTGAACATAGGAGTTACCAATGATGGCGACGCCCGGGCCGTCGAACTCATTGGTCGAGAGGCCGCCCCCCGGGGCCACGGTTTCGACGATCACAGCCCAGGAATGTATCGAGCCGTTATAACCCGCATCCTCACCGCACTCGAAATACCAAACCCCGTTCACCCCCCGCGGGAGAGCTTGCAGGTAGTTCGTGCACGCGGCCGGGTAGTTGTTCGAGTCAACCAGGTACTCGTTGTAGGCGACCACGTAGTTGCTGTAGTTGACCACGTAGTTGTTGTAGGCGACCACGTAGTTGGAGCACGCGATCGGGTAGTCGGTCACGGCCGTGAGGTTCGTGGCGATGGTGCCGACAAAGTTGGTGGCCTCGAGGTTTACGTCGAGCCAGGAGAACACCCGTTCGTAAGCGACATTATTGCCCGAAAGGAACTGGAGCAGCGTGCGGTGGGCGGGATAGTCCGGGGTCAGGAAGGTGTGGAACAGACCGCTCGATAAGAGAAAGGCCCGGGGATGGTTCGGGTCGTCCTGGTAGGCGATGGAGGGGGCTTCGCCGCCCGGCAACTGGACCGCGGTCTGCGCGGCTTGCGTATCCGTGGCCACCAGGGGGCGGACATAATTCACGTACTCGTCCACGTCGGCAGGCCAGTATTCATGGTAGCGGTTGAACAGATAAGGCCACTGGATGCCCGCCACGCCCGAGATGAGCCAATAGGCCTCAAAATCGTTGAGATTGAAGGTTTCGCGGGTGGCGTAGAGCGTGACATTGGCGCTGTTGGGTAGGCTTTGACTGTAGAAGAACTGGGACTCGGTCTGAGGCGGCACTACCGCAAGTTGGGAATCATCGCGGCCATCCTGATATGCCGGAATGCGCGTGCCCAACTCGACGTTCACGTCCGTCGGAACGGGGTCGGAGAAGACCTCAACGATCTCAAACCCAAGGAACGGCACCGTGCCATCCGAGTTCTTTGGGCCCAAGAGCTCGACGAAGACCTGGCCTTCTATATTGTCGGCCCGGAGCTGATGATTGCTGTCCACCCACAGCGTGCAGTTCGTATAGTTGGGGTTGACATTGGGGGCGGTATCCCCCCCCGCGACATTGCGGGGGAAACTGTTGGTGTTGTAGATAATATTGACAGTCACAGCCGACGGGACGGTCACCGGCTGGCCGAGCGTCGAGCGGGCGCCTTCGGTCCAGAACATCATCTGGGGTGTCTTCACCGCCTCGCCGGAAACCAGACAGATATTGGTGTAAAGGATGAAGAAACTACCATTGTTGGTTAAAACCCCGACGTTGTTGGCTGGGAGGTTCGTCGGCCAAGTGCTGGTCGGCACGGATTTTTCCCAGACGATGGAAACCTGGCCCGGCTGGGTGGCGAACACCGCGTTGGCGTAAGGACTGTAGTAATAAGGCAGGTTGGTGCCGCCGGGCGGGTAGGGGGCCGCGAACCAGTAATTGGGATTGTTGGTGAGCGTGACCCCGTTTTCATCCGTCAAGGGCACGGGGATGACCGAGCCAAAGGGATACGACGTTAATTTGACCAGGTAGGGCGCTCCGACCTGGGCGGCGCGCAAGATGGCGACGATGTTCCCGCCGGCATCCTTGAGGCGGGGCCAGTTCAGCGCCTCGACGTCTTGGGCAAAGTTGGTATTATTGGGGTTGAGCACGGTGGTGCCCTGGACGGGCACCGCGGCAAAGCCGACAAACCCGCGGAACTGGCCGCTGGAGGGGATGCCGTTGGTAGGCCGGGGAGCGCGGCCATCGGAGCCCGGGTCAGCGGAGTTGGTGCTGATGGGCACGCCGCGCGCGGACTGCCAGTTAATGCCGGGCGGCGTGTTGGCGGTGTAAACCGAATTGGTGTTGTAGAGAAAAGCGTTCTGGTCAAGCGCCAGCGGGAGGCTCTGCGCCGAGGAGTCCAGGGCAACCCACTGGGTCCCGAGGACCACGGCGAGGGCAGCGCCCCGGAAAAACGGCGGCCAAGGGCTGGCGCCGGCTCGCTCCGGTCTTGGAGGTCGAATTAAGGGTTTCATAGCACCGAGGTAAGAATGTCCGCCTGGAGCCGCACCGCGCCGCCCAGGAGGCCCAACCGCTCCAGCTTTCGAGATTGCGGTTTCATAGGTTTGGTGGGGGCGAAGGTTTCAACAGCTTTGCTGCAAGAAAAGGGTGGTTGCGTTGTTCACCCGCCCGGTCTGAGCTTTCATTGAACCCGGATGATGTAAGCCAGGACGTAGTAGGGTGGCATCATGTTGAAGGGGGTCCCACCTCCCGCAGTGCCGGTAGTGAAGGTTTGGCTGCCATTATTTTTGGAGTTGTTTGGGGCGGCCATCGCTTCGCTTGCGGAGTTGTAATCGGCCTCGTACCCCACCGTGTTCACAGATTGCTGGTGAGTGTGCGCCGGCATTTCGGCTAGCGCCAAAGCGTGGGTTTCCGCACCACCGAAGTTGCCGACGTATCGCGGCGTCAAACCGGTGCCAGTCCCGGCCCCCAACACGAAGCGCCCGCGCAAATCCGGGTTTCCGTTGCTGCCATCGCACAAGGCCCAGCCTGGTGGCGGGGTGCTGCCCGACCACATGATGATCCCGCCGATAGGGATGGTTCCAAAGCCCACGAAGTTGGATGCGGTCATCGTCCCACTCACAGTGGCCGCTCCAATCGCAGTCAACGCTCCCACAGTGGCCGCTCCAGTCGCGGTCAACGTTCCCACAGTGGCCGCTCCAGTCGCATTCAAGGTTCCGACAGTGGCGGCGCCGTTCACCGTAATCGTGCCGTTGACAGTCACGTTCGTGCTGCTGCTGGTTATCAGGTCACCGCCCGAAGAAGAGCTGACCAGCTTCACGGCGTTCCGCGCCAGAAAGGCATAGGGTGAGGCAAGCAGCCGCAAGCGGGGCGCGATCTCATTGTTGCTGAGGTCAGTCACGGTCATGCCGAGGTAGCGGTCCGAGGCGGTCGTGCCGGAGAAAACGCTGGTGAGATCGTTGGTGAAGTTTGCGTCAATGGCGCTGCCATTGCCCAACATGACGGTAAAGTAACCCCGATCCACGGTGACCACCTGTTGTTCGGCCCACTGTTCATTGCCGGCGGTGGAAGCATCATAAATGCGGAAGATGACGGTGTAATTCCTCGGCGTGTTGGTGGCCAGCGGGTAGCCATTGGCGTCGGTCAGGAATCCCTGGTAACTGATCTGGCCGGGCGGGTTGGGAGAGGGCTGTGCCTGCGACACCCACGGTGCCAGGGCCAGGACCAGAAGGGGCAGCAACGGATTGATGATTGATTTTTTCATAATGTATCTGCGGTTTTTGATGTCTTGGTTTTGCTCGGATGGCCTCAACTCGGGTATTTCACACCCTGACTGCCAGCAAGGAGGCGGCTCTCATTAACTCCCCGCTTCAGCATGCTCGACGGATGGGCGGCGTTGCTAACCGTTTCAACGGTTTGCCCGAGGTGCGAGAAACCGTTGAAACGGTTCACGAGGACGGCGCACCGATTGCCACCCCGCTGAAGCGGGGTGTTAATGAGATACTGCTTTGCCTGGTTCATAGGTGTGGAATATCCGGGTCACGGTCGAGTGAGGACGGCGATGGGACTGATGCGGTTGAGGGCGAAACTGCCGGCGACATTGAAGGTCCGGGTGGCGGCGTTGAGTCCGGTCATGGTAATGGTTTCGGTGTAAGCCCCCTGGAACGACTGGCCGAATTGGGTGAGACTGGCGTAATCGCTTCCGGCAGAGTTCATGGTCAGGGTGATTTGCCGGGTGATGCCGTAAGACTCCGCACCCACCGGCAACTCATTTTGGAAGGTAGCGTCCAGGTTGTCATGATCCGGGTGATAGGTATGGAGGAACGGGTTGGCGGCCTGATCATCGTAAGGCAGGTCCACCCTGGTGCTGAGGGTGCCGCCGGGCAGGAGTTGGCCCGTGAACGGCCAGGTCTGGTTATTCGCGGTGTAGGGGAACTGCACGGCGGTGATCCGGCGCGCGGCGCCCAGTTGGGCGGGATCCAGGCAGCTCTCGCTGGTGGCAACAATGGTATTGGAATAGATGTCGGAACCGTAAAAGACGCGCTGCAAGAGGACGACATTCGTGCCGTCATTGTGCAGCATGAGCCGGAGCGGGAAGGGGGTGGAGACGGCGCCGAGGTTGGTGTTCACGCCCGTGACGACGTAGGCGCCGTTGTCGCCGACGACCGGGTTGTTGTTCGCATCGAGCTGGTAAATCTTGAGATAGTTGGCCACCTGCGAGACGGCGGCGGAGCCCACCCACAAGCCGCCGTAAGCGGCCGGTTGCGCCGAAACCGGCACGTCCACCTCGGTGTCGCCGTAGGAATCGGTGAACTTCAGGATGCCGGCATACAGGTCTCCCGGGTTGCCGTTGAAGCCGGCGCGGTTGACGCCCAGGTTGATGACGATGTCCGAGCCGGACTGGCCCTGGGGCGGCAGGGTCCAACTGAGCGAACTGGAGGTGGTGAGGTTGGAGACGCTGTAGGTGAGATTGCTCGAGTTCAACGCGCCCCGCACTACCAGGGGCGGCAGACCGAGGATCGGAGCCTGGCCAGCGGGCGGAGTCTCCGAGGGCAAGAGGTTGAGTCGGACGGTCACCGTGACGGGAGTCGTGTTGAGCAGGTGAAAGCTGGTCTGGCTCGTGGAATCAGCGAAGGCCACGCCGCCATTGCCCAGAGCGACTTGGAATGGGCCGAAGTAGGTGTTGAAAAATGAGCCGGATTGGATCCAGAACGCCTTTCCCCGGGTCACCGAAACCGTGTGCGGGGCAAATACCAAACTGGGATTCGCGGGTCCAAGGTCGCCGCCATTATACTGGTAAAAAGTCGCCGCGCTCTGGAAATTCGGATCCAGGGAAAGGAAGTTGTCCAAAAGCGGGGGACTGGTGGTGACGGTCGGGAATCCGATCAGGTTGATGCCGGTGGTCGTCCAGGTGTAATTCGGGGTGGCGGGTTTGCCCTTGACCGTCCAGGTGTAATTCGTGGTGGCCAGCGAATGAACCAGGTAGGCGGCATTGGGCACCAGCGAGGCCAGCGTGGTGCCGATGCCGCCGCCGCCATTGGTCCAGGCCGACCATTGGCTGCTGCCGGTGATCGGGGTCTGCGGGCTGGTCACGTATTGAATGGTGCTGGGCGCCACCCAGAGCCACACCTCCGCGATCGGATTGTTGGGGTCGCTGCCGATGAGAGAATCCAGATTCGTGTAGGACGCGTCCACATGCAGATAGACCGCCGTCCAACCGGGTTTGACCACGAAGGACTGGGTCTGCCACTGCGCGTCCGCCGGGAGGAGGCTGCCCAACAGGGCCAAGGACCCGAGCAGGACAAAAGACCGCGGGCGAATCACGAATGAGGAAGAGAGTTTCGCTTTCACAAAGTCAGTTTTTCAAGCTGTGATGGTGAAGACAGTGGGAATCGGAAAGCAGACGGAAGTGCGGCGTGCAGAATGCGGAACGCGGAATCAAGCGAGAGCCTCCTTACTTCGGCTGCTCCGGGGAAACAGACTTCGGGCGCACGGTCGGCAGACCGCGGGGAAGAGACGCAAGTGTGCGGTCCGGCGACTAACCGACAAGCGCCAGGACCATCGCTGCGCTGAGAACCGACATTCTGCAACAAGGACGTGCCATCTGATTCTTTCATTGCCCGCACTGCAATTCAGTTTCTCGGGTGGCGGCCCGACCACCCAGCGACCTCCGAGGGCATCAGTGTCCTCGGACCCTTTTCCGGCAAACGCGAGCATGTGGCCCCAAGTGAGCTTTGGCTAGGGGGCGAAAGTTTGGATTATTCGACGTTTGTTTGGATTTCGGCCCCCAAACGGGCGAGAATGGCGGCGGCGGGGTTCCGTTTGACCCGCCTAACTGCTCGGACCGGGATGCGGGTCGGCCGCACACACATCGTCGAAACAACAGAGAATTGTCTTGTCTTTGAAGCTCGTGGGGCATGCGATTTCCTAGTCCGGAATTTGGTTAACTGTGGTGTCCGCGTCGGCGCTAACCCGCCCTTTTGCTCTTTAACCCTTTTGGGGGCGCGCCGGCCTGCGGGGCATTACGTCAAATCCACCGGATCAACGTCCACGGCCAGCGAGACGTCCTCCGGGAGCGTTAGCGACCGAATGAGCAGCGCCAGGCGCTGGCTGAGCGCCGCCATGCGCTGTGCGCGCAGCATGATCTGGTAGCGGTAGTAGGTCTCGGCCTTCACCAACGGCGCGGGTGCCGGGCCGGCCATCACCAGACCCTTGATGTCCCCCACCGCCTTTTCCAGCTCGCGCTTCAGGTAGTCGGCGGAGAATTTCACCTTCTCCTCGTTGCGGCCCTTGAGCGTCAGCAAGGCCATGCGGCCCACGGGCGGGTATTTGAGTTGCTCGCGGAATTCGAGTTCCTGCTCATAGAAGCCCTCGAAGTCGTGCCGGCGGGCGAATTGAATCGCCGGATGAAACGGAGTGAAGGCCTGGACGAACACCTCGCCTTCGATGTCGCCGCGGCCCGCGCGCCCGGCCACCTGCGTCAACAACTGAAAGGTCCGCTCGCCGGCGCGGAAATCCGGCTGATGCAACGCGAGGTCGGCGTAAATAATACCAACCAGGGTGACGTTGGGGAAATGCAGGCCCTTGGCGATCATCTGCGTGCCGACGAGAATATCAATCTTGCCGGCGCGGAAGTCGCCGAGGATGCGGCGGTAATCCTCCTTCCGCTTCAGGGCGTCGGAGTCCATGCGGACGGTTCGGGCGTGCGGGAAGAGTTTGGCCAAGGTAGCTTCGACCTTCTGCGTGCCCAGGCCGGCGTAGCGAATCGCCGGGTTGCGGCATTTGTCGTTCGGGCAGGCGGCCGGCACCGGTTCGACGTGGGCGCAGATGTGGCAGCAGAGTTTCTGCTCGTGGCGATGGTAAGTGAGCGAGACGCTGCAATTCGGGCATTGGGCGACGAAGCCGCAGAGAGGGCATTGCAGGGAGGTGGAATAGCCCCGCCGGTTCAGGAATAGAATGACCTGCTCCTTCTGCTCGAGCCGCCGGGCAATCGCCTCGTGAAGTTGCGGCGAGAAGATGGGAACCGCTTTGCCCGGGCGCACGGTCTGGCGCATATCAACGATGCGCACGACGGGCATCTTCTTGTCGTCGGCCCGCTCGGGCAACTGGAGCAGCGTGTATTTGCCCTTGCCGCAGTTGTAATAACTTTCCAGCGAAGGCGTGGCCGAGCCGAGCACGACCACCGCCCCTTCCATTTGGCTGCGCACAATGGCGACATCGCGCGCGTGGTAGCGGGGCGCCTCCTCCTGCTTGTAGGTATGCTCGTGTTCCTCGTCCACGACGATGAGACCGAGCGGTTCGACGGGGGCAAAAATGGCGGAGCGCGCGCCGATGGCAATCCGCGCGCGGCCCTGGCGGATTTTGTGCCATTCGTCGTGGCGCTCGCCGGCGGACAAATGGCTGTGCAACACCGCCACCAGCGTTTGCAGCGGGCCGGAACTGAAGCGCGCTTTGAATCGCTCGACGGTCTGCGGCGTGAGCGAGATTTCCGGGACGAGCACAATCGCGCCCTTGCCTTGTTCCAGGGCGTGAGCGATGGCTTGCAGATACACTTCGGTCTTGCCGCTGCCGGTGACGCCGTGGAGGAGGAAGGTCGAGGGGCGAGGGACGGAGGGCGAGGATGGAGGATAGAGGAGAGATGATGGCTGGGCCGGGCTGAACTTTGAACCTTGATCTCCTGCCTCATTGGCACTTCGGATTTCGGATTTCGGATTTCGGATTTCCAGCTTCCCCCCGTCCATCGCCGCCTTGATTGCCGCGAGCGCTTTAGCTTGCGCCGGGTTCAGCGGCAGCGGTTGCGTGGGCAGAATGTGCTCGCGCGCGTAAGGGTCGCGCTCGGAAATCTCCGGAGCGATCGTGACCCGGCCCCGGTCTTCCAGGCGGCGGACGGTCGCCGCCGTGGTCTTCGCCAGCGCCAGCAATTCGCTCAGCGGCAACTCGCGCCGTTCTTCGAGGATGCGCCAGACTTCCTTTTGCCGCTTGGGCAGCTTCGGCCCTTCGCCGCTGGCCGGCAGGACGCGCACGTAAAGCCGTTCGCGCCAATTGGCTTGCAGGTGGCGGACGGCCTCGGGCAGGACGCTTTTCAAGGCCGTCTCCGGCGCGCAACAGTAGTAATCGCCGATCCAGCAGGCGAGCTTGAGGATACTGGGCGTGACCAGCGTCTGCGCGCCGATGACCTTCAGGATGGGCTTGAGCCGGGCGCGCGCCGACTCCTCGGCCAAACCGGTCACGCACCCCAGCACTTTGCGCGAGCCGAACGGGACCTGCACGCGGCTGCCCACCTCAACCTGGTCCGCCAGCTCGGGCGGAATGAAATAATCGAACTCCTTGCGGAGCGCGATTTCCAAGGTCACGCGGGCGATCATGTTTGTTGGTCCCACTGCGAGGGCATGCGTTCGGTCATTAACGGCCAGACCCTCTCTACCACTTTCCGGGACGGTTTCCAATCAGCAAGCCCAAATCGGCTTTGACCGGCCACCCGCAGGGCGGATGCAAGAAACCGTAGCCGCCGACGGCAGTCAGCGCTGATTTCTGTGACTGAGGAAAAGCGCGCCGACTGCCGTCGGCGGCTACGATTTCGGGGACTCTTGAATCCGCGCTAGACCACTCGGCTGAAACAACGCTGTCCGCGTGGAGAAGGGGAATGTCAGCTCAGGACCAGCAGGCAAACCAGCCCGCAAGCGCACAGCAGCAGGAAGCCGACGATCACGCCATCGACCAGGCCAAAATGCGCCTCTTCCGAGTGGTTCGACGGAACGACGGCCACTTTGATGTAATCGCCACTCTTCCGCTTCACTTTATACACGATTGCACTCATGCGTGCTTCGCAGCAAACCACGGGCCACGACCCGAACCAGCGCCCGCCGACCGGTCCCGGCCCGCCTGGCGTCTTCGGAGTCCCAAGAATTGACACGGTGGAGAGAAAGGAGACAACCGGCTGTCCGAGACTCGAGACCCGCAGGCCGATGGATGCCTGGGCTTGAAATCACTGCGGGATCCCCCCGGAACTGCAAGCTCACGTTGAGCGGGTTGCGAGTTGTGTTGCGGGTTGTGTTGCGGGTTTGACCTCACGCCCACCAATGCCTACACTTCGCCCTTCTTTATGAAAATCTTAATATGTGACCCCGTGTCGCCCAAAGGAATTGCCCTGTTGCAACAGCGACCCGAGTTTGAGGTCGTCGTTTTGCCCAAGCGGCTAACCGAAGCGGAACTGCTGCCCGTCGTCAAAGATGTCGTGGCGATGGTGGTGCGCTCCGAGACCAAAGTGACGCGCAAAGTCATCGAGGCGGCGCCGAAGCTGCGGGTGGTGGGCCGGGCCGGCGTGGGCGTGGATAACGTGGATGTCGAGGCGGCCACGCAGCGGGGCGTCGTGGTGATGAACACGCCTGGGGGCAACACCATCTCCACCGCCGAGCTGTCGTTCGCGATGATCCTGAGCCTGGCCCGGAAAGTCCCCCAAGCCTGCGCCTCGATGGCCGCCGGCAAGTGGGACCGGAAGCAGTTTCAAGGGGCCGAACTCGCGGGCAAGACGCTGGGCGTGCTGGGCCTAGGCCGCATCGGGAGCGAAGTCGCCAAACGGGCGCGGGCCTTCGGGATGCGAGTGCTGGGCTATGACCCGTTCCTGACGGAAGCCCGCGCGCAGGCGCTGGGCATTGAACTGCTCAC
>Ga0187872_10000789_pt1 | contig 34538 bp, 40 predicted proteins | sample June2016WEW_16_4_FD_132973 | JGI IMG/M metagenome (GOLD analysis project Ga0187872, IMG submission 132973) | Peatland microbial communities from SPRUCE experiment site at the Marcell Experimental Forest, Minnesota, USA - June2016WEW_16_40 | ecosystem: Environmental > Terrestrial > Soil >...
GCGACAACGTGGAGCTGGTGGTGGATCTGATTACGCCGGTGGCCATGGAGAAGGGCCTGCGCTTCGCGATTCGCGAGGGCGGCAGGACCGTGGGCGCGGGAACGATCTCGGAAATTATCAAGTAAGGAAAGGCAAGCGAGTGATCAGTGGTCAGTGAAAACGCCGGCGGATGGGAAATAAGCCTTATGCGGGCACAAATTAACTGAACACTGACAACTGATCACTGAACACTGCGACCCGAAGGGGAACAAATGGTAGGACAGAGAATTCGAATCCGGTTGAAGGCATACGACTATCGCGTGCTGGACACCTCGACCGGCGAGATTGTGGACACGGCCAAGCGCACCGGAGCAACGGTAGCAGGGCCGATTCCGTTGCCGACGATCAAAAACAAGTATTGCGTGCTGCGCTCGCCTCACGTAGACAAGAAGTCGCGCGAGCAGTTCGAGATCCGCACGCATAAGCGGCTGATCGACATTCTGGAGCCGACGCAACAGACGGTGGACGCGCTGATGAAGCTCGATCTGCCCGCCGGCGTGGACGTGGAGATCAAGGCGTTTGAAAAATAGTGATCAGTGAACAGTGGTCAGTGATCAGTTACGGCGGCGGCGAGTAAGCCGAAACGGCATTCATAGGCACGAAAGATCTGATCACTGAACACTGACAACTGATCACTGGGTTTTCCGGCAGTGCGGGGAGTGCAAGCCCGCATGATGAGGTGAGGGAAAGATGGCAGTCACAGGGATTCTGGGAAAAAAGATCGGCATGACACAGGTCTTCGACGAGAAGGGCGACGTGCACCCGATTACGGTGCTGCAGGCCGGCCCCTGCGTGATTACGCAGCTGAAGACGGCGGCCAGGGACGGATACGACGCGGCACAGATCGGGCTGGTGGAGTTCGTGAAGGCTTCGCGCATGACCAAGGCGCAGAACGGCCACCTTGCGAAGAGCGAGGCCCCTCCCGTCAAGGTCATCAAGGAAGTGGACGTTGAGGCAGCGACCGATGGCGCGGCAGAAACCAAAGCCGGCGATCGCGTGCTGGTTGACATCTTTACCGATGCGAAGTTTGTGGATGTGATCGGTACGTCAAAGGGCCGCGGATTTGCCGGCGTGGTGAAGAGGCACAAGTTCGGCGGCGGGCCCAAGTCGCACGGGCACATGTTTCAGGTGCAGGGATCGATCGGCGCCTCGAGCTTTCCGTCGCGGGTTTTTCCCGGGCAGCGGATGCCCGGCCATTTCGGAACAGACCAGGTGACGGTGCGCAATCTGCGCATCCGCGGCATCGATGTGGACGAGAATTTGCTGATGGTTGAAGGAGCGGTGCCGGGTCCGCGCGAGGGTTACGTGCTGATCTCGAAGGCCAAGGCTCCGCCGCGCGAGCGTCGTGGCTTTGCCGGCCTGGGTACGGTGGATCCGCTGAAGGCAGCGAAGAAGGCAGCAAAGAAGAAATGAACCAGCTCTTAGCTCCTAGCTTCCAGCTTGATTGTGGGGAACTGGCAGCAGCGGCTAAAGAGAGAAACATAAGTGCGATGAGTTTGATGACTTTGGTTTGGCGAGTTAGAGCTAGCAGCTAGAAGCTAGCGGCTAGAAGCTGATGGGAAGAAGACGATGGCAAAAGTGGATGTAGTGAATATGAGCGGCAAGAAAGTGGGCTCGATGGAGCTGGCCGACGCTGTGTTTGCGCCGGAGCAGGTGAACGAGGCCCTGTTGTGGGAGGCGGTGAAGCACTATCGCGCCTCGCTGCGCCAGGGCACGCACAAGACCAAGAGCCGCACCGAGGTTGCCGGTTCCGGCAAGAAACTGTGGAAGCAGAAGGGCACGGGCCGGGCGCGTATCGGTTCGGTGCGCTCGCCTTTGTGGCGTCATGGCTACACGGTCCACGGACCGCAGCCGCGCAGCTACGAGTATCCCTTCCCGCGCAAGAAGCTGCTGGGCGCGCTGCGCTCGGCGCTGGCCGCGAAACTGGCCGACGGCAAACTGACCGTGGTGGATTCGCTCGAGATCAAGGAAGGCAAGACCAAGCTCTACCGCGAGGCGCTCGACAAGCTGGACGCCAAGCGCACGGCGCTGCTGGTGGAAAACGGCAAGACGCTGACGCAGTCGCTGGTGCTGGGCGCGCGCAACCTGAAGGGCGTAGAACTGGTGCTGAACAATGAGGTTCACCCCTACGATCTGTTGCGCTACGAGAGGGCCATCTTCTCAAAGGCCGCGATTGAGCAGTTGACGGAAGCGCTTGAGAAGAGCGCATCGAGACGCAAGACCGCGGCGCACAAAACCGCCACTGAAAAGGAGGCCGCGTAATGCCGACACTCTACACCGTCATTCGCCGCCCGTTGATCACCGAAAAGGGATTGGGCGTGAAAGAGACCGAGGGTACGCTGGTCTTCGAGGTTGCGCCCTCGGCCACAAAGACTGAAGTGAAGCAAGCCGTCGAAGCACTCTTCAAGGTGAAGGTCGCGGCGGTTCGCACCTCGAATGTCGCCGGCAAAGAACGCCGGCGCGGCAAGTTTGCTGGATTCAGGCCGGATTGGAAAAAGGCATACGTGAAACTGAAGGCCGGCGAGAAGCTGCCGGAGTACGTGAGCAATCTGTAGAGACAGGGAACAGGGGTCAGGTGTCAGGGATCAGTAAATGGCCGGCCTGGCGATGCTCACAGTAGGAAATATCGGAACTGTAAGGTGGTTCCGGAAAAGAAGTGAGAGCCGGATCGAGTAATAGGCCGGCGCTCAAGGACAGAGAACATGGCAATCAAAACATACAGGCCGGTCACACCGACGCTGCGGTTCCAGACGTCGCTTGAAACCGGCGATCTGACGACGGACACGCCGCACAAGCCGCTGCTGACGACGCGCAAGCGCACCGGCGGGCGGCGCAACTCGGGCGACCTGACCATCCGCCACCAGGGCGGCGGGCACAAGCAGAAGCTGCGGCTGATCGACTTCAAGCGCGAAAAGTTCGGCGTGCCGGGCAAAGTGGCGACCATCGAGTACGATCCCAACCGGTCAGCACGCATCGCCCTGGTGAACTATGCCGACGGCGAGAAGCGCTACATTCTGCAGCCAGTGGGGCTGAAGGTCGGGGCGACGGTGACGTCGGGGCCCGAGGCCGACATTCTGGTGGGCAATGCGCTGCCGCTCAAGAGCATCCCCTCGGGCACCACGGTTCACGCCATCGAGCTCAAGCCGGGCAAGGGCGCGCAGATGGCGCGTTCAGCCGGAGCGCAGGCGCAGTTGGTAGCCAAAGAGGGCGATTATGCTCTGCTCAAGCTGCCCTCGGGCGAGACGCGCCGGGTGCTCGTCGAGTGCATGGCAACCATCGGACAAGTGGGCAACACAGATCACGAAAACATCTCGATCGGCAAGGCAGGACGCAATCGCTGGCTGGGCATCCGGCCGACGAATCGCGGCGTCAGCATGAACCCGGTGGACCATCCGCACGGCGGCGGCGAGGGCAAGACCTCGGGCGGGCGCCATCCGGTGACGCCGTGGGGCCAGCCGACGCGCGGCTACAAGACCCGCAACAACAAGCGGACGGACGCGTTCATCGTCAACCGCAGGACGAAGTGAAAAGGCAGCTTCTAGCTACTAGCTTCTAGCTACTAGCTAATGGTTGCTGGGCGAGGAATCTGAGGAATTGGCCGGCCGCTAGCGCGATGGATGGAAAGCCAGGAGCTAGAGGCTAGAAGCTAGGAGCTAAGTTTTATGGGACGTTCGACGAAGAAGGGGCCGTTTGTGGATGCGCACCTCATGGTAAAGATTGAGGCGCTGAACAAGGCCAACGACAAGAAAGTGGTGAAGACCTGGACCCGGCGCTCGACGATCTTTCCCGAGTTCGTGGGCCACACCATCGCCGTGCACAACGGAAAGAAATTTGTTCCCGTGTACGTGACCGAGAACATGGTGGGACACAAGCTGGGCGAGTTCGCGCCGACGCGGGTCTTCAAGGGCCACACCGGCGGCTCCAAGGCGCCAACCACCGAGACTGTGGCCAAGCCGGCGTAGAAACAGCTTCAAGCTGCTAGCTACGAGCCTCTAGCTTGATCGAGGTAGAGCCAGCGGTCGAGGCGATTAAGGGATTTGCGGGGCGTGCTGAGGAAAGAGCAGCTCCGGGCACGAAAGAGCTAGGAGCTAGTAGCTAGAGGCTAGAAGCTCCCAGTTGAGGAAGGCATGAGTATGGCAGTGGCAACCAGGGAATATAGAGCCGAAGCGAAGTTCCAGCGCGTATCGCCGCAGAAGGCGCGGCTGGTGCTTGAACTGATCAAGGGGCGTGGAGTGCAGGAGGCGCTGGACACGGCGGCTTTCGCCAGGAAGCGCATCGCCCCGGTGGTGCACAAGCTGTTGACTTCGGCGATTGACAACGCGAAGTATGTGGCCGGCGAAGAGGGCATCGATCTCGACGTGGACAACCTCTACGTGAAGCTGGCGGTGGCCAACGACGGGCCGCGCATGAAGCGCATCCGGCCGGCGCCGATGGGGCGGGCCTACCGCTATCAGCGAAGGCTTACGCATATTGTTCTGTCGGTTGCGGAGCGCGAGTCCGAAAAGGGCCTGGTAACGAAGGTGGAAGAGACGGCGCCCGCGGCGGAGCCCGCGAAAACAGGCAACGCGAAGAAGGCCGCGCCCAAGGCAGCGAAGACGAAAGCTGCGGCCCAGGCGAAAGAAACCAAGCCGGCAGCGAAGAAGGCTGCGGCAACCAAGAAGAAGTCCGGCAAATAAGCCGGGAGATTTTTGAGAGGAAGTATATGGGACAAAAAGTCCATCCTTACGGATTCCGGCTGGGAATCAACAAGCCGTGGCGGTCACGCTGGTTCTCGGAGCGCGATTACGCCAAGCTCCTGGTCGAGGACGTGAAGCTGAAGGCTGAGCTGCGCGAGAAGCTGAAGGCGGCCGGCGTGAGCTCGGTGGAAATCGAGCGGCCCGGGAACAAGCTGCGCTTCCTCATTCGCACCGCGCGGCCGGGCATTGTGATCGGGCGCAAGGGCGCGGAGATCGAGAAGCTGAAGACCGAGCTGGGCAAGCGCACCAATCGCGACGTGTTCATCGACATCATTGAAGTGAACAAGCCGGAGCTGGACGCGCAACTGGTGAGCGAGAACATCGCGCTGCAACTTGAAAAGCGCGTAAGTTTCCGCCGCGCCATGCGCAAGAGCGTGGACTCGGCGCTGCGCTTTGGCTGCAAGGGAATCAAGGTGCGCGTTTCGGGCCGGCTGAACGGCAACGAGATCGCGCGCTCAGAGTGGTACCTGCAGGGGCGTTTGCCGCTGCACACGCTGCGCGCCGACATCGACTACGGGTTTACCGAAGCGAATACGACGTATGGCGTGATCGGCGTGAAGGTCTGGATCTATCGCGGCGACATTTACGAGCAGAAGCGCCGCCAGGCTCCGCCGGTTGGGAAGACGGTGTTTTAAAAGCAGTGAACAGTGATCAGGGGTCAGTGATCAGTGTTTTCGTGCTGGGTTTGCATTAGCAGTTTTTGAGAAGGTTGGTTGCAGGGTAAAGACAGAAACAGTTGATACGTAGCCTGGCGCAACGATCAACTGACCACTGTTCACTGACAACTGATCACTGTATTTGAGGGTTTTCGTTATGTTGATGCCAAAGAAGGTGAAGTTCCGCAAGCAGCAGAAGGGCAAGCGCCGGGGCAAGGCGTGGCGCGGCTCGACGCTCTCGTTCGGCGAGTACGGTTTGAAGGTCCTGGAGTGCGGGTACATCACCGACCGGCAGATCGAGGCCAGCCGTATCGCGATGACGCGTTTCGTCAAGCGCGGGGGCAAGATCTGGGTGCGGCTATTCCCTGACAAGCCCATCACCAAGAAGCCGGCCGAAGTCCGCATGGGCTCGGGCAAGGGCGCACTGGACCACTGGGTAGCAGTGGTGCGGCCGGGAAAGATTTTGTTTGAGATGGAAGGCGTGACGCCGGAGCTTGCGGCCGAGGCGATGCGCCTGGCGTCGCATAAGCTGCCGCTGAGAACGAAGTTTGTGGCGCGCGAGCGCGCCGCGGGCGAGAAGGTCACGGCCAAGGCGGAGCAGTAACGAAGCAGCCTTTAGCTATTAGCCATCCGCTTTTAGCTCTTCCCGGTGAAGCGACGAGTGAATGCGCGAGCAGGATGAAGCTAAGAGCTAACAGCTGAAAGCTTGGAGCTAAGAAACGATGGAACTGACAAAGATTCGCAATTTGAGCGACGAAGAGCTGAAGCACCAGGAGAAGACCTCCTCGGAGCAGCTCTTCAGGATTCGCTTCCAGGTGGCGCTGGGGCAGAACGACGGAGTGAAGAAACTCCGCCAGTTGCGCAAGGAGATTGCGCAGATCAAGACCGTGGCGCGCGAGCGCGAGCTGGGCATTCACGGCGAGGGCGGCGAAGAGAAGCAAGCTGCCCCGGTCGCGGAGACCAAGGCTGCGAAGACCAGGGAAGCGGCGCCAGCGGCAGAAGCCAAGACTGAGAAGGCTGAAGCGGCGGCTCCCGCAGCAAAGGCTGCGAAGGTGAAGAAAGCCGTGTCGAAAGCCGCTCCGGACGCGAAGGCTAAGACCGGAAAGACGAAGAAAGCGGCGTCGAAAGCCGATTCGGCCGCGAAGAAGAAGACGGGGAAAGCGAAGGGAGCGAGCAAATGACGGCGACCGAGAAAGCAACACAGGCGCCCGCCGCGGCAGGCGCGCGGCGCAACGAGAAGGTTGGGCAGGTGGTTTCGACCAAGATGCAGAAGACGATCGTGGTCGCAGTGGAAATGCGCAAGGCGCATGCGAAGTACAAGCGCATTGTGCGTTCGACCAAGAAGTTCTACGCGCACGACGAGCAGAGCTCGGCGCGCATGGGGGATGTGGTGCGCATCCGCGAGACGCGGCCGCTGAGCAAGTTGAAGAGGTGGTCGCTGGAAGAGATTGTGCGGCGATCGTCGCTGGGCCAGATTGAAGACGCCGTGCTTCCGGGCGAGACTGTTCCCGCCGAGAAGTAAGGCTGCCGAAAGGAGGGCAAACCATGGCTGTGCAAATGAGAACCATGCTCGCGGTAGCCGACAACTCCGGCGCGCGCAAGCTGCAAGTGATTCTGCCGCTGGGCGGTGGGCTGGGCGCGAAGGCTGGGCTGGGCGACGTTGTGACCGCAGCGGTAAAAGAAGCCTCGCCAGATGGCACTGTGAAAAAGGGCAAGGTGGTGAAAGCGGTGATTGTGCGCACGCGCAAGGAGCATCGGCGGCGTGACGGTACCTACATTCGCTTCGACGAGAACGCCGCGGTAGTGATCGGCGACGATCATGAGCCGATCGGCACGCGCGTGTTTGGGCCGGTGGCCCGCGAGCTGCGCGAGAAGAAGTTTTTGAAGATTGTGTCGCTGGCGCCGGAAGTGGTGTAAGACGAGTGGTCAGTGTTCAGTGAACAGTGATCAGTAAAGAATGCTTGAGATTAACCTGGTCGTTCGTTCGACGAAGAACAGACTGACCACTGATCACTGACAACTGTTCACTGTATTTGGAGAGAAGATGCCGAGTTTGATGATTCATCGCAACGATACGGTCAAGGTGCTCACGGGCTCTGACCGGGGCAAGACGGGTCGCGTGCTGCGCGTATTCCCCGACAAGGGCACCGTGCTGGTGGAACATGTGCGCGTGGTCAAGAAGACGGTTTCGAGCAAGCAGGGGCAGCGGACCAAAGGCGGGATCGCGGAGCAGGAGTCCGCGATCAACGTTTCCAATGTGGTGCTGGTATGTCCCAACTGCGGCGATGCGCGCGTCCGCAACAAGGTTGAAGGCGACGTGCGGATGCGGATTTGCAAGAAGTGCGGGCAGGAGCTGCCCACGAAGAAGTAGCGAGGCAGCTAGTAGCTCTTAGCTATTAGCCATTAGCTTCGGCAGCGGTGGAACGACCGGCCGAGGCGAAAAGATTTTGGCTGGTTCGGAAGTTTGTTTGGGTGAGGAACGAGCTAACAGCTAAAGGCTAATAGCTAATGGCTGGTTTTAGTCCCTTCCGCAACGGTAAACGGTTCGCTGCGGCGAACCAATCCGAGCAACGGAAGAAAGTGAGTGAAGCAACATGGCAGCAAGGTTGAAAGAGAAGTACCAGAAAGAGATCAAGCAGGCGCTCCAGAAGGAACTTGGCCTGGAGAACGCGATGGCAGTGCCGCGCCTGGAAAAGATTGTGATCAACATGGGCCTGGGCGAGGCAACGCAGAACTCGAAGCTGCTGGATCCGCTGGTGGCGGATCTGACGCAGATCGCCGGCCAGAAGCCAGTGACGACGAAGGCCAAGAAGTCGATTGCGGCCTTCAAGGTCCGCACCGGCAATGCCATCGGCGCCATGGTTACATTGCGGTCCGACAAGGCGTACGAGTTTCTTGACCGGCTGATCTCGATTGCGCTGCCGCGCGTGCGCGATTTCCGCGGGGTTTCGACCAAGAGCTTCGACGGCCGCGGCAATTACACGCTGGGGCTGCGCGACCAATTGATTTTTCCGGAGATTGACTACGCGAAGGTGGAAAAACTGAAGGGCATGAACATCACGATTGTGACTTCGGCGAGGGACGACAACCAGGCGCGCGCGCTGCTGCGCCATTTCGGGATGCCCTTCCGCCAGGGCGCGTAAAAGCAGCCTCTAGCTGCTAGCTTCTAGCCTCTAGCTTGATCGAGGTAGAACAAGCATCGGAGGCAAAACAGATTTGGTTTGGTTCAGCGAGCAAGATTTGGCGCAGAGCAGGGAACAAGCTAGTGGCTAGAAGCTAGTAGCTGTTTTTCAAGGGGTTTTATGGCAACTACTGCAAAACGAGTCAAGGACGCGCGGAAGCCGAAGTTCAGCAGCCGCAAGCACAATCGCTGCCAGCTGTGCGGGCGGCCACGGGGTTTCCTGCGCAAGTTCGGCGTATGCCGTCTGTGTTTCCGGGCGCTCGCGCTAAAAGGCGAGATTCCCGGCGTCAACAAGTCGAGCTGGTAGCAAGGCAGTGGTCAGTGATCAGTTGTCGGTGGTCAGTTATCCATGGTGGAACTGGCTGCTGAGGCAAGACGGAGCAATATTTGCTGACAACTAAGAACTGACAACTGATTACTGTTTCAAACATTCCCGCAGGTTTCCGCTTTGGCGGACGAACGGGGAATGAAGGAGAAGGAATGAGTCTGACGGATCCAGTAGCAGATTTTCTGGCGCGCATCCGGAATGCAATCCGGGCGCGTCATCAGAAGATGGATGTTCCCGCTTCGAAGCTGAAGACCGAGATCGCCCGCATCCTCAAGGAAGAGGGCTATATCTCGAACTACAAAGTTCAGGACGAGGACGGCAAGCTGGTGCTGCGCGTGTACTTGAAGTACGGCGGTACTGAAGCAGCTATCCGCGACCTGGCGCGCGTTTCGCGTCCTGGCTGCCGCGTTTACGTGAGCCGCGACGAGATCAAGCGCGTTCAGGGCGGGCTGGGGATTGCAATTTTAACCACGCCCAAGGGCGTGATGACTGGCCGCCAGGCGCGCCGCGAGGGCGTGGGCGGCGAGCTGTTGTGCGAAGTGTGGTAGGGACAGTTGTCAGAGAACAGAGATCAGAGATCAGTTTTTTTGATTGCCTGATTAAGCGCCTTGCTGATCTCTGAACCCTGATCTCTGTATTCCAGGCTGCAGTGGAACGGTCGCCGCGGCGACCGGGACTCGCAAGCCAAGAGAAGGATTTCGAAGAATGTCGCGCATTGGAAAGAAGCCGATCCCGCTGCCCGCGGGGGTGAAATACAAAGTTGAGGGCAACACCGTTTTGGTGGAGGGCCCCAAGGGCAAGGTTTCAGCGCTGATCGCTGACGGCATCACGCTGAAGACCGCCGATGGCAACTTGCAGTTGGAGCGCGCGAGCGAAGACAAAGCCGCGCTGCACGGGCTGACGCGCGCCCTGGTGAATAACGCGGTGCATGGCGTGACTAAGGGATGGACTCGTGAGCTGGACATCGTGGGCATCGGCTATCGCGCCGAGTTGAAGGGCAAGGGAACAGTGGTGTTCACGCTGGGCTACTCCCATCCCATCGAGTTTCCGCTGCCCACAGGCATTGAGGTGACGATCGATCCCAAGCAGACGCACCTGACCATCGTCGGCGTCGACCGGCAGAAAGTGGGCCAGGTGGCGGCCGACATGCGCTCGCTGCGCAAGCCGGATCCGTACAAGAACAAGGGCGTGCGCTACTCCGACGAGCGGTTGAAGAAGAAGGCCGGCAAGACCGGAGCGAAATAAAGCAGCTACTGGCTTCTAGCCTTTAGCTTTTTCGTGCTGGAACGAGGACTGAGGCAGTGGCGAGATGAAGCTAGGGGCTAGCAGCTAGAAGCTAGTAGCTGCATTTAAATCCGAACGGGGCCGCGGGGCGGCTCCGCTGATAGGTGAGAGAAGACATGATTACGCAGAACAAGAGAAACGAAATCCGGCAACGCATCCACGCGCGCATTCGCGAGAAGCTCGCCGGGTCGGCAGAGCGGCCGCGGCTGAACGTGTATCGCTCGCTCAACCATATCTACGCGCAGGTGGTCGACGATCAGACCGGTCAGACGCTGGTTTCAGCCTCGAGCATCAAGCTGAAGAGCGGCGGCAACGTGGCGGCGGCGAAGGAGATTGGCAAGGCGGTTGCGGAAAAGGCCGTGGCCAAGGGAATCAAACAGGTGGTCTTCGATCGCGGCGGCTATCTGTATCACGGGCGCGTGAAGGCGTTAGCCGATGCGGCGCGCGAAGCAGGGCTGGAATTCTAAGAGCAGCCGCTAGCTGCTAGCTTCTAGCTGCTAGCTCACTGTGCTAAGTTGACGGCCTTGCCTAAGCAAGATGGGCTAGAAGCTAGGAGCTAGAGGCTAGAAGCTGGCAGGAAAACGAGAGAGCAAATGACGATGTTGACGAAGAAACTCGATGCCAACCAATACAACCTGAAGGACCAGGTGGTGGCCATCAATCGCGTGACCAAAGTGGTGAAGGGCGGCAAGAACATGTCGTTTGCCGCGCTCGTGGTTGTGGGCGACGCCGCTTCGGGTGTGGTGGGCTACGGATCGGGCAAGGCCAAAGAGGTTCCCCAGGCCATTCGCAAGGGAATCGAGTCGGCCAAGAAGAATCTGGTGAGGGTGCACCTGACCGAGACTACGATTCCGCATCAGGTGCTGGGCCGCTACGGCTCCGGCCAGGTGCTGCTGAAGCCGGCGCCGGAAGGCACGGGCGTGATCGCAGGGGGCGCGGTGCGCGCGGTGATGACCTCTGTTGGCGTACAGAACGTGCTGACCAAGAGCCTCGGCTCGCCGAACCCGCACAACGTTGTCAAAGCTACGTTTGACGCGCTGATGCAGTTGCGCGACAGGGCTGACGTGGCCACGGCGCGCGGCAAGCAGGTGGGAGAACTGTGATGGCGAAGACCAAGATGATCCGCATTCAGTATTACCGTTCCAAGATCGCCACGCCCACCAAGCACAAGCTGGTGATCAAGGGGCTGGGCTTCACGCGTCTCAATCAGATTGTTGAGCGCGAGGATACGGATTCGGTGCGGGGCATGGTGAAGGCTGTGCCGCATTTGGTGAGAATCGTCGGGCCGGAGGCCCGATAGCTTCTAGCCTCTAGCTGCTAGCTTCTAGCTTTTCATGCCGAGGGTGAAGGCGCGGGCAAAGCAGGATGGGCTAGAAGCTAGGAGCTAAAAGCTAGAGGCTGCTTTTGAAACGCGAGTCGGCGGGAACTAATCCATCCGGCGCTATAGCGAGGGGAAAATGGCGAGAAATTTATCGAATTTGCGCGCGCCGAAGAAGGCCAACACCGGGCGCAAGCGCGTGGGCCGGGGCATGGGATCCGGCATGGGCAAGACCTCGACGCGCGGCCACAAGGGCCAGCGTTCGCGCTCCGGCTCCAGCATGATGCGCGGCTTTGAAGGCGGCCAGATGCCGTTGCACCGGCGGCTGCCCAAGCGTGGCTTTACCAACATCTTCCGCACCGAGTACACGGTTGTGAACCTGGACCGGATCGCCAGGCTGAAGGTGGCGGAGATCGGCCTAGACGACTACCGCAAGCTGGGCCTGGCATCGAGCAAGAACGCGCTGATCAAGATCCTTGGCTCCGGCGAGCTTAAGGCGGCCGTGACCATTCATGCGCACAAGTTTTCCAAGTCGGCGGCCGAGAAGATCGCGAAGGCCGGCGGCAAGGCCGTAGTTGCGGGCGGCGAGACTGCGCCCGCGGCGGCGTAAGGTTCTTCCGTAACACGCTCAGAATTGGACCTTAAAGGCCCATTTTTGAGCTGTGACGCAACGCATAGTCCGCGTTTCCCGGAATTGGGTAGGCTGAAGGAACCGGGAATCGCCGTAAGATGAATTCACTGCAGGATTCGACCGGCGCTTCGGGCGCCTGAAGCGGATTACCCAACATGCTGGAGAAATTTCTCAACATCTTCCGGATTCCCGACCTGCGCAAGCGGGTACTGTTCACGCTGGGCATACTGGCCGTCTACCGTCTGGGCGCATGGATTCCCACGCCGGGCGTGAATTACCGCCAGCTGGAACTGCTGTTCAACGCGCAGGGCGGATCTGCGCTCGGCCTCATGGACCTGTTCAGCGGCGGCACGCTGCGCCGCATGACGATTTTCGCTCTGGGCATCATGCCCTACATCACCGCGTCCATCATCTTTCAACTTCTCACTGTGGTCTATGAGCCGCTGGCGCGCATCCAGAAGGAAGGCGAGCTGGGCCGGCGCAAGATTACGCAGTGGACGCGCTACCTGACCGTCATTCTCGGCGCGCTGCAGTCCATCGGCATCGCGGCCATTCTCACCAAGCAGGGCGTGGTGATGAATCCCGGAGCGGGTTTCATTCTGATGACCGTGCTCACGCTCACCACTGGAACCGCATTCATTATGTGGCTGGGCGAGCAGATCACCGACCGCGGCATCGGCAACGGCATGAGCTTGCTCATCTTTTCCGGCATTGTCGCCGGCTTGCCGCGCGGCATCGGCGACCTGTACCAAAAGGTCCAGACCGACGCGTGGGGACCGATGACTTTTCTCGTCGTCCTGGCGCTGGTTGCGGGCATGGCGCTGGTGGTGGCCTTCATCGTTTTTGTGGAGCGCAGCGAGCGGCGCATCCCCATCCAGAGCGCGCGGCGCATTGTGGGCCGGCGCATGATGGGCGGCGCGTCCAGCCATCTGCCCCTGAAGGTGAACTCCGGCGGCGTGATGCCGATCATCTTCGCCAGCTCGATTCTTTCGGCGCCGCTGCTCTTCGGCCAGGTGGAGTGGGTGCAGAACAGCCGCATCCTCCAGCCCATTATGCAGGCGCTTGCGCCGGGCTATCCGTGGTACGAGCTGCTGAACATCCTGTTCATCATCTTCTTCGCATATTTCTATGTTTCCATCGTGATGCGGCCGGACGATATCGCCGACAACTTCCGCAAGTCGGGTTCGTTTATCCCCGGAATCCGGCCCGGCAAGCGCACCTCCGACTTTATCAACGACATTCTGACGCGCATCACGCTGGTAGGCGCGATTTACCTGATTCTGGTCCAGATGATCCCCACGGCTCTCATCTCTGGCATCCGCTTCGACAAGATCTGGCTTATCGGGAGGTTATTCGAGAATCTGCCCACGGTCATGATTCACGGCATGAACGTGAACTTCTACTTTGGCGGCACCTCCCTGCTTATTGTGGTGGGTGTGGCCATGGATACGGTCAACCAGATCGAATCGCAGCTGATCATGCGTCACTATGACGGCTTTTCCCCGCGGTCCGGTCGCATCCGCGGAAGGAAAACCTGGTAATGTCTTCATCTGTTTCATCTGATACTCAAATGGAATCTGGCCGGGCAACGGAATCTGACACCGTTCCCGGCCCGATTCTTTTATTGGGCGCGCCGGGCGGGGGCAAGGGAACCCAAGCCAAGGAGCTGGTCAAAATCTGGCATATTCCGCAAATCTCCACCGGAGACCTGCTGCGCGCCAACGTGGCCCAGGGAACGAATCTGGGCAAGACGGCCAAAGAGATCATGGCGCGAGGCGAGCTCGTCCCGGATTCGTTGGTTGACGAGATGGTCGCCGCCCGGCTGCTCGAGCCGGACACGGCCCGGGGCTACATTCTCGACGGCTTTCCCAGGACGCTGGGGCAGGCCCATTGGCTCGACGGCCGCCTTGGGGCACAAATCGAGTCTTTGCCGGTAGTTGCGATCAGCATCCATGTGAACTATAATCAGTTATTGCGCCGCATTACGGGGCGCCGGAATTGCCCTGTTTGCCACACCATCTACAACATCTATATGCATCCCCCTAAGCAGGAAGGCATTTGTGATGTTGAGGGTGCCGAGCTGGTCCAGCGATCCGATGACACGGAAGAGGTTTTCAAGGAGCGCATGCGCGCTTACGAGGCCCTCACCGCGCCTGTTGTCGAGCACTATCGGACACAGGGACGATTCGCGGAAGTGGATGGAGACCGGCCGATCGAAGTGATCGCAGCCGGAATTGTTGCCGCAGTTGAGCGGTTGCGCAAAGCAGCGTAACTGCAGCGGCGGGTTTGTGCGTTAACAACTGAAAGCTGTTCTTATGGCTGTTGTACTCAAGTCGTCGCAGGAGATCGAGAAGATGCGCCGCGCGGGCCGGGTGGTTCGTGAGGTGCTGGAACTGGTGCGCAGCAAGGTGAAGCCGGGCGCAACCACTTACGATCTGGAAAAAGCTGCGGAAGCGCGGTTGAACGAACTGGGCGTGAAGGCGGCTTTCAAGGGCTATCACGGGTATCCGTGCGTGCTTTGCACCTCGGTAAATAGTGAGGTGGTGCATGGTATCCCGTCGCCGAAACGGGTCCTGAAGGAAGGGGACATTGTTTCGGTGGACTTTGGCGTAGTCATCGACGGGTATTACGGCGATGCGGCCATCACCGTGCCGGTGGGAGCCATCGACGCCAAAGCCGCGCGGCTGCTGAAGGCCACGGAAGAGTCGCTCAAGGCCGGTATTGCGGCGGTCAGGCCGGGTGCGACGCTGGGCGATGTGGGAGCGGCGGTGCAGAACGTGGTCGAGGGCGAAGGATTCTCTGTGGTGCGGGACTTTGTGGGCCACGGAATCGGCGTCCATATGCACGAAGACCCGCAGGTGCCGAACTTTGGCGAAGCGGGCCAGGGCATGAAGCTGAAAGTGGGCATGGTCATCGCCATCGAGCCCATGGTGAATGCCGGCAAGCCGGATGTGCAGGTGCTGGACGACGGCTGGACCGCTGTGGCCAGCGATGGAAGCATGAGCGCTCATTTTGAGCACACGGTTGCGGTGACTGCAACCGGGGCAAGGATTCTGACCGAGTAGCGATACTCTGGTCCAAAAAGCTAAGGCGCGTGAGCGCCAGAAGTGGATACTGATTGTCAAAGGAAGATGCGATTGAGGTCATGGCAACCGTCCTGGAGACGCTGCCAAACGCCATGTTCAAGGTGAAGCTTGAGAACAATCATGAGGTGCTGGCGCATGTTTCCGGAAGGATGCGCAAGAACTTCATCCGGATTTTGCCCGGTGACCGCGTGGCCGTGGAGTTGAGTCCATACGACCTGAATCGCGGACGGATTGTGTACAGATACAAGTGATCAGTGGTCAGTTTTCAGTGATCAGTCGCTCATACGGGGAAGAAGGCATCGCCGCATAATGATCGACCTGAGAACTGACTGCTGACAGCTAAGAAAGATTCGGCGCCGGTTTGTTGGGCGCAAAGAAGGGCAGTAAAAACAATGAAGGTGCGGGCGTCAGTAAAAAAGATTTGCGTCAAGTGCAAGGTGATTACTCGCAACGGTGTGGTACGCGTGATCTGCGAGAACCCGAAGCACAAGCAGCGTCAGGGATAAGTCAGGCCTGGCAAGGAAAGGGAGACTTCCACGATACTGAACAGTGCTCAGCGGGCAGTGAACAGTTGATGCGGCAAGCATAAGCACGAAGAAAACTGACCACTGATCACTGTCCACTGTTCACTGGTAAGAGGCTAGTTAGCCGGAGTCAAGGCTTGCGATGAACCTCGGAAGTTGCTCCCAATAACCCGTGCGAGCCGGTTGAGGCCGGAGGCACACAACGAGAGAAGGAAACCAAGAATGGCACGTATTGCTGGCGTCGATCTGCCCCGCAACAAGCAGGCTCGGATCGCGCTCACTTACATCTTCGGGATCGGTCAGCCCCGCGCGCTCAAGATTCTGGACAAGGCGAACGTCGATGCCTTCAAGAAAGTCCAGGATCTGGGCGAGGAAGAGGTTAACCGCATCCGCCAGGTCATTGAGGACCAAGGCGACGTCGAAGGCGACCTGCGCAAGGACATTTCGATGCACATCAAGCGCCTCATCGACATTCAGAGCTATCGCGGCTTGCGCCACCGGAAGTCGCTGCCGGTGCGCGGTCAGCGCACCCACACCAATGCCCGCACTCGCAAGGGCCCGCGTAAGGGCACGATTGCCGGCAAAAAGAAAGCGACGGCGAAGACCTAATGGCGAAACCAGAGCAGAAGGCCGAAACCGGCAAGAAGGGCAAGACCAAAAAGTTCAAGAAGCGCGAGCGCAAGAATGTGCCGTTCGGCATTGCGTACGTTCAGGCCTCGTTCAACAACACCATCGTCACCATCACCGACCCGGTGGGCAACACGTTGAGCTGGAAGAGCTCGGGCTCGCTGGGATTCCGCGGATCGCGCAAGGGCACGCCCTTCGCGGCGCAGCAGGCGGCTTCAAACGCCGCCAACATGGCCCGCGATCACGGCGTGCGCGCCGTGGAGGTTCGGGTCTCCGGTCCGGGTTCGGGCCGCGAGTCGGCCATCCGCGCGCTTGCTGCCGCGGGCATCGATGTGAAAACCATCCGCGACGTAACGCCGGTGCCGCACAACGGCTGCCGGCCGCCGAAGCGGCGCAGAGTGTAAGAGGCAGCTACTAGCTCCTAGCCTCTAGCTTCTAGCTTCATCATGCCGCAGATTGATTCTGCGGCTTTCCGAAGCAAGCAATGAGCTAGAGACTAAGAGTTAGAAGCTAAAGGTTAAACCGGGCCGGGACGAAGCGTCCCAAGCAGTTTTCTCCGGTGCCTTGGCAACTGCCTTCGTGTTGAGTTGATGGACTCATCCAAGCACGATGAGCTAGTAGCTAGAGGCTGGGAGCTAGAAGCTGTGCTACGCGTAAACCGGCCGACATCCGAAGTCAGGAGAAGAAATGGCACGTTATACCGGAGCAGTTTGCCGCCTTTGCCGACGCGAAGGCACCAAGTTATTTTTGAAGGGCACCAAGTGCACCTCTGACCGCTGCCCGCTGGAGAAGCGCAACTTCCCGCCCGGCCAGCACGGCAAAGACCGCAAAGCCAAGATCGTGGGCTACGGCCTGCAACTGCATGAGAAGCAGAAGGCCAAGCGCATGTATTTCACCCTGGAAAGCCAGTTTCGTGAGTACTACGAGAAGGCCAACCGCGCTTCTGGCGTCACCGGCGAGTTGCTCATCCAGCAATTGGAGCGGCGCCTCGACAATGTGACGTACCGCCTGGGGTTCGCCATCTCGCGCCGCCAGGCACGGCAATTGCTTCGTCACGGGCACGTCACGGTGAATGGCCGCAAGGTGAACATCCCTTCGTATCAGGTGAACGCGGGCGACGTGATCGCTGTCCGCGACAACGCCAAGAAGTTGCTGATCGTGGAGCAGGCCTCGCAGTACGCCGCGCAGAACCCTGTTCCCAGTTGGCTGGAAGCGAACTTTGAAAACCTGTCCGGGCGCGTGCTCCATTTGCCCAGGCGCGCGGACGTCAACCTGCCGATCAACGAACAGTTGATCGTCGAGCTGTACTCGAAGTAACAGCTGTTAGCTGTTAGCCGTCAGCTTTTAGCTTCATCGGGCGATGGCCGATTCCAATCGGTTTCTTCGCGGGTGGGCTAAAGGCTAAAAGCTAATGGCTGAGAGCTGAATTTCAATCGAAGGAGAACTTGCGCGGCCGCCGCAAAATGCATCGCGACGTACATGCCGCGCGGGAAACGAGAGACATATATGTTGTGGAGAGGATTTCAAAAACCGAAGCGCCTTGCGGTCGATGCCGAGACGCTTACCGAGACCTACGGAAAGTTCAGCGCCCAGCCCTTTGAACGGGGCTTCGGCACCACCATTGGCAACGCCTTGCGGCGCACCCTTCTCAGCTCGATTGAAGGCGCAGCCGTCACTGCGGTCCGCATTGAAGGCGTGCTGCATGAGTTCCAGTCGATCACCGGCGTGGTAGAAGACGCCACCGACATCATTCTCAATCTGAAACAGATTCCCTTCAAGCTGCAAGGCGAAGGCCCAAAGGCGCTGTACCTGCGCGCCGACCAGCCTGGCCCGGTAACCAGCGGCATGATCGAAGCTGACAGCGATGTCGAAATCCTCGACAAGAACGTCTACATCGCTACGCTCTCTGAAAGCGGCAAGCTCGACATGGAGATGCGTCTCAAGCGCGGCCGCGGCTATGTTTCGGCGGACAAGAACTTCGACGCTGACCTGGGGCTTGGTTTTATTCCCGTGGACTCAGTGCACTCGCCGGTGCGCCGCGTAAACTACGCCGTCGACGCTGCTCGCCTGGGCCAGATCACCGACTTCGACAAGCTGACGCTCGAAGTGTGGACCAACGGAGCCGTGCTGCCTGCCGATGCTATCGGCCTGGCCGCCAAGCTGCTCAAGGACCACATGAACATCTTCATCAACTTCGAGGAGGAAATCGAAGCGGAAGCGCGCGGTGATGAAGGCCGCATTCTGCTGCGCAACGATAACCTCAATCGCTCGGTGGAAGAACTGGAGCTTTCAGTTCGCAGCTACAACTGCCTGAAGAACGCAAACATTCAGACCATCGGCGAGCTGGTGCAGAAGACCGAAGCCGAAATGCTGAAGACCAAGAACTTCGGCCGCAAGAGCCTGAACGAGATCAAGGAAATCCTGGCGCAGATGGGCCTTTCGCTGGGCATGAAGATCGACGAGCAGGGTAACGCGGTGCCGGGGCCAACCAGCATTCCGCCGCAGACGGCGCTGGCCGCAAGCTATGGCCGATTCGACGATGAAGAGGAGCCGCTGGATTCAGTGGATCTCCAGTTGCCGACGGAAACGGAGAATTTTTAAGACAGCCGTCAGCTATCAGCTTTCAGCAATCAGCCGGTTACGTGATCGATCGCCAGTTATTACCATTTGGCATGCCGGGCACGAAAAGAACTGAAAGCTGAAGGCTGAGAGCTGAAAGCTACAGATTTTCGAAAGAGAGTTTTTCATCATGCGCCATCGCAATGCAGGATTCAAACTCGGACGCAACACCAGCCATCGCCGCGCGCTGTTGCGCAACCTGGTGACGTCCGTTATCAAGGAAGACCGTGTGCAGACCACCGTGGCCAAGGCCAAGGCGGTTCGTCCGCTCGTCGAAAAGATGATTACCCTGGGCAAGAAGGGCGATCTGCACTCGCGCCGTCAGGCGCACGCCTTTCTTTGCACTGACGATGCCGTCAAGCGGCTTTTTGATGTCGTGGCTCCGCGCTACGGCGACCGCAACGGCGGCTATTTGAGAATCGTTCGCACCGGCTTCCAGCAAGGCGACGGCGCCGCCAAGGCGTTCATCGAACTGTTGGGCGCGGAAAAGCAACTCGAAGTCAAGCGCCAGAAGCGTGCCGACCTCAAAGCCAAAAAGCGCGCCGAACTCGAGAAGCAGCTCGAAGAGCAGAAGAAGGATGCAGAAGAGCCGGAGGGCGGCGAGCAGGCAGCATAAGTGCATCCTGCTCCCCTCACCAGATTTGAGCTTCGGTCCCAAGGTCAATCAGGGCGTCCGCTACGTTGGACGCCCTTTTTCTTATTGGTACGTGCCGCTCTTCGATCAATCGATGCCCGATCGATACCGGCCCGTATAGAATGGCCGCATGCCCGCGTCCCAGGCGAGATTTGCTGTCATAGGATTTCTGCGCGCGTCTTTCGCCAGCCTGCCGTCGAATCTTCATTGGATTTTCCTGCTGTTCGCGTCTCTCCTCATCATCTTTCTCGCGGTGTGGACGCCTCCGTTTCAAAGCGCAGATGAAACGGCACATTTCTATCGTGCTTACCAGGTGGCGCAGGGCGAATTCCTTCGCGGCGGCGGCGGCGGGTATGCTGACTCAGCAATCGAACAGCTCTATGCCTGCGTCGCTGCACTCCCATTCAAGAACAAGGCACGGTTCACGGCCGCGGATCGAGCCAAAGCCGAAGAAGTGCAGTGGACCGGGCACTTGATCGATTACCAGTTCCCGAATACGACCGTGTACGCGCCCACGGGCTATTTGCCACAGGCGCTGGGAGTCGCGTTCGGCAAAGTCACGGGGATGGGCGTGATGCGAACTCTCGAGCTGGCGCGGCTCCTCAACGGCACATTTGCCATCCTCGTGTGCGCGTTGGCGCTCTGCTGGTGCAGGCGCGGCAAAGTGGTGATGTTTGTCGTGTTGCTGATGCCGATGACGCTGTCTCTGTTCGCCTCCTGCAACCAGGACACAACGTTGATCGCGCTCACCTGCCTGGCATTTGCCATCGTTTCAAGGCAGATTGCAGCCGGCGCGCCGTTGTCGTTGACGCAGGCTACGGTACTGGCCTTATCTCTGCTCATCGTCTGTCTGGGCCGACCGCCGTACGTGCCGTTGCTGCTGGTCTTGCTCATTCCACACCTATTGCCTCCATGGCGGAGCAAGCCCTCTTGGCTGCCGGGCCCATTCCTCGCCGCTTCATTAGTGGCAGCGACCGTCGTCTGGTGGCGAGTTGCGTCCGCTTCCACGCGAGGACTTGTGCCTCCCTCTGCAGCCTATGGCGCGGTGGATGCGAAGCTGCAGCTTTTGAATCTGTTCCATCACCCGGGGACGGTTGCAGTTTTAGCTGGGTATGTTTTCCGTCATGCGGCGGTGTACTTTGCCGGCATGGTCGGGGTAATGGGCTGGCTGGATACGCCGATGCCCCCAAGTTACTATCTGGCCATGGTGTTGGTCCTGCTGACGGCATGCCTCGCCGAGCTCGCCCTCGGCGGCAAAGTAAAGAGGAGCGCGACAGCGCTGCTGCTGGTTTCGCCGCTCGCGGCGCTTGCGGCAGTATTCCTGATTGAATATCTGACTTGGACCTGGGTCGGCGCGCCGGCGATCTATGGAGTCCAGGGCCGATACGGGATTCCTCTGGCAATTGCCGCCGGCGTGGGATTGCCGCCTCTGGCCGGATCGGCAAAGATCCGCGAGCGGGCAACGGCAATCGTGGTACTGAGCCAGATCCTCACGCTCGTCTGCCTTCCACGGGTGATCATGGCGAGATATTACCTGCCGTGAAGTGCCGCGTTATGACGCCCTGCTATGCGCGGAACACTGCCGATTTCTTCTTCTCGGAAAGCAGGTCCCCGGCGACGGGCTTGCGCAGGACCTCGATGTCGTCCAAATCCATTTCGAGGGAAAAGCATTGCCTGGTCGCCGCGAGGGCGATGATGACTTTGCACTGATGACGAAGCTCCGTGACAATTCCCTCGACCCCTGCGAAGACGCCTCGATGCACGCGCACCAATTCTCCAACAGAGACCGTGGGATGAGGGCGCAAGATGCATCCGCTGGCCAGGCCCTCGCGAATTCTCTCAATCTCGGCGGCGCTTACTGTTTCGCCCACACCGCTTCCGAGCAGGCGTAGGACACCCGGAGCGCTGACCACAGAAATACGCGCCTCGCTGGGAAAGCGCACAAAAACGTATCCGGCAAAGAGCGGGCGCTCCAGGTCGACTACTCGATCAGTCCATTTTGAGCGGATCGAATAAAGGGGAAGGTAGTGCTCCAGGGAGCGCGCTGTTAAATGCCGTGTAACTCGCTTTTCATGATTTGCGACAACATGCAGAACGCGCCAGGGGCTATCGAACATCGCACGCTCCGATGAAAACTGTCCGAATCAAGAAAAGCCTCAATCATTCCGGTCGCAATGCGCGCCACCGGAGTCGCTGAATCTTCACCATGCCCGGGTCAACGTTATCTATGCGACAGTACAAGTATATCCCAGGACTTTCTGTAAATCGTCTTTCCCACTTCACGCTATACAAGCGCGAAAATCAATCATCGTATCAACCGGATCATTCGCAATGTCATTGAATGCGCCTCAAAAACGCGGGTCGACTCTTCTCGACGCCGCAGGAAACGCGGCGAGCTGAGCTTTCTTGAATGGGAGAGATGAGGCGCCGCAGCTTGCAGGACGCAAGCGCTGAATGGCGCAAGAACGGAAGTGGGAAACGTCTAATTTATCTGACTGATCTGCCGAGCCATCGAATCAGCAACGCCTCGCCACCGAGCGCGGATTCGAGCGCTCACGAGAGTCAATTGGCTTTCAACGCGGCGCGGCTGAGCTCTTGCCGCACCATGATCCGCTTGAGCAGGTGGACGCTTGGACTGTAATCCGGCACGAGCTCCTTAAGCGCGACGACCAAACGGCCCATGTCCCGCGCGGCGCAGATTTCGCGCAGCGCGTCGAGCCAAATCCGCATGTCTTCTTCCGGGAACCCATCGCCGACAAAGATTCGAATCTTGTCGTGCTTGGACGGCACAGTGTCCTCAAGCATGGTGCTGAGTTCCTCTGAAAGTTTTTCGCCAGGGCGCATCCCCGTGAATTCGATCTTGATGTCTTCTTCAGGCCTGAGCCCCGACAAGAGAATCAGGTGTCTGGCGAGATCGACAATCTTCACGGGTTGGCCCATGTCGAGAACACAAATCTGGCCGCCCTTACCGATGGCCAAAGCTTGCAAAACAAGCTGGCAGGCCTCGGGAATGGTCATGAAGAAGCGGCGCATTTCAGGATGCGTCACAGTGACGGGCCCTCCGGCCGCGATCTGCTTCTTGAAAATCGGAATGACGCTGCCGTTTGAGCCGAGCACGTTGCCGAATCGGACGGCAACGTATTTGGTGCGGCCGTTCTGCAACGCCAACAGGATCAGCTCGGCGATGCGCTTCGTCGCCCCCATCACGTTTGTCGGCCGGACGGCCTTGTCGGACGAAATCAGCAAGAAGTCTTCAACGCCGTGCTCCGCGGCCGCGACGGCGACGTTGTAACTTCCAAACACGTTGTTTTCGATGGCCTCAAACGCGTGCGTTTCCATTAAAGGAACGTGCTTGTAGGCCGCGGCATGATAAACCACCGACGGCTTGTAATTCCGAAAGATTTCGCTCAGGCGATCGCGGTTCTGAACGCTCCCAATTTCCGGATAGAACGGAACGAGGGGAAATGCATGACGCATCTCCTGATCGATTTCGAAGAGAGAGGATTCCGCAATCTCGAATCCGACAATCCCTGCAGGGTGGAAGCGTGCGATTTGCCGGCAAAGTTCGAAACCGATCGATCCAGCCGCGCCGGTGACGAGAACGACTTTCCCTTCCAGCGTGCTCCTGATAGAGTCTTCTTCGAGGTGCACCGGAGTGCGCCCCAAAAGATCCTCAACCGCCACTTCTCTGATCTGGCCGGCTAATCCGCGCTCCTCGATCACTTCGCCTAATCCGGGCACAGTTTTGAATTCGACTTCCGCAGCCTGGCACAACTCCAGAATTCGTGTCATCTCTCCGCCTGTTGCGGACGGAATGGCGATGAGAACGATTGCTACTCTGTGGCGCGCAACAAGCACGCCGATTGCTTCGCCTCCCCCGAGCACCGGCTCGCCGGCAATGCGCACACCCTGTTTGGCGGGATCGTCGTCAATGAAGCCGCAAACCTGATAAGCCAGTCTCGCATTGTTGCGAATTTCCCTTTGCAGAGAAACGCCTGCGTCGCCTGCCCCGTAAATCAGCGCCCTCTTCATGGGCGTTTTACTGTTGCGTGATTGTGAGCTGAACCTCGACGATGCGCGAGCCAAAAGTCGCAGGCCGCACGCGCCGAAGAAGCAGACCATCAGATCGAGTACATAGAGCGATCGCGGGAATCCCGGCGGCACCAGCCAAAGGATGACGAAATAGCCGATGAGTGAAGCAATGACGTTTGCAACTGAAATGCGGATCAGGTCGATCGCGGAGATGTAACGCCAAAAGCCTCGATCTAGCTTTGCCGCGTAGAAAACGACGAACTTAACAGGCAGCCAGATCACGAGAGCATAAGGAATATAGCGGAGATAATACTGCGGCACGCTGAAATCGAAGCGAAGCAGAAATGCCGCCACTGCCGAGGCGGCGAAGATTCCGGTCTGCGTCGCCCAGATAAGAATCCGGCGCACAGCAATGTTCCGAATCAGAAAACCCGGTTGCTTGTTCATGATCGAAGACTCACATTCCAGAATGACACAGACGGAAAAAGAAATTCATGAGGGCCATGGATGACTTGGCCATCGATTCAATCCTGAAGGACAACATCTGACGATGGCCGCTCCCGGCCTGCTTCAAATTGGAGTGTTATGTGCACGAGTGGCACGACAGCAACGGCGGCAAGCGTGGGTGCAGCTTGCGGAAACCGGGACGCGGCCCATGCCAGCGGAAACAGCCATCCGATATTGATTGCGGCGACCGCCAGCGTAACCTTCGTATGACTGGCCCAGGCTCGGGCAGCATTTTGATAGGCATGGCTGCGGTGAGCCTCGTACCAACGCGCGCGCGAAAACATGCGGCGCAGGAGAGTCACGGTGGCATCCACAAAGAAAGCGGCAAGCAAGATCACCCAGGGCCAAATGAGTCCTGGATTTGAATTCGAAGAGAAGAGCGCCAGCGTGCCCAGCGTGAATCCGAGGAATCCGCTTCCCACGTCACCCATGAAGATCCTGGCGGGCGGCCAGTTCCAAAGCAGAAAGCCAAGGCTTGCGGCGGCCAGCAACCAGGAAAGCTGCGAGTAGGAAGGCAGGCCGCCACGGAACAACACGATTCCGCCGAAGATGCTCACGCAGACTGCTTCCATTCCGGCCAGCCCGTCGATTCCGTCCATGAAGTTGAAAAGGTTGGTAAGCCAGACCAATCCGGCAAATTCGGCGGTCCGGATCACCCAACGCCCGAGGGAGTCGCTGTTGGCAAACTGCGAAGGCTGCATCGAACCGAGACACCAGAGTGCCCATGCTGCCGCGAGGGAGTGAACGGCGAGCCGCGGCCAGGGAGGCAACCTGAAACGATCATCGAGAAAGCCGGCAATGGAGATCGCGAGTCCGCCTCCGACAAGCGACCAAGCCAGCTGGCCCGGAATGCCATGCCTCAAAAGCATCCAGACGACAGCTGACAAGAAGACCACTACGATTGCCACGCCGCCACCTCGGGGAACAGGAACCGCATGGGAACTGCGGGAATTGGGGAGATCCATGACGCCATGCCGGACCAGAACCATGCGAACGCCGGCAGTAATGAGGGCCGAAGCGACGAAGAGCAGAATGAAAAGTCGCATTAAGACGCCTTCGCCCGTTCTGCAAGAGTTAACTCCCGATACCACCGACATGTTGCCGCCAACCCATCGTCAAGCGGAACGGGCGGAGCCCACTGCAGATCCTGTTGAGCGCGGCAGGAATCAATTACGAGCGAATCCAAAACTCTGTTGGCCGCCTCCTCTTTGAAAGTCAGTCTTGCTGCCAACCGGATCAAAGCCTCAGGAACGGGAACAAGCCGCACGGGCCGAGCCAGGAGTTGCCCCAACCGCGTAATCAGTTCGCGTGTCGATATATCTTCGGGGTCTTTCACCAGAAAACTTTGGCCCGCAACCCTGGAATGGTGGACGCAATGCACCAGGAAATCGGCAAGGTTGTCGGCCCCAATCATACTGCGGCAGTTCCCTCTTTTGGGCCAAGGCAACGGGAGAGCGCGATCGACAAGCCTCATGAGCCGCAGGAAATTCCCTCGCACTCCCGGGCCGTAAACCAGTGGGGGACGGACAATCACCACTTCGAGTCCGCTCTCTGACGCGAGGGAGCGAAGCGCCTCTTCGGCCTCCCATTTCGAAACCGCGTACGCGTCCTCAGGATTGGGGGTCATATCCTCGCGGAACGGCTTCTCGAAAGTTGACTCACCGTGAACCTTTACCGTGCTCACAAAGATGAACCGTCGAACACCGGCCGCAACAGCGGCGAGAGCAATAGACTTCGTGCCGTCTACATTCACTCGCCTGTACTCTTGCAACGGATCGCCGGCGGATTCCCTCATAACGTGGACGCGAGCCGCTAAGTGCACAACAACAGATACGCCGGCGAGCGGACCCCGCAATTCCGGATTTGCGTTCAGATCTCCCAGCAGTGAATACTCAGTCAATCCCGGGACCACACGTTGCAACTCCGGCCACAGTTGAAGAGTCCGCACTCCGGCATGCGGAATGAATCCCGATGCAATCAGCTTTCGACAAACGTATTTCCCCACAAATCCGTCTGCGCCTGTGACCAATACTCGTTCGTTCATGGGGGCTCATCAAGGAACATCTTGTTCAATGCAGCGGGTCAAACGGTTGAAAAGTGAGGAATCTGGCTCAGCAATCGCGCTGCGCTTCCAAACCCAAGGCACGCATCACTCGGGCAACTCCAATGGGCTTGTCGTAACTCGCAATAAACGCCTCACGGCCGTTCCGTCCTTTTCGACGCAACTCCTCCGGGTTTTCAACGAGCCGCAAGAGGAAAGCCGATACTCCAGCTTCATCGCCGCAGTCAAAGTGCCAGCCGCATTCGAATCGCCGTGCCTTCGGAAACAGGTCCCGGTCCGGTTGGACAGACAATCGTCTGCGCTCCGGGCGCCGTGGGGGTTGTCTGCCCGCCGCAAAGGGCGCCTGGAAAGAGAAGGGTGAGCAGGATTCTATTTCTCATTGGAATGACGTTCTTAATGCATGCCCACTTTCGCTTGGATATGTTCGCGTTCCGTGGAACGGACGATCTAAAGGTTGCGATCCGCTTTGAACAGGGCGATTTCGGCGCTGAGTTTGTCGACCTTTTGTTCCAGGTTGCGCATTTGAGCGGAGTATTCGTTGTGCGAACCATCGCCGGAACTCTCCTGATTTTCGCCGTTCAAAAGACCGCGCATAGCTTCGCGCGCCAGGTCGGACACGCTGCGCGCGCCCGTGGCGACACAAATCTGCCGCAGAGTGGAGAACTCCTCTTCAGACATCCGGATGCCGACGATCCGCGACCTTGGTCTCAGGACTCTCATATTGAACTCAGGCAGGGAATCAGGATTTTAGAGCTGCAGATCCGCTTGCACGGGTGGGGCGGAGGTCAGATGATTCGCGGGGGTTGAACTCAAATTTGGACGCTTGGATTCGCTCCCGGAGGAATTGGGTTGCGACCACAACAGGCTCCGATGCAGGCTTCGCCCTCTCGGTCCCAAGCCGCTCGATGAGCCGCTCATTTTCGCTTCAATAGAAAACACCACACGGTCAGGCTGACGACATCGATGGATGTGTGCCTCGCAGCCCGATGCGGCCCATCTGTGCCAAGCGTGGATTCGTGAGCGAGACTACCTTAACACGCGTCTTCGGGGGAAGCAAGGAAAACGTATGACACATGAATACATATCTAAGTGATTGACTACATTGCCAAGTACGATCGATTTCGCCGTCTTTGGCGGTGACCAAAGGCACCCTCTCAAGGCGGCGAAACTTGTCAATCCCGATCATGCAACAGACGGGGCCGACGCAGCCGCAAATATATGAATGTGGCCAATAGCATAGACACGGCGCCACAGCAATCCAGCAGGACATCCCATGGGGAACCGGTGCGGTTGGGCAGAAAGGTCTGGTGCCACTCATCCCAACTGGCCACGAGCGCCGTGCCCGCCAGCGCCAACTCGGCTTCGAAGAGAAACCGGTGGCGGGGCAAACTCATCCACAAGGCGCGCAGCCATGCCAGTCCCAGCCCGCCGTAGCCGAGAAAGTGGCCGGACTTGCGAATGGTGTGGTGGATCGTCGCCCAGCGGGCATCTCCGACCGGTCCGAAGAGTGCCTCAAACAAAACGCGCAGCGGATGCGACGTCTGGTCGGCGCCGAAATACTTTGTCGACTCCACCGCGATGATTGCAATTCCCGCGGCCACAGGCCACCATGCGCCGATCCAGAACCGGGGTCCCCGCGGACAGGTCTTCGTCCGTGAGGTGGAGAACTTGAGGCCGCGCCGGCTATTCGACATGATAGTTGGGCGCCTCGCGGGTGATGATCACGTCGTGCACGTGACTCTCGCGCAGGCCGGCGCCGGAGATGCGCACGAACTTCGCCTTTTCCTGCAGCTCCGCGATATTGGCGCACCCCAGATAGCCCATGCCGGAGCGCAAACCACCCACGAGTTGGAAGACCATTGCCTCCAGCGGCCCACGATAGGGCACGCGTCCCTCGATCCCCTCGGGAACAAACTTGGCCAGCCGGTTTTCATTGGCGCGCTCGCGTTGCACCACATCCGCGGGTCCGCTCTCCGCAACAGCCAGATCGGCCGACCCCTGAAAGTAGCGCTCGCCCGAGCCCTGGCTCATGGCCGTCAGTGAGCCCATACCGCGATAGCTCTTGAAGCTACGCCCCTGGTAGAGGATGGTCTCGCCCGGGCTCTCGTCCACGCCGGCAAAGAGCGAGCCGATCATCACTGAGCTGGCGCCCGCGGCAATGGCCTTGGTGATCTCGCCGGAGTACTTGATGCCGCCGTCGGCAATGACTGGAATCCCATGCTTCTGCGCGGCGCGGTAAGCCTCGGCGATGGCGGTGATCTGCGGCATGCCGGCGCCGGTGACCATGCGCGTGGTACAGATGGAGCCGGGCCCGATGCCCACCTTGATGGCGTCGGCGCCGGCGTCGATCAGCGCCATCGCGCCCTCATATGTGGCCACGTTGCCGGCCAGCAATGCCACGCCGGGGAAGCGCTTCTTCACCTCGCGCACCGCCTCGAGCACGCGCGACGAATGCCCATGCGCTGAGTCAATGGCCAGCGCGTCGGCGCGGTTGCGCACCAGCTCTACCGCGCGCTCAAGAAAATCGCCTGTGGCGCCGATCGCCCCGCCCACGCGCAGCCGCCCCTGGTCATCCTTGCTGGCGTTGGGATACTTCAGCTTTTTCTGGATGTCTTTGACAGTGATCAGCCCCATCAGCTCGTAGCGGTCGTTCACCACCAGCAGCTTTTCCACGCGATGCTTGTGCAGGATCAGCTCGGCCTCTTCGAGCGTGGTGCCAACGGGCACGGTGATCAGGTTTTCCTTGGTCATCACGTCGCCCACGGGAATATCGGTGCGCGTCTCGAAGCGCAAATCGCGATTGGTCAGGATGCCCACCAGCCGCTTGCCCTGCGTCACCGGCACGCCGCTGATGCGGTAGCGGCGCATTACTTCGAGCGCGTCTTCGATCAGTTTCTCCGGGCCAATGGTCACCGGATCGACGATCATCCCGCTCTCCGAACGCTTCACCTTGTCGATCTCGCCGGCTTGGTCGGCGATGGAGAGATTGCGGTGCACGATGCCAATGCCGCCCTGCTGCGCCATAGCGATTGCCATGCGCGACTCCGTCACCGTGTCCATAGCCGAGGAGAGCAGCGGAGTGTTCAGCGTGATCGCCCGCGTCAGATGCGTCTGCGTGCTCACCTGCATCGGCACAACGTCACTAAAGGCGGGCACCAGCAGGACATCGTCGAAAGTGAGAGCTTCGGAGAGATTTTCGGTCAGCATAATGTGTCAATGCTCCTGGCGGACCAGGGACTCAGGTTCCCGGCTGGCAGGAGCTTCACATTATTGTAGCGGAGCGGGCACGGACACACCGTTGCGCCCTGCGCCTACTTCTTCAGCGGCTTCCTCGCAAAGTAGAATAGCGAATACGCCAGCAGCGCGAAGGCCACGACCGACACCCACGGGTTGTAGAGGAAAGTGTGTGGCCAGCCGATGGGGTTTGATTTATTAAAAGTTGTTTCGTACCCCTGGAGGCCCACTCCGATCAGACCCACGATGCCGCCGGCAGCGATCAGCCCGGATGCATAGAGCGAGCCCGGCGAGACGTCGGAATCGGAGTCCGCCGCGCCGTCCGACCGCTTGGCCGCCGCATCCACCAGCGCGCGCACCACGCCGCCGGCAAAAATCGCCAGAGTGGTTCCGATCGAAAGATACGCGCCCACCGCCAGCGAGAGCGAGCGAATGCCGAGCAGCTCGACGGCGATGACCAGGAAGACGCCGAGCATGACCAGTCCCCAGGGCAGCTTGCGGGTCAGGATTCCGTTGATGACCGTGGCCATCAGTTGCGCTTGCGGCGCGGCAGCGTTTTCGCTGCCAATGCCGGGAATCCAGCGCACTTCAATGCGGCCCGTCGCGGGCGAGTAGAGGTACTTGCCGTTGGCCAGCTCCGAAGAGCCGATGGCATTCAGCACGATGTATTCGCTCTTTTGGTGGATGGCGGTGGAATTGTCGGCGGCGGTGACGGGAAACTGATCGATGAGGCCGTGCGTGTCGCGCTGAATCTCCACGCCGGGATGCGGGGCATTGATGTCCCACGCCTGCGACGCCGCGCGGAATGTTTGCAGGCTCTGGTTCATAAGCTGGAGCGTGAAACCGATGGCAATCGTGGAGACCGCGATGCCGATGAGGAAAGCGAAGCGCTGCAATTTCGGCGTGGCGCCGACAAGGAATCCCGTTTTCAGGTCCTGCGAGGTGTCGCCTGCCTCGGCGCTGGCGATGCACACCACGCCGCCGATGGTAATTGCGAGCGCGCCAAAGGCCGGCGCTGTCCACCCGCTGACGAGAAAGATGGCCGATGTGGCCATCAGCGTGGCGATGGTCATGCCGGAGATGGGATTAGCCGAGCTGCCGATCAGTCCCACGATGCGCGAGCTGACAGTGACAAAGAGGAATCCGAAGGCGACCACGAGGACTGAGGCGGCAAGGTTCGCGAACAAACCCACCTGCGCGCCCGGCACCGGCTTGAACTCAAGGAAGAAGAACATGAGCACAACGAGCGCGAAGGAGCCGATGATGGCGGTACTCATGGAGAGGTCGCGCTCGGTGCGGATGGGCTCTGCCACTGCTGCGGAGCCGCGCCGTAACTGCGCAAAGCCGGAGCGGAGCGCGCCGACGATCGTGGGCACGGTCTTGAAGAGCGTGATGAGTCCGGCTGCGGCCACGGCGCCCGCGCCCATGGGGCGAATGTAGGTGATCCACAGGTCGCTCGGTCCCATCTGCGAGATGGGCACGGTGCCGGGATAGATGGGATGCGGCAGATCCTTGCCGAAGAAGTAGATCAGCGGCATGAGCACCAGCCAGGAGAAGACGCCCCCGGCAAACATGGTGCCCGCGGTGCGCGCGCCAATGATGTAGCCCACGCCGAGATACTCCGGCGTGGCGTCGGCTTTAATGGATGCGCCTTTGAGCGCGTGCTGCGGGCCGAGATCGGGCTGATACTCGGGCGTGCTGGGCCAGGCGCCGAAGAGGTATCTGTTCTGAAAGAAGGTGTAGAGCGCTCCCAGGCCGAGGCCGAAGAAGACGCGGCTGGCGAACGCACCACCTTTGGCGCCGGCCATGAGAACGTCTGCGCACGCCGTGCCCTCGGGAAACTTCAGATTGCCGTGCTCCTCGACAATCAGCGGCCTTCGCAACGGCACCATAAACAGCACGCCGAGATAGCCGCCGATGAGCGCCAGCATGAAGATTCGCGAGTATTCAAGATCGAAGCCGAGAAAGATGAGCGCGGGCAGCGTGAAGATGACGCCCGCGGCGATCGATTGGCCGGCGTTGCCGGCCGTCTGGACAATGATGCATTCCAGAATCGAGACTTTGCCCTCTTTGCGCAGGAAACTGATGGAGATCACCGCAATGGGAATGGAGGCGGCGACGGTGAGTCCGGCGCGCAGGCCCACATAGACGGTGACGGCTCCAAAGATGATGCCGAAGATCGCGCCCAGCAGCACGGCGCGGATCGTGAACTCGGGTGGTTTCTGGCTGGCGGGAACGAAGGGCTGAAAGTCGGGCAATGGTAGCCTCCGGATGCTGGCAAGCGAAGTTCCTGAGAAAACCCTGAAGGGCGAGTGTAGCAGCGCGGGGGGCGGGAAAGACAGTGGGATCGGTCAGGAACTCCGGGACTTCCCGCCGTCGGGACAGCGGAGCCTGGATTCGCCGTGCTAGCACAAAAGTAATGGCGAAACGGTTCGATTTGCTGATGATTTCGGTGGACAGGCGTCATCGCGTTGCCAGAGAATTCAGAGGATAGACGGGGGTCTCGCGTCCGCCAGGACGCTCGCATTCTTAATCGATATAAAGGAGAGATGCATGATGCGAATTATGGGGAGATTCGTATTCCCAATCGCCGCGTGCATGCCGGTTGCTATCACCGTTGGCCAGGCGCAGTCGTTGTTGACGCACCACATCCGCCAAGCCACGCAGGACGGAAGCGCGCGGTCCATGGGCCGCCTTCCCGCAAGCCAGACCATGAATCTGGTGATCACGTTGCCGCTTCGCAACGAAGACCAGTTGGACCAGCTTCTGAAAGATCTCTACGATCCCGCCAGCCCGAGCTACAGGCAGTTCCTCACGGTAGACCAGTTCACTGAAATGTTTGGGCCCACCCAGCAGGAATATGACGCCGCCCTCAACTTCGCCAGAGAGAACGGGCTCACCGTCACGGGCACCAGTCCAAATCGCCTCACGGTGCAAGTCTCCGGTAGTGTGGCCAGCATTGAGGCCGCTTTTCATGTAAACCTCGGCGTCTATCAGCACCCCACTGAAAATCGCACATTCTTTGCGCCGGACCGCGAGCCCACCACAAGCCTCACGTTTTCCCTGTGGCACATCTCAGGGCTCGACAACTATTCGATTCCGCATCCCGCGGGCCTGGATAAGAGGCAGGACAATGCTGGCTCAAGCTCAAACGCCACCACTGGCTCCGGTCCCTCGGCCTCGTTCTTGGGCAGCGACATGCGCGCGGCCTATTACGGCGGTACGGCCCTCACCGGCAGCGGGCAGTCGGTCGGGCTGCTTGAGTTTTACGGCACCGATCTCGCCGACCTGAATACGTATTTCACGAACGCCAACCAAACCAACAGCGTTCCTATCACGTTGCTCTCTACAGACGGAACCAGCACCAGCTGTGTTGACACCAGCGCAGGCGGCAACTGCGATGACACCGAGAAGACTCTGGATATGACGCAGGCGCTGGGCATGGCGCCGGGATTGTCGAGCCTGGTGATGTATGTGGGCTCGACCGATGCCGCCATCTTCAATGCCATGGCCACGGCCAACCCGCTCAACGCGCAGTTGGGCTCATCGTGGACATGGTTCCCGGCCGACCCGAGCGCCGACGATCCCTACTTCAAGGAGTTCGCCGCGCAGGGACAAAATCTATTCCAGGCTGCGGGCGACAACAAGAAGTGGACGATGACGGGCAAGGCTTCTGAAATCTACCCGGCGGACGATGTTTATGTGACTTCAGTTGGCGGGACCGACTTGGCGACGAGTTCCGCTGCCGGACCCTGGGCCTCTGAGACCGCATGGGCCAACAGCGGCGGCGGCATTTCGCCGGATAAGTTCGCCATCCCATCCTGGCAGACGGCCGCGGCTGCCGGTTGCGCAAGCTGTTCGCAGAGCTATCGCAACGGCCCCGACGTTTCGGCGAACGCCAACTACACCTTTTACGTGTGCGCCGACCAGACGGCATGCACTTCAAACAGTTACGGCGGCACCAGCTTTGCCGCGCCCATGTGGGCGGGCTACCTGGCTCTCATCAATCAGCAGTCGGTGGCTAACGGCAACAAGACGCTGGGTTTCATCAACCCGAGCCTCTATTCAATCGGTGCGGGCTCGAGCTACGCCACGGACTTTCACGACATCACCAGCGGAAGTAATGGCTACTCGGCCAAAACCGGCTACGATCTGGCCACCGGATGGGGTAGCCCCAACGGAAGCGGCCTGATCAACGCGCTGGCAGGGTCTTCGTCCGCGGCCGCGACGATCACCAGCCCCGCTCCCGGCGGCACGTTGGCCTCGGCTTCGACCACCTTCACCTGGAATGCAGGCTCCGGTGGCGTAACGGGCTACTACCTGTGGGCCGGCACAACCCTCGGCAGCGCCAATCTGGTGAACATCGGTCCGCTGTCCGGCACCAGCGCCACCGTCAAACTGCCGACCACCGGAGCCACCGTCTACGTGCGGCTCTGGACGGTCATCAACGGCACGACCCTCCTCTCGAACGACTACACCTACACCGAGTTCACGCAATCTGCGGCTACGATGACCGGTCCGACGCCGGGCAGCACGCTGACCTCAGCTTCGACCACCTTCACATGGAATGCAGGCCCTGCTGGAACGACGGGCTACTATCTCTGGATTGGAACCTCGCTCGGCACCGCCAATCTGGTGAACATCGGTCCGCTGTCCGGCACCAGCGCCACCGTGAATTTACCCACGAACGGAGCCACTGTCTACGTGCGGCTCTGGACGGTCATCAACGGCACGACCCTCCTCTCGAACGACTACACCTACACCGAGTTCACGCAATCTGCGGCTACGATGACCGGTCCGACGCCGGGCAGCACGTTGACCTCAGCTTCGACCACCTTCACCTGGAATGCAGGCTCTGCCGGAACGACGGGCTACTATCTCTGGATTGGCACCTCGCTCGGCACCGCCAATCTGGTCAACATCGGGCCTCTGTCCGGCACCAGCGCCACTGTGACTCTGCCCACCACCGGAGCCACGATCTACGTGCGGCTGTGGACAGTCGTCAACGGCACGACCTTCCTCTCGAACGACTACACCTAC
>Ga0187872_10000793_pt1 | contig 34469 bp, 25 predicted proteins | sample June2016WEW_16_4_FD_132973 | JGI IMG/M metagenome (GOLD analysis project Ga0187872, IMG submission 132973) | Peatland microbial communities from SPRUCE experiment site at the Marcell Experimental Forest, Minnesota, USA - June2016WEW_16_40 | ecosystem: Environmental > Terrestrial > Soil >...
AATGCCGAAGATAAGCCTTCCGTCTGGCCCCTCAAAGGCCCCCAGATTTTGAACGTGCGCATCGCCACAAAGCTGCGCATAAATGCCGCTGATTGGGAGCATCGAGAGATCGGAAGCCATGATGGGAACGGCGCCCCTATAGAACCCAAAGGGCGAAGCGGCCATACGCGCGGCCTTGATAGGTAGCAGGTTGGCGAGGCGCCCGCGCTCCGACGCCCGCAGCAACTCCAGGATGGATATCCTTCGGTGCTTGGGGTCCCAGTCTGCGTGGCTGACAGCGGTGGATCGAATCTCTGCAACGTGGACATCACTTCGATCGCTGCGTGCAGCCAGAAAAAAAAAACGCGGACCCAAGAATTGGGCCCGCGCCGATATAAGAGTTTATCGACTTTCTTATGCCTCGAACAGACTGACGCGATACGTCGCAGTCAATTTGCTACTTCCGAGGGCGCTCTTCGGCAATGTGTTCAGCCGCTCTTTCCACTGCAGTTTGTGACATGGCACCCTACTTCGGGTTCTTGCGAGCCAGTGTTGGTGTCCTTCATTCCCCGACGGCCTTTTCAATACGGCCGATCAAGTTTTGAACTTTGCCGGCCTTCTTCTCCGCTTTGCCTGAGACTTCCAAATCGGGGTCGTTCGTCGCCTTTCCGACCTCCTCTTTGACTTTCCCTTTTACTTCGTGAAGCTTGCCCTCGGTCCGGTCTTGCGTACTTGGTTTCATCATCTTTATCTCCTCTTCAGCTCAGCCACTACGCTACTTCTTTTTGTTCAACAGCTGTTGGCACCTGTACCAGATCCTCAAACAGGGAGCGATAGTGAATCATCGCTGTTCTGAGATCTTCGGTAGTTGCTGCGTCTTTCCCAACACGCAGCGCAATTGCGTGCGCCGACCGGTAGTTCTCTACCACACGAGGATGGTCGACGGAAATATCGGCGGCACGTTGATCGAAATCGGATACGGGATAGCCACGAGCTTTCATCACCGAGGACACCAGATCATCCGCTTCTGCGACTGCCCCCTTTGGGGAATCGACAAAACGAGACTGTATAGCTTCCCACCGTTTCGAAAATCGTTCGTGTTCGGTCGGATCAAGATCGCGAATGTTGAGCTTTTCAACTCTCTTCTCGCGATCGGCTAATTTTGCCTTTGCTTTTCGTTCCGAACCATGCGTCAGAACGGCGCGGTCGTACTCCGGCCCAAACTTCTGACGCAAGCCCGCGGTCGTACTTCTGCGTCTTCGCACGTACAGCCAGGCACCCACTGCGACGATCACAAACACAGCGGCGGCGAGAGCAATGAGCCTCGGATCCATCAGATTCAAGTTCATCGAAACCTCCACAAAACCAAATTTGTTCACGAGATTCGCTTCTCAGTCAGAACCTTGTGAGTGGCGAGTATCAAACTTTCGGCTTCACAAGACTGGTCACAATTGCTCGTCTTTTGAATCAGCGTTAGGCCATAAGGTCGAGAGTTGAAAGAGTGCGAGGCTCTTTCCTGTGTCGCGGTCAGGACGTCCTTCCTCACAGAGTGAGCGATTCTGCACAGCGCTGCTGGAGCAAATGAGCGATTCTGGGTTGTCCACAGGCAGGAAATTGCTCATTCTCCCGGATCCAATCTAGATTCGATTGAAGGGAAAAACATGAAAACGATTAAGTTGGTCTTCACTTTGTTCACGATGCTCGCAATTGGGGCTCTGGTGGCCTGCTCAGGGGCCTCCGCAAAGTCGCCCGATGTCTCGGACAGCATCCGTAAATCGCTCGATCAAGCAGGCCTCAAAGACGTCTCCGTCAGTCAGGACCGTGACAAGGGCATCGTGACCCTTGGCGGACAAGTTCCCAGTGAGAACGACAAGACACAAGCCGAATCCCTGGCAAAGTCTTTCGCGGGCGCACAGGTCGTCGCGGACGAGATTGCCGTGATTCCTGTGGGCGCGGAAAAGGCAGCCAAGGCCGTAAACTCCGATCTGGACCGAGGCATCGAGAACAATCTGGACGCCGCGCTGATCCAGAACAAGATGCACCACAACGTGAAATACGAAGTGAAGAGCGGAGTAGTCACGCTGACCGGAGAGGTGAACTCGGAAGAACTGCGCTCAGGCGCCGAGAAAGTGGCGAGCGGAGTGCCGAACGTTCTGCAAGTGGTAAATGATCTCCAGGTCAAGAATCAGAAAGCCAGTTCATCACAGTAGAACCTGGCGTCGTTGGCCGATGCCTGAGAATATTGGCGGTCGGACCCGGGATATCGCAAAGGAGCAGTCGATCTCTCGCGCGCAAGCCTTCACAATGGATCTGAAAAGGAGATGCCATGTCGTTTGGGATTTACGCCATCGGTTTCGCAATCATGATTGGCGGATTGATGTACGGTGCGCACCTGATGCACATGCCCACGCACTGGATTGTCGCAGGCGCGATCGTACTGTTAGGCGTGGGGATTCTCTCGGGGGTAAAGGCGACGCGCCAGAAGGACCCGTCGGAATGACGCATCGTCAGAAATCTAACTCTCGACCCTGATCGCTGATTTTGACTTACCCTGTCCGTCTACAATTTTGAAGCCCTAGCTAGTAGACTACCAATTGCGACGACATGTTCCTCCAGACGACCAAGCCCGCTACGAACTGCAGGTCACGTTCGGGTGGGTAGGCTCTTGTCCGTCCTGAGCATCTGATTCATAATCACCAGTTCATCCTTCGCCAACTGGTTTTATCGAATCAGGGGGTGCATCTGACGGGTTTGTGCTTGTCGCCCGCGACCACCGGTGCGCTCGGCCAACTGAAGAGGGGTGGAACTTGCCACTAGCTAAAGTATCGGACAGCACAGTTCGCGAGATTTTGCAGCTACATAGGGTCAACACCGATCCAGCGACAATCGCGGAAACGCTCGATCTAAGAAAAGCGCAAGTGGCCGCGATCATAGCGCATGACGAGCTCAAAACGGCTTCGGCTCGCACCTCGGATAGTCAGATTCCCACTTCTTCAATCGAGAAACTGGACACGGCTGGACGTGGCTCGATGCATTCGACTTCCGTGCAGCCTACCGAAAACGAACTCGAAGAAGAGCAACCGCCTGGTACCGTTGAGACTGGAATTACAGACGACGACAAGAGCGGCGTATCGGTCGGCGACGACCGCGAGTTCGGCGACCTACTTTACTGGACCTCAGATAATGCAGCACAGGTTCAGAATCCGCATTTGATGATCGTAGGCGAAAGTGGATCAGGCAAGACATACACGGTGCGGTGTCTGATCGCAGAGCTCGCGCAGCGAAACATTCCATCCATAATATTTGATTATGGTCAAGGATTTGAGATTCACACTCTTGACGAGTCCTTTTGCAACTATGCTGTGGCGCGCATTGAAGCAGCACCTGCGGTAAACCCTTCGTTTTGGATCAAAGGCACCAAGGTCGAGCAGGTATATCTAAAGGTCGCCGATTTCTGGCTTCCGGCATCGAATCGCAGCACCAGCAACACTCGACTGGGAGGTAGTGCCGTGCTCACCATTGAATACAAGGATTACCAGGTTACCGCGATTTCCACCTCGGGCGATTCCACTAGTGCGGTTGTCCCTACCAAGAACTCTGTTCTCACTGAATTGGTGGATTTAGGCAGCCGTGGCTGTAGCTTTTCGGCGATATGATCATGATCGTCCTATTGCCTGGAGGCGACGACAACCCGATTTCCGCAATGATCGGGGCGGAACCGATGAAGAAAGGCCCGGATGAAGAAAGACCTATCTGATCCAATCGTGGAATTTCCCACGCTCGTCGAAATCCTTCGCTGGCGAGCGCTTCAGCAGCCCGAACAGCGGACTTATACCTATCTGGTCGATGGAGAAACAGAAGGGGATAATCTGACCTATGCGGCGTTGGACTGCCAAGCCCGGAGTATTGGGGCGCTGCTCCAAAGCTACCGAGCAAGTGGAGAGCGAGCGCTGTTGCTTTATCCCGCAGGTCTCGAGTTCATCGCCGCGTTTTTTGGTTGTTTATATGCCGGGGTGATTGCCGTCCCTCTGCCTCCGCCCAATCCGGCTCAGCCACAGCGGACCATCCCCAGGCTTCGGGCCATCATCAGCGATGCGCAGCCTGCAGTGGCGCTCACCACGTCAGCGATTCTCTCCAACGCTGAGGGTCTGTTCACGCAAGCTCCCGAGTTGCAGAAGATGCGCTGGTTGGCCACCGACAAGGTTACCGGCAGCCTGGCAGAGGAATGGCGAGATCCCGCCGTGACCAGCAACACCCTTGCGTTGCTCCAATACACCTCCGGCTCCACCGCGGAACCGAAGGGCGTCATGATCAGTCACGGGAACCTCCTATACAATTCCGCTTATATTAACCGCGTCTTCGCGCTCATCCCGGAAAGTGTCACCGTCACCTGGCTACCGGCCTTCCATGACATGGGACTGACCAATGGGATTATCCAACCCGTGTACAAGGGACGTCCGTGTTACTTGATGCCGCCAGTATCCTTTCTCATGCGGCCGATACGGTGGCTCGACGCCATTTCGCGCTACAAAGCCACGATTAGCGGTGGGCCCAATTTCGCGTATGACTTGTGCACCCGCAGAATTACTCCCGAACAACGTGAAACTCTCGATCTCAGCAGCTGGGATGTGGCGTACAACGGCGCAGAGCCAGTCCGCGCCGACACCATGAAACGGTTTGCGGCGACCTTTGCCTCGTGTGGTTTCCGGCCCAGCGCCTTCCATCCATGTTATGGACTCGCCGAAGCCACGCTGCTGGTTTCCGGTGGTTCTTTAAGAGATGAAATGATCTGCACGGTACAAGTAGCAGCGTTCGAACAGAACCGCGTCGTGGAAGCCTGCGCCCAACACCAGAATGTGCGGACACTTGTCGGCAGTGGCCACGCCCTGCGCGATACCAAGATTGTCATCGCTCATCCGGAATCGTTGACCGCTTGTGCACCAGATGAAGTGGGCGAAATCTGGGTGTCCGGCCCGAGCGTGACTCAGGGGTATTGGAACCGGCCCGAGGACACAGAACGCGCTTGCCGTGCCTACCTGAAAGATACCGGGGAAGGACCCTTTCTCCGCACCCAGGATTTGGGATTTATGAAAGATGGCGAGCTGTTTGTCACCGGTCGCCTGAAGGATCTGATCATTGTCAGTGGTCGCAAGCTTTACCCGCAGGATATTGAATTGACAGTGGAACAGAGTCACCCCGCCATACGGCCGGCTTGCTGCGCGGCGTTTTCGGTCGATGGCGTCGGCGAAGAACAGCTGATCGTCGCCGCCGAAATCGAGCCTCGGTACCAACCGGCGGTCTGCAAGCCGCCGGACGGGGAAGCGCGCGCTCACCCAAACGGGCGTTTGCCGCTGGACGTCGAGGTAGTGGTTCGGGCCATTCGAAGGGCGGTGGCCGAAGAGCATGATGTGCGAGTCCACACGGTGGTACTGCTCCGGGCTGGTCGCATCCCCAAGACCACCAGCGGCAAGGTGCAGCGCCACGCTTGCCAAGTCAGTTTCCTCAAGGGGACGCTGGAAAGGCTCGGTGAGGAATGAGCGATGGCTGAGAATCCTATCAACGCGGAACTCATCCGGGCGTGGTTGGTCTCCAAGCTTTCCGAGCGGCTGGGAATCGAGTCTCACGAGATCGATACCCGGGAGCCTTTCGCCAGCTACGGACTCGGGTCGACGGAGGCGGCCAGCCTGGCCGGTGAACTCGCCGAGTGGCTGGGACGAAAACTTTCTCCGGCTCTCGTCTATGAGTATTCCACTATCGAGGGTCTCGCTCGGCATTTGGCAGGATCAACGGACGTGTGGGAGTCAGCGACCAGGGCTGGCCAGGACCGGGAGGTGAAAAACGAACCGATCGCAATCATCGGCATCGGCTGCCGGTTTCCCGGCGCGAACGACCCGGCAGCGTTTTGGCAGTTGCTGCGAGACGGAGTGGATGCCATCCGCGAAGTTCCGGCGGATCGCTTCGACCAGCATGCGTTCTACGAACCAGACCCGGCGATCCCGGGCAAAATGAACACTCGCTGGGGCGGCTTTCTGGGGCAGGTGGATCAGTTCGATCCCAATTTCTTTGGCATCTCCCCTCGGGAGGCGTCGCGCATGGACCCCCAGCAACGCCTCTTACTGGAGGTGACCTGGGAAGCGTTACAGGACGCGGGGCAGGTGCCCGAGCGCCTGGTCGGCACCCAGGCCGGCGTATTCATCGGCATCGCGACCAATGATTACGGCCGGCTGCAATGGAATGATTTCAAGCGAATTGATGCTTACGCCGGCACCGGCAATGCCATGAGCATCACCGCCAACCGAATCTCATACGTGTTCGATTTCCGCGGGCCGAGTCTCGCCGTCGACACGGCCTGTTCCTCGTCACTCGTTGCTGTCCACCTGGCCTGCTGCAGCCTGCGGAACGGCGAGTCCACGTTGGCTTTGGCCGGCGGCGTGAACCTGATTCTCTCGCCGGCGATTGCGATCGGTTTCACCAAAGCCGGCGCCATGGCGCCGGATGGGCGCTGCAAAGCCTTCGATGCCCGGGCCAACGGCTACGTTCGCAGTGAGGGTGCCGGTGTCGTCGTGCTGAAACCCCTCTCGAAAGCCTGGACGGATGGTGATCCGATTTACGCCGTCATTCGCGGCAGCGCCGTGAACCAGGACGGACGGAGCAACGGGCTCATGGCGCCGAATCCGTTGGCCCAAGAGGCAGTCTTGCGAGAAGCCTACCGGCAAGCCGCCGTCTCGCCCGGCAAGATTCAATACGTGGAGGCCCACGGCACGGGGACATTGTTGGGCGACCCAATCGAGGCGAAGGCGCTGGGCGCAGTGCTTGGCGTCGAACGTCCACCGGGACGGCGTTGCGCCCTGGGGTCGGTCAAGACCAACTTGGGCCACCTCGAGGCCGCCGCCGGTATTGCGGGCTTGATCAAGGTGGCGCTGGCGCTCCAGCATCGGGAGATCCCGCCGAGCCTGCACTTTGAAAAGCCCAACCCGTATATTCCTTTTGACGAGCTGCCTCTCCGAGTGCAAACGACGCTGAGTCCATGGCCCGCGGAGTCCGGTCCAGCATTGGCTGGAGTCAGCTCATTCGGCTTCGGCGGCACCAATGCTCATGTGGTTCTGGAAGAGGCGCCCACGGCCATTACAGGAATGCCGGATGCACAACGGAAAATCGGCATACACCTGTTGCCGCTGTCGGCACGTAGTCCGGAAGCTCTCCAGTCTCTCGCTCGGGCGTACCAAAACTTCCTCGCCACCCTGGAGTCCGCAGCGTTGTTGTCGGATGTCTGTTACACAGCCAGCGTGCGGCTCAGTCACCACGAGCATCGTCTCGCCGTTGCCGGCAATTCGCCGGCGCAGCTCTCGGAGAGCCTGGAGGCTTTTTGGCGGGGCGAGGCTCGTCCCGGCTTGTCGTCTGGCCGCAAGTTTTCGACTCGCCGGCGAAAACTTGTTTTTGTCTTTCCGGGGCAAGGGGGTCAATGGTTTGGCATGGGGCGGCGGCTGTTGGAGCAGGAAGCCGTTTTTCGGGAGGTCGTCGAACGCTGCGACCTGGCGATGCGACCGCACGGAGATTGGTCATTGCTCGCCAAACTCATGGCCAGCGATGCCGCCCAATCGCGGTTGAACGAAATCGATATCATCCAGCCGGCCCTCTTTGCGATTCAAGTCGCCCTGGCAGCCCTATGGCGCTCGTGGGGTATCGAGCCGCAGGCCGTGGTGGGCCATAGTTTGGGAGAGGTCGCGGCCGCGTACGTCGCGGGTGCGCTAAGCTTCGACGATGCCGTCCGGGTCATTTGTCATCGCAGCCAGTTGTTCAAGCGCACCGTTGGGCAAGGGGCCATGGCGACGGTGGAACTTTCCATCGAGGAAGCTCGACGCGTCCTGGTCGGCTCCGAAGACCGTGTGTCGATCGCGGTCAGCAACGGCCCCACGTCGACGGTGTTGTCGGGCGATCCGGCCGCGCTCTCCGCCATTCTGGATCAGTTGCAGAGTCGCGACATTTTCTGTCGCATGGTGAAGGTCGATTTTGCCTCGCACAGCCCCCAGATGGAGCCATTGCGCGCCGATTTACTGCAGGCTTTGGAAGGACTACAGCCGCGAGCTGAATCCGTGCCGATCTACTCGACGGTGACCGGCCAAATCAGCCACGGCCTGGAATTCGATCCGCTCTATTGGGTGAGGAACATGCGGGAGCCGGTGCTCTTCTCCACTGCGGTTCAGCGCCTGGTGGAAGATGGGCATGATATCTTTCTGGAAATCAGCCCACACCCCACTCTGCTCAGCGCCATGCAGCAAGGGTTTCATCACTTTGGCCAGGAAGGCGTCGTGCTTCCTTCTCTGCGGCGTGAGGAAGATGAACACACGGTCCTGCTCGGATCGCTGGGCGCGCTTTATACTTTGGGATACCCGGTCGACTGGAACCTGATCTATCCGACCGCAGGCCGGTGCGTTCGACTCCCGTTCTACCCGTGGCAACGGGAGCGTTATTGGTTTGATCCCTCAACAGGGGACACCGGTTCTCACCGGAAGCAAGTCTCTCAGAGCAAGGCAGGGAACCATCCTCTGCTGGGCCAGCATTTCAAATCGGCGCATCCTGCAGGAACCCACTTCTGGGAAACCACGCTGGACAAGAATTCCCGGCCTTATCTGGATGACCACCGCATCCAAGGCGGCGCCGTGCTGCCCGCCTCGGCCTATGTGGAAATGGCACTGGCTGCCGCGGTTGAAGTCTTCGGAGCGCAATCCGTTGCGCTGAAGGATATCGAATTTCGCAAGGTGCTTTTCTTGCCCGAGGGCGGAACCCACACAATTCAGGTGATCCTCTCTCAGGCCGCGGAGGGAGCGGCATCCTTTCACATCTACAGTTGCCCGGGAGGCGTGGTGCACTCCGGTAAATCATGGACGCTGCATGCGGCCGGCAAGGTCTGTCTTCAACAGGACAACAGCATAATCACGCCGGATGCCGGGCAGGAGACGCTCACGGAGATGCGGACTCGATGCACGGAGAAGATCTCCGCCCAAGATTATTATCAGAGGCTCCGCGAAAGCGGCGTCCACTACGGTCCTTTCTTTCAGAGCATCTCCCAGTTGTGGCGGAACAACGGAGATGTGTTGGGTGAAGTGCAGGTGCCTGAGGGGCCGGAGGCAGAGTTTAATGGCTCTCAAATTCACCCGGCAATTCTCGATGCTGGGTTACAGGTTCTCGGGGCTACGGTTGCAGCGGAAGCGACTGAGAACGGCCGACAAGGAATCTACTTGCCGACCCGTATCGACGAGTTCCGGGTTCAGGGTCGTCCGGGCCGTCATTTATGGAGTCACGCCCGGGTGCAGTATCGGGAGGCGGATGCAGCAACGGGAAAAGTACAGCTCCTAGATGAAGCGGGACGCGTGGCGCTCGAGATTCTGGGACTTCGCTTTGAATACCTGGGCGAAGGCACACACCGCGCGGCTGTCGATAATCTCGACGACTGGCTCTATGAGTTCCAGTGGAAGCCCAAAGAGCGCGCAGCAGGAAAACCTCTCGCGCCAGCCAGCCGGGCAACCTGGCTGATCTTTAGCGACAGCGGTGGCGTCGGAGATGCGCTGGCCGCGCTGTTGGAGGCCCGAGGCGAACGGAGCGTTTTGGTTTCTGGCGGGGAATCGTACGAGCAAACGGACGGCGAGCATTATCGCATCCGTCCTAAGCGGCCGGAGGACATCCGCCGGCTCTTCGAGGAGGCTCTGGTATCAGATCAGTCTGGCTGTCGCGGAATTATCCACCTCTGGAGTCTTGATGCTGCTCGTCCAGAGGAGACGACCGTGGCCTCACTCAATGCCGCCCAGACTCTGGGCTGCGGCAGTGTCCTGCTGCTAGTGCAAGAACTGGCTCGAACGGAATCGCCTGACGTCCCGCGACTGTGGTTGATCACGCAGGGTGCTCAAGCGGCCGGAGACAAGCCCGCGCCGTTGTCCGTTGCTCAGTCACCGCTTTGGGGATTGGGTCGCGTCATTGCGCAGGAACACCCGGCGTTCTGGGGCGGGCTGGTGGACCTGGAACCCGGGGCATCGCTGCGTGATGCTGCCGCTCATCAGTTGTGGGAGGAAATCTCCAGTGCGGATGGAGAGGACCAGCTTGCGTTTCGTCAAGGCCGGCGATACGTGGGCCGTTTGGTCCGCCATCGCCCATCGGCTACGCAACCACCTCCCCTCCGGTGGCGGACGGACGGCAGCTATCTGATCAGCGGAGGACTGGGAGGCCTCGGCCTCCTGATCGCGCGTTGGATGGTCGAACAAGGGGCGCGGCGGTTGATCCTTTTGGGACGCACTAAGCTCCCGCCGCGCTCGAACTGGACTTCGGTCGAAACAGGAAGTCGCTTGGCCCGTCAAATCACCGCCATTCGAGAACTGGAATCTCTGGGGGCATGCGTGCATCTAGCGCCGGTCGATGTAGCGGACGAAGGAGAGTTGAGCGGCTTTCTCTACGAGTTTCGCGCAGAGGGTTGGCCGCCGATCCGGGGTGTGGTGCACGCGGCGGGAGTACTGCAGGACGGACTGATGGTACAACTCGATGCGACGGCACTCAGTACGGTTTTGCGGCCTAAGGTGATTGGTGGCTGGCTGCTGCATCGCCTGCTCCAAGATGATCCCTTGGACTTCTTTGTCCTTTTCTCTTCCGCGGGTTCGGTGCTGGGCCAGCCCGGTCAGGGGAATTATGCCGCCGCCAATGCTTTCCTGGATGCACTGGCGCATCATCGGCAAGCCTTGGGCCAGCTGGCCCTAAGTATCAACTGGGGCGCCTGGGCTGATAAAGGATTCGCGGATTCGGTTGGAGGTAAGCGTCTCGCCGCCCGACTCGCGCTCCTGGGAATCAGCAGTATCACACCCAAGCAAGCGCTGGAAATGCTGGGACGACTGCTCGGGCAAAGCACAACCCAGGTCGTTCCGGTGCCGGTCAACTGGAAGCAGTATCGAGAGTTTTATCCGGCTGGGAGCGCCTCGCCGCTGCTCTCTGAGCTGGCGCGTGAGGAAGTCGAAGTTTCCCGGCCAGCGGGCCGCAAGAGCGCAGGAAGGGATGCCCTTCTTGCGGCCGAACCAGCGGAACGCCGACAGTTGGTGCGTTCCTACCTGAGCGAACAAGTGGCCCGAGTGTTCGGACTCAGCCCATCCAAGCTGGACGTTCAGCAACCCCTGAGCCATCTCGGGCTGGACTCCTTGATGGCCGTCGAGCTGAAAAACCGGATCGCGGTTGACCTAGGGGTGAACGTGCCGGTAGTGAAATTCCTTCAGGGCCTTAGCGTTGACCAAGCTGTCATCCAGGTGCTTGACCGACTGGCAGCCGAGGTCGCCAACTCCACGACGCCCCTGGCCCCGGCAGTTACACAGCAGGGGAAGAATATGGACCAGAGGAATGCGGAACAGTTGTTGGAAAACCTTGATCAGCTTTCGGATGAGAAAGTGGATTCATTGCTCACCGATATGTTGGCTGATGAGTAGGTTAGTGAATGAGCCAGACTTCCCAGCGAAGAGCCGATCTTTCAGCTGCTGATTATCGCACAGTTCTTGAGCAGCTCCGGCGGACATCACCGAGTTGGGCCAAATCGTCTTATCCTCTGTCCGCTAATCAGCAGGGGATCTGGTTTCTGTGCCAGTTCGCGCCGGAAAGCTCCATTTACAATGTCAGTTTTGCGGCGCGCATCCGCTCCAAAGTAGACATCCCGGCTTTCCGGCGCGCGTTCCAGGCGCTGGTGGATCGCCACCCTTCCTTGCGGACCACGATTGCGGTGCACTCCGGCAAACCGGTTCAACAAATTCACGAATATCAGCCGGTCCACTTCGAGGAGGCCGATGTCTCAACCTGGCGCGAGGATGAGCTGCAGACCCGGCTGGTCGAAGAAACTCAGCGCCCGTTTGATCTGGACCGCGGGCCGGTCATGCGGGTGAGTCTGTTCACTCGATCGGAACAGGAACACATCCTGTTGCTGGTCATTCATCATATCGTGGTCGATTTCTGGTCCCTGGCAGTGATCCTGAATGAACTCGGCGTGCTGTATTCGGCGGAGAAGGCTGGTCGACCAGCGGCGCTCCCTCCCCTGGATCTGCAATACACCGACTTCGTTCGCTGGCAGGCTGAAATGCTGGCGAGTCCGGTCGGCGAACGGCTCTGGGGCTATTGGGAAAAACAATTGGCCGGCCCGTTGCCCGTGCTCGCTCTGCCAACCGACCGGCCGCAACCGCCGATACAGATGTTTCGTGGCGCGCAGCACGCCTTCACTCTGAACGATGAACTGGCGCGGGGGCTCAAGGCGCTGGCCAAAGCCGAGGGGGCAACGCTGTACATGGTCCTGCTGGCGGCGTTCGAACTGCTGCTTTACTACCACACCGGCCAGGAAGACATCCTCGTGGCTTCTCCGATGGCTGGACGGAGCCGGGCCGAGTTTGAAGGGATGGTGGGTTTTTTTGCCAATCCGGTTGTCTTACGAGCGAATCTCTCCGGGAATCCAACTTTCCGGGTGTTTCTGGGTCAGGTGCGTCAGACGGTGTTGGCGGCTCTCGAACATCAGGATTACCCCACCCTGCGCTTGATGCAACGACTCAGGCCGCCTCGGGATCTCAGCCGACCACCGCTCTGCCAGGCGATGTTCGTCCTCGATAAACCGCACCGGGTCACCGAACAGGCCGTACCGGCATTCGCGCGGGGCGAGACCGGGCTACGGATGGATCTTGGCGGGATTGTAATGGAGACGATTCCTCTGGAGCGCCGGGCTGCGACTCTGGATCTGGTCCTGTTGATCATCGAGGCGACCGGATCGCTTTCCGCCTCCATCCGCTTCAACACCGACCTGTTTGATGCAGCCACTATCGCCCGAATGGCAGGACACTTTCACGCGCTGCTGGAAAGTGTCATCCGCGATCCGGCCGCCACGATCGGTGATTTGGAAATTTTGACCGATGCTGAACGCCAGCAGCTTTTGGTCGAGTTCAACGATACCAAGACCGATTATCCCAACGACAAGTGCATCCACCAACTTTTTGAGGAACAAGTCCAGCGGACGCCGGACTGCGTGGCCGTGATGTTTGAGGGACGGCAACTGACCTACGCTCAACTCAACGCTTGCGCCAATCAACTGGCCCATCACCTGCAAACATTGGGCGTGGGGCCAGAGGTGCCGGTGGCTCTATGCATGGAGCGCTGCCCGGAGATGGTCATCGGGCTTCTGGGCATCCTGAAGGCAGGCGGAGCTTATGTGCCGTTAGATCCCGCCTATCCCAAGGAGCGCCTGTCCTTCATGATGGAAGATGCCCAGGCTGCCGTGCTGCTGACGCGAGGGCACATGGTGGAGCGCGTGCCCGAACACGGGATCCGCGCCGTGTGTCTGGACTCAGGCTGGGAAGCCATCGCTGCGAAAAGCGAAAAGAACCCGGTAACCAGGGCAACAGCTAGGAACCTCGCCTACATACTTTATACCTCCGGCTCAACGGGACAGCCCAAGGGAGTCATGGTCGAACATCGTGGGCTGTGCAATGCCATCAACTGGATAACCCACGCGCTCGATCTCTCAGCCGAAGACCGCTGCCTTCTAAAGACTCCAATCACTTTCGATGCTGCTGGACGCGAACTGTTTCCAACCCTAGTAACGGGTGGGAGACTTGTCATCGCCGAGGCCGGCGGTCATCGTGATAGCCGTTACTTGGCGGAAACGATGCGTAGCGCGCGCATCTCCATTTTCCACTGCGTTCCATCCCTCCTGCAGTTCCTCGTGGAGGAGCCCGCTTTCGACGACTCCCTCGCCTTGCGTGCCGTCATGTGCGGTGGGGAAGCCCTGCCGACCCAAGTGGTCGAGCGATTCCAACGCCGCTCAAAGGCCAAGCTGTACAACGTGTACGGCCCGACAGAGACGATCATCGACTCGACATATTGGTTATGTGATGGAGCCAACGGCCGTTCTTCGAGTCCGATCGGGCGGCCGATACCGAACGCGCGCATATATATTTTGAACAACGCACTTCGTCCTTTGCCGATCGGAGTTGCAGGCCACATGCATATCGGCGGGGTGGGCCTGGCCCGAGGCTATCTCAACCGGCCGGAGTTGACCGCCGAGAAGTTTATTCCAGACCCCTTCAGCGCCGAGCCTGGAGCACGAATGTACAAGACGGGCGACCTGGCCCGCTATCGGCCCGATGGGAACATCGAGTTTCTCGGCCGCGCCGACCACCAAGTGAAGATCCGCGGGTTCCGCATCGAACTGGGAGAAATCGAGGCCGTGCTTGGGCAACACCCGGCGGTGCGAGCGGCTGTGGTCCTGGCTCGGGAAGATGCACCGGGCGAAAAGCGGTTGGTGGCCTATGTGGTCGCTGAATCGACCGCGGATGAGTTGCGTCGCTTTCTCAAAGACAAGCTGCCCGAGTACATCGTGCCGGCGGTCTTCGTGCTGCTCGATACCTTGCCGTTGTTGTCCAACGGGAAGATAGACCGACAAGCACTGCCAGCGCCCGACCGAACGCGACCCGAACTGGACAAGTCATTCGTGGCGCCCCGCACTCCGACAGAAGAGCTACTGGCACAGATCTGGGCCCAACTCCTCGACCTTGAGCGGGTAGGGGTCGATGACAATTTCTTCGACCTTGGCGGCCATTCCCTCTTAGCGACTCAGGCCGTTTCTCGTATGCGCGAAGCCTTCCAGGTGGAAATTTCGCTGCGCCGTCTGTTTGAGGTACCGACCGTGGCTGGTCTGGCTGAAAGCATTGAGGCCGCCCGTCAGGCTGGTCAGGACCTTTTGGCGCCACCCATCCTGCCGGTTCCACGGAACGGGGACCTGGCTCTCTCATTCGCCCAGCAGCGACTCTGGTTCTTCGATCAACTGGAACCGGGCCTCTCTGCCTACAATATTCCGGCTGCTGTTAGCCTCAAGGGACCATTCAACTTGGCGGCGCTGGAGCAGAGTCTCAATGAAATCGTCCAGCGCCACGAATCCTTGCGCACCACCTTTAAGAAGGTGGAGGGACGACCCACGCAAGTGATCGCCCCGACCTTGACCATCAAGCTGCCGGTTGTTGACCTGCGGAATCTACCCGCCCACGAGCGGGACATCGAGGTGCGGCGATTGATCACCGCGGAAGCCCAGCGGCCCTTCGATTTGTCCAAAGGCCCGCTCATACGCGGCACCGTTTTACGGCTGGCCGACGAGGAGCACGTTGGGCTGCTGACCATGCACCATATTGTCTCGGACGGTTGGTCGACGGGATTACTGGTTCGAGAGTTGGCGACGCTCTATGTTGCCCTCTGCGCCGGCGGGTCCTCACCGCTCCCGAAGCTGCCCATTCAATATGCGGACTTCGCCCACTGGCAGCGGCAGTGGTTGCAGGGCGAAGTCCTGGAAAGCCAGATTGCCTATTGGAAGGACCGACTGGCTGGCGCCCCTGCTCTGATTGATCTGCCTACGGACCTCCCCAGACCAGCGGTGCAAACTTTCCGGGGTGCGCACAAAACGTTGGTGTTGCCCAAGTCCCTGAAGGATGGGTTCAAAGCACTTGGGCGCCAGGAAGGTGTCACCCTCTTCATGGCAATGTTGGCGGCGTTCAAGGTTTTGTTGTATCGCTACACGAGTCAAGACGACCTTATCGTCGGTACGCCGATCGCCAACCGTAACCGGGTGGAGACCGAAGGGCTGATCGGATTCTTCGTTAACGCACTGGTCCTGCGGACGGACCTTTCCGGCAATCCCAGTTTTCGGGAGCTCCTACGGCGGGTGCGGCAGGTGTGTTTGGGTGCTTATAGCCATCAGGATCTGCCCTTTGATCGGCTCGTTGAGGAATTGCACCTGCAGCGGGACTTGAGCCGCAACCCGCTCTTTCAGGTCATGTTCGCCCTGCAAAATGCTCCGCTGCGACCGCTGGAGTTGCCGGGGTTGACCCTGAGCCCTGTAGAGGGAGATAGCGAAACGGCTCACTTTGATTTGACTCTGCAGATTGTGGACACCGAGCAAGAGCTCACGGCTGCATTCGTGTACAACATTGATCTGTTTGACGCAGGCACGATTGCCCGGATGCTGGGGAATTTTCAGACCCTGTTGGAGGCCATAGTCGCGGATCCCGAGCAGCGCCTTTCGGACTTGCCGCTCTTGACCGAAACCGAGCGGCAGCAACTGCTGGTGGAGTGGAACGGTACCAAGACCGATTGTCAGCGGGATTTGTGTATTCATCAGCTCTTTGAGGCGCAGGTGAAGCGAACGCCGGACGCCATCGCCGTCGTGTTCGAAGCGGAGAAGTTGACGTATGGGGAGCTGAACCGCCGGGCCAATCGGCTGGCACATCACTTGCGAGCGCTGGGAGTTGGTCCCGAGGTACTGGTGGCCCTCTGCTTGGAGCGCTCGTTGGACATGGTCATCGGGTTGTTGGGCATTCTCAAGGCCGGCGGCGCGTACGTGCCCTTGGACCCGGCGTATCCGAAGGAGCGCCTGGACTTCATACTGAAAGATGCTCAGGTGCCGGTGTTGTTGACCCAGGAACGGTTGGCGGCGAGGTTTGCGGAACATGATGCTAGAGTCATCTGTCTGGATTCAGGCTGGGAGACCATGGCCCGTGAAAGCGAAGAGAATCCCTGCAACTCAACCCTGCCCGACAACCTGGCATATGTAATCTACACTTCGGGATCGACGGGGCAGCCCAAGGGAGTTCTCGTTTCGCATGGCTCGATTGCCGACCACTGCCGGAATGCTCAAAGGTACTACGAACTGGACCCCCGCGATGTGGTACTCCAGTTTGCTTCTTTGAGTTTCGATGTGTCATTGGAGGAAATCCTGCCGACACTGATTGTCGGGGCCCGGTTGGTGATAATGGGAACGAACATCTGGCCTCCGGCAGAATTTCATCGAAAGATTTCAGAATTTGGACTCACGGTCCTCAATCTTCCAACCGCCTACTGGCAGGAACTGGCTCGAGAATGGGCGGGCGTCCCAGAACTGGTTCCGAACATTCAGCCCAGACTCTTCATCGTCGGCGGAGATACGATGCTGCCCGATGCTCTCAAGTTCTGGCAGCGAACACCGGTGAATTCAATCCGGCTCCTCAATGCTTACGGCCCGACCGAGACGACGATCACGGCAACGGCGTTCGAAATCGCTCCCCGTCCCGGTGAGAACACGACGGATCAGCGAGTACCGATTGGTCGTCCGCTCGCCAACAGAGCGATCTACATTCTGGACCGGCACAACCTCCCCGTTCCGATCGGGGTTCCCGGTCATCTGCATATTGGCGGAGCGGGCCTGGCCCGAGGGTATTTGAACCGGCCTGATTTGACCGCCGAGAAGTTTATTCCAGACCCCTTCCGTGCCGAGCCAGGAGCACAAATGTACAAGACCGGCGACCTGGCCCGCTATCGGCCCGATGGGAACATCGAGTTCCTCGGTCGCGCCGACCAGCAGGTGAAGATCCGCGGGTTTCGCATCGAACTGGGAGAAATCGAAGCCGTGCTTGGCCAACACCCGGCCGTGCGGGAGGCTGTGGTCCTGGCTCGGGAAGACGCGCCGGGCGAGAAGCGGTTGGTGGCCTATTTGGTCGCGGACTCCACGGCTGATGAGCTGCGTCGCTTTCTCAAAGACAAGCTGCCCGAGTACATGGTGCCGGCGGTCTTCGTGCTGCTTGATGCCTTGCCGTTGATGCCCAACGGGAAGATCGACCGCGGGGCACTGCCGGCGCCGGATCGATCCAGGCCGGAGTTGGAGAAAGCTTTCGTCGCGCCCCGCGATGACCTGGAACTCCAGCTCGCGCACATCTGGGAGGAGGTTCTGGGCGTTCAACCGGTCGGAGTGAGAGACAATTTTTTTGAGCTGGGAGGGCACTCTCTGCTGGCGGTGCGTCTGTTCGCCCTCATCGAGAAACGGCTGGGTAAACAACTTCCGCTGACGGCCGTTTTTCAGGGAGCAACGGTTGAGCATCTCGCCGGTGTGCTCCGTCGGCAGGCCAAGCCCGGCCCGCAGTCCTCGTTGGTGGCCATTCAACCCGGTGGCAGCAAACGGCCGCTCTTCCTGGTGCATCCGGCTGGCGGACACGTTTTTCCTTACGTGCATCTGGCGCAATTTCTGGGTCCCGATCAACCCTGTTATGGGCTGCAATCTAGAGCGCTGGAAGACGGGCAAGCCCCCCACACACGGATTGAAGACATGGCGAGCCATTACATCCAAGCCCTGCAGGCGGTGCAGCCGGCGGGTCCGTACCTTCTTGGAGGATGGTCCATGGGAGGCGTGGTCGCTTTCGAGATGGCGCAGCAGCTCCACACGCATGATCAGCGGGTGGCATTGCTCGCCTTACTGGATAGTCGGATTCCCACTCCCGATGAGACCTTTCCGGAGGAAGATGCTGAAGCGATCTCGTTGGTCGAAAGGTACTTCGGTATTTCGTTTGGTCCGATGGAGTCCATAGCGACTCTCTCCAAAGACGAACAGTTGGCTTTTGTCCTGGAACAGGCGAAGAGCGCCGGTTTGATACCCGCGGAGCTTGATGTTTCACAAGCTCGCCGTTTTGTCGAACTCCTCAGAAGCGACCTGCGCGCGACGCAGAACTATGGACTGGATCACTACCCGGGCCGCGTCACTCTATTCAAGGCGAGTGAAACCCTGACGAGCACGTCTCCGGACCCCACGTTCGGCTGGAGCGAATGGGCCAATGGGGGAGTGGAGGTCCACGTCGTTCCTGGCAATCACGCCAATCTGATTTACGAGCCTCACGTTGCAGTCCTGGCTGAGAAACTGACGGGTTGCCTCAACCGGGTGCAATCCGCGGAAGCGGCAGAAAACAGCGCAGCAGGAAAGTTCGATCCATGACCAGCGCAACCGTCTTCGACTCCTGGATCGCCTGCCGAGAGCCGAACCCACAGGCCCGGCTCCGTCTGTTCTGCTTCCCGTACGCAGGTACTGGCGCCTCGATTTTTCGCACCTGGAAGGACGGCCTGCCAACGGATGTCGAGGTCTGCCCGGTTCAGTTCCCCGGTCGGGGAACTCGGTTGATGGAGACTCCGTTTACTCAGCTCGCGCCTCTTGTCCAAGCCCTTGCCCAAGGCCTGTTTCCACTCCTGAACAAGCCGTTCGCCTTTTTTGGTCACAGCCTAGGAGCGTTGGTCGCCTTTGAACTCGCCCGTCAGCTCCGGCGAAAGTCTGGTGTTCAGCCGGTTCGCCTGTTTGTCTCGGCGGATCGCGCGCCGCAGATCCTTCATCGAGACCGGCCGATCCATGCCATGCCCGAGAAGGAATTCCTGGTCGAATTGCGTCGCCTGAATGGTATTCCCGGAAAGGTGTTGGAAGAGGCGGAACTCATGCAGACCATGCTTCCCGTCCTGCGGGCAGATTTGGCCGTTCGCGAAACTTACGTGTACTCAACTGAGCCTCCCCTCAACTGCCCCATCTCCACCTTTGGTGGCTTGCAGGATCGCCGGGTGAGTCGTGGCGATCTCGAAGCCTGGCGTGAGCAAACCAGCGTTTCCTTTTCGCTGCGGATGTTTCCCGGTGACCACTTCTTCTGGCGCACAACTCAGCCGCTCCTTCTTCAGGTGCTTTCCCAAGACTTGCGCGGAGAAGGGTGAGAACCGCCGTATGAAAGCAGCACCCATCACGCCTCCTGTTCCTCCGTGGAGCTTTCCGCCGGAAACTTTGGGGTTGGCTTGCGATCAGGTTCATGTCGGCGAGCGACCTTGGACCAGCAGACCGCGTCACAGATTCAGAGCTTCCACCAGAGCTTTGCTGCGGACGAACAGGCGAGGGCCGAACGGTTTCAGTTTGAGAGAGATCGTGAGCACTTTATCGTCGCTCGTGGAGTGCTCCGGGCCATCCTCGGCAAGTACAAGAACAGAGCGCCAGAATGCCTGTCCTTTTGCAATAGCTCTCACGGAAAGCCTGCCCTTACCGGAGAATCTGGCAAGGATGCGATCCGTTTCAGCGTGTCTCACTCCCATGGAGTCGCCCTTTATGCGGTCACTCGTGGTCGGGAGGTGGGCATCGACCTCGAGCGCATCCGTTTCGATCTGCCAGTCGCGGAGATCGCCGAGCGGTTCTTCTCACGACGAGAGGTTGCGATGCTCTGGGCACTTCCAACGGACGTGCAGCAGCAGGCGTTCTTTCGCTGTTGGACGTGCAAGGAGGCCTACATCAAGGCCCGGGGCGAAGGACTTTCACTGCCCTTGGATCAGTTTGACGTGTCGCTGGTTCCCGGGGAACCGGCCGCTGTACTCGGCACCCGACCAGATCCATCCGAAGCCTCCCGTTGGTCTCTTCACGAACTTCCCTCCACCCCAGGCTATGCCGCCGTTCTTGCCGTGGAAGGACACCAGTGGCGTCTTACCTGTTGGCAATGGCCGGACCTTAGGCAGCAATCAGTCTGAATGTTGCGACTCTTTTTTTCGCCGAGCCCATTTCTCGGCGAGCCGTTTGACGGCAAAGTAAGTAAGAAATGTAATGGGGGTAGCGATAATGATCGAGCCAACGAACATGGCGGCGTAAACATCCCAACTCTTCTGCAAAACCTCCCACAGCCGAGCATGATCCAACGTCAGCGCATGCCGCACCGGGAGAATCAACTTTCCCAATCGATATTCAGCGAGCCAGATGAAAGGCAAGAGCGGAATATAGAGAATCGAAGACACTGCCCCGGCGACAGCAGCTATTACGTTCCTCTTCAGCAGCCACGCCACCACGGTCGCCACGATGATTGGGGATGGATTCAGCGGCAGAAAACTGGCAAAGATGCCGATGGAGAAGCCAGCCGCAATCTGGTCTGGCCGGGCATCGAGGTGCTTCAACTTCTGCCAAGTCTCTCGGATTCGTTGTTTCAGGGTGATTCTGGTCATGACTCAGAGCGGCTGGCCGGCATGCGCCACATCACTGGCGATCTGACCGTCACGCATGCGTATCAACCGTCGCGCCCGCTCCATGACTAGAGGATCATGGGTGGAATAGACGAAAGTGGTGTTGTGAGCGCGATTGAGTTGTTCCATCACTTCGAGGAGAGCGGTCGCGGTAGCCGAGTCAAGATTCGCCGTGGGCTCGTCCGCCAGGATCAGCGCCGGCTCGGTGACCATGGCTCGCGCCACCGCCACGCGCTGTTGTTGCCCCCCGGACAACTCCCCGGGCCGGCGATGTTCAAGGTTGGCAAGACCGATTTCTGAAAACAGCTTTTGCACTCTTTCCTTACGCTGCTCCACCGGAACGCCCTGCAGCAGCAAGGTGAATTCCGCGTTCTCCAGCGCCGTCAGCACTGGCAGCAGGTTGTATGCCTGGAAAACGAAGCCGAGGCGCTGCAGCCGCAGACGAGCCAGCTCCCCTGTGGATAAGAGTTGCAGGTTCCTTCCTTCCACCAATACCTCTCCGGCATCGGCTCGGTCGAGTCCACCGATGATGTTAAGCAACGTGGTTTTGCCGGAACCGGACGGGCCGGCAACCGCGAGAAATTCTCCAGGAGCAACCCGCAGAGTGATCCCGCGCAGTGCTGGAACCTCGATTGGCCCCGTGCGGTAGGTCTTCTTCACGTCCTTCAACTCCACCGCCCACTCAGTCACATGGTCCTCCGAATCACGCTAAAACACCCTCAATGCGCCGGGCAGCTCAGTTCGCGCGGCCTTGAGCGCCGGATAAAAGGAGATGACGGTCGCTGTCAAAAACACAGTGCCGACGGACGAAGCGATGCGCGTCACGCTCAAGCGCGAGTAGATGATCGGGTCAAAAACGAGAGCGGATGGGAGGCTGCTCTTGAAGAACCAGCGCAGATCCAGTCCGGCGGTGGCGAAATAATGCTGCGAGGTCAACCCCAGCAGCAAACCCAGCGCGAGGCTGATCGCCGTGAGCGCTAAAGACTCGCCAACGACCATCACGGCAAGCTGCACAGGCCGCAGCCCCAGAGCGGAACAGAGTCCGAATTCATAACGGCGCTCGAGTACTCGCATCAGAATCGTGTTGAGAATCCCCAACCCGACCATCGCCAGTACCACTCCGTTCATCACATAATTGAAGGCCTCGTCCAAGACGAAGGACTGAGCCAGTGTCGGCATGGATTCCCGCCAGGTCAGAACCTCGACCGGAAGACCCGTCAACTGCTTCCGCAAGCTCCGGGCCACCATCAGTGAGTCACCCTCTCGTTCCAAGAGGACTGCAACCTGATTGACCCGGTCGGGCACTCCGAGCAATCCTTGAGCTTCGGGTAGCGGCAACTGGATGACGTGGGCATCGATCGCCTGAATACCCGTGCGAAAGATCCCGTTAACCCGCAGCAAAGTGCTCTGCATTTCTCCTTCATCGGCGTCTGCCGCTTCCGTGCCGGGAGCTGGCACCGCCTGAGTCATGAGCACGACTTTGCCCCCAACCTTCACTGCGAGCTTGCGCGCCAACTCCGCGCCAATCACAACGCCCGATTGTTGGTCGTCATTGAGATAGTTCCCTTCGACGATCCGCTTAGGAATCAGAGAAACGGCCCGCTCCTCTTTGGGGATGACCCCCATCATGCTCACGCCACTCGCGTTGGCTGCGGAACTGAGCAGTCCAGAGGCCAGCAGCCGGGGACTCATGCCTCGCAGAACATGCTTCAGGGCCTCGCCATGCATAAACTCCCCGGCCGTGGATACGACCTGGGCCGGCAGCAACAACTCCAGAGAGCCGGTGTCTTGATACCCCTGGGCCTGGATGACGACGTGCCCGGTACCGAATCTCACCGCGTTACGAACCAATTGCTCGTGGCTGCCATCAAGCAAGCCCAAAGAAATCAGCAGCAAGGTCAGACCCAACCCCAACGCCAGAGCGGTCAGCAGAGTCCCGCGCGGATTACGCCAGAGATTGCGCCAACCGATTTTCACCAGCAGGAGAACACCCGCCATCGTTAGACCTTTCGGAGCGCTTCCGTCGGCCGAAATCGAGCCGCCCGCAACGCAGGATAGAGGGCCGACACCACAGCCGTGACGGCCAGCCCCAGAGCGACCTGAGTGTAGGCAGTGAAATCCTGCCGACCGTACCACAAAGGGCCCACCACGACTCCGCCCAGAGAGATCGCGCCTCGACTGCCACCCAGGTAAAGACCATGAACCTGCAAATACCAGAGGACCGGAGACCCAAGCGCTGCTCCCAAAAACAGGCTGCCTCCAGCCAAAATTGCCGCCTCCGCCACTATAAGACCAACCAGTTGAACCGGACGCATTCCCACGGCCAGCAGCATGCCCAGTTCACGCGTGCGCGCGACGATCGCCATGAGCATGGTATTGACGATGCCCATGACCGCCAACAGGAAAAAAATCAAAAAGAGAATAAAAGTAACACGACGATTGAATATCACGTAATCGGCCAACTCTGGCGCCAACTCCGGCCAAGCCCTCACCCGAACAGGGAAGCTCTTGCTCAGTTGCATCTCAAGTGCCGCCGCCGTCTTCGTCGCCGCAGTGATGTCACTGTCATGGAGCTTGATCCCTACTTCATGGATCCTTCCCGGCGACAAGCGCACCAGATCCTGCAGAGAAGCGATAGACATAAGCACCAGATCCCGGTCCATGGAGTCAAGCCCGGTATGAAACATCCCGACTACCGTGTATAGGTCATTCCCCGTCGAACCATCCGTCGCAGGCGTCAACAGGACAATTTCCGAACCCACCTCGACGCCAATTGTGGTGGCGAGTGTATCTCCCATCACAACACCTTTGGGTATCCGTCCGGTCAGGTAGCTCCCCTTCACCATTCGCCTTTGCAGCACAGTAATCTTCTGTTCCTGATCTGGGACGACCCCGAGGAGTTGCGCACCAGCCGATTGATGGGTCGCGCTGACCAACCCGTAGCCGTACACCCGGGGACTCGCAGCCTCAACCCGGGGGTCGGTGGTGATGCCGGCAACCAGCGTGCTGACGTCTGTGCCGTCCCGCCCCCCCAAGGTCTGGTTAATGGGACGATCCGGGTAGTAACTCGGAGCGTGCACCTCGGCATCAGAAAGAACAAGGTCCGTGCCGCTCTCGACCATCTGCTGCCTCAATCCGGCCATCAGGCACGCAACGAAAAGCAGCATGGCATAACCTAAGCTAATCGCCGCCATGGCGATGAGCGTCCGCCGTGCATTGCGCCAGAGATTGCGCCATGCGAGCCGCAGCAGCCGTCCGCTCATTGCTTCAAATTCTTCCTGGAAAACGTCTCCGCGCTAATGGGCTCGCCAAAGATGATTTTTTCGTATGTGACGGTCGTCTGTTCAACCGCTTGGCCCGTGGGTCGCATGGCCAGACGCGTCGGAATGAGTCTCCCGCTCACGGTTTTGTACTCGGAAAAGGTCAGTTCCCGGACTAGCTTCCCGTCCTCGTCATAGTAACGTTGCCGGATGGGCATGTGGTCGGAATGGCGGACCTCCAAGATAATTTTCCCCCAGACGACCACCGCGGACGGCTTGGGTGTCAGCGTATATTCAGACATCGCGACTCCATCCCGCTGTCCGTCAAACGAGGTTGCAATCACATAGTCGTTGGTGAGGCGACTCTGTTTCACCAAGTCATCGAGGGTGAAGTCACTTCCCATCCATGGGCTCATCATCATCGAAGCCGGAATCTTCACCGTGCGGTTGGCTTTCGGCAGATAGTACCAAATCTTGCCGCCAGTTTTCAGGATGGCCGTGCCCGCATCTTCCTGCGGGCTGCGAATGCGGATGAGGATGTTTGACTCGCCGACTGACCAGAACTGCATCGTGATCTTCCGTTGCAAGTCTTCCTTGGTGATCTGCATTTCCACTGTGGCGATGCTGGATTGGCTGATAAACAGCCGAGCCACTCCGTCCACGATCTCCCGCGCCTGTTGATCGTCCGCGGCCTGGGAGAAATGTCCCAGGCTAAGCCATATCAGCGCCAGGCAGATCGCGATGCTCCCTTTTGGCCATCCCATAAACAGACAGGTTATTTGGCGAGGGCGGGAAAAGCAAGCAAACCGAAAAGGCGGTCTGTCCTAAATTGAAGCAAATTGGGACATTACCCAATTTTGACCACTTCCGAGTTTAATTTCAGGCTGGCAGCCCGTTGAACCTGAAGGCGCTCCCGTTGTTTCGATTCACGTGCTCTCCTCGACTGACATTCTTGACCTTCCCCAGCGACTACATGCCCTTGTTAGGCTCATACGGAAGCTCGGGCTCCGCTGGCTTCTTGGCATAAGGCCTGTAAGGAGGCTCAGGCGGCGGCTGTTTGGCGCGCTCCGAGATGCGATCGTTGGGGATTATTCCGAATCGAGAAGAGTCGATTCGCACTAAGAGGTCTGCTTGAGATTGAGACAGACAGAGCCATGAAAGTTGTCCCGCTCGAATTGTGTGAATCGACAGACATTTGTTTCTCTTAGCGACTATGCGCTACAACTAGCTGTCTGTTGAGCATGTCCGCGGCCTCAGTAAGCGTCAGATCATCGGATACCTGGTGGAAGTCCCAAAGGGCTTCCCTCTTCCACATTCCGATGGTCCCGAACAAGAGAACTTTTCCTGTTATCTCCAAACTCATAGTAGTCATATCCCAATGGCCGGGGACAACTTCTGCCCTCCTGACCTCAATGTGGCCTCCCTTGTCCAAGTGTCCTAGCAGGTCGAGTCCAAATTTCACGTCCCGTGTGAGATGACCACTAAAGGCAGCCAGTCGCTCCTGTTTGCAGTCCACCCACATCTCGCCTTCCATCTCGTGGAACACGTGGGCTTCCATGGAGGGCGGTTGAAAAGTCGGGTTTGGTCTAAAGCTCAGTTTTACCAGGTTCCCGTCACCACCTGCGTAGTTGAACACAAATGCATCAGGCAGCATCTTGAACAGCCGTCTGCCCTGTAGGGTCTCAGCGCCCGGTGCTCTCTGCAATTTTCGTTTCGCACTTCGACTGCTCATTAACTCCTGCACACGCTGGGTCTCTTCCTCCTGCTGTTTCGCGCTAAGGGGGCGGTCGTTAATAGACAAGAGTCGACTGAGAGAACCTTCTTTCGTCTCAATAATCTCCTCGACCTGTTTCTTTCCAGACTGTTCTTTTTCTAGTTGGTACATCCAGTTCGTGTGGCTGCCTTGGAAACTCAGTTCATTAGTGATCACCCGCTGTGCCAGATCGTTGGCCGACACTTGGCTGCAAGGAACGGGCTGAGGACGTGCGGGTATGCAAAGCAGGATGATCGCCAGTGCAACGGGCACGGGGTTGTGTATCAGTCTCACAACCGATGGCGATGTCCGGGCGCAACACGTTTTGATCCAGTTATTCATGCCGCCATTTTTTCAGTGAACCGAACCATAAGAACGGCTCGAAGATTTGCGTCGCTATCGCAGCCGTTTGGTTCCTCACAATTTCGATTCTGGAACGAAGGGACTTCAAAAGGCTGGTCAAAATCGCACACAAGATGAAGATGGTCCGCTATTTCGCCCGCTTCACCGCGTCTACCAGGCCAGGATATGGATTAAGGGCCTTCCCCTTCCACCACAGCCTTTCCGGCCCCAACTCGAACATTGCAAAATGCAAGTGCGGGCCAGGAAGTCACTACTTGTGCATTGTCGCCAGCCGCGGAGTCGCAGCCCGCGAGAGCGGGCCACTACACCTTCCGTTTCGACGGTGACAACACCCTGGCAATCATTCTCAGCAAAGCATTTTTTCTCGCCGCGGGTACCAAGATCACCGACGAAACCATCTTGCGACAAATACGCCGCCCAGGCACTCCCGTCCATTAATCGAATCCACCTCGGCGTGGTGGGATCGCGGTGTCGACGAGTCGGGACGCGCGTTGCCACCCGACGTCCGCGACCTCCTTGGTTCAAGACGGGATTCGTCACATCAGCATGCCGTTTACATCGTAGATTCAGGAGTGACAGTGACACTAACCTATATGATGTGGTAGGGGGAGAGAGAGGGAGGAGGCTGCTGCCCTACCCGCCGACTCGCGTTAGGTCCTCGGCTTTCTCCCATACAGCCCAGCATCTCCCCCGCTTGGCGACGAACCCAGCCGCCTTCATTACCCGCGAAACGATTCTCTTATCGCCCGGCTTCTTGATGTCCAGCCCGAGCCGGGGGTAGACGTCTCGTGACGTCATCGTCTCGGGAAAGTCCCGTGCCATCTTGACTCGACGCTCCCAACCCGATTCTGGCTGCCTCTTGACAACCAGCCCGGTCGACATCCTCGGTCGAATGGGCGGTGGATTGCCCCGCCTCAGGTCAGGGTTGTCAATGACCGATTGAATCTTTCCCTTCAGTTCTGCCAACGGCCAGCCATTGGGGCCATCCTCTCGAGCCTCGCCATAGTCTTCGACATACTGGGACAGCAACTCGGCCGGAAGAGTGCGCGCTTTTGACCAGCTTTTTGGGTGCCTTCGTTCCATGATGGCAGTTGCGGGAATCCACCGCTGCGGACCCATGAAGTTTGGGCCGCTCGCAGCGCGCGTCTCATGGGAGAAATAACGAGATGCACACCTGGTTCAAAACGTGCCGCAGAGTGGCGTCGCCATTGGCTGTGAGACTAGTAAACGGCCTCGCCGCCGTCATGGTGACGATCATTCTGCTCGGATCGAACGCACTCTCCCAATCGGATTTTGAGAAACTCGGAATGTCGGCGAACGAACTGGCACGGAAGGTGGTCGCCAACGAACTGAAAGTCCAGGATGAGGATCACGGCCACTGGATGTACCGGCTCGAAAAAGAGGAATCCGGGAAGAAACATGTCCAGGAAATCCTCGAGACAAACAATGGTTCTCTTAGTCAACTTCTCTCCATTGATGGTCACCCACTTGACGCCAAACAGCAGCAGAAAGAGAACCAGCGCATGCAGAGGCTCGTCAGCCATCCAGATGAGCAACGAAATTTACAGCAGGCAAGCAACAGGAAAGCAGAACAAGGGGCGCGCTTGTTCAGGATTCTGCCTGACGTATTTGTGTTCGACTACGCGGGTCGTCAGGGGGACCTCGTAACGCTAACCTTCAGACCGAACCCGAATTTTCAGCCTCCTTTCCTTGAAGCCCGGGTCTTCCACGGAATGGAAGGTGAGATGACGGTCGATACCAAACAAGAGAGGTTGGCAGCGCTCAATGGCCATCTCATGGAGGACGTGAAATTCGGAGGCGGACTGTTAGGACATTTGGACAAGGGGGGCAAGTTCGAGGTTAGGCAGGCAGAGGTCGCGCTGGGTCACTGGGAAATGACTGTCCTGGGTGTGGACATGAAGGGGAAAGCTCTCCTCTTCAAGACAATTGGGGTACAAGAGACCGAAAACCACAGCGACTTCCATCGAGTGCCGGATGGCCTGACACTTACTGAAGCCGCAGGCATACTCAACCGACAGATCGTTGTAGCGGACAATCGCTAGCGTATCCTAAGAGAAGTTCCCAGGCCACGTCCCGCATTTGGCGCGAGACGCATTCCTGCGTCTGTTTCACCGTTTAAGCAGATCCGTAGGGTTCGCTTCATGGTCCCTGGGGTGTTCCAGTTCTTGCATCCGTTTTCTGATCGCCTCACGCGCCAAAAGAAACCGCACCCGCATCTTCTGCATGTCCAATTCCACTAGAGCAATTATGTGGAAGAGGTGCCCGCTTTTCGCGTTGACCGGAAAACATGGGACTCTCGCTTGCAGTCGAAGAGGTTTAGAGAATACAAACACGTGTCCTGACGAGTCTGTTCACTATTGATCACTTACCCAGAGCTTCGGAACATCTGAAAGCGAGACCCGAAGTAAGGAAAAGAGGCCAGGTGTCCAGGTACGCCGCGTCAGCGGAAATGGGACAGTTTGAGACCGGAAGTTAAGCTACACATCTGAGATTCAGTTCACCCAAAACAGAAAGTAGACTGGCGGCGACAGCGGGGCCCCAGCCAGCCCGCTTTTGGCTGGCTGGGGTGCTGGAGCCGGCCGTCTACTCCGGCGGCCCTCGACCGGGCCGGAAGGGTGAACATGCCGGAAGAAAACAAAGTCGAAACTCTCTCTACCGAAATGACGGGCGCGACCCGGCCCTCGAACAACTTCCCGCGGTCTGAAACACTGCCGGACTCTCTGGCAGTAGATCTCTTGTGAACCCGACAGCACAAAGAGTTCTTGCGGCACAATCACCGCCGTGCGAGTTAGTCGGAGAAAAATACAGGAGAGATCATGAAACTGCTTAAAGGGCTAGGAATCGCACTGAGTCTCGCTGTGCTCTGTGTCCTCGTCGTGCCAACCGCAACCGCTGATGATTGGAACGGGAAGACTGTTCTCACTTTCAGCGCGCCCTTCGAAGTCCCAGGCACGGGCGCTCAAATCTTGCCAGCGGGCACGTATGTCGTCAAGATTGTGGACACACAATCCAACCGGCACATCGTCCGCATCTTCAATCAAGAAGAGAACCATGTGTTTACCACGATCCTTGCAATCCCCAACTATCGCCTGAGGACGACTGACAAGACGGTAATCACATTTCGCGAGCGGCCCGCCGGAGAGCCTGAGGCTCTAAGGGCATGGTTCTACCCCGGACGCGAGTGGGGCGAGGAATTTGTGTACGCAAAACCGAGGGCCATCGAGTTGGCGAAGGAAACCAATACGCCTGTGCTCGCGACCCGCATTGAGCTTGCAGCGGCTCCGATCGAGGCTCTGGAAACCGCGCTTGTCGAGGCCGTTGCCCCAACCGGAGAGCCAATCGAATTGACTCAGGTGGTGGAAGCACCCCCTGCGGCTGCTGCTGAACCAGAGACTGTGGCTGCCGTCGATCCTCTACCTGCCACAGCCAGCCCGCTGCCCTTGATTGCACTGTTTGGGCTACTGACGATTAGCGCCGGCTTTGCGCTTTCGGCCTTTTCGAAGCGAGGCATTTGAACCCAACCAGGCGCATGGATCTGCTGGGAAGACCCACGCGCGTGAGGTGACCGGCCGCCGGACGGCGCACAGCGCTGCGCCCGTCTGGCTGCTCCGGGCACGACAGCAGATGAGCTGAAAGAAACACGGATGCCTGTCCGTTACTTATCCGCGCCGCCACCACAAAGTAGACTGACGCTGCAGGACACGGCACATTTCTCCCCGTGCTTACACTGTCGAGTTGGGCTCGGGCGCAAGAACCCGCGCATGTCCCACGTCATGATGGAAGAGACGCAGAAGGAGCCGCCTTTGCTGCCCCGACCGCGGTGAGGGTTGGTTGGGCGGCACATCCTCTACCAGAACAGCAACGTTGCAAAAGGTGACTGCGACATTCTTGGGGGAGCGAGTCGAGCGTTTCCTCGACTACCTTGACGAAATGTTCGCGCTTCATCCTTCACCCACTGAAATAGATAAGGGAACGCTCACGCCGAGTAGCCGTCGTCAGTGTCATCACCCTTGGCACGGAAGTAGGTCAGGATCTCCGTATCCATCTTCCAGTTCGTACCAGCCTCGGCATGCCTTCCAACCGGACCCGCGGCGGCCGAAGCGTCCGCTCCAACACGGAAATTACTTGAGAGCACTTTTTACATCCCTTTCTCATTCTGAATGATCATGACCAAGTCCACAGCTTCTACACCGATCTGTAGTCCCCAGTTTCCGCCCGAAATGGTAATGAACGCGGGCGCACTCCAGCCATTCGCCGTGCGGCAGGTGCTACGCCTTTGCCTCCTTTAGCTCCGAAGATAAACCCGCCTTTGACCATGTGCGGCACAAGTGTGATCGATGTCGCCCTGGATGTAAATGTGATCAGTTTTGAACAGATTCGCTCCAGTCTGACTGGCTAAGATTCTTTGCAAAATTGCAAGGCTCTTTGATTCCTACTGTCCGGCAGCAGTGAAGCCGAGAGGAAGTAAGGATAACGGTCATGCATAAATACAGCAATCCCAAGATTTGGTCCATAGCATTCCTACTGCTCATCTTCAGCCCCGGATGCTGCAATCCCGGCACCAACCCAGGCTTAATCCCGCCTGCAGTGATTTACGTAACCCCTCTTAGTGGTGCGGTCGGTGCATGTCCCAACACAATAGTCACCGCCACTTTCAGCGTGGCGATGAATCCTGCAACGATCGATGGCACGACCTTTACGTTGACAGGGCCGGGCACTACACCCGTGGCAGGAGTAGTCGCCTACGTTCCGTCGGGCGCGACCTTTACACCATCAAGCGCTCTCGCACTGAGTACCCTCTATACCGCAACGATTACGACCGGAGCCATAGACGAGTATGGCATTGCGCTAGCGAGTAACTTTGTATGGACCTTCACAACAGGTACCAACTCATGCATTCCCAGCGTGATTTCCGAAACCCCTCCAAATGGTGCGGTCGGCGTCTGTCCCAGCACGGCAGTGACCGCCACGTTCAGCGAAGCGATGAATCCTGCCACGATCAATACCACAACCTTTACTTTGACAGCGGGCACTCCACCCGTGGCAGTGGCAGGAGTAGTTACCTATGCTGCGTCAACCGCGACCTTCACTCCATCAAGCGCTCTCGCAGTGAGCACCCTCTATACCGCCACGATTACGACCGGTGCCCAAGACACGTTTGGCAATCCGCTAGTCAGTAACTTCGTATGGAGCTTCACAACCGCTAGCGCAGCGTGTGCTCCCACTGTGATTTCCGTAGCACCCCCTAATGCCGCTACCGGTATATGCCAGAACACCCTAGTCGTCGCCACCTTCAGCGAGGCGATGAATCCTGCCACGATCAATACTACAACCTTTACTTTGACAGGGCCGGGCACCACCCCCGTGGCAGGAGCAGTTACCTACGATGCGTCAAGCGATGCCGCGACCTTCACACCAACCAATCCTCTCGAACTGGACACCCTCTATACCGCCACCATTACCACGGGGGCCCAGGATCTCGGTGGCGATTCACTAGCAAGTGATAAAGTATGGACCTTCACCACAGCTGCCACGGCATGTACAACTGCACCCACCGTACCGTTGGGATCGGCCTGCGGTTTCGGAATTCTGGGCGGCTCCACGGTCACCAACTCCTCAGTAGTCGGGCCTACCAACACCCACGTTACTGGGGATGTTGGCGTGTCGCCAGGGACTGCGATCACTGGATTTCCGCCGGGAACACTGACGGGCACGCTCGAAGCTGGCGATGCTGCTGCCGCGACGGCCCAGGGTGACTTGACCACGGCGTATAACTATGCCGCGGCAGCACCCGGAGGGGCCGTCCTCCCCGCAGATATAGGAGGGGAAACACTCGTTCCGGGCGTTTATAAGACGACGAGCGCCCAGCCCTCGCTGGGAATAACCGGGAACCTTACCCTCAGCGGCAATGGCGTCTACATCTTCCAGATCGTGTCCACACTGACGACGGCGGCTAACAACAGCGATGTCATTCTAAGCGGCGGCGCCCAGTCTGGAAACGTGTTCTGGCAAGTCGGTAGTTCGGCGACGCTTGGAACCAGCACAACATTCGAAGGAATCATTATGGCTCAGGCGTCCATCTCGCTTGACACCGACGCAACGCTGGATGGCAGCGCGCTGGCCCGGACGGGCGCAGTCACATTGTTAAGCAATAAGGTGAATGTACCACCCTGTCAATGAGGTATTCGGTAGTGAGATCAGCGTGAGGCTGGTCCACCACCGGGCAGGCTGGAAAAGCATGATTTCGCGTTATTAGAAGTTCGGAGGAATTGACATATGTCATCTCATTCTCATAACCCTTGTGGCCGTGTTGCAGTTATGCGGTTGGCAGTAGTTGCTGTCCTGTGCGGTCTTGGAACGCTCGCGGCAGCGCAGGACGGGCCTGCTCCCAAGTGGGAGCTTTACGGCGGATACTCTGCTTTCTATCCAGGGTGCACGGTGTACGGCCTGCTTCCAGGAGGGACGGCCCCGGTGTCCAGTTGCTTGACATGGGATCCGCGGGGTGCGGGCGCCAGCATCACCTACGACTTTAACCGCTGGTTCGGATTGACCGTCGATAGCAGTGGGCAGTGGGGCAGCGGTAAGAGCGGGGTGGCTGCGCGAATTGACGAAGTCGAATTCTTCAACCTTTCCGCTGGGCCTAAGATAACTTTTCGCTCGCACTATTTTTCCCCGTTTCTCGAAGCTCTCGTGGGCGAGCATCGCCTGGCGTCCGAAGTCTTCGGAAGCGATCACGAAGTTGGGTTCATGGCTGGTGGCGGCCTCGATCTGAACTTGAATCGACACTTCGCCTGGCGTATGTTCCGAGCCGATTTCGTGTTCTCGAATCATCAATTTGGCCCGTCGTCGGTCGTTCCCGCCACTGATGTCAGAGGCGTAAGACTGCAAAGTGGCCTTGTATTTATGTGGGGCGGTAAGGGGACTGTAACCCCACCCAGCGCCGCGTGCTCGGTGCAGCCGTCCGAGGTCTTTGCCGGCGAGCCTGTGACCGCGACTGCCGCTGGATCTAATTTCAATCCCAAGCGTACGGTCGTATACAACTGGAGTGGCTCCGGGCTGAAACCTGGCGGGACCGGTGCTTCCACGCAGATTGACACCACCGGCTTGCAGCCGGGCCCATACCAGGTCACTGCCAGCTTGAGCGATGGCAGCAAGAATGGCGTTGCCTCTTGCAGTGCCAGGTTCACGGTGAAAGCGCCGCAGCCGCCGGTGATTTCATGCTCGTCCGATCCGGCGAGCGTGCCGATGGGTGGAACCTCAACCATCAGCTCGAATGCCAGCAGCCCCGATGGCCGCAGGCTGACCTACAGCTACACCACCAGCGCCGGAAACATTACGGGCAACACCTCCACCGCTACCCTCGACACCGCGGGCGCACAGCCTGGGACAATTACAGTGACCTGCAATGTGGGCGATGACCGCAATCCACCGCTCACCGCCTCCTCCTTAACCACTGTAACCTTGCAAACCCCACCACCACCTCCTCCATCGCCCGAAGTCGCTGCCATCGAGAGAAGGCTTGCCCTGCACAGTGTTTATTTTGCGACGGCGAAGCCTACGCTCGAGAATCCCGACGCCGGCCTGCTTGCAAGCCAGGAGAAAACACTCATTACGCTCGCCAGTGATTTCAACACATATCTCCAAAGCAAGCCGGATGCCAGGTTGACTCTTGAAGGCCATGCCGATCCGCGCGGTTCCGTGGAATACAATCAAGGGCTCTCTGAGCGGCGAGTGGACCGCGTCAAGCGATTCCTGGTCGAACAGGGCGTTCCTGCCGCTAACATCCAGACCAAGGCGTTCGGCAAGCAAGAAAACCTCACCGACGCCCAGGTGAAGGACGCGGTTGAACGGAACCCCGAGTTGAGTCCAGAAGACCGGCAGCGGGTGCTCAATCATATGAGAACGATCATCCTGGCCAGCAATCGCCGCGTAGACATCACTCTGAGTAACGCCGGCCAGGCATCCCAGGAGTCCGTCCGCCAGTACCCCTTCAACGCTGCCGATTCCTTGACGCTGCTCAAGGAGGAACAAACGAAAAAAACGACCGCGCCAGTCGCAAAGAAAAAGGCAAACCCTAAGGCTCAGCAATAGGCCAAGTCGAAGGCGCAACACCGAGAAAAGGCTGGCCGAGTGCATCACTTGGCCGGCCCTTTCTTGGTCCGTCGGCAATTTGATCCGGTCGCACTACCGTGTCACTCGGAGCAAGCGACGCAGAATTTGGACCGACCCGTGTAATCCGGGCTTTTCCCGATTTGGAACCATCCAGCGGAATGGCGGGC